>Ga0207691_10000261_pt1 | contig 52356 bp, 49 predicted proteins | sample KBSM13metaG_FD_184327 | JGI IMG/M metagenome (GOLD analysis project Ga0207691, IMG submission 184327) | Miscanthus rhizosphere microbial communities from Kellogg Biological Station, Michigan, USA - KBS M1-3 metaG (SPAdes) (version 2) | ecosystem: Host-associated > Plants > Roots > Rhizosphere >...
TACGGGCCACTAGACGTTCAGCATGCGTGACCGGCGGTATCTTGACGCTTTGGGCATGCTGGATCGGCCTTTCCTTTCCCGCTTTTGCCGATTGTGTAAACGGCGCGCGTGACCCGACCGAGCAAGAGAAGCAGACGGCCGTCCGTGTGTTGACGGCGCTCCGTGAAGCCTTTCCGGTCCCGCCGGGCTGGAAGGTGACGAATGATACGAAGATCGAGGCGCCCCGCTTCTTTTGCAAAGGCGACGAGGTGCTGCGGCTGTGGTTTCAGCGCACCTTCACACGGGAACAAGGTATGAAGGAGCGGACGGCGGAATATAACCGCAGGCTGGCGGACGCGAAACGCTTGACGCCTGAAGAACAAGGCCAGCTTGCCGACATCGATAAGGAAATCGGGAACCTCGCCAAACAGATGGGCGTGCCACGTTCGGCACTCAAACAACGGGATCTCGACAAGGACAAGCGCGCGCAACTCGAAAGCGAATTAAAACAGTTGAACGACAGCATGACGTCCCTTCGCCAACGCCGCCAGGCTCTTGCCACCCCGTGGCTGGCAGACGGACCGAGAAAGAAGCGGTACGAGGAGTCGCTCGCTGAGGCGACACGAGAATTTCGCAAGGACACTGAAATCGTCGTGAAGGTCGCCATGAACGGGCCATTCGAGCCGGTGAAAGATGGCGAGCGCTTCGAGGTTCCCAGTGTCCCGATCGCCTATCGCAGCGCCCCTCGGCAAGAGATGCCGGGCACGTTTACGGAAGGGATGACTACACTCTTTTTCGGACAGAGTCGTGCGAGGCCCGTGGGCAATCCAGGCTCACTGGAACCGCTCCTTGACCCGAACGATCCCACGAAGCCACGCACCTTCACTGTCTCCATCCAGGCGGATCAGGATCGCGCGATGCAGGTCATTCAGGGAATGAACATCGAATCGCTCAATGCGCTGACGCAATGACTCGCGCCGTTGGCCATACAAATTATCAAAACAGCATTAATCTGGCAGTCTGAGCCTTCTTCTGTTAGATTCGTGACCGCTCGAGGTCGCTCCATTCATATCCACGTAACCGGCACTCGCTATTTCCTTTTGAAAACATACGACGCAGCACAAGACAAGCTCGCGTGATTCTGAACAGGATCGCGTGACCATCCGATTTTCGGAAAGGCCAAGCACCTATGACGTCCCTTACTACATCCACGGTTTCTGACGCACTACAGCTTAAAGTTTTTCAACGTATCGCCACTGAACTCGGCGTCGGGCCGCGGCAAGTCACGGCGGCGGTCGCGCTGCTCGACGAAGGCTCGACCGTTCCCTTCATCGCGCGCTATCGCAAGGAGGCAACGGGCAATCTTGACGATACGCAGTTGCGTACGCTGGAAGAACGGCTCCTGTATCTGCGCGAATTGGAAGAACGGCGCACGGCAATTCTGGCGTCGATCGAGGAGCAGGGCAAACTTACCGACGGATTGCGCGCTACGGTCGAAGCGGCCGAGACGAAGCAAAGCCTCGAAGACGTGTACCTGCCGTACAAGCCCAAGCGTCGCACGCGGGCGCAGAGTGCGCGCGAGGCGGGCCTGGAACCGCTGGCTGATGCCCTGCTTGCGACCCCCACGCTCGATCCGGAGCAGGAAGCGACCAAGTATGTGAATGTGAGGCCGGCCACCGATAGCGCAGAGGCCATCAACGTACCCGACGCCAAGGCCGCGCTCGATGGGGCGCGCGACATTCTGTGCGAACGGTTCGCGGAGACGGCCGACCTGTTGGCTATCCTGCGCACCCGCCTCTGGGAGCAGGGCGTTCTCACCTCCAAGGTGATGGAGGGCAAGGAAACGGCGGAAGAAGAGAAGTTCCGCGATTACTACGCGTATGTCGAGCCGATCCGGACGATTCCGTCGCATCGCGCGCTGGCACTCTTTCGCGGCCGCAGCGTGGGAGTGCTCGCACTCGATCTCGATTTAGACGACGCACAGAAAGCCGCCGTGCCGCATCCTTGCGTAGCGATGATTGCCGCACACTTCGGCATCGAAGACCGCGGACGCCCCGCCGATGCCTGGCTGGCCGATGTCTGCGCCTGGACCTGGCGCGTCAAGGCCCACCTGCATCTCAGCACCGAATTGCTGGTGCAACTGCGAGAAGCAGCGGAAGCCGAGGCGATCAAGATTTTCGCCCGCAATCTGCATGAGCTGTTGTTAGCGGCGCCCGCCGGCCCGAAAGCCGTGCTCGGCCTCGACCCCGGACTCCGCACCGGCTGCAAAGTCGCCGTCGTCGATGCGACCGGTAAATTGCTGGAAACGGCTACCATCTATCCCCACCAGCCACGCAATGATTGGCAGGGTTCGTTGGCCACGCTCACACATTTGGTCATGCAGCACGACGTTGAACTGATCTCAATCGGGAACGGCACCGCCAGTCGCGAGACCGACAAGCTGGCCACAGAAGTGGTTAAACTGGTGGCGGCGGAGAAACCGGAGCAGAAGCTGAACAAGATCGTAATCAGCGAGGCGGGCGCATCGGTCTATTCGGCGTCGGCCTTTGCCGCTGCGGAGTTTCCGGCATTGGACGTGAGCCTGCGCGGCGCCGTCTCCATCGCCAGACGTCTTCAGGACCCCTTAGCCGAACTGGTGAAGATCGAGCCAAAGTCGATCGGTGTCGGACAATACCAACACGACGTGAACCACCGCGCGCTGGCACGGGCGCTCGACGCGACCGTCGAAGACTGCGTCAATGCAGTGGGCGTGGATATCAATACAGCGTCCGCCCCGCTGCTCACACGCGTGTCCGGCTTGAATAAAGTTTTGGCGAAGAACATCGTCGAGTACCGGGACGCCAACGGACCGTTTACGAATCGACAGACCATACGGCACGTGCCGCGCCTGGGCGACAAAACCTTTGAACAGGCGGCGGGATTTTTGCGCATCAATGACGGCGATAATCCGCTGGACCGCTCTGCAGTCCATCCGGAAGCCTATCCCGTGGTCGAGCGCATTCTGACCCGTCTCGACAAACCCATTGACGACGTGATGGGCCGGCCGGCCTTGCTCAAGGATCTGTCGCCCGCTGACTTCATTGATGAGACATTCGGCGTGCCGACCGTGCGCGATATCCTCGCCGAGTTGGAAAAACCGGGACGCGATCCTCGTCCGGAATTCAAAACGGCCACTTTTTTGGAAGGCATCGACTCGCTGTCCGATCTGCAGCCCGGCATGATCCTCGAAGGCGTGGTGACCAATGTCGCGGCCTTCGGCGCGTTCGTCGACATTGGCGTACACCAGGACGGCCTTGTGCACGTGTCCGCACTCGCGAACCGTTTTGTTAAAGACCCGCATGATGTCGTGAAGCCCGGTCAAATCGTCAAGGTGAAGGTGTTGGACGTAGATATGAAGCGCCGACGGATCGCCCTGACGATGCGTTTGGAAAACGCCTCCGCCGTGCCGTCGGGCGCAGGTAGCGTGCTCGCGGACGTACGTCCGGCCGCCGTGAGCAATCCGCGGGGCCGACGTCCGCCCGACCAAAAGCCCGCCCCTGTGCGACAACCAGAACCCAGCGGCGCCTTCGCTATGGCCATGGCGCGCGCTAGAAACAAGACGTAATCATTGCTTCGATTATCTCTAGCTGACTACCGGATTGTTCGGCGCGTTCTGATATCGAAGAGAGCGGAGGTCTGGGTCTGATGGTTAGATCCCTTTCGCGTGCGACAACACAGGTCGCTCCGGCGCAGTGGCGCGCCACGCCAGCGCCCATCCCATGAGCAACAGCCCGGCGGCGAGGAGAAACGGCGCGCCGGGGAGATGCCAGTCAGCAAGCCTATCAATGAACAAGGCAAACGTGAGCGTGAAGAGACTCGGACCGAGTAAGCCGGCGATCCCGGCGAGGCTCGCAATCGCCCCTTGGAGCTGTCCCTGTTCAGATGCGCCGACGCGTCGCGTCATCAAGCTTTGCGCGGACGGGCCGACAAGTCCCCAGAACGCCATGATGGGAATCCCTAGACAGTAGATGACGGGGTTGGGCGCCAGGCCATAGATCGAAAAGCCAACTGCCCCACACAACAATCCCGCGAGTAGTGTCCTGCGTTCTCCGAATCGCGCCGTGAGGGGTTTCACGAGCACGCCTTGCACGATCATGGCGCATATACCGACTGCGGCAAGGGTGAGACCGACCGCCTTGGTGCCCCAGCCATACCGATATCCTAAATACAGGACGGCCACGCTCGGAAGGACGACGTGCGCGAGATAGCTGAGAAACGCGACAATCGCGAGGCCGAAGAGTTCATAATGCGACCGCAGCAATACGAGCGAGCCGACGGGGTTCGCCCGCTTCCACGCAAACGGAGCACGGCGCTCGGGCGGCAACGATTCCGGCAACACGAAGTAGCCATAGCAGGCATTGACAAGACTGGTCGCCGCCGCGCCCCAAAATGGAAGGCGAGGATCGCTCGCGCCCAAGATGCCCCCTACCGCCGGCCCCAGCACGAACCCTAGCCCGAATGCCGCCCCCATCAATCCGAAGCCGGCAGCCCGTTTTTCCGGCGGAGTGACATCGGCTATGTAAGCGCCGGCCGTACTGAAGCTTGAGGCGGCGATCCCGGAAATCACGCGGCCCACAAAGAGCCAGGCCACATTGGGCGCCAGCGCCATGAATATGTAGTCGAGTCCCAGGCCGACGTTCGACAACAGAACAATGGGGCGGCGTCCGAAGCGATCGGACAGCGCGCCTTGAATGGGGGCACACACAAACTGCATCAGCGCCCACGCCGTACCCATTAGCCCATAGATTTCCGCTGCGTAGGCCGTATCGCCCGACATAAAATTTTCGACAAGTTTCGGGAGGACGGGAATGATAATGCCGAACGACAACACGTCGAGCATGACCGTGATCAAAATGAAGGCAATCGCCGCCTGACGGGATTTCACTGATGGGTAGGATGGACGCATGAAGCGCGCATCCTAGCAGTATCGAGTCTGTCCTAGAAAGTGAAAGTCGACTCGAATGAAGTGATTTTATGATGAGTGATCGAGGAGAGGAGCTGGACTGGCATCTAATCTGTTCAGGATTGTTTTATTGCAGCGATGGAGTCTTGAAATTGAGCATTCTGTAGGAGTCCGCCTCCGCGATGGACGAGAACGATGAAGCCCTCTTCGTCCAACAGCACATAGGTCGGCGTCGCGTTGACCTTGAAGGCCTGGGCAATCCAACGATCGTCGTCGTAGGCAGTGGGAAAGACGAACGTGGCGGCCCTCGATTTGACGAAGGTCTCCACGTTCGCCCGCGTATCGGCGAATCCAATGGAAATAATTCTCAATTGGGGCGGTTTCTTGTGCTGCGAAAAGTCGCTCAGCAGCGGCAGCTCCCGCTGACAGACATTGCACCAGGGCGCCCAAAACACCAGCAGCGTCGGGTGCCCTTTTAACGTGGTGTTGTTGTAGGCCTCTCCCGAGAAGGTCACCATCTCAAATTTTGGCGCTGCTATCCGAAGGGCTGGAGGCGTGCCCCCCACTTCTGCGTTCGTGAGGGGCACCATCAGGACGATAAAGAGAAGCATCGCTGCACGAGCACCGATGTGCTGCCCTCGTGACTTCTCCAACAAGGCTGTCTCTCGGTATCGCATGATCCGCCTCACGACGTGAGTGACCGTGACCAATCCGCTACGGCTTGATATAGAGGTAGCCCTGTTGTTGAAGATCCGCGATGCGTTTCACCGCCACCGGATGCAGCGTCGCGACAAATCCTTTAACGAGGTTGTCCAGAGTTTTATTGTACGTTTTCATGGAAACCTGGCACATCTCCGCCTTGACGCCTTTGCCGATTATTTGTTCGAACCGCTTCGTCATCTCGGCATCCATTTTATCTTTCTCGAACAACTCCAGCGCCGGACCATGCACGACCAGTTCGATGTCGATTTTATCGGGGCCTCCTTCCGCGTCGATGTGTTTGTTGATCAGCGCCAAGGCATATTTGGCCACTTCGGGATCTTTGCTGTCGACATGATAGAGCACTTTCACTTTTCCCTTGCCCTCTTCCGCAACGGCCGCGTTCGGCGCGAGCGCCATCACTGAGAAGACACATAACGCGAAGACCGCCGCGAACAGACCAGACATTCTTCCGTGCAACATAATCGCCTCCTTGATTACCATCATTGATCGATCGTCTGTCTAGAGTGTATCGAGGTAAGCAGGTACCTGGAAGGGGGAGAACAGCAGCGAGGGCGACAATTTTCCCCCTATCCGCTAGGGGGACATGCCCCTATTCATGCGCGTGGGTGTTGTGACAGGACACTAACCAGATAGGTGCCGCGTGTAATAGGCTGCAGCCTGCGCCCGGCGTGTGACGTGAAGTTTTTGGAAGACATTGCTCAAATAATGCTCGACCGTCTTATCACTCAGAGTCAAGGATGCTGCGATTTCTTTATTCGTCTTGCCTTCCGCGACCAGCGCCAGCACCCGTTGCTCTTGCGGCGACAGGCCTTCCGACTTGGGCTCGCCGGATTCTCTGACCTGCGCTTGCACGCGGGCGAGGACTCGCTGCGTGACGGCTGGGTCGAGAATGGAATGTCCCGTCGCAACGGTCCGGACCGCCTTTAGTAGCTCTTCGCTGCTGACTTCCTTCAATAAGAACCCCTGCGCCCCGGCCAAAATTGTCGCCAAGACGGCATCGTCGTCCGCAAACGATGTCAGAAAAAGTATGCGGGTCTCGGGCCGCGCCGCACGGATCGCCCGGCAGACCTCCACTCCACTGCCATCTGGCAAACGCACATCCATCAGGATGACATCTGGCTTCAATCGTTCGGCCTCGCTAATCGCCTGCGAACTGGTACCGGCCTCTCCGACTACCTGAAAGCCACCCGCTTCGCTGAAAAGCGTCCGCAACCCGAGCCGAAGCACTTCATGATCGTCGACCATCATCAACCGAATGGCTGCCGTCGTATGTTTAGGCATGAACCTCCACGGGCAATTCAAAGACGACATGCGTGCCGCGGCCGGATCCCGACGAGACGGTCACCTCGGCGTGAAGCGTGGCCGCGCGCGCCGCCATATTTTTTAATCCTTCTCCCCGTTGCCGAGTCCCTGCCGTAAAGCCAATCCCGTCATCCTCCACGACAAGCCGAACGCCTGCCGAATGCCGCTCCAATCGCAGGCTGACTTGGCGAGCCTTGGAATGCTGCAACACATTACTCAGCGCCTCGCGTGCAATAAAGAGCATGTGCATCGCTTGTTCGGGGAGCACGAGTTGGGCAGCCGCAGGATCGATTTTCACGTCCACATTCATTCCGGAGACGTCCTGCATCACTCGCACTTGTGAAGCGAGAGCCTGTTCCAGATTCTCCCCCTCGGCGGGCTCGGGTTTAAGCCCCCCGAGATATCCGCGTAAACCGCGGATCACCGTTTTCAACTCCGCAACGGCATACCCCAATTGCCCGATCACTTCTTCGGACTGGGTTCGCACCAACCGCTGGCATCGTTCAAGATTCAGCGTCTGCGCGAAGAGTGATTGAATGATGCCGTCGTGAAGATCCTGGGCCATGCGGGCGCGACCGTCGAGCACTTGACGTAGATGCCGCTCGCTTCGTCGCGCCGACTCCTCGGCGTCACGTGTGTGTGCCAGCGAGCCCTTGAGATCGATGAGCATCCGTTGATAGCCCTTCACCATGACTCCCAGCACCAGCATGTAGCCCATGAGACGTAACAAATGCCAACACCACCAACGTACATCCCACAGGGCTGAATAGGTAAACATCAATTCCGCCAGGCCGAATACCAGCGCGAGGCCGGCGAAGAGCGCGGCCTCGGATGATTCGGTTCGTCGCGAGTCCCACCAGAAGCGAACAAAGGATATGAGAAAAAGTACCGTAGCTGTAACGGTGAGAGCTATCGCCGTCGGGGTAAAGGCTCCATCGAACGCCATCACGGGTAACCGATCGGGAAAGGAAATGATGAACGTCCCGAGGAACACCGCGCACACCGCCGTGACCCATGGGACCAGGCCAGACTGATCTCCCCGGACCGGCGCATTCGATTTCCAGGCGAGAGCGAATCCTACCGCTCCGGACAGGCTGGCGAGGCTTCTCAGGAGAATGAATCCGTTCCCGGGTTCGGCAACGGCATGGAATTCTTCCAGGATTCCCATGAAAAGACAGCCGATGGCGAGAGGGAGAAAGCGGATGTGATGGCCAGCGATATCCTGTTTGAACAAGACCAAGGCCAGGACGATGGCGCAGAGACCGCCCAGCGCTTCAATCGCCGTGTGGACGAGCGGATGAAACCAGCGCCAGCCGGGCAATGTTGCGTGCGCAATCAGCGCAATCGACAGCCCAAGTCCAATCGAAATGGCCAGCGCGATTGGAAGAGGTTGCGAGCGCAATCGCGACATGACGCCTTTTGCGGGGAGAGCGAGTGGTCACTATCGATGACGTAACGAAAGGCAAGAGGTCAGAAGCTACCAGCCAGAGCGTTACGCCCCGTGACACTTCTTATATTTTTTGCCGCTGCCACACGGACACGGGTCGTTGCGGCCGACCTTGTCTTGCTCCCGTTGAACCGTTTTGGCGGCGATCGGTTCATCGCCGCGGTTCAGCACAAGTCTGGGTACTGGTGCGGCAGGAGGGGGCGGCGGCGTAGGCGCTTCACCTCGAACGGCTTGCACGTGGAAGAGTCGGTCAAGCGCATCGCCTTTGATGCGACCCATCATACCGGCGAACATATCGAAGCCTTCGCGTTTGTATTCGATCAGCGGATCTTTTTGGCCATACCCGCGCAAGCCGATGCCGTCACGCAGTTGATCCATGCCGAGCAAATGATCCTTCCAATGATGATCGATGACCTGTAGCAGCACCATTTTTTCCAAATACCGCAACAGGTCCGTCCCAAGTTCCTTTTCCTTGTTTCGATAGGCCTCTTCGATGTACTTGCGAAGCTCTTCGCGCAGCGCGTCCCGTCCGAGCTCCTTCAGATGATCGGGGGCCATGCCCTCGATGGCGGCGAGATTTACGCCGAACTGGGCATGGATGGCCTCGGTCAAGCCGCCCACATCCCATTCCTCAGGATACTGATCTTCGGGGCAATAGACGTCGAGCATCGAGTCGGAGACTTCCGTGAGCATTTCCTGGACTTCTCCGCTCAGGTCGTCGCCCGTCAAGATGGCGCGGCGGTGCTGATAGATCACCTCGCGCTGCTTGTTCATGACGTCGTCGTATTCGAGGAGTTGTTTGCGAATATCGAAGTTGTGCGCTTCGACCTTCTTTTGCGCGTTCTCGATCGCGCGCGTGACCATGCCATGCTCAATCGGCACGCCTTCTTCCATGCCAAGTTTCAGCATCAAATTGGAAATGCGCTCGGAGGCAAAGATACGGAGCAAATCGTCTTCCAGCGAGAGATAGAAACGGGACGATCCCGGATCGCCTTGCCGGCCCGCGCGGCCACGCAACTGGTTATCAATGCGGCGGCTTTCATGGCGCTCCGTACCGATAATATGGAGGCCACCCAGTTCGATGACCTCTTTCTTATTGGCCTCGCACTCCGCCTTGATCTGTTCGAAAATCGCTTTCCTGCGATCCTCAGGGAGGGTCTCATCGCGATAGAGAATTTGCTTGAACAAGAAGTCCGGATTGCCGCCGAGGAGAATGTCGGTGCCGCGACCCGCCATGTTAGTCGCGATCGTCACGGCGCCCTTTTGACCGGCCTGCGCGATGACTTCCGCTTCCTTCTCATGATATTTGGCGTTGAGCACATTGTGTTTTACGCCGTGACGCTTGAGGTAGCCGGAGAGCCGCTCAGACTTTTCGATTGAAATGGTGCCTACCAATACGGGCTGGCCGCGCTCGTAGCACGCCTTGATCTCTTCGACGATCGCGTCGAACTTCTCCTTCTCGGTTCGGTAGATGACGTCCGCATAATCTTTGCGGATCATCGGGCGGTTCGGCGGAATGACGTTGACGTCGAGGTTGTAAATTTTGGCGAACTCGCTGGCTTCGGTATCGGCGGTACCGGTCATGCCGCCCAGCTTCTTATACATCCGGAAAAAGTTTTGAAACGTCACCGACGCGAGCGTTTGATTTTCGTTGGCGATCTTGACGCCTTCTTTCGCCTCCACTGCCTGATGGAGTCCGTCGCTCCAACGGCGTCCCGGCATCAAGCGTCCCGTGAACTCATCGACGATGATGACCTCGCCGTCCTTGACGACATAGTCCACGTCGCGTTTATAAATGGCATACGCTTGCAGGGCCTTGACGACGTGATGGACCAAATCCATATGCGCCAGGTCGTAGAGATTCTCTACGCCGAGTAGCTTTTCGACTCGCGCATTGCCTTCCTCGGTCAGCGCGGCGGTCTTCGTCTTTTCTTCGATGGTGTAATCGCGCTCGATCTTGAGCTGCGGAATGATGGAATTGATGCGGTAATACAGGTCTGTAGATTCGTCGGTCGGCCCCGAGATGATGAGCGGAGTCCGCGCTTCGTCGATGAGGATACTATCCACCTCGTCCACGATCGAAAAATTCAATTCGCGCTGCACGCATTGGTCGAGGCTCGCGACGATCAAGTTATCCCGCAGATAGTCGAAGCCGTATTCGTTGTTCGTGCCATAGGTAATGTCGGCGCGATACGCCTCTTGCCGCGTACACGGGCGTAAATTTTGGAGACGCTTGTCGGCCGCGTCGTAGAGAGGGTCGAAGAGGAACGAGGCATCGTGTTGAATAATCCCGACCGACAATCCCAGCGCGTGATACAACACGCCCATCCATTGCGCATCGCGTTTGGCCAGATAATCATTGACCGTGACCAGGTGCGCGCCCTTACCGGCGAGCGCATTCAGATAGAGGGCCAGGGTCGCCACAAGCGTTTTGCCCTCACCGGTCTTCATTTCGGAGATGCGGCCCCTGTGGAGGATCATGCCGCCCATGAGCTGCACGTCGAAGTGGCGCATGAACAAGACACGCTTCGACATCTCGCGGCAGACCGCGAAAGCCTCCGGCAACAGATCATCTAGTTTTTCGCCGTTCTCGATCCGTTTGCGAAATTCAGCCGACTTGTCCGCCAGCGCGGTGTCGCTCAGCGCAGAGGTTGATGGCTCCAACGCGTTAATCGCGGTGACCAGGGGCCGCAACTGATTGATCTCGCGATCGTTCTTGCTTCCAAAAATGAGGTTCAGTAATCCAGCGACCATAGCGATCCTATTCAGACGTGCAAAATTATTCTGCGCATCGGTCAGTATACAAGAATTTGCCCATGAATCCTATATGGATGACAGTGCATGAAGCCAGCATTGCTGATTGAATGATCATTGTCTGATTACTTGACGATATCGACGCGTCCGCAGATGAGAGGTCCCGCACCCACTGATAGTTCGAACTGTCACATCAATCATAACTGAAATTAATTTGGCGAAGGGAATCGTCCACGGGGCAATCGCGAATTCAATATCACAGAGGAAAGTCGGATGCCTAGTACTGGAAGTCGATGGCATCCAAACACGTTGGCCTGCGTGACCTACTACCCAATCATGCTCAACTTGCTTGATTTTAGGATGGTCCTTCACCAAAACTCAACGTTACGCACTTCACCAACCATAGAGTTCAAGAGGAACTGAAAGGGTGTTCCCGGCTTTATGCTTGATGATTTGACGTATGGAACTGTCGGGGTGGTGGGAATACTGTTCCTAATCCGACGAACTTGCTCCTATTGCTCACGCAGCGATTGTCGGACGCCGGTGCTCCAACATCTCCGCTCATGACCGCGTGATCTTGAAAAGGCTTTAACCTCATTAAAGAAAAGCCCGTCAGGCTACACGCCTTGACGGGCTTTTCTAGCAGGCACTGATCGTTGGCTAGAGGGAGAAGCTTCGCATCGCTCGTCGCTGTAACAGAACAAAGGCAAGGACGATTGGGCCGAGAAGCAGCAAGGTACTTGGCTCGGGCACGGCAGTCGGCGTTCCTCCTGCTGTTCCGAACGTCAGATCATCAATCGTGAAGCCGCTAGCCTGGTTCGCAATGATGCTGATGATTTTAATCGAATTGGTGGGGAAAGATGCTCCAACGAAGTTCCCGGCGTTCCCCGTGGTCGAGCCTCCGGTAATGCCGCTCAACGATGCGTCTAATGCAGTAAAGGTGACATTGCCAAGGGCAGGATTGAGCCATACCCCAGCCCGGTTCACCGGGCTGGAAAAGATGATTTCTAAAAAGTTGCCTGCCGCAAGCCCAAGCACCGCCGGCGAAGTCGGATCGGTCATAATCTGGAGCGGAGCCACTACATTGGTGCCCGAATGGGCATTTCCAGCGATACCGCCGCCAAGACTGAGTAGCGCGACCGGGGTTCCTGGGTTCGCCGCGGTATTGTTTGGGTTGGCTCCGCCACTGTGAAAGAATAGGCTCGGAATCTGCCCGTGCATCTGGGCGCCGGCCGGCACGGGCGTGCCATTTGTGTACGCCGTAATGTTCAAAGGCGTTAAGCCAGACACACTTTCAAAATTTTGCACGGTCGCGCCACTATTGAAGGCGATGTAATCGGCACTCGCCACATTGTTCGTGTTGATCGTTACAGCAAACGCATCGGACCCTGCGAATGCGAAGATTACGGCCACTAAGGCAACCAGATTTCTCATTACCTTCCCTCCTTGCGAAAGCCTGAGCTCTTCCCCAGAATTACGTTAGCGAGCACAAATCAGACCACAGTGCTTTTCCTAAATATTCCGCACACAAATCCTTCCCCGAGCCTACAGGCGTCAAGGACACCGACACGGGTGTATCTACGCATGAATGGGCACAACCTCCTAGAAAACCAAATGAAAACATGAAGGTGTTTTCCAACCCATTCTGTTCTCTCTGTCAAGCTTTTGGACGGTGCCGAAGCCCGTCCCCTAGATAACGACGGCACAGTGGGGAAGCGATTGTTGGACGGCGGGGGCTACGACATCTCGACTACTGACCGCGAGGCTTGAAAAGGTTTAATCCTCCCTGCGAAAGCCCGTTAGGTCATGTCAATTGACAGGCTGTTTCTTTTCGCTCTGGCCTGAGCGACCCCTGATTGCATTGATCTTGACTTGATAGAATCCCGGCGACTACTATCCACCTTATGTCGTGCGCTGGACAACGAATCGTCGCCATCGGATTAGCCCTCTGCCTGCTCACGTTGAGTGGGGTCATGTACCCACAGACGGTGGCGCATGCCGCGCATCACGCGCACCACAAAAGTGCCACGCATTCCACCGCTCTTTGTACGTGGATGTGCGCAGCGGGGCAGGCGCAGGAAAGTGTGTCGTTCCATTTTCAGGTCGAGCCGGAAATTTTTCATCCGGTCGATCATCTCAATCTTCACGCTCCCATCGAAGCGCTTTTCACATTCCTTGCCACGCGCGGGCCTCCTTCCCTGATCTAAAACCATTCGTTTGATCTCGTCACGCTCGGCATGCGGTGTCTTCAGCCGCACCAGAGCGAAGGCCGCACTAGACTTTCTGGTGCGAAATGTCAGCCGGCATATACGTATTCACACGGGCTTGTGACAGCCGTCTCCATATGGGGATCACACACTGTGTCGAGGGACATGAACAGGTTCAAAGTTTGTCATGAAGGAGACCTATGAGGGCGAGGCCGGTTCATAGCAAAGTCACTTTATTCGTTGTAATCGCCTCCTTCCTCTTCCTGTCGCCTCAGAGCGAAGCACAAACGAAAAGCGAAAAAACATTCAACGCCATTATTACCGACGCGCAGGGCATCGAAACTGAAGTCAAAAACGTGTTCTTTTATTGGGAAGAAAAAATCAGCGAGACCGCCTTCGTGCCTCATGAGGTCCGCCAACTGCCGGTGAAACGAGGCACGGCCACGGTGCAGGTGAAATTTGACTCAATGAAACAGATCGACGTGAAGCAAAGCACCGACAAAAACTTGCCGACCTTTACCATTACGCTGGCAAACGGCAAAACCGGCGACTTTGCGGCCGCACTCGCCGGAAGCTTCCGAGGCGAATCGGACTTCGGACAAACAGAGATCCCGATTACCACGATGACGAAGGTCGTTTTCAAATGATGCTGCCTATGAGTGAACCGCTGAACAGCATTGATTGGGATACCCGCATGGGCATACAGGCGTGGATGTATTCGCTCACCATTCATGCCATGCTGGTTGGACTAGCGCTCCTGCTCGGCACGCGTCTCATGGTCGCGACTCCGGAGGAGCCGTTTCACTGGAACGTCGCGCTGGTCGAGCACGCCCCTGTGACAGAAGCCGTCACGCCAGCCTCACCCGTAACTCCGGTTCAGCCGCCAGCGAAGCCCGTACAACAGACGCCGAAAAAGATTCAGCCGGCCCCTCAGCCCACTCCGGTCGAGCGCCGCATTGAAACAACCGTTCAGCCCATTGTCCAGCAGATGCAAACGAAGCCTCAGGAACAGATCCTTGAACGGAAAATCGAAACCGTGAACACTCCTCAGCAGATGGAGCAAAAGACGGAGATTCGTCCCTCGACACAAGAGCCCACGCCGGTTGTGACTCCGGCTCCGTCTCTCGTCGAGCAACCTACACAGGTCATTGCGGCCGGCCCCGCGCCAAGGGAACATATCGTCGAAACTCCCTCAGTACAATCGGCGGCAGAAATCGTGCAGCGCGCGGAAGTCAGTCAAGAGCCCTCCCCAGTCGCTGAACGGACGCCGCCTACTGTGACTGAAACAAGTCCGGCTCACACGGTTGAACAAACGGTGCGCGCACCGGCCGTCGTGCAGAATCACGAGGCAATTGATCGCGCGCCCGAACTTCCTTTGCTCGAACATTCGACAGCGCGTGAAGAACATCAGCTCGTCGCCAAAGCGCCCCCGACTTCGATGCCTCCTTCCCGTCCGGATTATGGATGGCTTACGGACATGCTCCAGCGTCGCAGCGCCGAGGTCCGACATTACCCTTCACAAGCACGCCTCAACCAATGGCAAGGGAAAGTCGTTGTGCGTGCCGTGATTCGAGCGGATGGACATTTAGCGGATGTGACCGTCAAGAAAAGCTCGGGCCACTCGGTGCTCGATGAAGCCGCCATGGATGTGATTCGACGCATTACTCCAATCCAATTGAAATATGCGTTAGGACGTCAGGAAGTGGTGGTCAATATTCCGATTTCGTACGAGCTGAATTAGGGGGACGCGATGAATCGTCATGTGACTCGCGTGTTGGGCGCAATAGCAATCGCCCTCGCCTTACCGATAGGGTTGCACGCCGCCGACCTCTCGTCCCAGCCTATCGGCGCAATTAGTTTTGCGCCCAAACTCATCGTCGACATTAAAGCCAAGTCGATGGTCGGACCGTCGATTCAACTGGATGAGCGCAACGTCGCGCACGTCGCGTGGATGGAAGAAGACACGAATGGACGGACGGTTCGCTATGCTCATACAACGTCCCCATCGAGTGACTCGCTTACTTCCTCGATCCCGGTCAATGGCCCGAATGACCTGCCTTACTGGAGGCAAGAGGCCCCGGCATTGGACGTTCGAGGGAACATGGTCTACATCGCGTGGGCAAAAATGCCGGCAGTGCCGGTGGCCGACAAACCATTTGCCAATGAACTGCGCCTCAGCCGCTCGCTCGATAGCGGCCAGACGTTTTTGCCGTCCGCCCCGATCAACGACGACGGCGAACCCGTTCTCCATAGTTTCGATTCGATTCGTATTGATCGAGAAGGGGCTATCCACGTGGCATGGATCGATGCCCGCGGGAGCAAGAAAAATCCCGGCACCTATGTGAGCCGATCCACCGATCATGGCATCACCTTCGATAAAAATAAAAAGATCGACGACGACACGTGTGTCTGTTGTCGAACGTCGGTCGCCATCGCCGATGACGGCACGTTGTACGTCGCGTGGCGAAAAGTATTTGGCGAGGTCAGAGAGACCGTCGTCGCACGATCATTTGACGGTGGGCTGACATTTTCAGAACCCGTGATTGTGGGCAACGACAAATGGGTATATCCGAGTTGCCCGCATCGCCCCGCGTCGTTGGGTATCGATCATGAGGGACGCGTATACGTCGTCTGGTATACGGAAGGCGAAGACGAGACGCCGGCCGTGTACATTGCCTATTCCAATGATCGCGGCCAAACATTTTCACCCAAATACCAATTGAATCGATCAAAAGGAACGTTTCCGGACCATCCGCAACTAGCAGTGGACGGCCATGGTCGCGTCGTCGCCGTGTGGGAAGAACTCTCGCCGGTCCGACGCGAAGTCGTCGTGAGTTACTCCTTAGACCGGGGACGGACGTTCAGCGCACCGCAGAAGATCAACGAGAAGAAAGGGGAAATGCCCACCATCGCCGTCAGCCCCACAGGACAATTCCTATTGGCGTGGAAAGAACATGCGATGCCGAATCATCGCATCGTACTCCAACGCATCGCGTTGCCGGAATTGCTTCCTGTGGCCATGGAAACTCGCACGCCCCAATGAGAACTGTTGTATCCCGCCCTCAACTCGTCGTCATCTGGATGATAATTTTCTGCGCTTGCGCCGCCGCAGACCTGGCGACAGCGGTCGACGATTTTTCCCGCTTGAAGCTGAGCCGAGCAGGGGCCGGGACGCTCGTTCCGCCATTTGAGCTGCCGACCATTGATGGCAACACCATCGAATTTTCGAAGCTGAGAGGGAAAGTCATCGTCCTCAATTTTTGGGCGACGTGGTGCGGACCCTGTAAGGAAGAGATGCCGGCCTTGGATCGATTGAGTCGACGGTTCGACTCGGACGATGTCGCGGTGCTCACGATTACCACTGAGCACGAGCGGATGGCGATTCAGCAGTTCATGAAACAATTCAATTCCACGTTGCCCGTCCTACTTGATGAGCAACGCGACTTGACCTTGGCCTTTATGGTGCGCGGGCTTCCGACTACGATCTTTATCGCAAAAACCGGCGAGGTCGTCGGACGCGCCGTCGGACCACGCGATTGGGACAGCGCAGACGTCGTCGGATTTATCCAGCGGCTCCAGCAGTGAAATTAGCGACCCCATACATCCGCTCATGCGCAGCCACCTGCGTCCTCCTGTACGCCATCGTTGGATTTTTCGCAGGTGCCTGTCCCTCGTTACCGGGCGAGATGCCGACCCATCAGCATCACCATAAGCCGATCACCCATGCCTTTGCATGCGCGTGGGCATGCCATGTGAGCGTCGGCCAACATGCGGTTGATGCGCCTACCCCCGTCGTTCCGTTTTGGCTCATTCTCGTTCTTCTTGGCTGTACGACCCTGATCATCGTCCCTCCCCGGCTCATCACGATCTCCGCTCGGGCCCCCCCGCTCACTACCATCTGAGCCTCCGACATTGTTCTCGCTTCATCCGCAGCACAGGACAAGTGCGCGGTGCGGCTTGGATTCACATCTCCGAAAGGTTGAAAGGAATGTCGGTCATGCGATCTCATCAATCATCGTCCCACGCGTTCTTTTTATGGGTCTTCATCGTACCTTGTGGGCTCACATTCCTGGCTTCACCCTCGCTAGTGTTCGCGGAGGATCAAACCAATGAACCGAGCGGAAAGGCGCAGCGCAAGCAGCAATTGGAGCGGCAGCTCAAATCGATCTTGGATGAACTCGATGAGCTCAAGCAGGGCGATCGTCCGGCGCCGGTACAGCCCCTCCCCGTTCAACCCGAACCGCAGGCCATGACCGAACCGCAAATTGAGCAAGGGCCGGCGCCGGAAATCTCACTGGAGGACATGAGTATCATCAGCAAGCGCCTTCAAAAACATCCGGAAGGCGTCACCCTCACCTCAACTCCGCAGAGCGAGTATGACTCGCAGCCGACCCGGAACATGCGCGAATCGTTGGAGTCGTTGCCGGGTGTCATTGTCCGGCAGGCGAATGGTCCCCGAGACTTCAGCATTTCGCTTCGCGGATCTGGTGTCAAAACATCGTTTGCCATACGAGATCTCAAAATCTATGAGGACGGCATCAGTCAGACACAGTCGGACGGACTCTCTCGGCTGGATATGCACGATCCCTGGTTTATGCGAAGCGTCGAGGTGCAGGCCGGCGCCTCATCATCCATGTACGACAACTATGCCCTCGGTGGAATGGTGCATTTCAAAACACGGCGGGGCAGCGACATCAATGGGGTTGAGGCTTTTCTGAGCGGAGGTTCCTTCGGTTATCAGAAGTATGCATTCGCCGTGGGACAGGAATACACCAATGTTGATATTTCCATGTTCGGGAGCCAGCAGCTCGAGGACGGCTTCATCCGAAACAGTAATTACAACACGCAAACCATCAACCTGAATTTTCGTTTTCGCGTTGACGATAAGCAAAGTTTTTACTTCAAGGCCATTACGAATTGGCTCGATACCCGAGTCCCCACGCGGTTGACCCAATCGCAATTCAATACCGACCCACGCCAAGCCGGCGGCACAACGTGTGCGACTACAGGATCTTGTAATGATGCACTGCGATTGGGCCAGGGCCGAATCGATCGTAGAACCATCGTGGGCGGGTTATACGAACGGCAATTAGACACGAATACGGTGCTGACCATTGAAGCCGATTATGATGTCAAAGACATCAACCAGACGTTTACGCAGATTACCGACAATGTGAACCCCAACTACAAGAACTACGTGGACCTTCGGCATAACGGGCGTTTCTCATCCATGCCTCTCCAGAGCTACGTCGGTTTCTTCATCAACAACATGGAACAGGAAGGGCAGACCTTTACGAATCTGGACGACTTCCACGGCACACGCGGTACCCTGGCGCAAAACAACCGGGGCACGAATCGAAACATCGGCGGGCGATTTCGCGAAGAATTGGAGTTCGTACCCAAGTGGATTCTTGCCGCCGGATTCGGATTTGAGCAATCGATGATCAGCATTCAAACGATTAACTATAATGGGGCCGGCGCTATCGCCAGCCGAGCCGACGCCCAGCGCACCTTCTGGAACTATGCACCTGAGATGTCGCTTAGCTGGAAACCAGCCGACGGTTACCGCCATTGGATTCGCGCATCGACTGGGTATGGCATTCCCACATTCGGAAATCTGACGACCGGACTTGATGGACTAGCCGGGACGAATTTCGCACTCAAGCCACAAAAAAATCTCAATCTGGAAATTGGAACCGACTCAAGACTACATAAAACGTTGTCGGTCCATCTCGTCGGGTTCATGGTGTTCTTCAAGGACGAGATCATCGCACAGTCCAATTCAACGAACACGGGAAGCTTCGCCGTTAATGCCGACTCTTCCCGCTACCGAGGCATTGAAACCGGCTATGACTGGCGCCCCTTGGACGGATGGCGCTTTTCAGGAGCCTATACCCACATCGATACCGAATACGTGAACTTTACCGACCGATTTGCAGTCGCGGGAGGGCCCGTCACACAAGTGGTCCGTGACGGCAAACAGGTGCCGAACGTGCCGCGGGACGTGTTGAACTTCAAAGAAGAATATCGGCATCCCTCGGGATGGGGAGGCTGGTTTGAGACGAGCTACTGGAACAGTTACTTCCTCAATAATGGAAATACGATCGGAGCGCCGGCGTATTGGTTGCTCAACGCCAATGTGAACAAATATGTCGAGATCAAGAATCCGTATATCCGGTTCGCGAAATTTTATGTCGAGCTGGACAATTTGTTGGATAAGACGTATGTAGCTTCGGGCAACGTCGTGGCCGACAGCACGCCCGACGCGCAGAAAACACTGTTCTTTGCCGGTTATGGTCGAGCAATTTACGGCGGGGTGACATTGGGGTTATTCTAAAAAGAACGCAGATGAACATCGACGCAGAGCCCGGTCATGCTTCTCGCGCAACAAACGAGCATCTAGGTATGGTTTGCTTTCACACGGATAGCCATTTCCCTGTGCTCTCTAACAGAGACTGCCTGAGGTAGACAAACCATGCTTTCACATCTTGCGTGTATAGGCAGATCAGTGCGGATGTTTAAGGCGCCTGCTGTGATGATGATCGCGACAGGCCTGCTGTTTATGACTGTACCCAAGTCATACAGTGGGCTCGACCTCAGTCCCGACGAAGTGAAAGCGGCTGCACAGCAAGGGTCCGACCGTGCCGACCGTGAAGTAGAGCAACATTATCTTGAAGAGGCGAAAAGCGAAGGGAATCTCTCTGATGAAGGACGCAGGCGGCTCACGGATATTGCCGACATGAATCAGCAGTATGAAAAGTGGAAGGACCTATCGAGAACGGCCGGCGCAGTGGCAGAGCGGGCGCGCAGAGTCCGCGCATTGCAGTATAAGCTTGCGGAACTAGACCCCTCGACGGATTTCAGTGCGCCGAGAAAGAGAGCGGTTTGGAAGGATGAGATGCAGTACCTGACAAAACAGTCGCCTCAACTTCCGGAACTTGCGCCGTTACGGAGATTTCGTGAATGAATGTGGATTCAAGATTGAAACGTCGAGAGGCTTATCAAGTCGATTCAAGCGGGATGAATCAATTCGTGGGGAGAAAATCTGGCCCATTGTATGGGTCTCCTGTCACCATCAATCTAGCTGTTTCACCAGTCCTATCTCTTCATGACCTGCCCGGTTCTTATCCTTCTCTGATAAGATGAATCACTGCGACTTGAATCTTCCTCACGTGAAGCTGTACCGTCACGTAAGAGTCCCGTCCTGTCCCTCCAGTGGACTCATTTGACCGCGATGTCATTGCACGAAGGGAGCGGGGATGAGAGGAGTGAAAGTAGCGATTGCCTTGCTGGTCATTGGGCTGATCGGAACAGGGGCTGTGCTCTGGTGGATGCTCCAGCATGGCTTTAGCGCCCGCGATCAGCCGGCGGCGGTTGAAATCTGGATTGCACGGCGCCTTCGCCATCTTGCGATACCAGCAGGACAGCGATCTATGGTAAATCCTATCCCACTTTCACCGGAAATTTTACGCGAAGCGAGGGGACATTTTGCGGATCATTGCGCAGGATGTCATGCCAATAATGGTAATGGCAAGACTCCGATCGGTGAAAACGTCTATCCCAAGGCGCCGGACTTGCGCGCACAGGAAACCCAGACAATGTCCGATGGAGAAATATTTTACGTCATCCATAATGGGATTCGATTTACGGCCATGCCTGCATGGGGAAAAGGACGGCCCGAGGACGATCGTGACAGCTGGAAGTTGGTTCACTTTATTCGACGTCTTCCTCAGATCACAGAGCAGGAGTTGGCTGACATGCGCGCTCTCAACCCGAAAAGCCCTCATGAACGTCAAGAAGAAGCAGAGTTTGATCGATTCTTGCAAGGAGATAACGTGGAGGTACATTCCTCACATCATTAAGGGAGGGCATTTCATGCTACGCTTCGCTGCCGCAGTACTAACCGCAAGTTTTCTCTCCGTCACTCCGGCGTTTTCGCACGGCGAATTGACGCATGTGTTAGGGACGGTCTCTGGCGTGGACGCCAATCATCTGACGGTGAATACAAAAACCGGCGAGACGGTCCAGATCACTGTGACCGATCAAACGAATTATCGGAACCAGAATGCCGGAAGCAAGGATGCGCTCAAAATCGGTGACCGAGTGGTCATTGAAGTGCAAGAGAAGAGCGGCAACTTGATCGCGGATGAGATTCGCTTTGCTTCGCCGACCAAACCGCTTCCGTAGCGAACTTCATCACACAGGGTTGACGTACCACAGGGCTTCACTGCAACCGTCGCACCGCCGAGACGATGTTCCATCTCACACGCCGTGCCAGGCAAGCTGCGGAAGCGTGGATTGATTTCACCTTCGGCTCCGTCTATAGTCCGCCTGATTTGAAACACTGTTCGATGAGGACTTAGGCAATGTCCTGTCCACGCAAGGTTGTGCCGCTCTTATCCGTCCTGATCCTAGTCTCGTGGCTGGTGCTTCTTCCCCACTCTTCACTTGCTGCGCAGTCGGAGGCTGCCCAACGACAATATCAGCAAGGAGCTACCCTCTTCCGACAGGGTCATTACGACGGGGCGGCTGAGGCGCTGAAAAAAGCGATCGCGCTCCAGCCACAGATGTCTGAAGCGCATCATCTCTTGGGTCTTGTGCTGTTCGAAGGGAAAAAAGAGCCGGCGGAGGCTATTGAGTCCATCAAAAAAGCCGTGCAGCTCAATCCGACCTTTGGCCAAGCCTACTACGATCTCGGCAAGATCTACCTCAGCCAAACAAAATATCAGGAAGGGGAGCAGGCGCTGGTACGGGCAATTGAGCTCATGCCGCAATCGGAAGACGCGCATTTCGCCTTGGCGAAACTCTACAGCCGAAGCGGCAATCAAGCCAAGGCCATCAAAGCGTATCAGGCGTTCCTCGCGCTCAAGCCGCAGCACCCCGAGGCGCTCTACAGTCTTGGCCGGCTCTACGAGAGTCAAGGCGACACGCAATTGGCGCGACACACGCTGCAACAATTGACGCAAGCCAATCCTACTCATGCGGACGCATGGTACTTGCTCGGACGAATGGCTGAGAAGGACAACAATCTCAGTGAAGCGGCCGACGCGTATCGGCAGGCCATCGCCGCGAAGCCGGATTTGGTGGACGCCCATTACAATCTGGGGTTTCTGCTGCGCAGCGCCGGCAAGCAAGAAGAGGCAGCGAGACAGTTTCTGCAAGTGATTCGGTATCGACCGGAGTATGCGGAAGCGCACATGAATCTGGGAATGAGTTATACGGCGCTCGGATTATTCGACGAGGCGGAACGAGCTTATGAAGACGCCATCGCGCTCAAGCCGAATCTTCCAGAAGCTCAATACAACGTGGGAGTATTTTACGAACTGCACCGGAAGGATTCGATTAAAGCGCTCGTGCATTATCGGAAATATCTCGAACTCGGCGGGAAAGACGAACGCGTGGAACGCATAGTGAATCAGGGCATGCGTTAAGCGGATGGTCAACCGGCGGAAACGAACTTCTTCGGTTAAGAGTGGTCACCACCAGTACGGACCATAGGGATAGGGCCCCCACGGACCCCATCGCGACCCGCCCCAATACCCGTACGGCCTTCCATAATAACCAGGATAATAGGGCTGCGCATAGGCGGGATCGTGCTTGGGCCATACCGTGACGTTCTTGGCATCCAGTGTGGGGTATGTATATTCCGTCTCGTCGAGGGGCGCGACAATCGAGCCCGTCACGTCACCCGTGATAGTTACTCTTGTTCCAGGCGGAAGCTTGGCCGGATCGAGAAATTGTTTCTCAAACGCGATGAACCGGCCTTCGGACGCAGTCCGTTCCCACCCGGGCTGCAGATAGCTGTCGAGCGGCAACTGCAAGACTTCGATGCGTGTACCTTCTTTGAGTCGTTTCGCGGAAAGCACTTCACCGCCCAAGACAACCGTGTGTCCGCGATATTGGTCAGGCGCTTGCTTGAGCTCGACAAAGGTAACGGAGTGATCCACCTGGGATTGTAATTCTTTCGGGACGGCAGACTGCGAGGCGCAGGCCGGCAGAAACCCGCACATCAGCAGCCCGATCCCAATCGCTATTCGTCTTGACAGCATAGTAATATTATAAACCGTTCACGGATCGAAATGGAAAGGAGCAGCAGATGCATGGTTGGATAGTGCGGGCCAGCTTGATAGGTGCGGTCGTTGCTAGCATGGGAATGATGGTCGGCACGGCGTTCTCGAATTCCGCCACACCGGCGCTGAAAGGCAAATACACCGTCCTTGAAAAGGAACAGTCAACCCACACGCCCGGCAAAGTGAAAGTAACGGAGTTCGCGGATTTCTATTGCCCCCACTGCCATATGTTTGAAGAGCAGGGTTTGCCCGTCCTTGAAAAGGAGTTCGGCAACAAGATCGAGATCACGATGGTCGGCTTTCCCGTGATTCCAGGCAAGCTTCCGACTGCCTTCGATATGTATGAGCAGGCTAAGACGATGGGAAAAGGTCCTCAAATGAGGCAGGTCTTATTTCGCACAATTCACAAAGACCGCCTGCATGTGTTCGACAAAACCATTCGCGAGATGTTGGTGAAGGAAGTTGGCTTGGACCCCGCGGCATTCGAAGCCGGGCTGGCAAGCGGGAAACCCGCACGCGCCGTGGAAGAAGGAAAGAAGTGGGGTCAGCGCGTGAATGTCGACCACACACCGACGATTCTTTTGGACGGCAACATTAAAGCCGACCCCATCGACCCGGAAAATTTAAAAACTGTGATCCAGAGTATTTTGGCTGCGGATGGGAAACGGTAGCCTCTCCATGGCGACGACGATGCCAGTCGACCCACGTCGATTCACAATCCTACCTCACAAGGGCCTAAGTGAGAGCTGAACGCCCTGTCTTCTTGGTCACTTGGACAACGTTGGCGCTTCCATGGATTCTTTGAAGCGTTGCAAATCCTCTTCGATCTTTTCCTGCGGATCCTCTCCAAATATTTTTGCGACCAGCGCCCCCAGTCGGCCCCCCGGCGGATCGAACTGCAAGGTGACGGTGAGCTCCGTACCTTTGTCATCATCCGTTCGCCGGAATCTCACGGAACCGGCATTGTCCACGTCGGCGCCTCGCAGGGATCGCCACCCGATCAGTTCGTTCTCCACTTCATTAATAATTTGAGCATCCCATTCCACTTTCGGCCCACCGATCGGAAGGGTTTTGACGACCCAATGGGATAGGCGTTCATTGATGACCTCTACCGATTCGAGGTGGCTCATGACCTGTGGCAAATTTTCGAAATTACGCCAATAGCGATAGAGCTCATCAGGGGGACACTCAATCCGCAGGCTCTTTTCCACCTTGATGGCGCCTGCGGTCTTCACTTTACGCCGGCCGACTTCATTGGTGTTTGTTCCCAGGGCCGCGTACAGCATGCAATGGCCGGTTACGCCTCGTCCGACAAGTGCCGCGCCGACAAGAGTCATGGCAAGCCCGCTCCATGAGCGTTTCATAAGGCCTGCCAACATGATCCCCGCACCTACCAAGCTTGAAAGTTGCCGCTCGCCGTCACCCACATTCTCGAAGGCTTGCTCTTCTCTCCAGTCCAAATCTTGTGTATTGGTTCGATATCGTTCTTTCCCAGTCATTGTTCCCATATGCCCTCCTATAGCTCGACTTCCGACTCAACCAGTGTAAGACGCCCTGGGATGTCGGGGTATCGGTCACCGAAGAGAAGACCTGTCCTCGTGGATACCGGTGGGCGAAGGTGTCCGACCTACGAATTGGGGGATAATTGCAAATCCAGCGAGCACATGCAAAAAAGCTACGTCATTTCTCGCGTCCTCCCGACCTCATAGAAATTCGATTGCGGCCTGAATACAGCCCTTGTACTATGACCACCCGTAAATCACCTGAGCTTTGGAGCGACTATGCGTCGACAGATCTTCCTCCCCATTGTTATGAGTGTGATCGGCATTTTCTACGCGGCCTTCGATCCGTCCGTCGGGCTCGGCACAGAGAACGCCGCATCGACACCGGCGATCGGACACCTCGATTTGCAGGCACAGATAAAAGCCACAGCGAGCAAGGTCATCTCTGGCGTCGTCAATATTTCCTCGACTGTTCTGGTACGTGATCAGGCTCCATTCGATGAAGGTCCACTCTTCGGCACACTGCCCCAAACACCGCCGCAACGCCAATACGGACAAGGGTCCGGCGTGATCGTGACGGCAGACGGTTACATCGTCACCAACAATCATGTCGTGGCGGATGCGCTCGAAGTCGAGGTCCTCCTCGCCGATCGGCGTCAATACAAAGGACGCGTGATTGCCACCGACCCAAAAACCGATGTCGCAATCGTCAAAATCGACGCCACCGGCCTACCGACGATCCCCTGGGGCGATTCGAGCCGCCTGGGCGTCGGAGATTTTGTGTTGGCGATCGGAAATCCCCTCGGCCTCAATCAAACCGTCACCTTCGGCATCGTCAGCGCCGTCGGCCGAGCCGATGTCGGCATCGCCGATTATGAAGATTTCATTCAAACCGATGCGCCGATCAATCCCGGCAACTCGGGCGGCGCGCTGGTAAACATCAAGGGCGAATTGATCGGCATCAATACCGCCATTGCCAGTCCGACCGGCGGAAGTATCGGCGTGGGATTTGCGGTGCCGAGTAACATGGCACGAACCGCCATGCAAAGCCTGTTGAAGACGGGACGCGTCGTACGCGGGTTTCTTGGCGCGTCGACACAGGACGTGAACTCGCTCTTGGCTAAACTGTTCCGACTGCCGGACGTCAAAGGCGCGATCATCACCGACTTGATGCCCAAAGGCTCGGCCGAACGAGCCGGTCTTCGGCGCGGCGATGTCGTCGTTCGCTTCGACGGCAAAGAAATCGTCGACCCCGGCCGACTTCAAAACTTGATCGGTGGATCGTCGATCGGCAGTAAACATCGACTCGATGTCATTCGCGAGGGAAAACCCGAACAGGTCGAGCTGATGGTGCAAGAAGCGCCGCTCGAACGCATCAAGCGCACCCCGCCGACGCACGTCGAGACGCCCAGCCATCCACTCAATGGTGTATTGGTCGATGAACTGAAACCGGCAACCGCGCGGCAGCTTGGGCTGGGCACGATCAGCGGCGTCATGGTGACCGGTGTCGAGGAAAGCAGCATGGCCGAATCCGCGGGCCTCATGCAGGGCGATCTGATCGTCGAGGTCAATCGCCAGCCGACGCCGAATCTCGCCGCGTTCCAGCGCGTGGTCGAACCGCTGAAGTCAAGAGAGCCGATTCTACTGCTGATCAATCGACAAGGGACGTTCGTCTATATGCCGGTGGAGGCGGAGTGACGATTGCGGAAATTTCGCAGTCCTCGTCGACATTTTGAGGCATACAGTTTGGTTTTCCTGCACGACTTACCATAAGAATCATCTGGTTTCTAAACCAGTCACTGGTCCACTGCTTGATATTCTTTAGTATCGTTGGCACTCATCTCCAGGCGCGTTGACATCCTTGGGCGCCAATGATAAATTCGTGCCACTATTTTAGCTTTCGTAGCACCTGTGAGCCCATGAAAAAACTCGTCCGCTTCGGTGTCTCGCTCGATCATCATCTGCTGGATGATTTCGACCGCCATATTACACGGAAGAAATACACGAATCGATCGGAAGCGCTTCGCGATCTCATCCGCGATAATTTGGTCGGGCAGGAATGGGATGAGAACAAGGAGACGGTTGGGACGATCACGTTCGTGTACGATCATCACGTACCGTCGTTGACCGACAAACTCGTTGCCATTCAACACCGATTTCACGCGCTCGTGCTCTCGGGCATGCACGTGCATCTCGATCATAGCCACTGTCTGGAAGTCCTAGTCGTCAAGGGCAAGGGCTCGGAGATTAAGAAAGTCTCGGATGCGCTGATCAGCGTCAAGGGCGTCAAACACGGCAAGCTTGCAATGACAACGACCGGCAGGGGGCTGAGTTGACATGCGCATTTGCGTCATCGACGGCCGAGGGGGCGGACTTGGCGGGCGTCTCATTGAACGTCTGTTGGCGGTCGTGGATGAGCGACATGAAGTTGTCGCGCTTGGCACCAATCAAGCAGCCGCCGACGCGATGTCGAAAGCTGGAGCACGGCACGTGGGTATTGGAGAATGGGCGATTCTTCGCGCCGTTGCTGAAACCGACGTGATCCTTGGTTCGCTCAGCGTCGTGTTGGCGGGATCTTTTCTGGGAGAGGTCACGCAGGGCATGGCGGCGGCCATTCTAGAAACGCCGGCCCGGAAACTCCTGCTTCCGCTTAACCGACGTGGCGTGGAAGTAATCGGAACAGAATCGCCGACGCTCGATCCGTTGATCGACCAAACGATACAACGCGTGCAAACTCTGCTCATGTCCGGCCTCCCGGCTTGACTTCATCAAGACGCTACAATCGGACCACGAGGGTCTGAAACCGGCTGCCGACGCAACCGCGCTTTCGATCTTCGTGGCCGCTACCCGACGGTCCACGATTGAAGAGGATCGTGGATCTATGAGTTCTCTCAAGGTCGTCTCTCGTCTGGTTGTTATCCTATTCCTCTTGGCCGATCCGATACTGGCGCATGAGCCGGACGAAGATGTCCTTGAAGTCGGCGAAGTGGCAGTCACGGCCAACCGACCGGTCGCCGCCTCCTCGCAACAATTCATTCCCGACAAGGAATATCTCCTCCAGCCGCAGGGCCGCCCGGCCCAAATTCTGCGACTGATCCCAGGGTTAATCGCCGTGGAACATTCAGGCGGCGCAGGGAAAGCCGACCAATATTACCTGCGCGGCTTCGACGCGGATCACGGGACGGACGTCGCATTCTTCACGGACGGTATGCCGATCAATCTCAGGAGTCACGCGCATGGTCAAGGCTACGCTGATCTGAGCTTCATCATCCCTGAAACGATTGAAGGACTCGACGTCTACAAAGGCGCCTACCTCCCGGAATTCGGTGATTTCGCGACCGCCGGGGCTGTGAATTTCAGAACACGCGAGGTCGTCAAAGAAGGGGTGGTGCAACTGGCCGGCGGGCAGTTCGATACGCAGCGGTACCTATTAATGTTCTCGCCCACCAAAGACAAAGTTCGCACGCTCATTGCGGCGGAAGGCTACTATACGAACGGCCCGTTCGAACATGACAATCGCTATTTTCGCGCCAACGTCTTGGGCAAGATGACGGCAAATCCAACGACTCGGTCTGAATTGAGTCTCACCGGCACGTTTCACAAATCACAATGGAATGCGTCGGGCGAAATTCCACTTCGTGCCGTGACCGACGGCACTATCGATCGTTTCGGCGCGATCGATCCATCCGAGGGCGGAAAGACCATTCGGAGTACGGGTCGGTTGAACTATCACTATGACGCCACGTCCGGAGGGCAGTTCTTCGCCAATGCATACGGCCAATATTACAAATTCGACCTATTTACAAACTTTACCTTCTTTTTGAATGATCCAGTCAATGGTGATGGAATCCAACAATCCGATCGCCGAGTGATGTATGGAGGTGATACCGGTTGGCGGCAAGGGTTCGATCTCTTTGGCATCCCCAGCGTAGTGACGGCCGGCGCACAAGCGCGCATCGATAATGCTCACGTGAGGTTGGGCACGCAGGTCACACGAAATCCGCTGAGTCCGACGACCGACAGCGATGTGCTCGAAGCCTCGTATGCTCCCTTTCTCAAAACGGAATTTCAGCCGACACAATGGATGCGCGTATCCGGAGGCGTGCGCAGCGAGGTCTTCACGTTCGATGTCCGAAATCGCTGTCCAACCTGCATCGACCAACCTGAAGGGAGAACCACTTCGAGTATTGTTTTGCCAAAAGCGAATCTCATTCTCGGACCCTGGCTCCGAACGGAGTGGTTCGCGAATTACGGGGAAGGCTATCACAGCAACGATGCCCGATCGGCAGTCGCACCGGGATCGGCACCCCTGGCGCGTGCGAAAACGTATGAGGTTGGTGCCCGGTCGAACCCGTGGGGGCCCTACGGGCTCGAGTTGATCGCCACCTTGTGGGCAATTGATCTTCAATCGGAGTTAGTCTTTGTGGGAGACGACGGCACCACAGAAATTCGCGGTCCGACACGGCGTCGAGGCGTGGAAGTCGCGGCGCGAGGGCAAGTGATCGGCCCCTTGTATGTCAACGGGAGCGTGACGTGGGCAAAAGCGGAATTCAAGAACGGCGATGCCATTCCCAATGCGCCGCAACTGACCGCCTACGGCGCAGCCATCTTGCGATACCCGGAAGACTTGACGACACAACTGCAGGCAACCTACCTTGGCGTACGTCCCTTGACTGAGGATCGTAGTTTTAAATCGCCTTCCTGGGTCGATGTCGATCTCTCCTCCCGGTACAAACTCCCCATCAAGCTGGATCATGGCCGACTAGAAGCGTTTTTCTTTATCCAGAATCTTTTGAACACGAAGTGGGAGCAGGCCACATTCGCCTTTGAGTCGCGTCTACGAAACGAAGCCGCCGGTGTTACGGATATCCACTTTGTGCCGGGCAACCCTCGATTTTTTATGGGTGGCCTAGCGTGGTACTTTTAGCTGTCTACCTAGTCAGCATTGGTCAACGTTCCATGGCAATGCCGGAATGCCAGATAGGCGGCTTAAGTCTTGTTCCTTTCCCATCGTCAATGCTACAAAGGCTTTCTTATCGATAGGCGACGATCATGCCGAGAAAACTCCTTGCCCGTTCGTACTTCAATAGACCGACGCTGACGGTCGCACGTGGCCTCATGGGTAAGTATGTGGTGCGCGAGACCGAGAAGGGTGAACAGGCAGGCCTCATCGTCGAAGTGGAAGCCTATGTGGGCCCCGAGGACAAGGCCTGTCACGCGGCACGCGGACGCACGCCGCGGACGGATGTTCTGTTCGGTCCTCCCGGCATCGCCTATGTGTATTTGATTTACGGCATGTACCATTGCCTCAACGTCGTCACGGAACGCGAAGGGTTTCCAGCGGCCGTGTTGATCCGTGCCGTGGAATGCGACAATCCCACACCGGTCCTAATCGACGGCCCCGGACGGCTCTGTCGATCTTTTCACATCGATCGCACCCTCAATAGGCGGGATCTGACGGAAGGGAAAACTCTGTGGCTGGAAGACCGCGGAACGCGGATTACCGATGCGGAGGTCATCATGGCCCCGCGCATCGGGGTTGATTACGCAGGGGAATGCGCCGCCAAGCCCTGGCGATTCAGGTTGGCGCGCTGGACGCGGCCATCACATGCGCCGCGTCCAACAAAACGAGCATCAACAGGACTTTAGGACATTAGCGTATGCCGGGTTGCAACTCATCTGTCTTCATTAATTCCCGTAAGACGCTTGTGGCATACGATCCCGGCGGTAAGGCATAGGAAATGGTCAAAGTCCTGTCCTTCAACGACCATTCCAACTCGTCCAGGCACACGCGAAGCGATCGCCGTTCACCTCGAAATCCGCACTCAGCCGCGGCTTGCTTGAGCGACTCGGGTGTCTCATTCAATTCGGCCACGACGGCCCGCTCAATATCTCCCGGCTCCCCGGATGCCCAGGACACTCTCGATCCAAAGAGCAATCCGGTCGGACTGATCTCGAACGCATCGGCCCGTCCCTGCTCGACCTCGGCATGCTCGACCTGAAAACACGCGCCATTCGTATGCTTCATCGCCCAATCGCCAGCCAGGGTCTGATCGAGACGATCGATTCGAACGGCAAGAATTTCGTTGTAGATGTACGATTGGTAGGCATTCAGAAACCACATTCGCTTCGTCCGACTGATTCGCGCGCGGCGTGATTCGTCGCGAAGAAGCGCGGCGCCTGTCTCATAATTGAGTCCGGTTTTGCCTTGCCGCTGCGGGCCAAAATAATTGGGCACGCCCCGCCGCAACAATATGTCCAGCACTTGAGGCACGGTGTCTGCCGCGCCTTCTTGGACGTCCCGAATCGTCAACGTAAACCGGTTGCCGGCGTGGTGTCCGGTGCGCAGACGGTTGCGATGACGACCGAGCACTTCGATCGAAAGCACCCGATCGTTCGTGGCGAGGCGAGCGATCGCGTCGTCTTTGACGAGCTGGACCGACACCATCTGTGTTGTCACCGCTCTGGCATCTTTGAGTCCCGCGACGCCGACGCAACGCGCCTTGACGCCCAAGGCGGAGGCAAACTGCTTGACCAGATCGGGAGTGGAAAGCCCGCGCTTGGTCACTCGAAGATACGTATGCTCGCCCTGTCCGCACGGCAGATAGAGCGGGCGCTCTTCGACGCGAAAATCTTCCATCTGTGCGCGAATGACACCGCCAATTCCGGGAATGGCAGCGGTGAGATATGGAAGGACCTTGTTGGAGTCACTCATCGAAAACCATCGCGATCATGCTATACTGAGGCCATGATAACCTTGTCCACAAGACGTGGGGTTGGCTCGCTCGCGCTGCTCGCGATGGTGTGGGCCGTCGCCTTGCCCACTCCTGTCTCCGCCGAGTCATCCGATACTTTCGGCGCGCTCACAAGGTACGTCGCCCAGCAGATCGAATCGGACAAACTCGTGTTTATCGGAGCCCAACGTTGCACAGAATGGTTTTACAAGCAACTGAAACAAAAGCCGCCTCGCTCATTGAGCCAACCAATCTCATTTTCTCGCGGACAAGCCGAAGTTTCGACGGAGTCGGAGGGGACACACGACTGCCGCACCCGATATCCGGAGGGCTTGGACTCAGCGAGGCAAGCTTTTGGTCATGCCCAATCCGCCTTATCGATCAGTCTTACGTTCTATGAACTCGCCCTCGTGGGAGATCGGGACGATGACCATCGCTACAGCGACACCGAATTGCGCGATCTGCTGGAATCTTTCAAGTTGCCCTTCCCCGATATCCATCCGTCCACAGCGCATGTAGATGCGCTAACGGCACAATTCGAACTTGCCCGAAAGGGCAATACGCTGGAAGCGGTCATGGCGAGCATGGGCCTGCTGTACGAAAAGGGATACCGGCTAACGACCAATGACCGCACGGCGTTGAATACTGTCTCGGGATAGCCGTGTCTCGGTTTTTCCCTCACGCCATACGCTCCAACGCTTCTCTGGCGCGACTCCGGACGGTTTGATCCCAGTCATCTTTCATCACGACCGCCAACTTCTCTTTGGCTTCACGCGCCTGCAGACGCCCCAGCCCCAGGGCCGCGCACGCGCGCACATGCGCATGATCGTCTTCCAAGGCCTTCAGCAAAATGGGAATCACCTGCTTATCCTGCAACACGCCGAGGTAACTGGCCGCCATCCCACGGATACGATGTTGTTTGTCGCCCACTGAGGTTTTCATCGTGGAGATCAGCACCTCAACCAGCGCGGGCGAGACGGATTCCAAGCCGTCGCCGGTGTAGCGGTTGACCTCGATAATTTCAAATGCGAGTTCCCGCCGCTTTTCCACAGACGACTCGGCCTCAAAGCGCGCGATCAACCGGTTGCGTCGCTGCACACGGGCGCGGCGCTGCCGTAGTTTTCTGACGATCACCCACATGATGATCGCAGTGGCCAGGGCGGCCAACGCCATCGGCACCGCGCGCTCGACGAGATAATCCTGAATGTCTGGCGAAAGCCGTTTCCATCCCCACACTGCGGCCACAATCAGGCCGATCAGTGCTAATACGGTCGTAAGATTTGTCTGCCCACGATGAGTGACCGTCATCAGCCCATCTTAGCTGCTTAGCCGCCGATTTCCTACTGGCCCAATTGACACCTTATCGGCAATCGCACTATATCTTCGCGTGGACGCGCCTGATTTTCGTCACGATCCCTATCTCAAACTGCTCCGCCCACTGGTCGAAGCCTATCTCGCCTTTTCTCGCGCGGATAATCGACACATCCGGGCCATGCACCTCACGCCGTCACAATTCGACGTGATTGCGACCTTAGGGGATACCGACGGCATGACCTGCTCCCAACTCTCTACGGCGACATTGGTGACGAAGGGAACGCTGACCGGCGTGCTCGACCGGTTGGAAGAGAAAGGACTGATTCAGCGCGATGGAGTCGAAGCGGATCGCCGCCGCACGAAGATTCGGCTGACCGAAAAAGGCAGGATGTTATATGAGAAGACCTTCCCCGACCACGCCGCATTTCTCCGTCCCTTTTTCGAGCGTGCGCTGAGCCATAAAGAGATAGAACAGGCTCGAACCTATTTGCTTCGCGTGCGAGACAGTTTTCAACGCCCATAACATTGTCGATCGCGTGAGGTCCTCATGGAAAAACCGGCGGAGACCCACTACCCAATCCACGACCTGCTTCGACAACGATGGAGTCCTCGCGCCTTTTCGGATCGGGCGGTGAGTCATGATGTTCTGTGCAGTCTCATGGAGGCCGCCCGCTGGGCTCCCTCTTCGAGTAACGAACAACCGTGGCATTTTCTGATCGCCACCAAAGAAACTGCGGTTGAATATGACCGGTTACTCTCCTGTCTCAATGACAGCAACCAAGTGTGGGCGCGACTGGCTCCCGTCCTCGCCATCTCCATAGCCCACACTGTCTTTGCGGACGGCGGTGAGACCAATCGTCACGCGTTTCATGACGTCGGACTGTGTGTAGAAAATCTGGTGATCGAGGCTACCTCGGTGGAGCTGATGGTTCACCAAATGGCAGGCTTTTCCCCTGACAAAGTTCGAGAACTGTTCGAACTTCCAGCCGACTGCGAGGCGGTGGCGGCGATGGCGATCGGCTACCCCGGCGATTCCTCGCTGTTACCCGATCGCCTGCGTCAACGGGAAGGCTCCCCGAGATCCCGGAAACCAATCACCGATTTTGTCTTTACGGGACGGTGGGGACACCCCTCACCGATTGTGACGAATCCCATTGGCAAAGAAACCCGGTGAAACGGATAGTGTTTGGAAAGGGAGTCAGGCCGTGAGGAGGGCTACTCGCATTCTGATTTTTGGCTTCCGCCCAATACCTGCATGAATCGGTTCAGTCGGGCCGCTTTGACCGAATCGTCAAGCTTGCCGTAGATCGCGATCAAATTTTTTAACATGCGGATCAGGACGGTGCGGTTGGAACTTCGCTGCAGATACTTTTCTTCAAATCCATAGCCGGCCTGCACAAGAAACCGCGAGCAATCTTTTTCTGAAAGCAGCGCGCCGGCGTTGAAACAGTCGATGAAAATTTTGTAGCGCTCGGAATCGAACTTCACGAGAAAGTGTCCCGGCATTCCAATCCCGTGTAAGGGAAGTCCCAGTCTTCGACCGATCAGCAGATAGACCGTCGAAAGACTGATGGGAATGCCCATGCGTCGGTCGATCACTCGATTCAGGTAGCTGTTGTCGACCTCGTAATAATTCTTGGTGTTGCCGCGAAAGCCCTGCTCGGAAAACAGGTAGCGATTGAGCGTCTTTACCGCCTCTTCTCCGGACACACGCCGTCCCATACGTTCTCGAACTTCGGTGGCCATCGCTTCAAGCTTCCGGATATAGGCGTCCGTATCGAGACTGGGATAGGCATACCGAGCAATCAGGAGAGCGTTCTTTTCCAAATCGATATAGTCATCGGGTAGTGCGGCAATGTGCTTGAATTCGTCCTCCAACCGTCCCCCGCGAATCTCATCGAGAATGCCCTCGATTCGACGCGCCATATCCGGTTGTTCGATCTCGGCTTCAATAAGAAGAGGAATCGCGGAGTCGCCGATCTCGACGAGTTTGCCGCTGATCGTCCTCGCAATTCGGTCGTCCTCATCGGACAACAATCGAATCAGCGCTCGGATTTGACTATCGCCCGTGACCACTACTCCCCCAACATCTTTGCCGTTCAGTCATAGTATACCCCGGAGAACGTCCTTCGCCGAGGTATTACCCCATGGCCCGGCGAAAAGCTCGTGTACTTCCGTATAAACAGATGGCGTCGAACACCAACATGATCACGATGACCATGCCGATCTTCGGCAGTGCCTCCGTCCAACCGGTCAAGATCAACGGCCGGACCGCATCGATCGCCCACGTCATGGGATTGAACAAGGCCAAGACCTGCATCCATCCGGGCATGGCGGCCAGTGGGACGAGGGCCGAGCTGAGGAAGATCATGGGAAGGGAGAGAAAACCAAGGACTGAGAAGAAGTCGCCGTGGCTCTTGACGGAAAAGGCCATCGCCATCGATATCGCGGTGAGACCGACCCCAAACAGTACACTGATCAACAGAATAATCGCGATGCCCAACCACCCGGTCGCCGGACGCACCCCGAACAAGGCGGCTATCCCAAGAATCACCAGTACTTGCAGGCAGGTGATGGTCATGACAAAAATGAAGCGGCTGAGAATGACGGACGACCGATGGATCGGTGTCGACATCAGGCGCTCAAGAAATCCATTCTCCTTATCGAACAGCAGATCGACCCCCCCGGCCAGACCGTTGTTCAAAACGGTCATCACGACGACGCCGGCCGCCAAAAAACTGATGTAATTGGGCGCCTGCACAACTTGAACGTCCGTCGCGCGCTGAAATAAGTTTCCGAAAAAAATCAGCCAGAAGAGCATCGGCTGCACGAGGGTAAACAGCATGCTGAACTTCTCGCGGCTCAGCCGTTTCACCCATCGCATCGTGAGCGCACCGATTTCCTGCTTGTAATCCTGCATGACCTTACTCTTCCTCGGGCTTGGGAAATTCTTCTTTGATCGCGCGTCCCGTATGCGCGATGAAGACATCATCCAACCGAGGACGATGATATTCAATGCTGTCCAGTTGGCAGCCCAGACGGTTGGCCGTCTCCAGAACGACCTGCAACGACTTTTCGGAGGATTCGACGCGCACCTCGACTCCGTGTGAGGTCGTGGTGACCGACCGCACCTGCGGCAACTGCTTTAATGCGGTGGAAAACTCCTCTAGCCGCGCGCGCGCGGGCGCCGCGATCGATAAGGACAGACTATCGCCGCCGAGCCCGGCCTTTAATTCTGAGGGCGACCCCAACGCCTTGATTCGGCCGCTGTCGATAATGGCAATGCGGTCGCATAATTGGTCCGCTTCATCTAAATAGTTGGTGGTCATCACAATCGTAATACCCCTGGCTTTGAGGCGGCGAATATAATCCCAGATTCGGAGACGGCTCTGCACGTCCAACCCCAAGGTCGGCTCGTCCAGGAATAGAATGCTTGGATTCGGTAGCAGCCCGCAGGCAATGTCCAGCTTACGCTTCATCCCCCCAGAGTACGTTTTTGCGGGTAAATCGGCCTTTGCACCCAAGTCCACCAATGTGAGGATTTCCTCGATGCGGCGCCGCGCTTCTTGTTTGGGAAGATGATACAGATCGCCGAGCAGGAGAAGATGTTCACGGCCGGTCAGGAAGCGATCGAGCGCGCGTTCTTGCGGGACATATCCAATCGTAGCCCGCACCCGCTCAGGTTCTCGCTCGACGTCATAGCCCATAATTGTGGCGCGCCCGCCGGTAGGTCGAAGGAGCGTGATCAACATGCGAAGCGTCGTGCTCTTTCCTGCCCCATTGGGGCCTAAGAGCCCGAAGATTTCGCCGTTATAGACCTGGAATGAAAGATGATCGACGGCGGTGGCTCCGTCGAAGACCTTGCACAATCCGGATACTTCGATCGCGACGGTCTGCTGCCCCATTATCCCCTGCCTTTCCGGTCGTTCCGTTCATATCGTTTGAATTGGAGCAGGTCACTGAGGCGGCGCGCCCGCTGAAATACAGTGTCGGCTTCCAGCAGTAATTGTTTTTCCAGCGGAGTGAAATCCACCATGGCCGAGAGCGTATTGATCAAGATCTCGTCGCTGACATCGGAGGCGAATACTTCTGCCCAGTCCTGTACGTTCTGGCGAGGAGAGAGAAGGTCCTGTAAGATGGCCAACAGGTCTGCGCGAAAGGACGATGTGAGCGCGGTAGAGTCCGCTTCTGCAGCAAGCGTGATATGCGCTTGGCGATAGGGGGTGCGAGCGAGATCTTCCTCAAGAATTTTGTAGCGGCAGAGCCCTTGCAGCACGATGTTCGAACGTCCATCAGCTAGATTCTCAACATGGATCATACGCCCTACACATCCTAAATCGTAAATCGGAGGATGCCCGTAGTAATTCTCCTCCCACCCTTCTTTGAGCAGCGCCATCCCTATACAATTTCCCGAATTCGTCGCGTCGGTCACCATCTGTCGATAGCGTGGCTCAAAAATATGAAGGGGCAGATAGGTCTTTGGGAAAAACACGACTTGGGGAAGAGGAAAGATGGGAATGCGTTGAGGAATCGGACAAGGCGAGGGCTCGGCGCTAAAACAACTTGGCTCTAAAAACATGCTTCACGATAGCCGATGGGTGTCGAGATTGTCAACCGAACTGGCGACGTACGCGAACGACGCAAAACGATAAACCCCTTGTCATCACTGGTGATTGCTCATTACCGAGTCGCATGCTATAAGCGACCATGTCCAATGCAACCTTGAAAAGATGGCCGAACCTTCATCGCCCTCTTTTTTTCTTTCTAGGATCACCTGCCGTTTTTCTTTGTTTCGGTCTGTCGGTTCTTTTTCCGCCTCTTCTTTCAGCGTCGGAAGATGAGGGGCCACGTTTTCGACAGGCGGTCAGCGGCTATCAATTCCATTTTCCGAGCGATCATGGATCCCACGATGAATTTCGTACGGAATGGTGGTACTACACCGGCCATCTTATCGCGGAAGACGGACGGACCTTCGGCTACGAGCTGACCTTTTTCCGACAGGCGACGGACAATGCCCACGTCCACAGCAATCCGTCGCGATGGGCGATCCGGCACCTCTACCTGGCCCATGCTGCTATTTCCGAGCACGACTCCCAGCGGTTTCGTTATGCCGAAAAGGTCAGCCGCGCCGGCATTGAAAAGGCGGGGGCCGATGCCGATCGGCTGCATGTATGGATCGATCGCTGGAGCGCGGACTCCGTTGCTTCAGACGGACGTCGGTATCACCTGCGTGCGTCTTCCACAGATTTTTCTTTCGATCTGATGCTTGAGGCCGAGAAAGACCCCATCCTTCATGGCGATCAAGGACTGAGCCGAAAAGGCGCTGAGCCCGGACAAGCCTCTCATTATTATTCTATGACCCGCTTGACGACGACCGGCACGCTGATGATTGACGGGCATGCCCAGACGGTGCAGGGCGTCAGTTGGATGGATCATGAGTTCGGATCCGGCCATCTTGGTCAAGACCAGGTGGGGTGGGACTGGTTCAGCGTTCAATTGGATGACAGCTCGGAGCTCATGTTTTACCTTTTACGCCGAGCGGATGGAAGTACCGATCCTGTGTCCAGCGGCACACTCGTCTTCAAAGACGGACACACGCAAGCGTTATCGTCACGCGATGTAGGCATCGAAGTTTCAGACCACTGGACAAGCCCGTCTAGCGGCGCCCGCTATCCAAGTGGGTGGCAGCTAACTATTCCATCGCGAGCCATCTCTCTTCAACTCATTCCTAAAATGCCCAATCAAGAGTTGATTACCCGACGAAGCACGCAGGTGACGTATTGGGAAGGCGCCGTGAAGGTTTTGGGCCGTGCCGGAGAGAAATCTGTTGCGGGTCAAGGGTATGTTGAATTGACCGGCTATGCCACGCCGATTCAATTCAATCGCTGAATGAGGAGTCGATGAAAAAAAAGTTACCAATTGTGCGATCGCTTCTGTTCGTCTCCACTCTGCTTACCCCCTTCGCACTCACTAGTTGCGGGAAGCCAAGCGATGCGATCGTGGCAATCGCCCTGCATCCCACCAATGCCTCAATTGTCTACATCGCCACGAACGAATCGGTCTATAAAACCCGCGATCGAGGCACCACATGGGAACGCATGGCCACCGATCTCAGCTCCTATCGCGTTCTCTCTCTCGCCTTGGATCCTCAACACCCTGCCACGGTCTATGCAGGAACCATGTTCGATGCGGTCTATAAAAGTCCGGACGGGGGACAGCATTGGATGCCTCATAACGCGGGACTGAAGGAACATGTCTCCGTGGTCAATCAATTTGTCTTCGATCCTCGCGATAGCGAAACTATTTATACGGCGACGACAGTCGGGGTCTTTCGCACCACGGATGCCGGACGTTTGTGGGATGAACGAATGGTCGGCATGAAAGAAGTGCATATCGTCGTCACGGTGGCCATCGATCCGCTACGACCTTCTGTATTGTACGCGGGAACCACAGGCGGCGCCTATCGTAGCCTCGACGGAGGGGGACGATGGCAGAAAATCAATAATGGACTCATCCCGTCGGAAATCCTCGATGCGTCGTTGGCGCTTGGCGTGAACGCACTGATGATCGATCCCCAACAGACCGATACGGTTTACGCGGGAACCACGAAAGGTCTGTTTAAATCGGTGAACAAGGGAGATTCCTGGGTTCGGATCGGCGCCACAATGACCGATCAATACATTAGCAGCCTTGCGATCGATCGCAACGACCCCCATATTCTCTACGCGGGTGGCCGGGCAGGCATTCAAAAAAGCTTCGATGCAGGCCTATCCTGGAAGACAATGAATACAGGACTCGCATCAACCAATATTCGAACCATCGCCATGGGTTGGCTAGATCCACACATTCTCTATGCGGGGACGAACGGAAGCGGCTTATACTACAGTGAAAATGGCGGTGAAACCTGGATGAAAGTACCGATCGTCTTAAAAGCAAACGAACATAGTACCGGCTCTTCCTAGCAAGCATGCCCGCTTGATCTGCGTGTGATTAAAAACATAGGCAATTAATACTCGTTCTAGCCAGCGACCTGCTTTATACACATAAACTGATCGTTTTTCATCTCAATGTTTGTTGACAGTGCTTTAAAGCTATGCTACAAAGCAAGCATGTGCTTACGAGGATATGCTTGTGGAAGAATTAAAAGACATCTTAGTCGGTCTTGATCAGCGCATCAGTGCCTACAAAGGCCGCTTGCAGGACTTGCAAAAAAAGCGCAGCCGATTGGACGAGGAAATTGCAACCATCAAAAAATATCTCGAATTAGCCGAAACTCTCTATCGCGTCGAAGCCGATAAAGCGAAGCTCGCCAGCCTCTCAAGCCAAATCATTACCGATGATAAGGGAGTACGCCCCCTTCCTGTTGCGGACGTCACCGATCAGTCCAGAGAAATTCTTCTGGGACGCAGTAAATATGTCGGAATGAGTGTCTCGGAAGCTGCCTATTGCATTTTGCGCGATGCCAAACAATCCATGCATGCCAAGGAGCTTTTTCAACGATTAATCGAGGGTGGCATGCAGATCAAGGGCAAAACTCCTTTGACCTCGGTCGCGACTTCTTTAAAAAGGGATAAGCGATTCAGGAAAGTGGGCCCCAATACCTTTGAAGTATTAGAAGAGCGTTTGACAGAAGCCGTGTAGCTTCTGAGGATCAGTCTTGTCTAGCCCGTGGAAGGAGGTGAGTTCACTTGGCGACGAAGAAGGCAGCAAAGAAGAAAAAGAAGTAATCCCGCCCCTGCAACGCCGGGGATAAGGCCACTTGTTCCCGGCGTTCTCTTCATCAGAGAACCATCCAGTTCAGAGAACAATTCAATTTTTTAATTTAAATCGCGAAGCAGATTGAAGCCGTCAGCAGTATGAAGCAGGTTGCGGGGCGTATCCTGTGCGTGGGGACTTGACGTGCGGAATCACTGCGGATTCCTTGGTATTCATGAGAACCCACTTCTCAGGCTGGTCTAAAATCGCTTCGACAAGCTTGGTATGAAGGGCGTGTCCTGCCCGCTCGGCAATGACGTGTCCGATAATCGGCACGCGCAAGAAAGCAAGATCGCCGATTAAGTCGAGAATTTTATGACGGACAAATTCGTTCTGAAAGCGAAGCCCGGACTCGTTCAGTACGCCATCCTCTGATAGAATCACCGTATTATCGAGTGATCCTCCCTTTCCCAATCCTCTGGACCACAGATACTTCACTTCTTTCATAAAGCCGAACGTACGTGCGCTGGCGATCGTTCGATCGAACATCGAGATCGACCCATCATAGCTGTACGTTTGTCGCTGAATCAGCGGATGATCGTATTGAATAGAATAGGTCACCCGCATCGTCGAAGAAGGTTCGACCATAATACGCTTTGCACCATCGACAACTTCGATAGGCTGCATAATCTTCAAAAACGGCTGCGGCCGATCCTGGGGCACGACTCCGGCGGCCTGAATTAAGCGGACAAAGGGCTCCGCACTGCCGTCCATAACAGGAACTTCATCATTATCGAGTTCAATGAACACGTTATCGACTTCCAAGCCCGCAAGAGCCGAGAGCACATGCTCGACTGTCTTGACGGCGAGACCATTGACACTAATCGTGGTACATAACTCTGCAGGCACAAGGTTCCCAACGGACGCAGAAAGGGCGATGCGCTTTCCACCTTCGTGCCGAACAAATACGACGCCGGTATCGGGAGGAGCCGGACACAACTTGATCATGGCAGGATTTCCGGTATGAAGCCCCACCCCAGAGCATGTCATCACTCGTCCAATGGTTTGCTGTTGTCGCATAATTCCTCCAGACACGTAGGAAAGCAACTGACGTGCCAACATTTTTTGGCCAGAAATAATATAAGGCAATTGATTTATATATAGTTTTTTAATCGAGCCTCACGCCAGGCCTGTTGCACAAATATAACAGTGTGCTGTTTTCCAGTCCTGGCGCTCGCGATTGCCTGACAAATCTCGCCCATGCTATCGACAAATTATTGGATTCATTGCAGTTTGACCACCGGTATGAGGTTCAGTAAAATGGCCGCCGATTAATGAGGTTTTACGATGACTCTTGCGTCTAGTCCATGGGGGTCCGTCATTATTCCTATCAAGGATGAACGTGACAATTTATCTCCCTTAACTGAGCAACTGCTTAAAGCCCTGACTTCTGTTCCCTTGTCTCGCACGGCGGCATTTGAAATTCTCTATGTAGATGACGGTAGCACCGATGGAAGCTCTGCCCTTCTCGACATCCTGGCCGCCAACTATAAACAAGTCAACATTCTCCATTTTGATCGAAATTATGGACAGACCTCCGCATTCGATGCCGGCTTTCGTCACGCCAAAGGAGAACTTCTGATCACAATGGACGGCGATCTCCAGCTGGACCCGGCTGATATCCTCACACTGCTCCCACTAACCTCTCAATACGATTTGGTCTGCGGCTGGCGAAAAGATCGTCACGATCATGTCATAAAAAAGATTTCTTCTCGCATCGCCAATCGAGTCCGCTCGCTGATTACCGGCGATTCTATGCATGACACGGGCTGTTCCTTAAAAATATTTCGGCGCGCGGTCGTGGAACGGCTGCAACTTTTCGACGGCATGCACCGTTTCTTTCCCGCCTTGGCCTTGATGTATGGGTTCACCGTAACCGAGATAGCGGTTCGACATTATCCACGTGCACATGGTGTGTCGAAGTATGGAGTGGGTAATCGACTCTTCAAGACCCTCTACGATCTCGTCGCGGTGCGATGGATGCAATCCCGTTGTCTCAGATATCGTATACGCAATTGACAGGCCCACTCTTGCCAGAGTCATCTTCAATGCATCATTATTCCGACCTATGACGACTGAAAACATTTGGATCGCCATCGGCTTTGTGGGACAAGGCATTTTTTTCATGCGATGGGTCGTGCAATGGCTCGCGTCCGAGCGGAGCGCCGAAAGCCGAGTTCCCATTGGGTTCTGGTATTTGAGCTTAGTGGGCGGATTCATCACACTGGCCTATGCCATCTATCGACGAGATCCGGTCTTTATCGCCGGCCAAAGTATCGGCAGCTTTGTATACCTTCGCAACCTCATGCTCATCCGAAACACTTCCTCGGGACAAGACAGCCCGCCGACGACGAAGCCATCCGATACAGGTGATCGTTGAATAAGTGGGTTCCTCCTCTTCTCCTGGTCGCATTGGCGGTGCTCCTGCTCTTTGTCGGCTTAGGGCAGCTCGGGTTCACGGATCGAGACGAAGGAAGTAACGCGGAGGCTGCCCGCGAAATGGTGGAGAGCGGTGACTGGATCACCCCCACGTTAAACGGAGAACCGCGTTTCGCAAAACCGGTGTTTATCTATTGGCTGATGAGCGGCGCTTATCACATGATGGGCGTCAGCGAATTCACCGCACGCTTTCCCTCGGCCTTGTTCTTAGTACTGCTGATCGTACTTCAGTATGCGTTTCTCAGTTTCACTCGAAACGCGTTTATCGGTCTGCTCGGCGGACTGATGTTGTTGTTGAACATAGAAATGATCGCCATCGGACGTATGGCGCTGACCGACAGCGTATTAATCTTCTTCACCACCCTTTCTCTCTTTGGCTTTTGGATCGGCCTTCACGGACATGGCAGACAGCGCCATGCCTTCTGGTTGTATTACATAGGAGTGGCCCTCGGCATGTTGACCAAAGGTCCGATCGGCCTCGTCGTTCCGTTATTGGGAAGCCTCCCTTATTTGATCGTCACACGCCGGTGGAAACAGTTTTGGAGTAATGGCTTTCCACTCTTCGGCCTCACCGTTTTTGCCTTGATTGCACTGCCCTGGTATGGAGCGATGTTCTCGATTCACGGGGCGCGCTACAGTGCGTCGGCTCAAGCCGATACCGTCGGCCGATTCTTTAACATCATCGGAGGCCACGGCGGCACGCTCGTGTTCTATTTTCCCATCTTGTTCTTTGGATTTTTTCCATGGAGCGGATTTATGCCGGCGGCCTTGCACCAGGTATGGCGACACTGGCGGGAGACACCGCACTCACCCCCAGGAAGTCATTCTCAATCTCCGTCCTCACAAGAATTGGACCTCTTCGCCGCACTGTGGCTGGTCGCCGTCTTTATCTTTTTTAGTCTCTCTGCGACACGGCTTCCCCATTACATCGGCCCCTTGTATCCCGCCGCCGCCATCTTAATCGCCTCCTATTGGAACCGCTGTGTGACCGAACCAGAGCCACGAGGGCTTCGGGCCTCTCTGTGGATATTGATGCTTTTGGGATGCCTATTGGGCATGGCGCTCATCGCCTCGCCAATCCTCTACTCGACATACATTGAACGAGTCGCCAAGGAGTTCCCTGTCGCACGATCCATCGATCTCGGCTTCGGCCCCACGGCTGCCGGTTTTGTCTTGATTGTCGGTGTGGGTATCGTCGGCTATTTTGGCTTGTCCGATCAACGCCGCGCCGGCGCGTTTTGGGCCGCCGGTCTCACGCAGGCCATTGTGGTTCTGATCACCATCGGATTTACACTTCCCCACTTCAGTAAGTACTTCATCGACCCGCCGCATGAACTGGCGTACATCGCCGGCGTGAATTTACAACCTCAAGAGCAGCTCGTTATTTACGGTCCGCCTAAACCCTCGTTACTATTTTATGCCAAACGCCGGGCCGTGATAATCAAGCAAGGCGAGGAAGAAAAGATGAAACCGTATCTCACGGGGTCCGGACGCACGATGATCTTGCTTCCTTCTCGTCTGAAAACGGAATTGCCGGCGGAAGCCGCTGGCTTTTCCTCTATTATCGAACGCTACGGCTATAGTTTGCTGGCGAACGAACCGATGATCAAGCTTCCACCGAAACCGGCGACACCGCCGGGCATTCCACCCAATCCACACGGATTGTGATCGTCAGCCGTATCGAATTAAAAGATTGGGAGAAGCCCTTTGAGCTGGGGGATGAAAAGAATGGCCAACGCCAGTGCCGCCATAAGCGGAATTTCAGCCAGGATCGCTCGGCTCGGCGAGATAACATGCGGTCGCTCTTCCGGCAAGACAGCCTTGGTGACAGCGTGGGGGACGACCAACGAGTGAATCAGACAGAGCAGCCCCGCTAATACGACGATTACCCATAAGCCGGTGGTCAACGCGACGCCGATCACGATCAACATAGTGCCCGGACACCATCCCATCCAAGAGACGGTAAGCAAATAGGCGCCGCTCACCTGTCCATAGATTCGCGCGCTCATTCCCACCACAACACAAATCACCCCCGCGGCCATCATGACGTCAGCCGTCGGGTGACTCGGAAAATGAGTGGTCAGCCAGAGCAGCGAAAAGACGAGGAAAAGGTATGGAAGAACATGGGTCGTGCCATCTATGACCCATTGTTTCCAATCACGGATCGGATGCACCACACTGATTCCTACTACCATGCCAAGACACACGCCGGCCATGACGTCGGTAGGAAAATGGGATCCTCGGACCGCGCGACTGACGGCCACGAAGCTTGCTAAGCCGTATACGGGCCATGCTAGGCGGGGAAATATTTTCGCAAGCACGGTCGCGACCGCAAAAGACGCGGTGGTATGACCAGAGGGAAACGAGTCCAATCCACTCTCGAAGGAGGGTCGCCATGGAAATCCGTTATCGGCGTGCATGAAGCGGGGGCGCGGCCGCCCGATGGTGTGTTTCAACGACTGAGCCACGAGAGCCGCGAGTCCATGCGCAAGCAAACTTCGCCATCCCGCTTCGAACACCCGAGGACGCTTCAACGCAAAGCCGGCGAGGAGCAACGCCACGCTCAGCGACACCAGCATCGCCCCGCTCCCCAGCCGAGTACCGAGATCGCCTGTCTGTTCAAGCCACGTGAGATGAACCGATCGGAGAAACCGGGCGAAGGGCAGATCGATCTGAAAGAGTCCCCAAAACATGATGCCGAGGGCCAGCGTCGAGAGGAAGACGGCAGATCCAAACCGAAGCCGCATGCCCTCCCCGAATGGGTTCATGGCACCCAATCGGCAAGAAAGACATTGAACTCGCCGCGAGTGGCCGCATGGCGGTCGGATACCCACACCAGCTTCTTGCCATCCGACGAAAACATCGGAAAGCTGTTGAAATGACCGGACGATGTAATACGCTCTATGTCGGTTCCGTCTTCGTTGATCAAATAGAGATGAAAGGACGGCGGCTGACCCGGCTGTCGATCTTGTTCGTTGGACGCATAGATGATCCGCCGTCCGTCTGGATGAAAGAACGGTGAAAAGTTCGACGCGCCATTATGCGTCACAGCGTGCTGTCCGCTCCCGTCGGCATTCATGACAAAAATTTCCAGCTGACCGGGTTCGACCACATGTTGCTTCAGCAGTGTTTGATAGGCCTCGATCTCGGCGGCATCGGCGGGATGCGCGGCACGATAGACAATTCGACGGCTGTCCGGCGAAAAAAAAGGCCCGCCGTCATATCCCACCTCATGAGTCAGCCGACGCACATGCGACCCATCGAGGTCCATCGCGTAGATCTCCAAATCGCCGTCTCGCTCCGACGTAAACACGATGGTTTTGCCATCAGGTGACACCGTCGCTTCCGCATCGTACCCTGGGGTGGCCGTCAATCGCTGGATTTCCTGGCCATCGATACGTACAGAAAAAATATCATAATCGTCCAGGGCCCATCGATACCGACCTTCTCGCTTGAGCTTCGGCGGACAGTTTGGCCCTTTTAGGTGGGTCGACGAAAACAACACACGTCGGTCTCCTGGGAAAAAAAATCCACAGGTGGTGACGCCGGTTCCCGTGCTCACCAGACGAATAGCGCCATTCTCCAGATCCATCGTATACATCTGATAGCAGCCCAGATCCGACACGCCTGACGATTGGCTGCCCGCATAGCTGGTACCCATCCAATTGTTGGTCGATTGAAATATGAGTTTCGTGCCGTCAAACGAAAAATAGGCCTCCGCATTTTGCCGTCCAAAGGTGAGTTGTCGCACATTCTTTAAATGGCGCTCCGCGTGATCAGAAGAGACGGGCGACTGCCCGTGACGCATCTCTGAAAGTGTCTGTTCAGCTCCGATGAAGACAGTTGTAAGGAGGATGCATAAAAGCACGAAGCGATACATCACAAAGCCACCTTTAGCGAAGAATGCGGTGAAGAAAAATTCCCACGCGCGACCACTTTCCCATCCCGAAACACGAGATAACTTTGCCATCCGTAGAAGAACAAGAGCCGCCCAACCTTTGCGGACGCTGAAGGCGACATGCCATAGAAGAGCGTGATCACGCGATCCGGATGTTCCGGATGCGGGCATGAAATGAGGACGGCGACATCAGACCCTTGAAACGATTGCTCCTCGATGCTGACCCGGTCTTCCTTTAAGGAGATACGATCGCGACAGCCCGACACGGCCCACTCTGCCCGACGATTGACGCCCGGCCCCCCCAGCACAAGTATCGACCCTGCAAGATCGCCCTCATCATCGGCTTGAATGGAGAGAGGCTTTCCCTGATCCTGCATCGACATCCGTGCGGCGAGTTCTCGATACGGTGCACGATGCGCATCCGTCCCCTGTGTCGGAAGGACCACCGAGCGCGTTCGGTCCGTCACATAGAGATTCAACATGGGAGGGATGTCCGTCCGCTCGAGACGACGGAAGATCTCGAAGTCCGGATCGATCTCTACGCGCACCGGCTGTGCTGGCACAGCCACCGTGACCGCTTGCTCGGCGGCATCGAGAGAAATCCAGACGACCATAGTACGTCCGGCACTCATCCCGACCCGGATGGGAAGACTCATGCGGAATGGACGCCCTTCCTGAGAAACACGCAGATCGAGAGCCAGTCCACCGTCGCGTGGCTTGAACTGTTTCACCTGTGCATGTTGCACCGTGATACCCGGTGCGCCCGCGCGGTCCACCCACTGAGCGAAAAACCAACGGAGATCCATGCGCCCGACTCGCGAAAAAACCTGTTCCACATCGCGCCAATCCGCATACCCCTCTCCGTATTCACGCACAAGGTGGGTTAGTCCATTCCAAAAGGCCTCATTGCCGACCTCGCGTCTGAGCATGTGAAAGATCATGGCGGCCTTTTGATAGCCGATCGCATTATCCTTTTGGTCACTCTTGTGCGTGAAACGGCCGACCGGATAATCCTCTTCGGGCCGCACATAGAGAGCATATCCATACGTCATGAGCCGCCGTTGATCCAGTGCTTGTTCCGGTGTGCCCATGAGCTCTTCATAGTAATAGTTCGCCACATAGGTCGTGAGCCCTTCAACCCAATTGCCCTGCTCAGATCGGTTGAACACCCAATTGCCGATCCAGGAATGCACGATTTCGTGACCTAACGCGTAGGGCTGGATGTAGTGCCGTTTGATGACGCCGCTACCGAGCAACGTGAATGACGGCATGCCTAGCCCGCTCGCAAAAAAGTTTTCCACCACCGCAAACTTTGGAAACGGATAAGGCCCCAACAATTTTGTATAGGTGTCGAGGTAACGAACCGACGCATCGAGGTATTCTTGGGCGAGTGGCGCGTCCTCTGCAAAGAGGTAGGTAGCGATTTCAATGCCCTGCCAATCCTGCTGGGCTTTTATGAAACGATTGGCCACCAGCGTGAGGGCCTCGGTCTTGGCGACAATCTCCCAGTCTGCGACCGTCTTGCCTTCCTGAATTGTTTGAGAGAGCTGCCGTCCTTGCGTGACTGCGGACCAGCCTATCGGCGTCGTCACGTGAACGTGAAAGACCGGCAAGGCTTTCTCCAAGTGAGGATACCAATAGGTCTCCCCGCTTAAGTAAACGCCTTCCGGGCCGATGTATCCGGATGTTTCGCTGGGGGTGACGAACCGCAGATGACGGGGTTCTCGAGGAGGATCGTTGATCAGGCCGTGGTAGGTCCATTCCAAAACGAACACATGACCCGCAGCAATGGAATCGTCCAGCGTGATCGTGATGCGCTGGGCTGATTCCTCGGAATGCGCCGCCTCCGATCTCGTGGTGATAGCCAGGGGGGCGCCTTTGTCATTGACCAGGCGAATGTCGGCAACCTGCAAGGCATCGTTGAGAACTAACGACAGAGACGCGGGAGATGAAACAAGAGCTTTGAAAGTCATGCGGTCGAGCACATCCAACTGATGTCGATTCGGATGGAGTTCGATGTTGAGATCATGCGACAGTACCTCGACAACACGCTCACTGCTCGGGGACGATGTCCGATAACTGCCCGTTTGTTGGGCGTCTATACGGCCGGCGAGGCCGCACACGATCACGGCCAAAGCCAAAACGATTGATCGAACAGATTGTAAAGTGTGGGCTAGAGACACGGTGTGTTTCGATCAGGCCTGTGCGAAGAGCGCATCGACAAATTCCTTGGCATGAAAATCCTGGAGGTCTTCGGCTGCCTCTCCCACGCCGATCAAGCGAACGGGAATTTTTAATTCTTCGGCAATCGCCACGACGATGCCGCCACGGGCGGTCCCATCCAATTTTGTCAACGCAATTCCCGTCACTCCCACCGCCGCTTGAAATTGTTTAGCCTGAGACAGCGCATTCTGCCCCACAGTCGCATCCAGCATCAGCAGGACTTCATGTGGGGCGCCAGGTACCTCCCTGGCCAGCACGCGGGTGACCTTGCGTAATTCGTCCATCAGGTTGGACTTCGTATGGAGACGCCCGGCGGTGTCGATCAACACCACTTCGATTCCCCGCGCCTTTGCCGCGGCGAGACCGTCATATACGACTGCGGCGGGATCGGCGCCATGTCGGTGCCGAATCACTTCCACCCCGATACGACTGCCCCACATTTCGAGCTGCTCGATTGCAGCGGCGCGAAACGTATCCGCAGCGACCAACAAGGGTTTCTTCCCAAGCTGTGAGATCTGTTGCGCTAGCTTGGCCAGCGTGGTCGTCTTTCCCACGCCGTTTACCCCGACCGCCAATACGACAAAGGGACGGGGGCCGCGTTCAATAAGACGTGACAGCGATTCGCCTTCGCAGGATTGCAACGTGTCCAACAGCGTGGTTTTCAGCATTCCCAAAACGCCATCGGCGCCGCCGCTCCCACCTGACTGCCGGAGCCGGCTCATAAATCGGTCCACCGTCCGGATGCCGATATCGGCCGCTATGAGGGACGTTTCCAGCTCATCCAGCTCTTCAGGAGATGGGCCTCGGCCCATCAATCGATCCACCGATAGACGGACCTTATCCCTAGTCTTCGTCAGACCGTCGCTGAGACGCTGAATCCAGCCCATGGAAAATCCTTACCCCGTTGTCACGGCAGCTATCGCCGCCGTCTAGAATGAATAGAGAATGAATCGATGATCGGTGGTATGGGCAACACCGCGCGGAGGATCTTCCGTTCTTCGTGTTGCATACGGCGAGCCTCACGCGCATTCCTTTCATGATCATACCCTAACAGATGTAAAATTCCATGAATTAACAGTACGGCCAGTTCGTAGGCCACGGTGTGCCCGTGCTCGACCGCTTGCTTCGCGGCGGTGGGTATAGAAATCACCACGTCGCCCAAAAGGTCGGAATGAGGGCCGGCTGCATCCCGCATCGCGAAGGCCAGCACGTCGGTCGTCGTGTCCCGACCCCGGTATCGATGATTCAATTGTCGCATTCGCCCATCCCCGATGAAGTCTATGCTGACAATGGCCCGAGGCTGCCCGGACTCCGTAAGTATCCGTTGAACGAGAGATTTCACGGCAGGTAAGCGGGGAGAAAGACTGCGCATCCGGGAGCGGAGGAACACCGGCATCAGTGGGACTGACCCTCGTGACCGTCTTCGGAACGAGGACGAGGTGGAAGCGGTTTCTGTCGATCGGGTCGATGTTGACGCGAAACTGTTTTTACTGGAGCTCCGGCAAGGTCGCGTGCCATTCCATGTCGGTCGTAGGCTTTAATAATGTCCTGTACCAGGCGATGGCGCACGACATCCTTTTCGTCGAAATAACTGAAATTGATCCCGGGAATGTCCTGCAAGATGTCCTTTACCTCGATGAGACCGGAAACTTTATCGGTCGGTAAATCGACTTGCGTTATATCGCCCGTCACGACTGCTTTGGAATTGAACCCGAGTCGCGTGAGAAACATTTTCATCTGCTCGGCGGTGGCATTCTGCGCCTCGTCGAGGATGACAAACGAGTCGTTGAGCGTCCGTCCGCGCATGAAGGCCAGCGGAGCGATTTCGATTTCGCCTCGCTCAATCAGGCGATTAGCGCGCTCGACATCCATCATGTCGTATAGCGCGTCATAGAGAGGCCGCAAATACGGATTGACCTTCGCATACATATCGCCGGGAAGAAAACCCAGTTTCTCGCCGGCCTCGACGGCCGGGCGCGCTAAAATGATTCGGCTGATTTGTTTGCGCGTCAGGGCTGCAACCGCCATGGCCATGGCCAGATAGGTTTTGCCTGTCCCCGCAGGCCCGATGGCAATCACGATATCGAATTTGTCGATCGCATCGAGATACGCTTTTTGAGCGGCCGACTTCGGTGCGATGAGGCGTTTATGAGTCGTGATTGGGACGGTGTTGAGGAGAAGGTCTTTCAGAGAGGTCGAACCGTTATCGCGGGAGGCCCGAAGCGCCAGCGTCACATCTTCAGCGCGAAGATCGTACCCCTCGGCCGTGAGCCCGGCGAGTTCATTGACGATCCCTTCTGCATGTCGAATCGCGTCGCCGTTTCCTTCAAAGGTGAGTTCATCTCCACGTGCGGAAATTCGAACGCCGAGTTCGTCTTCGATCAACTTCAGATTAAGGTCGTGGCGACCAAATAGGCTCGCAGTATTCGTTCCCTCTCGTAATTTGAGCTTGCGCACGCCTGGTGTGAAGGGCCTCCTCTGAACGAGGTTATTCTAGCAGAGCGGCAGAAGACGTGACAAGACGAGTATTGACACGAAAATTCCTGCTCAATTGGGAAGGAGTCGTGGGCGAGGGGAAGGTGAGATCGAATTCCTGAAATGCATGCGCTTGATCGCCATCCGTGGCAGTGACACGAACTTTGTAATTGCCGGCTAACTTGCCCGTTAGCTGCCATTCGATCCGGCCCGTCTTTTTATCGATCTTCATTCCTGGAGGGGCCACCTCGAGCGCGTAGATGAGGGAATCTCCGTCTGGGTCATTCGCAGTGACAAGATAGACAAAGCGGCCCCGTTCAATTTTTGTCGGCGGGGCAGACGTGATCTTCGGAGCGCTATTCAGGATAGTGATGGGCTCCGAGAGCTTGGATTTGCCTTTCTCTGTCGGATCAGCCGGGGTCACCTCGACGACGACCGTGTCGCCTTTTACAAATCCCTCCGTGCTCAGCTCGCTCGCCTCCCCGTCGGCCACCTCGCTGTTGTTTCGCCACCAGCGAAACCGGTACTCAATCGGATCATCATCAGCATCCGTGGCATTTACTTGAGCCTGAATCGGAGTGCCGACTTGCAC
>Ga0207691_10000263_pt1 | contig 51947 bp, 39 predicted proteins | sample KBSM13metaG_FD_184327 | JGI IMG/M metagenome (GOLD analysis project Ga0207691, IMG submission 184327) | Miscanthus rhizosphere microbial communities from Kellogg Biological Station, Michigan, USA - KBS M1-3 metaG (SPAdes) (version 2) | ecosystem: Host-associated > Plants > Roots > Rhizosphere >...
GTGGAAGGCGAAGACGTCGATCGTGATGAAGCGCAGCATGGCCTCTGGCTACGCGGGCGTCGACAACCCGCTCTTCTACAAGGACAACAACCGGATGCTCTTCGGCGACGCCAAGAAGATGCTGGACGAGGTCCTGACGGCGCTGAAGGCCTGAGTCGTTTCGCGAAGGCGTCCCGCTGCCGGTACCCTGCCGCGGGCTTCAGTGTTCAGGCGCCCGCGGCAGGGCACCGGCATCGAGACGCCGAATCGGCGTGATTCGCAGCGCCGCGGATCGCGCTGCATTCGGCGCTTCGTGCCGGTAGGGGTGCGAGGGCGCCTGAACACTGAAGCCCTCGCGCCCCTACCGGTGCGGAGCGCCAACGACAGCCCCCAACGATGCCCGGACCGCTGGAACATCTGACGGTGCTCGACCTTTCCCGCGTGCTCGCCGGGCCGTGGTGCACGCAGCTGCTCGCCGACCTCGGCGCGACCGTCATCAAGATCGAGCGTCCCGGCACCGGCGACGACACGCGGGGCTGGGGGCCGCCGTATCTGCGCGACGCGGCCGGCCGCGAGACGAGCGAAGCCGCGTATTACCTCGCGTGCAACGGCGGCAAGCTGTCGGTGGCGATCGACTTCACGCGCAAGGCCGGCCGCGATCTCGTGCGGGCGCTGGCCGTGGGGGCCGACGTCCTGGTCGAGAACTTCAAGGTCGGCGGCCTCCAGAAGTACGGGCTCGATTACGCCAGCCTCGCCGCGATCAATCCGCGGCTCGTCTACTGCTCGATCACCGGCTTCGGCCAGCACGGCCCCTACGCCGAGCGCGCCGGCTACGACTTCATCATCCAGGGCATGGCCGGCTTCATGAGCGTCACCGGCGAGCGCGACGACCTGCCCGGCGGCGGGCCGCAGAAGGCCGGCATCGCGATCTCCGACCTGATGACGGGCATGTACGCGACCGTGGCGATCCAGGCGGCGCTCGCGCATCGCGAGCGCAGCGGCGAGGGCCAGTGGATCGACACCAATCTCTTCGACACCGCCGTCGCGATGATGGCGACGCTCAATCTCAACTATCTCGTCACCGGCCGCGCGCCCGCGCGCGCCGGCAACGCGCACCAGAACATCGTCCCGTACCAGACGTTCGCCGTCGCCGACGGCCACCTGATCCTCGCCGTGGGCAACGACGGCCAGTTCGCGAAATTCTGCGACGTCGCCGGCCATCCCGAATGGGCGCGCGATCCGCGCTACGCGAAGAACGCGGAGCGCGTGCGCAATCGCGGCGCGCTGGTGCCACTGCTCGAAGCGGCGATGCGCACGCGGCCGCAGCGGGCGTGGCTCGAGGCGCTCGAGGCCGCCGGCGTGCCGTGCGGTCCGATCAACACGCTCGACCAGGTGTTCGCTGACCCGCAGGCGATCGATCACGGTCTGCGCTTCGACCTGCCGCACGCGCTGGCCGGCAGCGTGCCGCAGGTGAAGGCGCCGCTCGAGTTCGGCGCGACGCCGATCCGCCGCGAGCGGCCGCCGCCGCTGCTCGGCGAGCATACGGCGGACGTGCTGCGGGAGCGTCTGGGTCTTGCGGGTGACGCGCTGGCCGCGCTGGTCGACCAGGGCGTCGTGGGCGTGCGCTAGGCCGCCGCCAGCGGCTCGAACGTCGTCCAGACGTAGTCGGTGTCGCGCTCGAGGGCGGTCTTCAGCCGGATGACGGTCTCGTCCATGGCGGTGACGAGCGTGAGCGTGCGGCCCGCGGCGAACTCGCACGCGGGCAGCAGCAGCGACGCGACGGGCCGCCGCGCGTTCGCCGCGTTCGGCGGAAGGAAGATCGCGGCGATGCGGTCGCTGCGCGCTTCCGACGCCGTGCCCTCGGCGGCGGCGCTGCCGGCGGCGAGCACGCAGGCCTGCGGATCGTGGCCCAGGTACTCGACGCCGAGCTCGACCAGCGCACCGGTGACGCGATTCAGCCGGCGCACCACGGCGATCGTCCACGGCGCGAACTTGTCGTCGCGAAACGCCATCAGGAATCCGGGCTTGGGCGCGCGTCCGCCCGGCCGCCCGCGCATCCGGCTGCCGGAGGCGCTGCGGTCGCGCACCTGCCACAGCGAGTACGCGGCGTCGGTCTCGTCGGCGTCGCCGAGCGGCGGCGCGTCGGCCGCGCGCGGCGGCGGCACCGCGCTGCTCGGATGCGTCTCGCCGACGTCGCCGATGACGATTTCCTCGGCGATGGTCGGAACGCCGGCCGCGGCGGCGCGGGCGCGCTGCGCTTCGTCATCGAGCGTCCGGTACACCGATTGCAGGCCGCCCACCGTGGCCTCGACCGACACGAACGCGACGTTCGTTCGCTCGCCGCGCCGCGGCACCGGGGCATGCGCCGGCGCGTAGAGATCGCGCAGCTTCGCGAGCAGATCGGCCATGCGGTCGACGGCGGATCCGGCGGCGGTGGACGCGGCGCCGCGGCGCTCCGCGATCAGCGCGTCGAGCGCCTGCGCGACCGGCGCGGTGTCGAGCCACAGCGTGGCGCCGGCCGCCGCCGGCAGCGCGCGCGTCAGGCCGTCGGTGCCGGCGAGGTCCACACGAAAGCCGCGATCGGCGGCACCGCTGTCGGTAGGCTGCAGCGCGAGCGTGGCGGTCCAGCGGGCGACGTGCCGGCGCACCGCGAGGATCTCGTCGGGGCGAAAGCGGCCGCCGTCCAGCAGCTGCAGCAGCAGGATCCGCAGGTACGCCTGCTCGGGGGTGAGGGACACCATCGCCTTGTCGGTGCGCTGGCGCATCGCGATCGGCTGCCGGGCGCCGCCGATGGCGAGCACCTGGCGAAAGGTCTCGTGCAGCCCTTGCCAGCGGGCGGCGGGCCAGCGCTCGTAGCGGCAGAGCACAAGCGTGGCCTCCACTTCGCGGTGGCGGTACAGCCGCGTGACGATTTCCGGCATCCGCTGGTGCCAGGTGGGGCCGCCGCCCGTGCCGGCCGCCGCCCGCGCATAGCGCTCGTATTCCTGGCCGAACGCGCGGGCGAGCTCCCCGGCGGCGAGCGAGGCCTCGCGCTCGATGTCGGGGGACTGGCCGCCCAGCGCGCCGTATTCGGCGAGGAAGCCCTCCAGCACGCGGTCGGACCGGCGGTCGAGATGGCGCAGCGCCCGGAAGCGGTTGACGTCGAGGCGCGTCCAGCCCGCGCTCCGGGCGATCTCCTCGCAGAGGCGCCGCTGGAGCGTCAGCGGTTCCGACTGGGGCAGCGTCGACCAGAACTGCTCGGCGGCTTCCGGGGAGGCGAGCGGGTCGGCCACCACCCCGGGCTGCGTCTTGACGTCGATCATTGCGAATCCTTGGGCTGCATGCGGGGACGAGTCCGGAACACCTGCAAGACCGGTGCCAGCGCCGACAGGCGTCGGCGAAGTGCCGACGCGTTCCCGCCGCGTCGTCCCCGGGGGTCGGCGCCGGACTGGCGCCCGGCGCCGATGGCTTAGAATCGGGCGCCACTGCGGGGCCGCCCGCGGACCCCGTTTCGCCGAGGAGCCGCTTGAGCCCGCTCACCCGCAAGCCCGCGTTCTGGATCGCCTACGTCGCCCTGGCCGCCGCTGCGGTCGCCGTCGCGCTGAAGCTCTTCCCCGTCGCCATCCCGCTCGTCAACCTCGACGTCCGCATGAGCCGCGCCGAGGCGCTTGCGGCCGGCGAGGCGCTGAACGCGCGGCTCAAGCTGGCGCCGTCCGAGTCCCGAAGCGCCGTGCAGTTCAACCACGACGGGGCCGCGCAGAACTACGTCGAGCTGGAGGCGGGCGGCCGCGCCGCGTTCGCGGAGCTGACGCGCGGCGGCGTTTACTCGCCGTACTGGTGGGACGTGCGGCTCTTCGCGCCCGGCCTCATCGAGGAGGCGGTCGTCCGCTTCAAGCCCGACGGCGCGCCCGCCGGCTTCGTCCGCCGCGTGGCGGAGACGTACGTCCGCGATCCGGCGACCAAGGCGCTCGACGCGGCGACCGCCCGCGCACTGGCCGAGACCCGAGCGAAGGCCGACTGGGGCGTCGACTTCAGCGGCTACACGCTGCACGACCAGGCACAGGCGACGCTCCCGTCCGGGCGGGTCGACCACACGTTCGTCTACGAGCGCCCGGAACGCCTCGGCGAAGCGCGCATCCGGCTGCGGCTCGGCGTCGCGGGCGACGAGCTCGTCGGCGTCGCGCCGTTCGTGTTCGTGCCCGAATCGTTCAGCCGCCGTTTCCAGGAGCTGCGCAGCGCGAACAACCTGATCGCGACGGTGGCGAGCGCGTCGGCGGGCCTCCTGTACGGCGTGCTCGGCTGCGTCCTCGGCTCGCTGTGGCTGCTGCGGCGGCACTGGCTCGTGTGGCGGCCCGCGTTCGCGGCGGGCCTCTTCGTCGCGGCGCTGCTGGCGCTGGCGCAGCTCGCGAACGCGCCGGCGGCGTGGTACACGGCGGACACGGTCGAGACGCCGGTCACGTTCTGGCTGAAGCAGGGCGGCGCGTTCCTGTACATCCTGTGCGGCGGCGCGATGGGCTACACGCTCGCGTTCATGGCGGCGGAATCGCTGTCGCGCCGCGCGTTCCCGTCGCATCCCCAACTCTGGAAGCTGTGGTCGCGCGACGCCGGCAGCACGGTGCAGATCGCCGGCCGCACGGCGGGCGGCTATCTGTTCGTGCCGATCGAGCTCGCGCTGATCGCGCTCTTCTATTACGCCACCAACCGCTGGCTGGGCTGGTGGCAGCCGTCGGAGTACCTGTCCGACCCGAACATCCTGTCGTCCGCCGTGCCGGCCGCGTCGCCGATCGCGATCTCGCTGCAGGCGGGATTCATGGAGGAATGCGTGTTCCGCGCGATCCCGCTGGCGCTGGGCGCGCTGATCGGCGAGCGCCTCGGCCGGCGGGGACTGGGCATCGCGATCGCGTTCGTCGTGCAGGCGCTGGTGTTCGGCGGCGCGCACGCGAACTATCCGGGCCTTCCCGCGTATTCGCGCCCGGTCGAGTTGATCCTGCCGTCGATGATGTGGGCGCTCATCTTCCTGCGCTTCGGCCTCCTGCCCACGATCCTGCTGCATGCGACGTTCGACCTCGTGCTGTTCTCGATTCCGCTGTTCCTGATCGACGCGCCGGGCGCGCGGCTGCAGCAGGCGCTGGTGATCGCCGCGGCGCTGGTGCCCGCGGCGATGGTGACCTGGCGGCGCGTTCAGGCCGGCGCGTGGACGACACTGCCCGAGCGCCTGCGCAATGGCGGCTGGCTGCCGACGCTTCCCGCCGCGGGGACGGCCGCGACCGCAGCGGAGGCGGGCGCCACCGCCGCCGACCGCTACGCGATCGTGTTCCAGCGGGCGCTGCCGCTCCTCGGCCTCGCCGGCATCGCCGCCTGGCTCGCGTTCACGCCTTTCAAGCCGGACGCGCCGACGCTCACGCTGTCGCGCGACGAGGCGTTCGCGCGCGCCGACGCGGCGCTCGCCGCGCGCGGCGTGGTGCCGGGCCCGCAATGGCGGCGGTCGGCGGTGATCCGTCTCGCGAGCGACGACGCCTCGCAGTGGGCGTGGCACAAGTTCGTCTGGCAGCAGAAGGGCGCCGACGCCTATCGCAAGCTGATCGGCAACGCGCTGCCGCCGCCGCTGTGGGAAGTGCGCTACGCGCTCTTCGACGGCGACGTCGCCGACCGGGCGGAGGAATGGAACGCGACGGTGGCGTCCGACGGCACCGTGCGCACGCTGCGCCACGTGCTGCCGCAGGCGCGCGCGGGCGCGCGGCCGACGCGCGAGCAGGCGCTGGCCGTCGCGCAGCGCGAAGTGCGCGCGCGGTTCGGCGTCGATCCCGCGGCGCTGAAGGAAGTGGCCGCGGACGAGGAGCGGCGGCAGGACCGCACGGACTGGAGCTTCATGTTCACCGATCCGGCGATCGACGTCGGCCCGGGCGGCGAGCTCCGCTACGTCGTCACGCTCGGCGGCGACGAGGTCACCGGCAGCGGCCGCGTCGTGCACGTGCCGGAGGCGTGGCTTCGCGCCGAGCAGGAGCGCGACCGCTGGCGCCAGGTGGTGAGGATGAGCGCGGGCATCGTGTTCATGATCGCGGGCTTCGTCGCCTTCGTGCTCGGCGTGATCGCGTGGACGCGCGGCCGCTGCGACACGCGCGCCGCGTGGTGGGTCGGCGGCCTCGCGATGGCGCTGGCGATGGCGAGCCTTGCGAACGGCTGGCCGCTCACGGCGATGCGCCTCGACACGGCGGAGCCCGTCACGTCGCAGTACGCGAGCATCGCCGTCACCGCGCTGGTGGGAGGCCTGGTCGGCGCGCTGCTGTTCGGCGTCGTCGCCGGGATCGGCGCCTGGCATGCGCGGAGCGCGCCGCGCGCCGCGATCGCGGGCGTGTTGCCGCCCTGGGCCGCGGCGGTCGCCGCCGCGCTGCTCGTCGCCGGGGTGGAGACCGTCATCACGAATCTGGGACCGCGCCAGGTGCCGATGTGGCCGCCGCAGTTGGGCGGGTCGACCTGGTCGCCGGCGCTCGCGGCCTTCCTGGGCGGCGTCGGGTTCGTCAACACCGTGGCGATCGGGCTCTTCGTGCTTTGCATCGTCGCGCGGCTGACCCGCAACTGGACCCGTTACGCCGCCGTCGGGGCCGGGCTCGTCATCCTGCTCCAATGCGCGTCGGCGCTGACGCGGGGCGGGCCGCAGCTCGCGGGCGCGATCGTCGCCGGGATCGCGAGCGGCGTCGTCCTCGCCGCCGTGCTGTGGCTGCTGCTCCGCTACGACGCGCGGCTCGTGCCGGCGTACCTCGCGACCGGCGGAGTGCTCGGCACGGTGGCGCGCGCGGCGCAGGACGGAACCTCCGCGGCGTACGCCGCGGCCGCCGTGGGCGTGCTCACGACGGTCGCCATGGCGTGGCTCTGCATGCGCTACATCGACGCGCCGCTGCGTGCGGACGCGGCGCCGGCCACGGCTCCGGCTACGGCATCTTCACCCAATACGGCGTGACGAAGTTGTCCGCGCGGTGAACGACCGTCATGGCGCTGCGCGACGCCCACGGGATCACCTGCCGGTGCAGCGGCAGGTGGTTGATCTCGGCGTTGTGCGCGGCGAGCGCCTCCTGGATGAGCTTCAGGCGCGCGTCCGGATTCATCTCCGTGCGCGCCTTCAAGGCCAGCGCGTCGAGCTTCGGGTTCGTGTAGCGGCCATAGTTGTAGTCGCCGGTGCCCTTGCCGTCGTTCGTCTGCAGCACCGGCTGCAGCGTGAAGATCGCGTCGGTCGACGCCCCGCCCCAGCCAAGCATGTAGAGACTGGTGTCGAGCTTCTCGAGCTTGGGGAAGTAGTTCGCGCGCGGCATCGCGTTCACCTTCGTCATCACGCCGATCTGGCTCCACATCGCGGCGAGCGCCTGGCAGATCTTCTCGTCGTTGACGTAGCGGTTGTTCGGGCAGTCGAGCGTGACCTCGAAGCCGTTCGGATAGCCGGCGTCGGCGAGCAGCGCCTTGGCCTGCGCCTTGTCGTACGGCAGCCGCGTCTCGAGCGCGGCGTTGGACATCTGCGGCGCCGGCAGCAGCGCGCCGGAGGGCTTCGACAGGTTCCGCATCGTCGTGCGGTGGATCGCCTCGATGTCGATCGCCTCGTACAGCGCCTGCCGCACGCGCTTGTCCTTGAACGGATTCCTGCCCTTGACGCTCGAGTAGAGGAGCTCGTCGCGGCCCTGGTCCATGCCGATGAACACGATGCGGTTCTCGACGCCCTCGATCACCTTGATGTTCGGCGTCTGCGCGAGGCGCGGAACGTCCTGCGGCGGCGGATCGTTGATGAGGTCGATCTCGCCGGAGATGAGCGCCGCGACGCGCGTCGCGTCGGAGCCGATCGGCGTGAAGACGACCTCGTCGACGTTGCCCTCGAAGAGGCCGGCCTTGATGCCCCACCAGTTGGGATTCCTTGCGAGGACGGTCTTCACGTCGGGCTGGCGCGCCTTCAGGATGTACGGCCCGGTGCCGTTGGCCTCGCGCGCCGTGATCATGTCCTCCTTCTGCGTGAAGTTCTGCGGCTTCGTCGCGCGGTTCTTCTCCGACCATGCCTTCGACATGATGTTGATCGTCGCCCAGTCCTCGAGCTCGGTGGGATTGGGCGCCGGCGTCACGAACTCGACGTTGAAGTCGTCGATCTTCCGGGGCACGCCCGCGCGCTTGGCGTAGACGCGGAGCTGCGACGTGTCGCCGCTCGCCCGCTCGTAGCTGAACACGACGTCGTCGGCGGTGAACGGCGTGCCGTCGTGGAATTTCACGCCCTGGCGCAGCTTGACCCGCCACGTGGTGTCGTTGACCTTCTGCCACGACTCCGCCAGCGCCGGGCGGATGTCGAGCTTCCTGTCGCGATCGACCAGGAACTCGTAGATGAGACTGTTGACGTTGTTCGTCAGGATCTCGTTCTGCGAATGCGGGTCGGTCGTCTGCATGTCGCCGCGGTTGGCCCAGCGCAGCGTCTTGGCGTCGGCCGCGCCGATGACGACGAGCGCGGCCAGGACGGCGAGCGGCACGCGGGAAGCGAAAGCGAAGGGCAGGTAGCGCATGACGACTCCTCCACGGATTGGACGGCGCCGCCGATCATAACGGACCGCCCGGCGCAGCGGTAGAATCCGCGCCGCCGCCTTCCACCTGACCGCGATGCCCGCGCCGCACGATCCCGCCGCCCTGCTCGAAGCCCGCCTGCCGGAAGCGATGGCGGCCGACGCGCCGCGTCTCGCCCGGCGCATCGGCGAGGCGCGCCGCCGCCGCGATCGCGACGCGTGGCCGCGCATCGGCGCCGACCTCGACCGCTCGATCGCCAGGCGAGCGGCCCGCGCGTCGGCCAAACCGGCGATCGCTTATCCGCCCGATCTGCCGGTGTCGCAGCGCGCCGACGAGATCGCCGCGGCGATCCGCGCGCACCAAGTGCTGATCGTGTGCGGCGAGACGGGATCCGGCAAGACGACGCAGCTGCCCAAGATCTGCCTCGCCGCGGGCCGCGGCGAGCGCGGGATGATCGGCCACACGCAGCCGCGGCGCATCGCCGCGCGCACCGTGGCCGCGCGGATCGCGCAGGAGATGGGCACCACCGTGGGTGGCGCGGTCGGCTTCAAGGTGCGCTTCACGGACGAGACGAAGCCCGACGCGTACGTGAAGCTGATGACCGACGGCATCCTGCTGGCTGAAACGCAGCACGACCGCGAGCTCGCGGCGTACGACACGATCATCGTCGACGAGGCCCACGAGCGGAGCCTCAACATCGACTTCCTGCTCGGCTACCTGAAGAACCTGCTCGCGCGCCGGCCCGACCTCAAGCTGATCATCACGTCGGCAACGCTCGACGCCGCGCGCTTCGCCGCGCACTTCGGCGACGCGCGCGGCCCCGCGCCGGTGATCGAGGTCTCCGGCCGGATGTTCCCGGTGGACGTCCGCTGGCGGCCGCTCGGCAGCGGCGGCGGCGCCGGCGACGACGAGGCCGACGACGAGGAGGAGCTCGAGGAGGCGATCGTCGCCGCGGCGGAGGACCTGTGGCGGGAGGCGCCGGGCGACATCCTGGTGTTCCTGCCGGGCGAGCGCGAGATACGCGAGACCGGCGACCTGCTGCGGCGCGGCCTCGCGCGCCGGCCGTACGCGCAGGCGCTCGAGATCCTGCCCTTGTACGCACGCCTCTCGGCGGCTGATCAGCAGCGCATCTTCGCGCCGTCCGCCGGCCGGCGGATCGTGCTCGCCACCAACGTCGCCGAGACGTCGCTGACGGTGCCCGGGATCCGCTACGTGATCGACACGGGGCTCGCCCGCGTGAAGCGGTACAGCCTGCGCAACAAGACGACGCTGCTGCAGATCGAGAAGATCTCGCAGGCTGCAGCCGACCAGCGCGCCGGCCGCTGCGGCCGCGTCGCCGACGGCATCTGCGTGCGCCTCTATGCCGAGGCCGACTTCGCCGCGCGGCCGCGCTACACCGATCCGGAGATCCTCCGAAGCTCCCTTGCGTCGGTGATCCTCAGGATGGCCGCGCTCGATCTGCCCGCCCCCGACGTCTTTCCGTTCGTCGAGCCCCCGGGGCCGCGCGCGATCGCCGACGGCTATCAGCTGTTGCAGGAGCTCGACGCGGTGGACGCGCAGCGCCGCCTCACCGCGAGCGGGCGAGAGCTCGCGCGCCTGCCGCTCGACCCGCGCATCGGCCGCATCGTGCAGGCGGCGCGCGAGCGCGGGTGCCTCGCCGAAGCGCTGGTGATCGCCAGCGCGCTCGCCGTGCCCGATCCGCGCGAACGTCCGCTGGAGCGCGCGCAGGCGGCCGACCAGGCGCACCTCAAGTTTCGCGACGAGCGCTCGGATTTCCTGTCGCTGGTGGTGCTATGGGAGTTCTTCGACGGACTGCTCGCGGCGAAGGTGCCGCATCGCCGCCGCGTCGAGCAATGCCGCGCGGCATTCGTGTCGCACCTGCGCCTCACCGAATGGCGCGACGTGCATTCGCAGCTCGCGCGCGAGCTGGCCGACGCAGGGTGGCCGGCGCCCGGCGCGCTGCACGACACGATCGACCCGCCGCGCTACGCGGCGCTGCACAAGGCGCTGCTCGCGGGCTTGTCCGGCAACATCGGCATGAAGACGGAGGACGGCGACGCCTATCTCGGCGCGCGCGGCATCCGCTTCCTGCTGCATCCCGGCTCCGGGCTCGCGAAGAAGGCGCCGAAATGGGTGCTCGCGGCCGAGCTCACCGAGACCACGCGCCTCTACGCGCGCTGCGCGGCGAAGATCGAGCCCGAGTGGGTCGAGGAAGTGGCGGGCGAGCGGGTGACGCGCGACTACTTCGAGCCGCACTGGGACGCGAAGCGCGGCGAAGTCGTGGCGAGCGAGCGCGTGCAGCTCTACGGGCTTCCGCTGGTGGCACGCCGGCCGGTGTCGTTCGGGCGCATCGATCCCGTCCTCGCGCGCGACGTGTTCATCCGCGAGGCGCTGGTGCCGGGCGACCTCCCGATCAAGGCACCGTTCCAGGCGCACAACCGGCGGCTCGTGGCCGATGTCGCCCTGCTCGAGCACAAGGCGCGGCGGCAGGACGTGCTGGTCGACGACGAGGCGATCGCCGCTTTCTTCGCCGAGCGCCTGCCGGCGGAGATGCATTCGCTCGCCGCGTTCGAGCGCTGGCGCGCGGAGGCCGAGCGGCGCGACCCGGCGCTGCTGATGCTGACGCGCGAAGCGCTGATGCGGCATTCGGCGGCCGACGTCACCGAGGCGCTGTTTCCCGAGCACGTCGACATGGCCGGCGCCTCGCTGCCGCTGAAGTACCGTTTCGCGCCCTCGCACGCGCAGGACGGCGTCACGCTGACGGTGCCGCTGCCGCTGCTGAACCAGCTCGACGACGCGCGGCTGTCGTGGCTCGTTCCCGGGATGATCCGGGAGAAGGTCACCTTCTATCTGAAGTCGCTGCCGAAGGGTTTGCGCGGACGCCTGATGCCGGTGAGCGAGATCGTCACCGATTTTCTGACCGCGGTTCCCGCCGGCAGCGCGCCGCTCGCCGAAGCGTTGCGCGTGCATCTCGAGCAGCGCCTTGGCGATCGCATTCCCGCCGCCACGCTCGGCGAGGCGGCGCTACCGCCGCATCTCGCGATGAACGTGCGCGTCGTCGACGCCGCCGGCGTGGAGCAAGGGGAGGGCCGCGATCTCGCCGCGCTCCGTGCGCGCCTCGGCCAGGCAGCGCAGCTCTCGTTCGCCGCCGCCGGGCCCGCGTTCGAGCGCAAGGGCCTTCGCGCCTGGGATTTCGGCGACCTGCCGGAAACGCTCTCGGTGGTGCGGCAAGGCCAGCGTCTCACCGGCTATCCCGCGCTCGTCGACGACGGCGACAGCGTTTCGCTGGCGCTGCTCGACACCGCCGGCGCGGCCGCCGCGGCGTCGCGCGCCGGCGTGCTGCGGCTCCTGCGCATCGCGCTCAAGGACGCGCTCGCGCGCTTCGAGAAGGGCACGCCCGGCTTCGCGCAGGCGGCGCTGCAGCTTCGTACGGCGGTGGCCACCGACGCGCTGCTGGCGGACGTGGTGGCAGCCATCGCCGACCGGGCGTTCCTCGGCGACGATCCCCTGCCGCGCAACGACAAGGCGTTCGCGGAGCAGGTGAAGCGCGCGCGCACGCGGCTGCCGGCCGTCGGCGAGGGCGCCTTCCGGCTGCTCGCGGCGATCGCCGCGGAGCACTTCGCGCTGACGCAGCGGCTGGCGGCCGCGCCCCGCGCGCAGGCGCGCTTCGCCGCCGGGCTCGCCGCGGAGCGCGACGCACTCGTCCACCCGGGCTTCTTCGCCGCCACGCCGTGGGCGCAGCTCAATCACCTGCCGCGTTACCTGAAGGCGCTCGACCGGCGCTACCTGCGCCACCTGGAGCGCCCGGACCGCGACGCCCGCCACGCGGCGGAGCTCGCCGGCTTCGCGGCGCGCCATCGCGAGCGGGTCGAGCGGGCGCGCGCGGCGGGAGGCGGGGCGGAGGGGGAGCTGGCGGCGCTCGACGCCTTTCGCTGGCTGCTGGAGGAGCTCAAGGTGTCGCTGTTCGCGCAGGAGCTGAAGACGCCGGTGCCGGTGTCGTGGAAGCGTGTCCAAAAAGCCTGGAACGATCTCGACCGCTAGCCGTGCCGCGTTCCGGCGTTTGGCACCCGTTTTTCCCACGTGTTAGAGTAGGTTAATCCACTGTCATGGCAGCCGGCGGGGCGCCGGAACGTCGGTTTGCCGCGCCTTCAGGACCGCTTGAACACCACCTCGACCGCCGCATCCGCCGCTGGATCGCCCGCGCGGCGCGCGCTTCCGCCGGAGAAGGTCAAGATCCTGCTGGGCTGTCGCGACATCGCGATAGAACGCCTCGTCGCCGCGTTCACCGGAATGCTCGACAAGGTGATCGACATGCTGGTCGAGCGCAGCGGCAAGACCGACATCCGCGAAGAGCAGCAGGTCATGCTCGACGCCCGCATCGCGCTCATGCGCGAGCGCGGTCCCCTGATGACCGAGTTCGAGCACCGCCTGCGCGGTCTCTTCGACACGCGGATCGAGGGCAGGGACGCCAAGGCCGCGTTCGCATCGCTCGACGGCAGCCAGCTCTCGCTCGTCGATCACATGTCGATGGACGAGACGGTGATCACCAGCAACATCGTGCGGGTGGTGGAGAACAGCGCGCACGAGGAGCTGATCGCGTTCAATCGCGGCATCGGCAGCCTGCTGGAAAGCCCCGGCCTCGAGACCGACGCCAATCCGCTCGCGCCGGCGACGATCGTCGAGGCGTTCGCCGAGGCGCTCACCGGCGTCAAGGCCGAGGACAAGATCCGGTTCCAGATCCTGAAGGAGCTGAACCAGGCGTCCCTCGTCGACATCGCCGCCATCTACGCCGACCTGAACCGGCACCTGACGCAGCTCGGCGTGATGCCCGCGATCGGCAACCGCTCGGCCGGCGGCCGCCGGGGCAGCACGCCCGCGCGCCCGCAAGGAGCGAGCCGCCCGGGCAGCCCCGGCACGCCGGACGCCGCGGAAGTCGACGTGATGTCGCTCTTCCGCAAGATGGCTTCGCAGGGAAGCTTCCCGATGCCCGGCGGCGGCATGCCGCAACTCGACGTTCCCGATGCCGGCCCGGGCGGCGGCATGCCGGGCGGTACGGCCGGCGCGCCCGGCCATACCGGCGGCTTCGGCGGTTTCGGCGGCATGCCGCCGCCGGGCGTCTCCAGCTTCGCGCCGCTGGCGCCCACACCGTCGGGCTACGTGCCCGGCGCGCCGATCATCTCGACGGTGGACCTGCACGAGGGCCTGACGCGCCTGCAGGCGGGCGAGACGGGCTTCGACATCGGCGGCGCTCAGGTGGCGTTCGCCGGCGTGCCGGAGGGCATGCACAACGTCCTGCGCGACCTGCAGGCGTCGCCGCTGGCGCGGAAGGCCAACCAGCTCGAATCGATGACGATCGAGATGGTGGCGATGCTGTTCGACTTCATCTTCGAGACGCGCGACCTGCCGGACGGCATCAAGGCGCAGCTCGCGCGGCTGCAGATCCCCGTGCTCAAGGCGGCGATGCTCGACGGCGCGTTCTTCGCCAAGAAGTCGCATCCGTCGCGCCTGCTCGTCAACGCGCTCGCCGACGCCGGCCTCGGCTGGTCGCCGGAAATGGGCACCGGCGATCCGCTGTACAAGGAGATCGAGCACATCGTCCGGCGCATCCTGGACCAGTTCTCCGACAACCTGGCGCTCTTCGACGAGCTGCGCGAGGAGCTGGAGTCGTTCCTCGCCGAGGAGGAGAAGGCGGCCGAGGACAACATCGCGTCGTCCGCCGACGAGATCAACCAGAGCGACAAGCGCCAGATCGCCGCGGTCATCGGCCGCGCGGAGATCGAGCGGCGCGTCGAGAGCTATCCGGTGCCGCAGTTCCTCGCGTCGTTCCTGCGCGACCACTGGCAGGGCACGCTCGAGCACGTCTATCTCAAGGACGGCGACGAGAGCGAATCGTGGACGTCCGCGGTGACCACGCTGGAGGACCTCGTCTGGAGCGTCCAGCCGAAGCGCAGCCCCGAGGATCGCAAGCACCTGGTCGCGCTGCTGCCGTCGCTGCTGAAGCGCCTGGGCGGCGGCGTGCACAACCAGCGGTGGACGCAGCAGGAGCGCGAGCGCTTCATGACCAACCTCGTCGAGGCGCACGCCGCGGCGGTGAAGCCGTCGTTCGCGGCGGCCGCCTCGCCCACGGCGGCGGTCGCGGAGGCGGCGAAGGCGCAGGCCGAAGTCGCGAAGGCGTCGGGCGATTCGGTCGCCGCCGCCAAGGCGGAGGCGCTCGCCGAGGCGATGGCGCCGGCGGTGCCCGCGCCGCCGGAAGCGCCGCAGGCGCTGGTCGACGACGAGTACCTGGAGATCGCGCGCAACCTCGAGCGCGGCATGTGGGTGGAGTTCGAGAGCGAGGACGGCCAGCTTGCGTTCGCCAAGCTCGCGTGGGTGAGCCCGCTGCGCGGCACGTATCTCTTCACCAACCGGCAGGGCCAGAAGGCGCTGTCGATGACCGCCGAGGATCTCGCCGACCGCTTCCGCGCCGACCGCGCCCGGCTCGTGGAAGCCGAGCCGCTGGTCGATCGCGCGCTGACCCGCGTCATCACGAATCTCAGCGAGCAGATCGCCGAGCCGGCGGACGCGATGTAAGTGCCGCTGGGCCGCCCCAAGGCACTCGCCCCCTCAGGGGGGAGCGGCGCGGAGCGACGTTCGGGGGGGTGATTGCCACTGGGCCGCGCCGCCGCCGCCTTCGAGGGCGGCTGTTTTTTTTGGGGGAGGAGCACGCGATGGGGATCGGGGTACTGGTCATCGGCGACGAGATACTGACGGGCAAGCGCGCCGACAAGCATCTCGCGCATTCGATCGAGACGCTCGGCAAGCGGGGGCTCGATCTCGACTTCGCCCATTATCTCGGCGACGACCGGGGCCGCCTCACCAGCGTGCTGAAGGACACGTTCGCGCGCAACGAATTGGTGTTCAGCTTCGGCGGCATCGGCGCGACGCCTGACGACTGCACGCGCCAGGCGGCCGCCGCGGCGCTGGGCGTGCCGCTCGAAGCGCATCCGGAGGCGGTGCGCGAGATCGAGGCGAAGTTCGGCGCCGAGGCGTATCCGCATCGCGTGCTGATGGCGGAGTTTCCCGCCGGCAGCAGGATCATTCCCAATCCGGTGAACCGCGTCGCCGCGTTCGCCATACGCGACCACCATTTCTTTCCGGGCTTTCCGCAGATGGCATGGCCGATGCTCGACTGGGTGCTCGCCACGTGGTACCCGGATCTCGTGCGCACGCCGCCGGTCGAGCGCGCGATCGTCGTGTTCGGCGCGGGCGAGAGCCAGCTGCTGCCGGCGATGAACGAGTGCGTCGAGCGGTTCCCCCGCGTAAAGCTCTTCAGCCTGCCGTCGTTCCAGACCGACGGCGGCCGCCGCATCGAGCTCGGCGTGCGCGGCGAGGCCGCGGCGGCCGACGCCGCGCTCGCGTTCCTGCGCAGCGCCGTGGCGGCCGGCGGCTTCCGCTTCGAGCCGCTGCCTTGAGCGCCGGCTGACCGCGCCGATGCGACGCGCGTTGCGGCGCGCATTGCCGGTGCTCTTCTCCGGCGGCGTCCTCGGCGCCGTCCTGCTGCCGCTCGTGGCCGCGGCCGTCGTGTTGGTGGTCGTAGGCGTATGGCGCTTCGACGCGATCGCGCGCTGGCTCGCCGTGCACGCGTTCGGCGCCGAGCCCGCCGCCGACGGCACGCTCGCCGGCTGGACGGCCATCGCCGCCGGCGCGACCACGTTCGTCGGCTTCGTCGCCGCGGCGCTCGTCGCAGCGCTCGTCGCCATCGCCGTGTTCGCGATGCCGGCGATCGTGCGCACGGTCGCGGCGCGCGACTATCCCGCGCTGGAGCGCCGCCGCGGCGGGACGTTCGCGGGCAGCCTGGCCAACGCGGCCGTCGCCATCGCGGTCTTCGTGCCGCTGTGGCTCGCTTCGCTGTTCCTGCTGCCGCTGCCGCCCGCCTTCATCGGCGCGTCGCTGCTGCTGTCGGGCTGGCTCAACCAGCGGCTGCTGCGCTACGATGCCCTGGCCGAGCACGCCGACGCCGCGGAGATGCGCACGGTCGTGGCGCGGTCGCGCCGCCGGCTGATGGGGCTCGGCGTCGCGCTGGCGCCGCTGTCGTACGTGCCCGTGGTCAACTTCGTCGCGCCGTTGTACGCCGGCGTCGCGTTCACCTACCTGTGCCTCGACGAGCTCGCGACGCTGCGGGCCGCGCCGCGGGCGCCAACGACGGAGCGATGATGGACGGCAGCGGCAAGTGGTTCGACGAGGTGGTCGCCGGCGCGACGTTCGCGAGCTCGCTCACGATCACCGAGACGCATCTCGTGCTGGGCGCGGGCCTCATCGGCGACTTCAACCCCCACCACACGAACGAGGCGTACGCGCGCGAATCGCGCTTCGGCACCCGGATCCTGCACGGGATGCTGACGAGCGCGGTGATGGGCGCGGCGGTCGGCATGTATTTCCACGGCACGGCACAGGCCTATCTCGAGCACAACACGCGCTTCGTCGCGCCGGTGCGCGCGGGCGACACGCTGACGTCGACGTGGACGGTCACCGAGGTCCAGCCGAAGCCCCATCACGGCGGCGGCGTGGTCGTGCTGACCGGCGTCGCCGTCAACCAGGAAGGCGTGATCGTCGCTCACGCGCTCGGCAAGATCCTCGTGCGCTCGCGCGGCTGAGAAACGGGGTCGCGATGAACGAGCAGGCGGCGCTGGACGTGGTTGCGGTGCGTGCCGTCGAGACGAGCGACGGCGCGCGCGCGCTCTGGAGCGACGCCGACCGCGCCTGGGCCGGACGCGCTGCCGCCGAGGTGGTGGGCGAGGGCGCCGGCGACTCCGCGTTCGTCGCGCGCCGCGCGCGGCTCGCCATCGAGCGCGTGGGCGAGCAGCACCCGGCGCTGCGCCGCGCGCTTCGCGCGCTCCGCTGGCGACCGTGGGTGGGCACGGCGGTCGTCGCCGCGGCGTTCGTCGTCGGCGCGGCCGTCGATCGCATCGGCGGCGCCGAGCGCATCAACCTGCTCGCGCCGCCGGTGTTCGGGCTCCTCGTCTGGAATCTCGCCGTCTACGCCATCCTCGCGGCCGCGCTGCTGCGGCGGGCGCCGGCGGGCGGGGGCCCGTTGCGGCGGGCGCTGGTGCGGTTGAGCGGCGGCGCGGACGCGGCGGCTCCCGACATCGCATTGCGCGGGCGCGGCCGCGACGCGGCCGGCGCCGCTCTCGCGGCGGCGATCGGCTCGGTCACCCGCGCGTGGGCGGCGCTCGCGGCACCCCTCTACGGCGCGCGGGCCGCCCGCATCCTGCATCTCGCCGCGGCCGCGCTGGCGCTCGGGCTGGTCGCGGGTCTCTACGTGCGCGGCCTCGCGTTCGAATATCGCGCCACATGGGAGAGCACGTTCCTCGACGCGCCGGCCGTGCGCCGCCTGCTCGCCGTGGCGCTGGCGCCTGGCGCCTTCGCCACCGGGCTGCCGGTGCCGGAAGTCAGGCACGTCGCGGCGATCCGCGCGCCGGCGAGCGAGAACGCTGCGCTCTGGCTGCACCTCATGGCAGCAACGGTCGCGGTCGTGGTCGTCATCCCGCGCGCGGCGCTCGCCGCGGTGGCCTGGCTGATCGAGCGGCGGCGCGCGGCGCGGATGCGCGTGCCGCTCGACGCGCCGTACTTCCAGCGCCTGCTGCGCGGCTATCGGGGCGGCGGCGGCGTCGAGATCGTGCCGTACAGCTACGCGATCGCGGACGCCGCGCGCGATGGCTTGCATACGGTGCTGGCACGCGTGTTCGACGGCAGCGCGGCGCCGGCGTGGCAGCCGGTGGTGCCTTACGGCGACGAGGAGCGGATCGCCGCGCTCGCCCCACCGGCGCCGGGCACGTCCACCGTGGCGCTGTTCAATCTGGCGGCCACGCCGGAGGCGGAAGCGCACGGCGCGTTCCTGACCGCGCTCGCCACGCGCGGCGGCGACGGCGCGCCCGCCGCGGCGATCGTCGACGAGTCGGCATGGCGCGCCCGCTGGCCGGGCGACGCCGCGCGACTCGGCGAGCGCCGCGACGTATGGCGGGCGCTGTGCGCCGCGCACGGCGTGGCGCCGGTGTTCGTCGATCTCGTGGCGCCGGACGTCGGCGCGGCCGAGCGCGCGTTCGACGCCGCGTTCGCGCGCCACGATGCACGCGCCGCCGGCGCGGGAGGCCCGCCGTGAGCGGCGACACCACGATCGCGCTGTCGCTGATCTCGCACACCAACACGGGAAAGACGACGCTCGCGCGCACGCTGCTGCGGCGGGACGTGGGCGACGTGCGCGACGCGCCCCACGTCACCGTGGAGCCGGCCGCCTATCCGCTGATCGACACGCAGGCCGGCGACCACCTCGTGCTGTGGGACACGCCGGGCTTCGGCAACAGCGCGCGGCTGGCGCGGCGGCTCGCGCAGCAGGGCAATCCCGTCGGCTGGTTCCTGGCGCAGGTGTGGGACCGCTTTCGCGACCGCGCCTTCTGGCTGACGCAGCAGGCCGTGCGCAACGTGCGCGAGCGCGCCGACGTCGTGCTCTATCTCGTGAACGCCGCCGAGGCGCCGGCCGACGCCGGCTATCTCGCGCCCGAGCTCACGATCCTCGAATGGATCGGCAAGCCCGTCGTGGTGCTGCTGAACCAGACCGGGCCGCCGTCGGCCGCCGCCGCGGAAGGCGCCGACGAGGCGCGCTGGCGCGCCGCGCTCGCCGAGCGGCCGCACGTGAGCGCGGTGCTCGCGCTCGACGCGTTCGCCCGCTGCTGGGTGCACGAGGCGGCGCTGTTCGACGTGCTCGCGGGCGTCGTGCCGGCGGCCAAGCAGCCGGCCTTCGCCCGGCTTGCGGCCGCATGGAACGCGCGGCGGATCGCGCAGTTCGACGCGGCGATCGCGGCCATCGCGGCGCCGGTCGCTCACGCCGCGCTCGATCGCGCCACGCTGCCCGCCGATCCCCTGATGGCGCGCATCGGCCGCTCGCTCGGCATGGCGCGCGCGCCGGGCGAGCGGGCGGAGGCCGCCGCCGAGCAGGCGATGGCCGCGCGCGTGGCAGCCGATCTGCGCGCGGCGACCGACGGCCTCATCGCCGTCCACGAGCTCGAGGGCCGCGCCGCAGCGGAGGCGCTGGCGCGCGTGGCGGGCGACGTGCGGCGCGACACGCCGCTCGACGAAGCGAAGACGGCGGTGATGGGAGGGCTCGTCACCGGCGCGCTGACGGGGCTCGGCGCGGACATTGCCGCGGGGGGCCTCACGCTCGGCGGCGGCATGCTCGCCGGGGCGGTGCTGGGCGCGCTCGGCGGCGCCGGCGTAGCGCGGGGCATGAACGTCGCGCGCGACCACGGCGCGATCACGCTGCGCTGGGACGACCCCTTCCTCGACGCGCTCGTCGCCGACGTGGTGCTGCGCTACCTCGCGGTCGCGCACTACGGGCGCGGCCGCGGCGAGTGGCGGGCCGGCGAGTTTCCGGCGTTCTGGCGCGAGCAGGCGGGCGCGGCAGTGGCGACGCATCGAGCGGCGCTTGCCGCGCTCTGGAAAAAACGCGGCGCCGAGCCCGAGGCGCAGCGGCTCGAGGCCGAGATCGCGGCGGTGCTGAAGGCGATCGCCGGCGACGTGCTCGCCGCGCTGTACCCCGTTCCGGTCCGCGCCTACGCGAGCGCGTCGACGCACTCCGCGACGAGCGCCGGCCCGCGATAGATGAGGCCCGTGTAGAGCTGCACCAGCGTGGCGCCGGCGGCGATCTTGGCCCGCGCGTCGGCGCCGGAGAAAATGCCGCCCACGCCGATGATCGGCAGCGCGCCGTCGAGCGCCCGGGCGAGCGTCTTGATCACCGCGTTCGACGGCGCGAGAAGTGGCCGGCCCGAGAGGCCGCCCGCCTCGTCGGCGTGGGGGAGGCCCGCCACGGCCGTGCGCGACAGCGTCGTGTTGGTGGCGATCACGCCGTCGACGGCGTGCGTCGCCAGCAATCGCGCGATGCCTTCCACCGCGTCGGCCTCGAGGTCGGGCGCGATCTTGAGCGCGATCGGAACGTAGCGGCCGTGCCGCTGCGCGAGCGCCGCCTGCTCGGACTTGAGGCGCGTGAGCAGCGCGGCGAGCATCACTTCGGATTGCAGGTCGCGCAGCCCCTTGGTGTTGGGCGACGAGATGTTGACGGCGACGTAGCTCGCGTGCGCGTAGACGGCGCGCAGGCCGAGGGCGTAGTCGTCGGCGGCCCGCGCATTCGGCGTGTCGAAATTCTTGCCGAGGTTGATTCCCAGGATGCCGCGATAGCCGGCGGCCCGCACGTTCTCGACGAAGCGCTCGACCCCGTCGTTGTTGAACCCGAGGCGGTTCACGAGCGCCTCCGCGGCGGGAAGCCGGAACATCCGCGGCCTGGGATTCCCGGGTTGCGGCCGCGGCGTGACGGTCCCCGCCTCGAGAAAGCCGAAGCCGAGCAACGCGAGGCCCGGCAGGTGCGCGGCGTTCTTGTCGAGACCGGCGGCGAGCCCAATGCGATTCGGGAACGCGATTCCCATCGCCGTCACGGGCGTGATCGCGGCCCGCGGAGCGCGTGGGGCGAGGCCCACGCCGAGGCGCGCCGCGGCGTCGAGACTCCTGAAAGCGAGGTCGTGCGCCGTTTCGGGATCCAGCGCGAACAGCAGCGGGCGGAGCAGCGGGTAGAGCGCCGGCATGGGGGCGCGATGTTAACATTCGCGCGGACTCACGAGATGCCGCGCGCCACCGCTTCCTTCCCCGCTTTCGCCGCGTTCTTCATCGCCGCCTGCGCCGCCACCTGCGCTGCAGCGGCCGCCGCGCCCGTCGCGCAACGCCCGCGCGACACCGCCCCCGATCCGGCGCATCGCTACGCGCAGCGCGCCGACGTCGGCGCGTTCATCGACGAGCTGGTGCGCGAGCAGGGCTTCGACCGCCGCGAGCTCGTCCGCTGGCTCTCGGCCGCGCGCTACCAGCCGAAAATCGTCGCGGCGATGGATCGGCCGCTCGCGGTGCCGCCCAAGTGGTTCGAATACGCGCCGTCGTTCCTGTCGGCCGAGCGCATCGACGGCGGCGTCGCCTTCTACCAGCGCAACGCCGCGGCGCTGGCGCGCGCCGAGGAAACCTACGGCGTGCCCGCCGAGATCATCGCCGCGATCATCGGCGTCGAGACGTTCTACGGCCGCAACACCGGCTCGTACCGCGTGCTGGACGCGCTCGTGACGCTCGCATTCGACTACCCGCGGCGCGGCGCCTTCTTCCGCGGCGAGCTGAAGGAGTTCCTGCTGCTCGCGCGGGACCAAGGGATCTCCCCGCTCGACGCCAAGGGCTCGTTCGCCGGGGCGATAGGCCTGCCCCAGTTCATGCCGGGCAGCTACCGGCGCTTCGCCGTCGACTTCGACGGCGACGGCCACGCCGACCTTTGGTCGAATCCCACCGACGTCATCGGCAGCGTCGGCAATTTCCTCGCCCGCCACGATTGGGCGCCGGGCCAGCCGGTGCTGCTTCCCGCCGCGATCGACGACGGCGCGCGCGACGCGATCCTGCAGAAGCTCGACGGCGGCATCACCGAGCGCCGCGCGCTGGCGGCATGGGAGGAGGACGGCGTCACCGTCGACGTGCTGCCGTCGCAGCTTCCCGACGCGACCGTCGCGCTGCTCGCGCTGGAGGATCCGCCCGCCGACGGCGCGCCGCGCGCGGCCTACTGGATCGCCTGCGGCAACTTCTTCGTGATCACGCGCTACAACCGCAGCCGCCTGTACGCCGCGGCGGTGTGGCATCTCGCCGAGGCGATCAGGAAGGGCTTGCCGCGCTGACCACGGTGAACTCTGCCGAGCCGCCTCCCGACGGCGCGATCGCCGCCTTCGTGGCGGCGCGGCCCCGCGCTACTTCTGCTTGGCGATGATCTTGTCCTTGATCTTGTCGTATACCGCCTGCGGGATGATGTTCTTTTCGACGAGCTCGTCCTTGCCCTTGTAGGGACGGCCCTTGATGATGGCCTTGGCGCGGGCGTCGCCGATGCCGTCGAGCGTCATCAACTGGTCGGCCTTGGCGCGGTTGATGTCGATCTTGTCGTCGGCAGGCATGGCGGCCGCGGCGGGCTTCGCGGCCGCCTTCGCGTCCTTGGCGTCCGCGGCGAACGCGGGCGCGGCGAGACCGAAAGCGAGGCCGAGGGAGGCGACCAGCAGGGCGATGGCGATTCTTTTCATGGGACGATCCTTTCGAGGTGAGGGTGCTGCATGTGCGCCGCCCGCCTCTAGCGCTGCCGGCCGAGCGCGCGAGCGTGCCCGATCAGCGCGCGCGTCGAGGCGTCGAACGACGCGTCCTTCGCGGCAGTGCCTTCGAGCGCCGCGATGATCGGCTTCGCCAGTGTCTTGCCGAGCTCGACGCCCCACTGGTCGAACGCATTGATGCCCATCAGCACGCTCTCGACGAACGTGCGGTGCTCGTAGAGCGCGAGGAGCGCGCCCAGGTTGTGCGCGTCGAGCGTCGGCAGCAGCAGCGTCGTCGACGCGCGGTCGCCGGGACACTCGCGCGCGGCGACCGCCGCGGCGAGCGCGGCGCCCGTGTGGCCGGCCGCGGCCATCTCGGCGCGCAGCGGGGCGCCGCCACGGCCCACCAGCAGCGCCTGCGCCTGCGCGAGCGCGTTGCCCACGAGCAGCGTCTGCTGGCTGCCGAGCGGCGCTTGCGCGCGCACCGGCACGACGAACTCGACCGGGACGGCGTGCGTGCCCTGGTGCAGCCATTGGAAGAACGCGTGCTGGCCGTCGGTGCCCGTGCCGCCCCACAGTCCGGGAGCGGTGGGCGCGTCCACCGGGATGCCGTCGCGCGTCACGCGCTTGCCGTTGCTCTCGAGCGAGAGCTGCTGCAGCCACGCGGGCAGCCGCGCGAGCGCATGCGCGTACGGCACGACGATCCGCTGCGGGTGGCCGAGCGCGCAGGCGTTCCACCAGCCGACGGCGCCGAGCACCGCCGGCAGGTTCCGCCCAAGCGGCGCCGTGCGAAAGTGCGTGTCCATCGCGGCCGCGCCTTCGAGCAGCGCCGCGAACGCGTCGTAGCCGTGGCGAAGCGCGATCGGCAGTCCCACGGCGGACCACAGCGAGTACCGGCCGCCCACCCAGTCCCATAGCGGCAGGATCGCGTCGTCGCCGACGCCGAAGCGCCGCGCTTCGGCCACGTTGGCCGTCACCGCGACGAAGTGCGCACCGGTGGCGGGCAGGGACGCGGCGAGCCAGGCGTGCGCCGCCGCTGCGTTGGCGAGCGTCTCCTGCGTCGTGAACGTCTTCGACGTGACCACGAAGAGCGTCGTCGCCGGATCGAGCGGCGCGAGCGCGCGGCGCAGCGCGGCCGGATCGACGTTCGCGACGAACGCGACGTCGACGGGCGCGGCGTCGGCGGCCGGGAGCGCGTCGCAGACCAGGCGCGGGCCGAGATCCGAGCCGCCGATCCCGAGGTTGACGACGCTGCGGATGGGCCGGCCGGTGGCGCCCAGTTGCCGGCCCTCGCGCACCGCCTCCGACAGCGCGCGCATTCGTGCCTGCGTCGCGCGGATCGCCGGAATCACGTCGACGCCATCGACGGCGACCGGGGCGTCGTCCTGCTGCCGCAGCGCCGTGTGCAGCGCCGGCCGGTGTTCCGACGTGTTGAGCTTCTCGCCGGCGAAGAGCGCGGCGATCCAGTGCGCGAGATTGCGTGCTTCCGCGTGGGCGACGAGGTCCGCGAGCACGGCGGGCGTGAGCCGCTCCTTCGCGAGGTCGACGCGCCAGTCGTTCCATGCGAGCGTCAGGGCGTCGACGCGGCCCGGATCGCGGACGAACTGGTCGGCGATGCGCTCGCCGCGCAGCGCGCGCGCGGCATGCACGAACGATTCGGGGACGGAGGACATATACTCGGCGGTGACGCGAGAGCGCGGGCACCGGCGATCGGCGCGCCGCATCCTAACAAGGTACCGCCGACTTTGCACGCTTTCGGCGCAACGCGAAAGACTCGATCCCGATGGACGCCGCCACCGACAAGGATCTCCCGCTCAAGGAGGACACGCGCCTGCTCGGCCGGGTGCTGGGCGACGTGCTGCGCGCGCAGACGGGCGCGGCCGGATTCGAGCGCATCGAGGCGATCCGGCAGACCGCCATCCGCTTTCGCCGGGCGGAAGGCGCCGACGCCGCCGCGGCGCGCACCGAACTGGCCGCGCTGCTGAATCCGCTGCCGATCGCCGACGTGCTGAACGTCGTGCGCGCGTTCAGCTACTTCTCGCATCTCGCCAACATCGCGGAGGACGTGCACCAGAACCGCCGCCGGCGCGCGCACGCGCTGGCAGGCTCGCCGCCGCAGCGCGGCAGCATCGCGCATGCGCTGGAGCGCCTCGCCGCGTCCGGCGTCGACGGCGCCGCGCTCGCCCGGTGGCTGCCCGATGCGCTGGTCTGCCCGGTGCTGACCGCGCATCCCACCGAGGTCCAGCGGAAAAGCATCCTCGACGCCGAGCGCGAGATCGTGCGCCTGCTCGTCTGGCGCGACCGCGTCGCGCTCACGCCCGAGGAGACCGCCGAGTTCGACGCCGCGCTGCATCGCCAGGTGCTGGAGCTGTGGCAGACCGCGATGCTGCGCCTGTCGAAGCTCCAGGTGAAGGACGAGATCGACAACGGCCTCGCCTACTATCGCTACACGTTCCTCGACCAGATACCGAAGCTCTACGCGGACCTCGCGGCACGGCTCGCGCGCGACTTCGGTCTCGACGACGCGCCGCTGCCGCCGTTCCTGCGTCCAGGCTCGTGGATCGGCGGCGACCGCGACGGCAACCCGTTCGTCACCGCCGACACGCTCAATTACGCGATCCGCGCGCAATCGGCGCTCGCGTTCGAGCACTACCTCGGCGAAGTGCACCGGCTGGGCGCCGAGCTGTCGCTGTCGTCGCGGCTCATTCATCCGACCGACGCGCTTCGCGGTCTCGCCGATCTCGCGCGCGACGAGAATCCGCACCGTCAGGACGAGCCGTACCGGCAGGCGCTCGTCGGCATCTACGGCCGCCTCGCCGCGACGGCGCGCGCGCTGTCCGGCTACGCGCCGCCGCGGCCGGCGAGCGTGGCCGGCGAGCCGTATCCCTCGCCTGCAACGTTCCGCGCCGATCTCGACGTCATCGCCGCGTCGCTCGCCACGCACGGCGCGGCACCGCTCGCGGCGGGCCGGCTCGATCCGCTGCGCCGCGCCGTCGACGTGTTCGGCTTCCATCTTGCCGTGCTCGACCTGCGGCAGAACAGCGACGTCCACGAGGCGGTGGTCGGCGAGCTCCTCGCCAGCGCCGGCGTGGCCGCCGACTACGCCGCGCAGGACGAGGCGGCGCGCGTCGCGCTCCTCGCGCGCGAGCTCGCGCAGCCCCGGCTCCTCGCGTCCCCGCACCTCGCCTACTCCCCGCGCGTCGTGTCGGAGCTCGCGATCGTGCGGGCGGCGGCGGACATCCACGCCCGCTACGGCGCGGCGGCGCTCCCGAACTACGTGATCTCGAAGTGCCAGTCGGCGTCGGACCTCCTCGAGGTCGCGGTGCTGCTGAAGGAGGTGGGGCTGCTGCGCGGCACGGCGCTCGCCGTGAACATCATTCCCCTGTTCGAGACGATCGACGACCTCGAGCGCTGCGGCGACATCATGCGCGCCGTCTTCGCGGTGCCGGCGTATCGCGCGATGGTCGCGGGGCGCGGCGACTGGCAGGAGGTGATGCTCGGCTATTCGGACAGCAACAAGGACGGCGGCTATCTCACCGCCAACTGGGCGCTCTACCGCGGCGAGATGCTGCTGGTCGAGGCGTTCCGCGCGCACGGCGCCAAGCTCCGCCTGTTCCACGGGCGCGGCGGCACGGTGGGCCGCGGCGGCGGCCCGAGCTACGAGGCCATCCTCGCCCAGCCCGCGGGCAGCGTCACGGGCGGCCTGCGGATCACCGAGCAGGGCGAGATCATCGCGAGCAAGTACTCCGACCCGGAGCTCGGGCGGCGCAACCTCGAGGCGCTGGTCGCCGCGACGATGGAGGCGAGCCTCGAAGATACCGAGCGGCTCGGCCGCCGCGCGCCGGGCTACCACGCGATCATGGACGAGCTGTCGGCGCACGCGTTTCGCGCGTACCGTGCGCTCGTCTACGACACGCCGGAGTTCGCGCCCTACTTCCGCGCGTCGACGCCCATCGCGGAGATCGCCGAGCTCAACATCGGCAGCCGGCCGGCGTCGCGCACCGCGTCGCCGCGCATCGAGGACCTGCGCGCGATTCCCTGGGTCTTCAGCTGGGGCCAGTGCCGTCTCATGCTGCCGGGCTGGTACGGGTTCGGCACCGCCGTCGACCGGTGGCTCGCCGAGCATCCGCGGGGCCTCGCGCAGCTCGCCGAGCTGCACGCCCGCTGGCCGTTCTTCCGCAGCGTGATGTCGAACATGGCGATGGTGCTGGCGAAGACGGACCTCGCCGTCGCGTCGCGGTACGCCGAGCTCGTCGCCGACATCGCGGTGCGCGAGGCGGTGTTCCCGCGCATCGTCGCCGAGCACGAGCGCAGCGTCGCCCATTGCCTCGCGATCACCCAGCAATCGACGCTGCTCGAGGACAACCCGACGCTGACGCGGTCGATCCGCAACCGCTTTCCGTACCTCGACCCGCTGAACCACCTGCAGATCGAGCTGCTGCGCCGGTACCGCGGCGGCGACGCGGACGTGCGGACGCGCCGCGCCATCCACCTGACGATCAACGGCGTCGCGGCGGGATTGCGCAACAGCGGTTAGCTATAATCCGCTGCCCCCGATGCGTATCCTGCTCTCCAACGACGACGGCTACTTCGCTCCCGGCCTCGAGCACCTCGCGGCGGCGCTCGCGCCGCACGCCACCATCACCGTCGTGGCGCCCGAGCGGGACCGCAGCGGCGCGTCGAACTCGCTGACGCTCGACCGGCCGCTGACCGTGCGGCGCGCGCCGAACGGCTTCCTGTTCGTCAACGGCACGCCCACCGATTGCGTCCACCTCGCCGTCACCGGGCTCCTGGACGAGCTGCCGGACATCGTGATCTCGGGCATCAATCTCGGCGCCAACATGGGCGACGACACCATCTACTCGGGCACGGTGGCCGCCGCCACCGAAGGCTACCTGCTGGGCATTCCGTCCATCGCGATCTCGCTCGCGTCGAAGGCGGCGAAGCACTTCGAGACCGCCGCGCAGGTCGCCGTCGACCTTGTCGCGCGGCACGCGCGGGACCGCGCCGGCGGCTGGCTGCTCAACGTCAACGTGCCGGACATCCCGCGCGGCGAGGTGAAGGGCGTCGCGGTCACGCGCCTCGGCCGCCGCCACAAGGCCGAGGACGTCATCAAGACGACGAACCCGCGCGGCGAGACGATCTACTGGGTCGGCGCAGCCGGCGCGGCGGCCGACGCCGGGGAGGGCACCGACTTCCACGCGGTCGGCGAGGGCTTCGTCTCCGTGACGCCGCTGCAGATCGACCTCACCAACCGCGAGCAGATGCGCGCCGTCGGCGCGTGGATCGGCCGCTGATGCGCCGCGCCGCCGCCGCGTTCGCATCGCCGGGCTGACGCCGGGGCGCCGCGCGATGGGCACGCAGGGCGACCGCCACACCGGCATCGGCATGACGTCCGACCGCACGCGCGCCCGGATGGTCGAGCGGCTGCGCGACGAGGGCATCCGCGACGAGGTGGTGCTGGCGGCGCTGAACGCGGTGCCGCGGCACATCTTCGTCGACGAGGCGCTCGCCATCCGCGCGTACGACGACGCGCCGCTGCCGATCGGCCATGGCCAGACGATCTCGCAGCCGTGGGTGGTGGCGCGCATGACCGAGCTCGCTCGAAACGGTCGCGCGCTCGACGGCGTGCTCGAGGTGGGCACCGGCTGCGGCTACCAGACGGCCGTCCTGTCGCACGTCGCGCAAACGGTGTACACGGTCGAGCGCATCCACGCGCTCGTCACCAAGGCGCGGCGCAACCTGCAGGCGCTGAAGATCAGGAACGTGCGCCTCAAGTACGGCGACGGCAGCGCCGACCTCAAGGAGGACATCGAGGTCGACGCGATCGTCATCACGGCGGCGGCCACGCACGTGCCCGCGGTGCTGCTGCGGCACCTGAAGCCCGGCGGCCGGATGGTGCTGCCGCTCGCCAGCGCCGCCGACGGCGAGCGCGGCACGCAGCGCCTCACGGTCATCGAGGCGGCGCCGACGGGCATGCGGGAGCAAACGTACGATGCGGTAAGATTCGTGCCGCTTCTGTCGGGGCTGTCGTGAACTTTCGCGCTGATCCGGCGTCGCTTTCAACGATGCGCCCGCGTTCACCGCCCCTCGTCCCGTTCGTCTCGCTTCGCGCCGCCGCGCGTGCGCTCGCGCTCGCGGCGGCGGCGCTCGTGCTGGCCGCCTGCGCGACCCGGCAGGCGGTGCCGGTCGAGAGCCGAGTGGTGACGCCGCCGCCGCCCCCGGCCGCCACGACACCGCCCCCGGCGCCGGAAACCGCAGCCGCCGCCGCCGAGCCCGACACGCGCGCGCAAACGTACACGGTCAAGCGCGGCGACACGCTGGCGCAGATCGCGCTCGACAACGGGCTCGACTACCGCGAGCTCGCGGGCTGGAACAATCTCGACAATCCCAACCTCATCCGCGTGGGGCAGGTCCTGCGGCTGACGGCACCCGGCACGGTCGCCAGCGCGGCCGGCACGCCCGGCGCGGCCACGACTGCGCCGTTGCGGCCGCCGCCGGCGCCGGCCGACACGAAGCCGGCCGCGGCGACCGCGCCGACCGTCGCCGCCGCGCCTTCGACGCCGGCGCGCGGCGAGGGCGTCAAGTCGTCGCCGAAGGCCATTCGCGAGCCGTACTCGGCCACCGCGGTGCGCGACATCCTCCTCGCCGGCAGCGCCCCGCCGCCACCCGCCGCCGCGGCACCGGCGGCCGCGGCAGGCGGGGACACGGTCGCGCTCGCCACGCCGGGCGGGTCCCGCACCGACGCCAAACCGGAGACCAGGGCCGCGCCTGCGCCGGACACCGCCGAGGACGACAAGCTCGACTGGGCCTGGCCCGTCAAGGGCAAGGTCGTGGGCGGCTTTTCGGAATCGTCGAACCTGAAGGGCATCGACATCGCCGGCACCGCGGGACAGCCCGTGCTGGCGAGCGCGGCGGGCCGGGTCGTGTACGCCGGCAGCGGCCTGCGCGGCTACGGCAAGCTCATCATCATCAAGCACAACAAGACGTACCTGTCCGCGTACGCGCACAACCGCGAGCTGCTCGTGAAGGAAGGCGACCAGGTGACCAAGGGCCAGAAGATCGCCGAGATGGGCAACACCGACGCCGACCAGGTGAAGCTGCATTTCGAGATCCGCCGGATGGGCAAGCCGATGGATCCGGCGAGATACCTGCCGCCGGCATGAAACCGCCGCCGCGCGCGCCCGGTCCCGACGCGACCGCCGGGCCGCGGCCGCGTGCCGCCTCGCCCGCCAGCGCCGGCGAGGCCGGCGACCCCGAAGACGACCCCGCCGAGCCGGATACGCTTACCGCCGAGCTGCCGCTCGACCCGCCGGCGCCCGGCCTTTCGGCCGACTTCGTCGCCGACCTGACCCAGCTCTACCTGAACGACATCGGCCAGCACGCGCTCCTCACGGCGGCGGAGGAGCTGGCGCTCGCGCGCGAGATGCGCGCCGGCGACTTCGAGGCGCGCCAGACGCTGATCGAGCGCAACCTCCGGCTCGTCGTGAGCATCGCGCGCCACTACGTCCATCGCGGCGTCGCGCTGCCGGATCTCGTCGAGGAAGGCAACCTCGGCCTGATCCACGCGCTCGAGAAATACGATCCGGAGCGCGGGTTTCGCTTCTCGACGTACGCCACCTGGTGGATCCGCCAGTCGATCGAGCGCGCCGTGATGAACCAGGCGCGCACCATCCGCCTCCCCGCGCACATCGTGAAGGAGATGAACGTCGTCCTGCGCGCGCTGCGTCACCTCGAATCGCACGCGCCGTCCGGCGGCGCCGACACCACGCTCGACGACGTCGCGCATCTCCTCGGCAAGAGCGTGGCCGAGATCGAGCGGCTGCTCCGTTATCGCGAGCAGCCGCTGTCGCTCGACGCGCCGCTCGACGCCGACGCCTCGCTGACGGTGCAGGACGGCGTCGCCGACGAAGCGGCGGCGTCGCCCGAGCTGCTGCTGCACGTCAGCGGCATCGAGCGACTCGTCCGCGAATGGCTGGCAGAGCTGTCCGATCGCCAGCGGCGCGTGATCGAGCGGCGCTATGGCCTCAACGGCTGCGACGTCGTCACGCTGGACGAGCTCGCCGGCGAGCTGCAGGTCACGCGCGAGCGCGTGCGGCAGATCCAGGGCGAAGCGGTGGCGAAGCTCCGCGGCCGCCTCGCGCGGAAAGGCTTCGAGAAGGAAGATTTCCTCTGACGCGGTGCGCCGCTAGCCCGTGAGGGCGGCGCCGCGCAGCCGCGACGAGGCGGGCAGCGCGTCGATCGCGTGCTCGAGCGTGGCGACGAGCGCCGCGCGGTCGCGGCTGTCGGCCGCGAGGGCACCGTAGCGGAGCGTCGCGTATGCCTCGCCGATCGCCGCGAACGCGATCGCGAATTGCGGCCAGCGCGCGGCGGCGCGTTGCGCGAACGCCAGCGGACCCTCGTGCGCCTCGCGCGGCAGGCCGGCGCGCGCGAGCCGGCGGCACACGTCGTCCCACAGCACGAGCGCGCGCTCCTTGCGCCGCCGCCGCACGGCGAGCCACAGGAGGATCCCGCCGCCCCACAGCCCCGCGGCGGCCGCCACGGCGACGACGATCTGCCACGGCGCGAAGACGTCGAGGCTCATGTCGCGCCACAGCGCGCGCTGGCGCTGGTAGTTGAAGTCGACGACGTGATTGCGCCAGCTGTGGTTGACGGAATCGAGCACGAGGCCGAGATCCTTCAGCCAGCCGCCGTCGAGGCGCGAGAACAGCGGAATCGGCTCGCCTTCCGGCAGCGAGCTCGCGAAGCCGCGCTCGACGCGCGACGGCGCGACGGCGGCCGTGGGGTCGTAGCGCTGCCAGCGGCCGTTGACCAGCGCCTCGGTCCACGCGTGCGCGTCGGACTGGCGGACGATCATGTAGCCGCCGGTGGGATTCATCTCGCCGCCCTGGTAGCCGGTGACGACGCGCGCCGGGATGCCGGCGGCGCGCAGCATCACGGTGAACGCGCTGGCGTAGTGCTCGCAGAAGCCGCGCCGGCCCTCGAACATGAACTGGTCAACCGGATCGCGCTCGTACAGCGGCGCCGCCAGCGTGTAGACGAACGGCTCGTCGTGAAAATGCAGCAGCACCGCGCGGATGTAGGCGGCGTCGTCGGGATTGCGCTCGCGGAGCTCCCGCGCCAGCGCGGTCGTGCGCGGGCTGCCGGGCGGCAGCCGCACGTTCGCGCGCGCTTCCTGCTGCGACGTCGCCGGAAAGCTGTCGCGCAGCGTCGACAGCACGGCGTAGCGGACCGGCTGCGTGATCGGCGCGCGCGCGAGCAGCTGCTGGTCGCGCGTGAGGCCGAGGAAGATCGGTACTGCCGCGGCGCTGCCGTCGGCGCTGGCGCGCGGCACGCTCGACGGCAGGTCGAGCGCGAACAGCCAAGGCAGGTTGTTCGGCTCCAGCGTGACGGTGTAGAGCACCGACTTGCCGCCCACTTCGTTGAGCGGACTGGCGAGGATGGGTAGCGACGCCGCGCTCCACACGCGGCCGTCGTAGCGCGACATCACCGGCCCGCGCCAGTAGCGCTGCGCGGGCGGCGGCGGCGGGCCTTCGAAATCGACGCGGAACGCCACCTCGTCCGAGAGCGTCAGCTCGCTGAACATGCCGGGCGTCATCGTGTCGGACAGCCCCGTGCGCGCGCTGCGGTCGGCCGGCAGGCCCCACAGCGGCGCCGCCAGCCGCGGGAACATGAAGAACAGCAGCGCGGCGATCGGCAGGCCCTGGAGCATCAGCACGGCCGCGCGACGCAGCGGCGCGCGCCAGCTTGCCGCCGCCGGCGGGCCGGCAGCGCCGCCGCCGCGGGCCAGCACGTCGAGCGCGCCGCCCAGCATCACTATGCCGGGAAGGGACAGCGCGGCGGCGCTCATCGTCTGGCTGTCGAGGAACGGCGTGATCAGCATGAACGCCGCGAGGCACGCGATCAGCGTCCCGTCGCGGCGGCCGCGGGCCTCGAGGAACTTGATGCCGCACAGCACGAAGAGAAACGCGATCGACGGCTCGCGGCCGAGGAAGTACCCGTACGCCTGGCGGATCGCCAGCGCGACGGCGATCGCGAAGAGCGCGAGGGCCCAGGACGGCACGGCGAGCGAGCGCTTGCCGGGCCGGCGCGCCGCGCGCTGGACGAGGAAGAGCCGCAACGCGACCAGCCCGAGACCGAGCACGGAGATGCCGAGCGGCAGGTGCAGCGTCTGGGGCAACTGCACCGCGAAGAGGAGCGCGCCCAGCCAGCGGAGCTGCCGCGGGACCAGGACGCCGTCGCCGGGCGCGATCGGCCGGACGCCGAAGAAGCGCGACAGCGACGCCGTCCATCCCGCGCGGACGGCCCTGGGCGCGACGGTGGCGGGTGCCGGGCTCACGGGGCCCGGTCCACGTGAAGCGCGAGCGCCGTGAGCGCGGCGCGCCGATGCTCGCGGCCCTGTCCCGCCGGCAACGCCACGCCCGGCAGCGTCAGCGTGAACGGCCGCGCGGCGCGCTCGGCGGCGAGCACCCACGCCGTGAGCCGCGACAGTCGCGCCTCGGTGCCGAGGCTCGCCGGCAGCGCATGCCAGTCGAGCACGACGGGGCCGCCGCCGCCGGCGCCTTCGAACGACTTCGTGTACCAGCCGGCGCCGCGCGCCACCGCCTTCCACGCCACGCGCTGCGGCGGATCCCCGCGCTGGTATTCGCGCAGCCCCGCCAGATCGGCGTCGCCGCCGCGCGCCGTGGGCTCGGCGTCCGCGCCCTCGCGGCCCCGCGGCATCGGCGGCGCCGAGGGCTCCGGCGCCGGATACGCGATGCCCTCCAGCGGGAAATGCACGTAGGCCCAGCCGCGCCACAGGCCCAGCGGAAAATCGGACGAGAGCGTGAGCCGGCCGAGCGGAATGGGCCCGCGGACCCGCGTCGGCGTCATCAGCGTGAGCGTCAGCGCCGCGCCGGCGGCCACGTCGGTGGTGACCCGCGTGTCGCGCGCGAACAGCGACACCTGCGTGCGCGCCGCCGCGCCGCCGAAGAGCTCCACCGAGAACGGAATGGGCGCCCCGGCGAAGGTGTCGCCCGCCGCGAGCGGCCGCAGCTTGATCCCCGCCAGGTTGCGGAACACGTGGAGAAGCGCGGCGGCGACGAGGCCCGCGAGCGCGAACGTCACGACGAGCCCCAGCGACAGCGCGTAGTTGAGCGACGTGATGAGCATGACGGCGAGCGTGGCCATCACCGCCAGCCCGTGCCGCGTGGGCAGGATGTAGATTCGCGAGTGCCGCAGCACCACCGGGTCGCGGTCGGCCGGCGCCAGCCGGAAAAAGCGCTGGCGCGTGCGCGCGACGAAGCCCGCCGCGGAATTCGCGGCGGCGGCGGTGCTCACGGGTGGGACGTTCCGGTCATGCGGACGCGATCACCGCGCGATCGTCCTTCATGGCACCGCGACCGTGCGCACGAGCGCCTGGGCCTCGACCTGGCCGGCCCGCGCGCCGCCGGCGAGGCGATGGGCGGCGACCCACGGGAACACCGCCTGCACGTCCTCGGGCAGCGCCATCGTCCGGCCGTGGATCAGCGCCATTGCGCGGGTGGCGGCGACCAGCATCAGCCCCGCGCGCGGCGACAGGCCGCGGCGGGCGCCGGAGTCGCTCTTCGCGCCGGCGAGGTGCCCGCGCGACGCGGCGAGCAGCGCCTGCACGTAGTCGAGCAACGCGGGCGCGACGTGGATCTTCGCCGCCTCGCGCTGCCATTCGGCAAGCGTCGCGGGGTCCGCGAGCGCCGGCAGGTCGGGCAGCTGCGCGCGGCGGTCGCCGCCCGTCAGGAGCTCGCGCTCGGCGGCGGCGTCCGGGTAGCCCAGCTCGATCGCCACCAGGAACCGGTCGAGCTGCGATTCCGGCAGCGGGTAGGCGCCGATCTGCTCGACCGGGTTCTGCGTGGCGATCACGAAGAACGGATGCGGCAGCTTGCGCGTCTGGCCGTCGATCGACACCTGCTGCTCCTCCATCGCTTCCAGCAGCGCGCTCTGCGTCTTGGGCGGCGCGCGGTTGATCTCGTCGGCGAGCACCACCGAATGGAAGATCGGGCCGGGATGGAAGCGGAACGACTGGGCGCGCTCGTCGAAGATCGACACGCCGAGCACGTCCGCCGGCAACAGGTCGCTCGTGAACTGGATCCGCGCGTAGTTGAGCCCGAGCGTCGTGGCGAGCGCCTGCGCGAGCGTCGACTTGCCGACGCCGGGAATGTCCTCGATCAGCAGGTGGCCGCGTGCCAGCAGGCACGCCAGCGCGAGCTTCAGCGGCGCGTCCTTGCCGACGACGACGCGGGCTAGCTGCTGGAGGATGGCGGCCAGCCGGTCGGCGGTGGGCACGTTCGGCTGGGACAGGTCGCGGACGGTCATGGGAAGCCTTGGAAGGGTGGGCGGACGCGGGCCACGATCGATGCAGGAACCGCGCCAGCGGAGTCGTCCTACTCTAGCGTGAGGGGCGCGGCTCGTCATCCCGGCCCCGGCCGCGTTACACTCCGTTCGGCGGTCGAAGAGAGCCGTCCAGCCGTTGCCCCGTCGCGGCGGCGGCGCGCAAGCCCGTTCGAATGCAGTCCTGCCGCTTCAGTTCCGTGCCTACCGCATTCATCACGCATCCGTCGTGCCGCCAGCACGACATGGGCCCCCACCATCCGGAATGCCCGGAGCGGCTCGCGGCCATCGCCGACCGGCTGATCGCGTCGGGCCTCGACGCCTATCTCGAGCATCACGTCGCCCCCGCGGCCACGCGCGAGCAGATCGCCCGCGTTCACGGCACGCGCTACATCGACGACGTCGAGGCCGCGAGCCCCGAATCGGGCCTCGCGTACCTCGACCCCGACACCGCGCTCAACCCGCACACGCTCGACGCCGCGCGCCACGCGGCCGGCGCGGTGGTCAAGGCGGTCGACCTCGCGATGGCCGGCACGTGCAAGACCGCGTTCTGCGCCGTGCGTCCCCCGGGCCACCACGCGGAGCGCGGCCGCGCGATGGGCTTCTGCATCTACAACAGCATCGCGATCGGCGCGCGCCACGCGTGCGCGGCGCACGGTCTCGAGCGCGTGGCGATCGTCGACTTCGACGTCCATCACGGCAACGGCACCGAGGACATCTTCACCGGCGATCCGCACGTGCTGATGGTGTCGACGTTCCAGTACCCGCTGTACCCGTATTCCGGCCTCGACAATCCTTCGCCGCTGATGGTGAACGTGCCGCTCGCGCCGGGCAGCGGCGGCGCCGAGTTCCGCGCCGCGGTCGCCGATCGCTGGCTGCCCGCGCTCGCCGACTACAAGCCGCAGCTCATCCTCATCTCGGCCGGTTTCGACGCGCACCGCGAGGACCCGCTCGCGAACCTCAAGCTCACCGAGGCCGACTATGCGTGGGTCACGCGCGAGCTGCTGCAGGTCGCGCGCGAGCACGCCGAAGGACGCATGGTGTCGTCGCTCGAAGGCGGCTACGCGCTGTCGGCGCTCGGGCGCAGCGTCACCGAGCACGTGCGCGAACTCGTCACGGGATGAAGCGGCGGCGGTTCCTGTCGTCCTGTGCGCTGCTGGGCAGCGCCACGGGCCTGTCGGCGATGTCCGCGGCGTGGGCCGACGTGCCGCCGCGCCGCTATGCGCGCACGCAGCTCGTCGACATCCACGGCGCGCCGGTGCGCGCGTCCGCGCTCGCCGCCGACACCAACTACGTCTTCCAGTATCCCTATGCCGCCACGCCGTGCTTCCTGCTGAAGCTCGGCCGGCGCGCCGCGGCGGCCGGCGAGCTGCGGCGCCAGGACGGCAACACGTACGCGTGGCAGGGCGGCGTGGGCCCCGGCGGCAACCTCGTCGCGTTCTCGGCCATCTGCGCGCACAAGCTCGCGTATCCGACGCGCGACGTGTCGTTCATCCGCTTCCAGCGCGAGCCGTCGCCGACCAGCGGCGGCAGCGTCATCCATTGCTGCGCGGACCACAGCGTGTACGACCCCGCCGCCGGCGCGCGCGTGATCGCCGGCCCGGCGCCGCAGCCGCTCGCCGCGATCGTGCTGGAGCACGACGCCGTCCGCGACGAGATCTACGCCGTGGCGACGCAGGGACCCGAGCAGTTCGACGCGTTCTTCGCCAAGTACGAGACGAAGCTCGCACTGGAGTACGGCAGCAAGGCGCGCGCCGACGTCGCGGGAACGTCCGTCGTGCGCGAGCTCGAGCAGTATTGCCGCACGACGATCCGCTGCTGACGGATCCGCGGTCAGGTCGAGCCCGACCTACACCGCCATCACCAACGCCGCGGCGACGCGCCGGCCCTCGCCCACCAGGATGTTGAACGTGCGGCAGGCGGCGCGGGTGTCCATCATCTCGACCCCGACGCGCGCATTGGTGAGCGGCGCCAGCACTCGTGGCGACAGGAACCGCTGCGTCGCGCCGGTGCCCACGAGCACGATCTCCGGCTTGTGGACGAGGAGCGCTGCGAAATCCCCGGCGCCGAGCGCGTCGAGCCCCTCCGGCGCGAAGCCGCGCACCACCGCTTCCGGCAGCAGCACGACGCCTTCGCGATATTCGTCGGCGCCGACCCGGATCCAGCCGGGGCCGGTGCCGGTGACGAGGGTGCCCGTGGGCGCCTGGAGGTGAAATTTCATGATGCGTTGCGGTAAGGCCTCGAATTCGCTACGATTATAACCAGCCGTCGTAGCTCGCTCCCGCCGCAACCGATCGCGGCCGCCACGACCTCTACGTCGCTCGGACGGTTCCGGGCGCTTACGCTAGAAGGATCCAAGCCGCATGCCATCCCCCGAAACGCAGTTCGCGCGCCTCACGCGCCTCCCGCCGTACGTCTTTTCCATCACGACCGAGCTCAAGATGGCCGCGCGCCGCCGGGGCGAGGACATCATCGACTTCGGCATGGGCAATCCGGACGGTCCCACGCCGCCGCACATCGTGCAGAAGCTCGTCGAGACCGTGCAGCGCGGCGACACGCACGGCTACTCGGTGTCGAAGGGCATTCCGCGGCTGCGCCGCGCGATCTGCCACTGGTACGAGCGCCGCTGGGGCGTCAAGTTCGACCCCGACAGCGAGGCGATCGTCACGATCGGCTCCAAGGAAGGCATCGCGCACCTCGTGCTCGCGACGCTCGGCCGCGGCGACACGGTGCTGGTGCCGAATCCGAGCTACCCGATCCACATCTACGGGCCCATCATCGCCGGCGCCGACATCCGCCAGATTCCGCTGACGCCGGGCATCGATTTCTTCGCCGAACTCGAGCACACGATCAAGATGAGCTTCCCGAAGCCGAAGATGCTCATCATCAATTTCCCCGCCAATCCCACGGCGCAATGCGTCGAGCTGCCGTTCTTCGAGAAGATCGTGGCGCTGGCGCGCGAGTACGGCATCTACGTCGTGCACGACCTCGCGTACGCGGACATCACGTTCGACGGCTGGAAGGCGCCGTCGATCATGCAGGTCGAAGGCGCCCGCGACGTCGCGGTCGAGTTCTTCACGATGTCGAAGAGCTACAACATGGCGGGATGGCGGATCGGCTTCATGGTCGGCAACAAGGACCTCGTCAACGCGCTCGGCCGCATCAAGGGCTACCACGACTACGGCACGTTCACGCCGCTGCAGGTCGCCGCGATCGCCGCGCTCGAGGGGCCGCAGGACTGCGTGACCGAGATCGCCGCGCGCTACCAGGCCCGCCGCGACGTGCTGGTCAAGGGCCTGCACGAGGCCAACTGGCTCGTGGACACGCCGAAGGCGTCGATGTACGTGTGGGCGAAGATCCCCGACGCCTACGCCACGCTCGGCTCGCTCGAGTTCTCCAAGCAGCTCCTCGCCAAGGCCAAGGTGTCGGTGTCGCCCGGCGTGGGATTCGGCGAGTTCGGCGACGGCCACGTCCGCTTCGCGATGATCGAGAACGAGGCGCGCACGCGGCAGGCGATCCGCGGCATCAAGCAGATGTTCCGCGAGGACGGAGCGTTGTGAGTGGACGTCTCCCGCGCTCGCCTGGCTCGCTGCCCCGTGAGGGAAAGCCGGCGGCGGCCCGGGACGGACCGGCGGTCCTGACATGAAGCCGCTCCAGGTCGGCATCCTTGGCTTCGGCACCGTCGGCAAGGGCGTCTGGGACGTCCTGCGCCGCAACCAGGAGGAGATCACGCGCCGCGCCGGCCGGCCGATCCGCATCGGCTGGGTGGCGACGCGCACGATCGACCGCGCGCGGGAGGGCACGCGCGGCGCCACCGACGTCAACCTGACCAACGATCCGGCGATCGTCGTCGCGCACCCGGACGTCGACATCGTGTGCGAGCTCATCGGCGGCATCGAGCCGGCGCGCTCGCTGGTGCTCGACGCGATCGCGCACGGCAAGCACGTCGTCACCGCCAACAAGGCGCTGCTCGCGCAGCACGGCAACGAGATCTTCGCGGCGGCGTCGGCGAAGGGCGTGATGGTCGCGTTCGAGGCGGCTGTCGCGGGGGGCGTGCCCATCATCAAGGCGCTGCGCGAAGGGCTGACCGCCAACCGCATCGAATGGATCGCCGGCATCATCAACGGCACGTCCAACTTCATCCTGTCGGAAATGCGCGCGACCGGCGCGTCGTTCGCCACCGTGCTGAAGGAAGCGCAGGCGCGCGGCTACGCCGAGGCCGATCCGGCGTTCGACGTCGAGGGCATCGACGCCGCGCACAAGCTCTCCATCATGTCGGCCATCGCGTTCGGCGTGCCGATGCAGTTCGACAAGTGCTACGTCGAAGGGATCACGAAGCTGACGCGCGAGGACCTCCGCTACGCCGAGGAGCTCGGCTACCGCGTGAAGCTCCTCGGCATCACGCGCCGGGCGAAGAACGGCATCGAGCTCCGCGTGCATCCGACGCTCATTCCCACCCGGCGGCTGATCGCCAACGTCGAGGGCGCGATGAACGCCGTGCTGGTGATGGGGGACGCGGTCGGGCCCACGCTGCACTACGGCGCCGGCGCCGGCGCCGAGCCCACGGCGAGCGCCGTGATCGCGGACCTGGTCGACGTCACGCGCATGCACACGGCCGATCCGGAGCACCGCGTGCCGCACCTCGCGTTCCAGCCGGACCAGATGACCGACCTGCCGTTCCTGCCGATGGGGGAGGTGGAGACGAGCTACTACCTGCGCATGCGCGTCGAGGACAAGCCGGGCGTGCTGGCCGACATCACGCGCATCCTCGCCGACCGCGACATCTCGATCGATGCGATGATCCAGAAGGAGCCGGAGGAGGGCGAGGCGCAGACCGACATCATCCTGCTGACGCACCGCTCGGCGGAGAACCGCCTCACCGACGCGATCGCGCGAATCGAGGCGCTGCCCACGGTCCGTGGCAAGATCGTCCGCATCCGCATGGAGACACTCAGTTGACGGCCCCCACGCTCACTTCGTTCGCTGCCCCCCGAGGGGGAGCAAGCCTTCCTTGGGACGGCCCGGCGGAAGGCTGGATGGTGATCTGATGGCCTACGTCAGCACCCGGGGAGTCTGGGACGTGCAGCCGCAGTCGTTTCGCGCGATCCTGCTCGAGGGCCTGGCGCCGGATGGCGGCCTCGCGGTGCCGGAAGAATATCCGCGGTTCTCGCCCGTCGAGCTGGAAGCGCTTCGCGGCCTGTCCTACCGCGAGCTGGCCTGCGCCGTGCTGTCGCGGTTCATCGACGACATCCCGCCGCGCGACCTGCGCGCGATCGTCGATCGCACGTACCGCGCCGACGTCTTCGGCAGCGACGACATCACGCCGCTCACGCCGCTCGAGCCCGGCCTGTCGCTGCTGCGCGTGTCCAACGGCCCGACGCTCGCGTTCAAGGACATCGCGCTGCAGCTCCTCGGCCACCTGTTCGAGTACGCGCTCGCCGCCGAGGGACGCACGGTCAACATCCTGGGTGCGACGTCCGGCGACACCGGCAGCGCCGCCGAATACGCGATGCGCGGCAAGCAGGGCGTGGGTGTCTTCATGCTGTCGCCGCATGGGCGGATGAGCCCGTTCCAGCAGGCGCAGATGTACGCGCTCGCCGACCCCAACATCCACAACATCGCCATCGAGGGCGCATTCGACGATTGCCAGGACATCGTCAAGGCAGTCAACGCCGACGCTCCGTTCAAGACGCGCTGGAAGATCGGCGCGGTGAACTCGATCAACTGGGCGCGCGTCGCGGCGCAGACCGTCTACTATTTCAAGGCGTACTTCGCGGCGACGAAGGGTGCGGGCGAGGAGATCGCCTTCGCGGTGCCCTCCGGCAACTTCGGCAACATCTTCGCGGCGCACGTCGCGCGCGAGATGGGCGTGCCCATCGGCCAGCTCATCCTCGCCACCAACGAGAACGACGTGCTGGACGAGTTCTTCCGCACGCTCGTCTATCGGCCGCGCGGCACCGCCGAGACGCAGGCGACGTCGTCGCCGTCGATGGACATCTCCAAGGCGTCGAACTTCGAGCGCTACGTCTTCGACATCGTCGACCGCGAGGCCGGCGTCGTGCGCGCGCTGTGGAAGGACCTGCGGGAGCGTGGGGCGTTCGACCTGTCGCCGTTCGAGGCGCGGATCCGCGCGTCCGTGTTCGTCTCGGGACGGAGCACCCATGCCGACCGCGTCGCGACGATCCGCGACGTCGACCGCCGCTACGGCCTCACGATCGATCCGCACACCGCCGACGGCCTGAAGGTAGGCCGCGAGCTTCGCCGGCCCGATCTGCCGCTCGTCTGCATCGAGACCGCGCTGCCGGCGAAGTTCTCGTCGACCATCAAGGAAGCGCTCGGCCGCGAGCCCGAGCGTCCGGCGGCGTATGCGGGCCTCGAAGCGCGGCCACAGCGCGTGACGGTGCTGCCGGCGGACGCCGCGCGCGTGAAGGCGTTCATCGCCGCGCATGCGGCGGCCTGACCGCGACCTCCCCATGCGCCACACGCTCGCCGCCCTGATCCGCAATCTCGTCGCGGGCTTTCGTGTCGCCTGCCTGCTGCCGGTGACGCAGCTCGCGTTCCGTGTCGATCTGCCCCAGCTCGTGCTGCTGTTCGTGGTGTCGTCGTCGCTCGATGCCGTCCGCGACGCCATCCGGGCGGGGCCGGACCGCGTGTTCAACCTGTTCGGCGCGGGCAGCGAGTTCTTCAGCGCCGGCGTGCTGCTGTTCATCGCCGCGCTGATCGCGCTGGCGTTGCGCCGGCGCGACGTGGCGCTGTCGCTGCCGGTCATCGTGCTGGCGTCGCTTCCCGTCGTCCAGGTCGCGCTCGAGGTGCCGCTGCTGCTGCAGACGCTCGGCGTGCCGGGCGTCTATTCGTACTGGACGGGCAACGTCGTGCTCGCCTGGGCCGTCGTCGCGCTGATGCGCTGCGTGTCACTGGTGATGCACGGCCGCGGCGTGCGCCGCTTCGCGGGCGCGCTGGCGGGCGGCCTGCTGCTGGCCTCGCCGATCTGGATCAGCGCCGAGCTCTCGCCGAACGACCCCTGGTTCTCCGTGCCGTCGGCGCGGGACGCCGCGGGCGGCGTCGACGCCGGCGCGGAGCCGGTGCTGGCGACGCAGGCTTTCCTGCTGGACGAGCTCCTCGGCAAGCTTGAGGACGAGCGGCCGGGCGTGACCGATCTCTATTTCGTCGGCTTCGCGCCGTACGGCGCCCAGGACGTCTTCCGCAAGGACGTCGAGGCCGCGCAGCAGGTGATGGACGAGCGCTGGGACACGCGGGGCCGCTCGATCGTGCTGGTGAACAACCCGCAGACGCTGCTGACGGCGCCGTTCGCGACGATCACCAACCTGCGGGAGACGCTGAACGAGATCGGCGGCGCGATCGACGCCGACAACGACGTCGTGATGGTGTACCTCGCGAGCCACGGCTCGCGCGATTTCCACCTCGCGGCGTCGCAGCCGCCGCTGACGCTCGTCGAGCTGACGCCCGGCGGCCTGAAGCAGATGCTCGACGACGCCGGCATCGTGTGGCGCATCGTCGTCGTCTCTGCCTGCTTCTCGGGCGGCTACATCGAGCCACTGATGGACGACAAGACCATCGTCATCACCGCGGCGCGCTCGGACCGCATCTCGTTCGGCTGCGGCAACCGCAGCGAAGCGACGTTCTTCGGTGAGGCGTTCTTCCAGAAGGGCCTCGCCACCGCCGATTCGTTCGACGCGGCGTTCGCCATCGCCCGCGACCGCGTGGCCGAGCGCGAGCGCGCGCAAGGGTATTCGCCGCCGTCGGAGCCCCAGGTGCGGGTAGGGCCGGCGATGGCCGAGAAGCTGAAGACGTTGCGCAAGAAGGGGCAATCGGGCGGCGTGACCGCGCGCGTGCCCGGAAGCGGCCGCCCCGCGGTTTGACGCTCCCGCCTCGAAGCCGCGAGAATAGGCGGCGTTCCACCATAACGGCACCACACCCGGAGGATTCCATGCGTCGCATTGTCACGGCCGTCCTGGCCGCGTTCGGCCTGCTCGCCCTCGCGTCATTCGCGGGCGCGCAGGCGCTCGAGAAGCCCAAGCTCACCATCGGCGTGGGCGGCAAGCCGCTGTTCTACTACCTGCCGCTGACGATCGCCGAGCGCAACGGATATTTCAAGGCCGAGGGCCTCGACGTCGAGATCCAGGATTTCCCCGGCGGCGCCCGCGCGCTGCAGGCGCTGCTCGGCGGCAGCGTCGACGTCGTCTCCGGCGCCTACGAGCACACGATCACGCAGCAGGCGAAGGGCCAGAACATCACCGCGCTCGTGCTGCAGGGCAAGTACGCCGGCATCGTGCTCGGCATGTCCAAGGCGAAGGCGGCGGCGTACAAGTCGCCCGCCGATCTCAACGGCATGAAGATCGGCGTGACGGCGCCGGGCTCGTCGACGAACATGTTCGTCAACATCCTGCTCGCCAAGGCCGGCCTCAAGCCCGACGCCGTCTCGATCATCGGCGTGGGCGCCACCGCGGGCGCGATCGCGATCATGAAGCGCGGCGAGATCGATGCGATCTCGAACCTCGACCCGGTGATCGCGCAGCTCGAGTCCGACGGCTCGATCGTGCCGGTGATCGACACGCGCACCGCGAAGGGCATGCAGGACGTCTACGGCGGCGCCTACGCGGCCGGCTGCATCTACGTGCCCGCCGATTTCGTGAAGAAGTACCCCAACACGGCGCAGGCGGTGGTCAACGCGATGGTGCGCGCGCTGCGCTTCATCCAGAGCTCGACGCCCGACCAGATCGTCGCGGCGGTGCCGACCGACTACTACGCCGACAAGGCGCTCTACAAGGCCGCGCTGGAGAAGAACCTGGACGCCTTCAAGCACGACGGCTCGATCGGCATGGACGCGGCGCAGGCGGTCTACCGCGACCTCAAGTCGTTCGACCCGCAGATCCAGGCGGCGCCGAGCGTCGACCTCGCGAAGACCATCGACATGTCGTTCCAGCAGAAGGCCGCGCAGAAGTACAAGTGATGGCGGAGCCGGCGCTCGCGTTCGATCGCGTCACCTGCGCGTTCGCCGATAGCGGCGGCGCCGGCCGCTACACCGCCGTCGCCGACGCGTCGTTCGCCGTCGGGCCCGGCGAGTTCGTGTCGGTCGTCGGCCCTACCGGCTGCGGCAAGTCGACGCTGCTGAACGTCGCGGCGGGCCTGCTCGAGCCGTCGTCGGGCGAGGTTCGCATCGACGGCGTCCCGCTCACGGGCATCAACGGCCGCGCCGGCTACATGTTCCAGTCCGAGGCGCTGATGCCGTGGCGCAGCGCGCTCTCCAACGTGACGGCGGGCCTGCAGTTCCACGGCACGCCGCCGGCGGAGGCGGCAGAGCGCGCCACCGCGTGGCTCGCCCGCGTCGGCTTGGCCGGCTTCGAGTCGCGTTACCCGCACCAGCTCTCCGGCGGGATGCGCAAGCGCGTCGCGCTGGCGCAGACGCTGATCCTCGATCCCGCGCTGCTGCTGATGGACGAGCCGTTCTCGGCGCTCGACATCCAGACGCGCCAGCTGATGGAGAACGAGCTCCTCGACCTCTGGGCGGCGAACCGCAAGTCCGTCCTGTTCATCACCCACGACCTGGAAGAGGCGATCGCGCTGTCCGACCGCGTGATCGTGCTGTCCGCCGGGCCGGCGACGCATCCGCTCGGCGAGTTCGTCATCGACCTGCCGCGCCCGCGCGACGTCGCCGAGATCCGCATGTCGCCGCGCTTCGTGGAGCTGCACGAGGCGATCTGGCGCGTGCTGAAGGACGAGGTGCTGAAAGGCTATGCGCAAAGCCGCAAGTGACCCGCGCCTGTCGCGCGGCCGCCTGATGGTCTACCAGGCGCTGATCGTCGGCGCGCTGTTCGCGTTCTGGTACCTGATGACGGAGCCCATCCTGATCTCGCCGGAGAGCGCCAAGAACACGGCCTTCTTCTTCGGCAAGCCGCTGGCGGTGGTCAAGGTGATCTTCGACTGGTTCACGACCGGCAAGATCTACCCGCACCTCGCGATCACGCTGTGGGAGACGCTCCTCGCGTTCGCCGTCGGCAGCGTGCTGGGGCTCGGCGTCGGGCTGTGGCTCGCGCTGTCGCCGACCGCCTCCGCGCTGGCCGAGCCCTACATCACCGCCATGAACGCGATGCCGCGGGTGATCCTCGCGCCGATCTTCGCCGTGTGGTTCGGCCTCGGCGTGCTGTCGAAGGTCGCGCTCGGCGTCACGCTCGTGTTCTTCATCGTGTTCTTCAACGTGTACCAGGGCGTGAAGGAGGTGAGCCCCGTGGTGCTCGCCAACGCGCGGATGCTGGGCGCGTCGAAGCGGCAGCTCCTGCGCTACCTGTACCTTCCGTCGGCCACGTCCTGGGTGTTCTCCAGCCTGCACACGTCGGTGGGCATGGCGTTCGTGGGCGCCGTCGTCGGCGAGTACCTGGGCTCGGCGAAGGGCGTCGGCTACCTGATCCTGCAGGCCGAGGGCGTGTTCGACATCAACACGGTCATCGCCGGCATCCTCGTGCTGACGATGTTCGCACTGCTCCTCGACTACGCGGTCACGCGGATCGAGTCGCGCCTGCTGGTCTGGCGTCCGACCACGGCCGAGACCGAGCGGCTCTGACGAGGAAGCCGGCGCCGCCGGCGCGGGCGCGCGACAGCCGCGGCTTGCATGGCCGGGGGTCCAGGGGTAATGTCAACGTCATCGGACCGGGCGGCGAGGCAGCGGCGCCGCTGTCGAGGGACGCAAGCGAATATTCGCCATTTCGGGCCCGAAGGCTCTCTTATAATCGTCCGACCCAGTTCGGAATCCAATTCGGGATGGCGTGATGGAGATCGCAAGTCGCCGCTACGGCGATGTCGTCGTCGCGGCGCCTGCCGGGCGCATCGATCATGCCAACGCGGACGGCCTCACCGCCGCCCTGGCGCCGCTCCTTGAGCCCGGCGCCGGCGTTCCCGCGCTGCTCCTCGACTTCTCGGGCGTCGATTACATCAGCAGCGTCGGCCTGCGCGTGCTGATGATGGCCGCCAAGCAGCTGCGCGGCCAGCAGCGCAAGCTCGGGGTCGCCGCCGCCAAGCCGCTGGTCGGCGAGATCTTCGAGATCAGCCGGTTCAACCTGATCCTCGACCTCTCGCCCACGGTGCGGGCCGGCCTCGAGCGGATGTCGCCGGCGGCGGTCGCGGCGTACGACGCCTCGGCCGCGAGCGCCGCGTGATGCGTGTCCGCTTCTGGGGCACCCGCGGGTCGCTGCCCGTCGCCCTGACCGGCGCCGAGGTCCGCGCGAAGGTGGTGGCGGCCGTGCGCGGCGCGTCCGGGCGCTCGTTCAACGGCGACACCGAGGTCGAGGCGTACGTCGACAGCCTGCCGATCGACGTCGCCGGCACGTTCGGCGGCCATTCGTCGTGCGTGGAGATCGAGCCGGGCGGCCCGGACCACGTGATCTGCGATCTCGGCAGCGGCGTGCGGGCGTTCGGCCAGGCGGCGCTGGCGAAGCACGGCGCGGTGCCGCAGACCTATCACATCTTCATGTCCCACGTGCACTGGGACCACATCATGGGGCTGCCGTTCTTCACGCCGGCCTACATCCCGGGCAACAAGGTGTTCATCTACGGGGGACACGCGCAGCTCGAGGAAGCGCTGCGCCGCCAGCAGGCGCGCCCGTCGTTCCCCGTGGACTTCGCGGCGCTCCGCGCGACGATCGAGTTCGTCCGGCTCGAGCCCGCCACGCGCTACGACATCGCCGGCATGAGCGTCACGCTGAAGAAGCAGCGTCACGCCGGCGATTCCTACGGCTACCGGTTCGAGGCCGGCGGCCGCAGCGTCATCTATTCGACCGATTCCGAGCACTCGCTCGCGGACATGAAGGAGACCGAGAGCTTCGTCGAGTTCTTTCGCGGCGCCGATCTCGTGATCTTCGACGCGATGTACTCGCTCGTCGACGCGATCTCGGTGAAGGCCGACTGGGGCCATTCGAGCAACATCGTCGGCGTGGAGCTCTGCCAGCGCGCGGGCGTCGGCCAGCTCTGCATGTTCCATCACGAGCCGGCGTCGAGCGACGCCACGCTCGCCAAGGTGCTGGCCGACACGCGCCGCTTCGAGGAGATCACGCGGATCGGCGCGCCGCTCGTGATCACCTCGGCCTACGACGGCATGGAAATCGACTTGTGACCGAGCCGCCGCGCGCGGCGGCGGCGGCGCCGTTGCCCGCGGGCCGCATCCGCTACGCCGGACTCGCGATCCTCGCCGCGCTCGCGGCCGCGCTGTGGTGGGCGCCGCCGTGGCTCACCCGGTTCCAGGCGAGCGGCTTCGACGCCTTCCAGGCGCTGGCCCCGCGGCAGATCGACACGCTGCCGGTGCAGATCGTCGAGGTGGACGAGCGCAGCATCACCGCGCGCGGGCAATGGCCCTGGCCGCGCACCATGCTGGCCGAGCTCATCCGCGACATCGCGCGCGGGAATCCGGCAGCCATCGGCATCGACATCCTGATGCCCGAGGCGGACCGGCTGTCGCCGGGGCGGGCGCTGGAGCAGGTGGGCGCGTCCGATCCGGAGCTGGCCGCGCGGATCGCCGTGCTTCCGGGCAACGACGGCGAGCTGGCGCGCGCGATGGGCGCGGTGCCCGTGGTGCTGGCGCTCGCCGGCACGCGCGATCCCACGCGCGGCCCGTTGCGCGCAACGCCGGTGATGGTGCGAGGCGCCGCGACGGCGAGCGGTGCGGACGCCGCCGCGCCGGCGCTCGAGCGCTACGCCGGCGTGCTCGGCAACGTCGACGAGATCGATCGCGCCGCCGCGGGCCGCGGTCTCATCTCCGCGCCGTCGACCAACGGCGTCGTGCGCCGCGTGCCGCTGGTGTTCGACGTCAACGGCACGCTCGTCCCCGGCTTCGCGATGGAGATGCTGCGGGTGGCGCAGGGGGCACCGGCGATCGTCGTCGCCACCGCGGGCGGCGGCGTGAGCACCGTGGGCGCCGGCCGCCTCGCGCTGCCCGTGGAGCGCGACGGCGCGATGCGTGTCTACTTCTCGCCGCGCGACGAGCAACGTTACGTGGCGGCGGTCGACGTGCTCGACGGCCGCGTCGACCCGCAGCGTTTTCGCAACGCCATCGTGCTGATCGGCGTCACCGGCATCGGGATCACCGACAAGCAGAACACGCCGATCGGCGAGCCGATGCCCGGCACGGAGATCCAGGCGCAGCTGATCGAGAACGTCCTGGACGGCACGTGGCTGAAGCGGCCGGCGTGGGCACGGGCGCTGGAGCTCGCGGTCTTCCTCGCGCTCGGCGGGCTCCTCGTGTGGGCGACGCCGCGTGTGGCGCCGCGCAACGCCGGGGCGCTGGCCGCCGCGTGCGTCGCCGTGCCGCTCTTCGGTGCGTACGTCGCGTTCCGCATCGGCCGGTGGCTGTTCGACGCCGCCACGCCGGGCCTCGCGCTGACGATGCTGTTCCTGCTGCTGCTCTTCCAGTCGCTGCGGGAGGCGACGCGGCACCGCAAGGCGCTCGAGCGCGTGCTCCAGGACTCACGCGAGCAGGCGGCGCGCGTGGCGGGCGAGTTCGCCGCGGCGCGGCGGATCCAGACGGGGCTCCTGCCGTCGCCTACGCTGGTGCGCGATGATCCGCGCGTCGACCTCGCCGCGTCGATGACGCCCGCGCGCGAAGTCGGCGGAGATCTCTACGACTACTTCATGCTCGACACGCGCCGGCTCTTCTTCATCGTGGGCGACGTCGCGGGCAAGGGGCTGTCGGCGAGCATCTTCATGGCGGTGAGCAAGGCGCTGTACAAGAGCATGGCGCTGCGCGCGCCGGACAGCGACGCGGGCGCGCTGATGACGGCGGCCAACGTCGAGGTCTCCCGCGACAATCCGGAGACGCTCTTCGTGACGGCGTTCGCGGGCATCCTCGACCTGGAGACGGGCGAGCTCGCCTATTGCAACGCGGGCCACGAGAATCCGTACGTGCTGTCGCCCGCGACCGGCGCGATGACGCGCGTGACTGACGGCGACGGCCCGCCGCTGTGCGCCATCGACGACTATGCGTACGCCGGCAGCGAGTGCCGGCTCGCGGCCGGCGACGTCGTGTGCGTGGTGACGGACGGCGTCAACGACGCGCAAAGCCCGGCCGGGGACCTGTACGGAGCGAAGCGCGTCGAATCGATGCTGGCCAAGCGCGCGCAGAGCGCGCTCGCGCCGGCGACCCTCGTTGACGCGGTGCGCGCGGGCGTGGCGGAGTTCACCGCGGGCGCCGAGCCGGCGGACGATCTCACCGTGCTCGCCGTGCGCTGGAACGGCCCCGGGCGAGGAAGCGTGGCCGGCTGAAGCCGGCCCTGCCGGCGTGGGTCGGGCTCCAGCCTGACAGTCGCGCTACCGGACGACGATCTCGACGCGCCGGTTGCGCGGCTCCGCGACGCCGTCCGGCGTGGGCACCGCGGGGTCGCGCTTGCCGCGGCCGATCGCCTGGATGTTCTCGGAGGCCACGCCGCGGCGGATCAGCTCGGCGCGGACCGTGTCCGCCCGTTGGCGGGAGAGGGCGTCGTTCACCTGGTCGCTGCCCAGGGCGTCGGTGTGGCCGATCACGAGAACGTCCGGGACCGGGCGCCTGGCGATTTCGGCGAAGATGCCGTCGACGACGCGCTTCGAGTCATCGGTGAATTCGTTCTTGCCCTCGACGAAGTACAGCGTGAACGACGCTGCGCGCGCCGGCTGCGCGCCGAGCGCCGCCCCGAAGCGCGCGTCGACTTCCGCCGGCGTGGCGACGTAGGCGCGCTCGCCGAACGGCGTCTGGCGCACCGCGGCGTACGGCTGGTCCAGCACGACCTGGTGGTCGTCGCGCTTCACGATCACCGACGTCTCGCGGCCGTCCTTTTCCGGCAGCAGCACGATCGTCTCGCGGTGCGCGCAGGCGCCGAGCACCGCCAGGAGCGCCGCCAGCGCCAGCGCGCGGCGCACCCCCGGCCCCGCCGCGACGTGCGGACTAGTTTTCGACACTGACGGCGAACTCCGTGCCGCGCACGCCGAGGATCGCCGTGGGCGTGCGCACCGTCATCGCGTCCGGCGACTGCTTGGCGATGCGGCCGGACACGATGGACACCGAGCCCTTCCTCAACGACGTGTCGAACTGCCCCTGGCTGGTCGTGGAGTCGAACGCGTAGCGGTCGAGGGAAAGGATGCTGTTGGGGCCGGCGGACAGGAGCGAGTTGTCGCTCATCGTGATGCCGACGCTGCCGTCGGCGCCCGTGCGGATGACGTCCGCCGCCTGCAGCCGCGCGCCCACGGCGCCGGGCATCGTCTGGCCGTCACGCTCGATCTCTACGGCGCCCTTCGACACCTTGATCTGGCCGATGTCGGCGGCGGCCAGCGCCGGCGGTGCCGCGAGGCAAAGCGAGAGGGCGAGCGCGGCGGCTCGCAGGACCGCGAGCCGCGGCGGTGTCGAACGATCCATGTGCTGCCTCCCGTTTCGTCGCAGGGCGCGGCCGGTAGAATGCGGCGGATTCCCGCCCATGGACCCGACCGAACAGCGCACATTCCCCGCGCGCATGGCGATGCTAGCCCAAACGGCGGCGTTCGTGGAGACCTTCTGCGCGGCGCAGGGCGTGAGTCCCGAGGACGCGCTGCGTGCCGTATTGGTCGTCGAGGAGCTCTTCACCAACACCGTCGCGCATGGCCACCGCGGCGACAGCGACGCGGAGGTGACGCTGGCGCTGACGCGCATGCCCGACGCGCTCGCGCTTCGCTACGAGGATGCCGCGCCGCCGTTCGATCCGCTGCGGCGGATCGACACCGCGGCGGACACGCTGTCGCGACCGGTCGAGGCGCGACCCGTCGGCGGCCTCGGCATCCACCTCGTCGGCCGCTATGCCAGCGGCGCGCGCTACGCGTACGAGGACGGCCGCAACCGGCTGTGGCTAACGTTGGCGGTCCGGCGCGGCGCCGGCGCGGCGCCCACCGGCGCCGGCTAGACGCGATTGGAGCGGCCGCCCGCGCACAGCAGGTAGTCGACGAGCTGCGGCGCGCTGCGATCACGATCATCGCTGAATTGCGCGTGTTCGCTCGGTAGCCGGCACAATGTCCGTAAGACGGATGCCGAACTTATCGTTGACTACGAGTAGCTCGCCTTGCGCAATGAGGTGGCCGTTGATGTGTACATTCAGTGGCTGGCCAGCGGAGCCGTCGAGTTCAATTACAGAACCTTGCTCAAACCGCAGGACACTGCGAGTCAAAACGAATGTGCGACCTAGCTCGACTGTGAGCACAACGGTGACGTCGAGAACAACGTCGGTGTCGGGCCTGGGCGTTGGGGAAGCAGCTGGGCACGAGACATCGAGTCCGCCGACCCGGGAAGGCGCATCTAGGCCCGGCAGCGTCGCGCCGAACCGATCCGTCGCAGCCGCGCCAGAGCCTACGTCCGCGTTGGCTGGTCGATTGCTCAATCTATGCTCCTCTACTCGACCGAGAGTATCGTGAGGAAGCCACCAACATCCGTCGCGGCGCTTGTCGTGGAATACGCGTCGATTTAGAAACGAGCACCCAAGGCGTACGGCGCACTATGTTGCAGCAGAACGCATTACGTGAATACAGCGGAGAGTCATGGCAAACATCGTGTCGACGCTTTTCGCAGTGGCCCTTTGCTTGGTCAACGCTTTGATATGGGCATTCGTGTCGGAAATGCCCATCGTCGGCATACTTTGGGTCGGGGGGGCCGCGCTTTGCCTAAAGGCGCACCGTTGGGCGCGACAATAAAACGATGTACTAGCACCTGCCCGTGCGGCGCGCATCCCGCGAATGGGTAGGAAAACCGAATACACCAATGCCGGGTGCAAAATGATTGTCGTGAAATCGATGGGCCACGGCCGAGTTCGGGCGCGAGGCGGCATGGGCGGTCAAATTGACCGTCCCGCGCGACTTCGGCTATAATTGCAATCCTGCCGCGGGGTGGAGCAGTCTGGCAGCTCGTCGGGCTCATAACCCGAAGGTCGCAGGTTCAAATCCTGCCCCCGCAACCAAACAATCAAGGGCTTGCCGATGGCAGGCCCTTAGTTTTTTTCGGACTGT
>Ga0207691_10000267_pt1 | contig 51666 bp, 41 predicted proteins | sample KBSM13metaG_FD_184327 | JGI IMG/M metagenome (GOLD analysis project Ga0207691, IMG submission 184327) | Miscanthus rhizosphere microbial communities from Kellogg Biological Station, Michigan, USA - KBS M1-3 metaG (SPAdes) (version 2) | ecosystem: Host-associated > Plants > Roots > Rhizosphere >...
AGTTGAACGCGCACGGCGCCAAGGCTATGATCGCCGGATGGATCGCCAGGCGCTGATTTTTCTCCACATTCCGAAGACGGCGGGGACGACCCTGAACCGGATTATCGAATGGCAATATAACCCGCTGTCGATCTTCACGCTCGACCCTTACCGGTTTCGGGCAACGGCGGAGCGCTTCATGACGCTGTCGGAGGAGCGACGCCGCCGGATTCAGGTCGTGCGCGGTCATCTGTATTACGGGCTGCACGAATATCTCCCGCAGAGCGCTACTTACATCACCATGCTTCGTGAACCGGTGGCGAGGTTCCTCTCATCTTATTATTTCATTTTGCGCCGGCCGCTCCATCCGCTTCATCGAAAGCTAAAGAAAGAGCAGCTTGGAGTAGAAGATTATCTTCGATTAGTTCCTCATCGTCACAACCTTCAGTGCAGATTGATTGCCGGAATTAAGGATAAGGTGATAGATGAGGGGCCGCTACTTGAGACCGCGAAGGAACACCTTGCGAAATCGTTTAGTGTGGTCGGAATTTGTGAGCGTTTCGAAGAGAGCCTGATGTTGATTGCAAAAACTTTTGGCTGGGAAGTCCCCTTCTACGAGAATCGAAAAGTCTCGAAGAACCGTTCTCGAGTTGACCAAAAGGCGATCGACATGATCAGAGAGCACGATCGTCTCGACCTCGAACTTTACGAGTTTGGCAAAGGACTGTTTGAAGAGAGCCTGCGCAAGAAGGCAGATGCGGTCAACGCTGGTTTGGAGGCTTTGCGAGCGCTCCCTAAACCTGGATCGGTCGAAAGCCTCTACAAATCTAGCGTAGGTGCCGGCCGAATTTTGGTCAGCAAAGTTGCGTCCGTCATCTGAAGGGCGAGTGCGGTATGTTTGGGTACCGCCGACCGAGTGTTTTGCAACTTAAGATCCCATATTGGCAGCTCTGGCATGGTGATGGCTTCAGGAAAGGAACTCCCGATCATCCTCATAAAGATCTGGCACGATGCATGCGAAGTGAGCTATGATTGGGCACGCAAGAATTGAATATACAAATGTCATCAACCATGAGCGAAATTGCGACCTCTAAGGGCTTGGATCAGTCCGCGACCGATCAAGATCGGGTCGTCGGTGGACTTGAGGAGGCCGTTATTTTCCTGCATCTGCCAAAGACGGCGGGCACTACTCTCAATCGGCTGATCGAATGGGAATATCCAGTTTTTGAGATGTATTCGATCGATCCGGTTTTTTTCACCTGGTCGGCCGCGCATCTTCGAAGGCTTTCGGCCGACCGCTTGAAGAAGATCCGTATGTTCAAGGGCCATATGCTGTATGGCCTACATGAAGTCCTCCCGCAGCCGGCCACGTATATCACCGTATTGCGCGATCCTGTCGACCGGGTGATATCGGCCTATTACTTCATGCGGAGTTACAAGTTGCATCCACTCTATTGGAAACTTCGCCGAACTAACTGTACACTTGAAGAATTCGTTCGGCGGTTCCAACGCGATAATGTCCAATCGAAGATCATCGGTGGCTCTCCCTACGAATTGCCCTGCACGCGCGAGGTCGTGGAAAAGGCGAAGGATAATTTACGACATCGCTTCAGTGTGGTCGGCCTCTCTGAACGCTTCGAAGAGAGTCTAGCTCTCATGAAATTGCGTTTCGGTTGGAAACTCAGCTCTTACTCGAGTTTCAACGTTACCCGTTCTCGTCCGAAAAAGCACGACCTGCCCCAAAGTACGTTGGAATTGATTCATGAGAAGAATGGCCTAGACATGGAGCTTTACGAGTGTGGGAAACAAATCTTTGAAGCGGCCGTGGCGGCTAACACAGAGGCTGTGGCGCGTCTAGCCGAAGACTTGAGAGCAACCCGGACAAGATCACAAGGATCGTTCGGGGGCACGATGTTCTCGCTGCGCGCGGCGGCGCGGAAAGCGATCAATCGAGCCTACTCGGCGGTTTGAGACGATTGAGCTACGTTGGCGACGGGTTGCGCTCCTTCGAAAAGGAAAACCTTCGCCCGGTAGCTTTCGAACTCTGCTTTGGCGTGGTCATGGACGTAGTCAACCACTCTGGGATCATTTAGCCTCTCAAAGGATGAATAGGGTGCGAAGATGATCCACGTTCTCCCGGACCGATGGATTACGTCTTTGAATTCGGTGAAATTGCGAATGACAGGGAGTCCGGCAAACTTGTCAATGAATCGAGGTTCGTCGAGCAACTGGTTGTAAGGCACCTTCGAACTGAACAGGGTATCAAGGAAGTAATCACCGGGGGATCCAGTGTAGAAGCCGAAAACGTGCGGAATCCCCGGAAGAATAAGATCCCCGGGCCGCATATGATCTTTCACATAGAATGCCGCGCCTCGATAGTCATATCGATAGGTGCCCATTCTGGCCATCATCTGGGGGGTGTCTCCGGTGCTCGACAGTTCGTACACTTTCAGTATTGATTCGTTGCTTTGCACAAACAGCAATACGAGCAACGCAATTCCAGTCAGGTGCGCGGCAAATCGCGGCACCATCGAATCGCCCACCCGCCGGGCAAGCGCCAGGATTTTATCGTAGAGAACAACCGTGGCGGTGACGCCGCCGATGATTACGAGCGGCTGAAAATAATAGCAGTAACGAGGCGAGAGCGCTGCCAGGAGGTTGGTGTGCAGGGCAAAGCATGTCGCCAGTAGCGTTACGACGTATCGATAGCCAGGAATTTTCCAGCAAAACGGCAATCCCACGACTAGCATTATCGTGAAGAGGACATGATTCTCGGAAAGCAAAAGCTTATCGACGTAGAACATCGGTTGATAACCGGGAGCCAGGAAAAAGAGCGAAGGTCCGGTAAGATTGGAGAGTCCGGAGCCCATTTGCAGGTAGGGCGATCCCGCGAGCATGCGTGAGCAGTATTGGGCAACTACCACTGCTCCGATAAAGAAAAGGCAGCGGTAAAGATGAAACTCTTTCAGCCACCACCACTCGCCCCAACGCACGACGCACAGGCCGAGAAGGAGAGCGGGAAGGAGAAATGCGGTTCCTTCCCATGACAGATAACAAAAGCAGTACGCTACGGTTGCCGCGGTCAGAAAGTGCCGCTGAAGCGGCCGCGATCGGAAGGCTTCATAAAATAACCACATGACCAGAACGGCCAGGAACTGGCATTGAGACAAGTAAAAGGCGTTCTGGCCCCATCGGATGTTCAGCGGGAGGCACGCGTAAACCAGAGCGGAGAAAAGGCCGACTCGCCAATTGAAAAGACGCATGCACATCAGCCCAATCAAACCAATAGTAAGCGTTCCGAAGATGCAGGCGGGAAGCCGCATCGACCATTCGGAGTAACCGAATAAGAATCCCGAGAGCGCCAAAGGATAGGGAATAGCCTCATAGGTCGTCATCCAGCGGACGCCGCCAGCAAAGGAGCTGTAAGGAATACCCAGAGTAAAGATGCCCTTGGATTTTGTAATTACGCCCATCTCATCATGATCGAAGGACATAAAACCAAGGTTATGGTAACGAAGGCCAAGCCCAAGGAACATGATCAGAATCAACAGGAGGTATGGAGCCAGCTGCCTGAATGGGATTTCAAAGAACTCAGGTAAACGCAATCTATCTGAAATTAGATGTCTCCAGGCGGTCTGGCTTTTCTCCCACTGAGGAGTCTTTCGCATGTCAGCGAAGGCCGACTGCATTCTGGCCGAATCCCACGAATTCACAAAGAGATGGGACAAGCGGATGAGGATCAGGACGGCAAATGCTCCCACGACAAAAATCGGTTGAAACGACCATGTGTTGGGGAAACGGGGGTCAAAGTTGGGCAGCAGCATGAACAACAACCCAGCTATGATTGGTCCGTGTAGCACAGCATCGCGACCGAGTGAGCTAGCTAGCGTCTCCCCTTTTGCCCCGGATACAATCGCAGAGGCCACAAGCCACATCGCGATGACGGCGGCAAGAGTGATTCCCACGATGGCCCACGATTTGAAAAGCGTCACAAAACCAGAATAGTCCTGGGGCCGGGCAAGTTCCTGCGCCAAATAGCCCCAAGGCGCGACCCCATCCTTTCCGACTTCAATTGGATGTTGCCCATTTGTTGCTTCGTTCGTGTCGGGATTACTTCCCAGTTGCCAGCTGCTCGTCGTTGCAAAAGGGGTAACCTTGGACCCCCCTTTTACCAGCAGGCCATTAACAAAAAGGCTCGCGGGGTTGTGGTCGCTTCTCACGGTTGCGACGATGACGTTCGGACCGCGTTTGATCCAATGGCTAATATCGTAGGACTGAAGGACCGCAGACAAAAACGGGGAGGTTTTCTCATTGGGATTTGTCTCACCGGCCTTGCCTACCTTGGCGCCGGGCTTGGCCTGAGAGGCTGAGCTTTCCGGCAGGTGCGGCAACCTCTTCGACGTGCTAGCCGCGTCTGTGGCCGTGGTAAGGACATGGTTATTTATGACCAGGTCGAGGTCACCCGAGCTCGCAACCTGCAACCATGTTTCCTGTTTTGCGCTGTCGGCTTTGATTATGGTCGAAAATACCGCTTCACGAGAGCCGTTTTCCGGCATTATCCAATTCCCGATCCTCGGCAGTTGCAGGAGCAATGGATTGATATCTACCCACCGCAGCGGAACGTGTTGGTCATTCAAAGAGGAAAGCCTGGCGTGCGGCCAGACCTGATCTTCAACATGGGGAGAGGTCCAGTCCACCTGGCCACCAATGATGCCAGTTCGATTACTGGCCCGCCAGCTAGAGTCGGATAAAATGGATATGACATTGTTTCCGGGTTCGGTGATTTGACCGCGGACGAGGAGCTGTGCTGCGCCCGGATAGGACGTTCTTGAGATTGAAACTGCGATAACATTCGTCCCCTGTTTGAGAGCGGATTTCAAATCGTAAATCCCAGTTTCAAAAGTCTTAACTGAGGTAAGACTACCCAGCGTTCGACCATTAATGATCAGGCCAAAGTTATCGGACGCTGCGATCTCCAACCACGCCTGTTGAGGAATACTTGAGAGAAAGACTTCCTTCCGAAAATATGCAGTAGGAGCATAGGACTCCTCTGGCTCGATCCACTGGGCTTGGCCGAAATCAAGCTGATACTGTCGCTGCAGCGGTGTGCCATATGTCTGCAGGACATAATAGCCAAGCAGAAGACCACAAGCTATGACCAGCGCCCAAGCCCATCGCAAAATGTTAGGTGAGGGTGGATCGGAGATGAGCGACGGCGACACTTCCATAATTACTCTCCGGCCAGGCGAGTCAGAGCCCAGTAGTTCAAAATCGGATCTGCCACGAGCGAAAGCTGGTAAAAACGACGCGCCTCGGCAAAGTTTCCAAGTCTTGCATAGCAATCGCCCGCAGTTGAATACACATCAGCGACGGCAGAACTGTGATCCTTGATCAGGGCCGCGAGTCGTTTCGCGGTTGCGAGCCCACTTTCGTAGCGTCCAAGATCGTAGTAGCCTCGGGCCAGGTAGGGCAACGCATAAATGTGCGTCGGATCCTCTGCTAAGGCCAATTCCCAATTCCTTACTGCGCCACCTATGCCGCCCGATCGATAGAGAGCAAAACCGAATGCGACGCGCGTCGCAGCAATCTCTTGCCGGGCGGTCACTCCCAGGGCTCCAGGTGTGTCCGCCGCCTTGCTCAGCTCGAAGATTGCTTGTTCGTATTCATTCGCTTCCAACAAATCAGATGCCCTAAAGACACTGCGCTCGGGGGAGCCGGAGGATATTCCCGCCTCCTTTTGCAGCCGCCCAATGGTCGCATAAAGGTAGATATCCTGAGCATGCCACGCATCCCAACGCATTGCTCGGCGGAAGTCGGCGATCGCTTGCTGGCTACGCCCTTCGGCCTTGGCCAGGATCCCTTTGCTGTAGAAATATTGTCCTATCGCCGGCGGGGTTAGGATGATGAAAAGTGCGCAAATCGAGAGACCCAAGAGTGCCGCGGTAACTCCAAGTCTCGGGGCAGGCATGCGTCTCACGGCATGGAGGAAGATCAAAAAAGCTCCTACTCCGAAAGCATACCAGCCGACCCGCAGAAAAGACCAGGCGGCCAGGAATCTTCCAAGGGTGCTTTCCAAGTTAAGGCGCTTGGGCACAAGTTCGGGAGACCCATAATTTTCGACCAGATAATCCTTTGTAAAAACACGCTCGACTGGTGTGACCGAAAGCTCATAGGTCAGGCGCCGAAGGACGGAGGGCTGTCGAAAGGCGATTTGAGCCGGAGTAATACTCCAGAGCATAATCAGGACAGCACCAGCCAGGGCGAGAAAAGCAGGAGCCTTTTGCAAAACGACGCCAGCTATAAGAACCAAGACCCCCAGAACACCGACTGACAAAAGTGCGATGTGGGGATTAATGCCAGGATCGGAGACGAGAGAAAGCTTAAGGCCTGACAAATTGTGACTAAACGGGGACTGCACCCATTTAAGAACAACCGAGCCCAAAACTAAAAGGCCGCCGACGAGCAGGAGCCAGGATCTTGCCCAAAAATTACCACCTACTTCTGCCCACGATAGAAGGCGTTTCAGCCAGGAATCGAATTGCGGCGGGATTTTCACGGATTGCGTCTCAATTTCTTGGCCCAGGAGGCGAGGAACGGCGAGACGAAAGAAATCCCCTCACGAGCATGCTGAATTTCCTCCTCAGAAAAAGTTCTGAGCAACAGCAGGCCCAGTGCGTAAACGAGAAGACCAACGACCGCGCCTTCGATCTGGACGATAGCGGGCGAACTGGTGAACTGATATAGAATGAGCCCCATCGCTGTGCCGACGAGCAATGGACGCCAGAGGGTGCGCGCGAGATGGGCGGGATAACTTAGTTTGTTCAGTTGGTAGATCCACGCGCCTACCGTGAAGATTTCGGCGATGACGAATGCGATGGCCGGACCGACGAAGTTGTAGTGGGGGATTAGAGACACAAGAAGGATGACTCTCAGAATCGACCCAAGCAACGTGCTGGCGAAGAACTTTTTCTGGGCATCAAGAGCAGCAAAGAGGTACTGAAAGATCGTCGACATGAAGAACGGGATCAGTCCCAGTCCCAGGAGTTGCATGGCGGGGAGAGCCGGGAGAAATCTTGCGCCCAGGGCGAGAGTCAGCAGCGGCTTTGAAAACGCCATAAAAAAAACGGCGAATGGCACACTGATGAGAGTAAAAAACTTCAGGCTTTGCTGGTAAACCTCCCCAAAACGGTTGGGGGAGAAATGGGCCGTGCGCGAGTAAAGAGGATAAAGAGGGAGCGACAAAGTTTGCGGGATTTGCCTGAGCGACCAGCTAAGTCGGTAAGGGCCACTGAATAAGCCAAGCGTGGTCATATTGGTCATCATACCGAGAATAAAGATATCGATGTGCAGGGCCATCTGCCGGAGCATGACTCCGCCACCCATCGGAATGGCAGTTATGAAGAGCTCCTTCCAGAGCGGCAGATCCACCTGGAGTTTTACTTTGGTGTAAAACCGGGAAACGAGAATGTGATAGAAGTTCCACAAAAGGACATTCGAGACGAGGTGAGCGATGACAAACCCGATTAGCCCAGTCTGGAAATGCAGCATGACCAGGATAAGGACGAAGAGCAGGACTTTTTGCAGGATGAACCCGAGGTAGTTCAGTTCATTATCCTCGAAGGCACGCAGGACGGCGCTGTAACCGGCGCCGTGAAAAGTAGCGAGAGTCGCAAACATCATCAGCATGAGGGCGATTTTCACCTCCATGCGATACGGAAGGAAGATAGCGATCACTCCCACAATCAGAAAGATGATGAGCGAAATGACCCAGATAAGACCTGCAGCGGCACCAGTAATTTTCGCGACGCAAGTAGGGTCCTTGGCGATCTCGCGAATCATCATTCGCGGCAGACCGGAGTCAGCCACGAGCTGCGCGATCATGGCGAAGGCAAGGACCCAATTGTATTCGCCGAATTCAGCAACACTAACATGCTTGTTGTGGGCAATGACGATCGTTGTCGCGAGATAAACGAGCCCGCCGATAACACCGGCAGCGATCCCAACGACAGCGTTCTTTACGATCCGCTGAGATTGCTTCATTGAATCCACTTCCACGAGCCCCCTGAGGCTTTCTCAAGGGCTGCGTAGAGGACAAGGCGTCGAACTTCAAGCCCATCCAGATCGTCCCGTTTGGCGATCAGATGCAGTTCCTTTTCAATCGCGGTCAGTGGTGCGGAAATCCCGGCTTGCTGCTGTGATCCGATTACACGCAAGTCCCGATCGGCTTTCGCGACATCGTCCTGAAGGTTGAGGATATTTTGGCTTACGACGTAGATAGCTTGGTAGATATTGACTATCTGGAACGTGACGTCATCGCCAACCGAGGAAAGGCGGGCGCGTTCTGCCTGATACTTCGCCAGTTTGGATCGGGCGGTGGACATTTGTGTCCCAAAGTCGAAAAGCGGAACGTCCACCCTGACGCCACCGGTGTAGACTTCCGCCCCGGAAGAACCGAAATCGTCGACATGGACGGCCGATCCCGTGAGAGTTACGGAAGGATATAAGCGAAATCTTTCCAATCGATAGTCTTGCCTGGCTTCATCGATGACCGCTTTTTGGACTTCGAGCGACGGGTGCCCGGCGAGCATGGCGGAACTCATTATTTTATCCGCGCTTGGCGGTTCAGGAGGCTCGGGTAGCTCATTCGAAAGATGGAGCTCATCGGTTGATTCGAAACCTAGATTGCGCGCTAGTTCGATTCTGCCGGAGATGGCCTGCTGCCGCAGGATCTTGGCAAGAGTTTGGGCGCCACTAAGCTGGGTCCGCGCCACCTTCAAATCGATCGGCAGCATAAGGCCCTGTTTCTGTTGTTCCTCGGTGATGTCGGCCTGCTTTTGCAATAACTCGACACGCCTTTCCGCGTAACCGGCTCTGTTCATAGCCGAGACTGTTGTAACGTAGGCCTCGGCGATGCGGGCGATGACCTCCTCGCGTTTCAGCTTGGCGGTCCACGACAAATTTCGTTTTCGGGCCAGCTTGCTCGCTTCGTTGGGACCGGTATTCAGGCCAAGGATGCTGCCATCGCGAAAAAGCGGGTAGGAAAGATTGGCCGCGTAGGTCTGAACACCCGCACTGCTCACCGAGTTATCGCGGCTGGTTCCGACGACGACCGATGAGCCAGAGTTAACGATACCGAACCTGGCGGTTGGGCTCCCTCCGAAAAGTTCGTAGCCTGCGGTAGCGTTAAGGTGTGGCAGCATTTCACCCTTGGCAGCGCGCGCTTCCTCGCTAGCGGCGGCGACATCGAGGCGGCTCGCTTCCAGGGCTGGACTTTCATTCAAGGCAAGGGCGATGCAGTCCTTGAGGTCGAGCGGGCGATTAGGAACCGCTACTTGCTCCTCGCCGGCTAGAGCGAGGTGCCCAATCGCGAGAGAGATGGCAAGACTGACAGGGACGCTATTTCTCAAGCGATTTCTCGGTGGTACGCACTTTGTCATTGTTCTTCAGGTATAGCTGGCCCACGGTCACAACCTTCTCTCCTTGCTGGACGCCGTCGCGGACCTGGGTCATCGCGTCGACAACAATCCCGGGGCGGATGGTGCGTTCAACGGCGTGTCCGGAACTGTCTACGACAAACACAGAGGCCTGATCTCCAGTGGGATTGATAATTGCGATACTGGGGACGGCGAGAACGTCCTTCGCGGAACGTTGGATTCGTGCAAAACCTGACAAACCGGGCTTCAGCCTGAGATCGTCATTCTTGATTTGGATATAGGCCGTAAACGTCCGGGTGGTGGGATTGATGTTGGGATCAATCTTGAACACCTTGCCTTGGAACCGTTCGCCGGGGAACGCCGGAAAACTGGCGTCCGCGGGCAAATCAAGTTGGATCGAGTGCATTTTGTCTTCGCTGATTTGGGCGGCCAGCAAGACATTATTGAGCGAGCCGATTTTCATAACGACCTGCTCGCGGTGAACATTTTCGCCAGGATTGACGAGCCTCTCGAGCACGATCCCGTCAATCGGCGCAGTCATCTTGACATGTTCGCTATCGAGTTCGGACTGGCGCAGTTCGAGAGTCGCCTTGGCCAGCCCTTCTTTTGCGTCAGCCAGTGCTATTTGCGCTTTTTCCAACTCCAGCGGCGTTCCCATGCTCTTACTCTCCAGCGCGGTATAGCGCTCGACTTGCCGGCTATCGTTTTTGATCTTGATATTGCTTACGTCGACGTAGTCCCGGTTGGCCTGCAGGGTGGCTTGGATTAGCCGATCGTCGCAGTTTACGAGCAAATCACCCTTCTTGATGAGATCACCAACCTTAACCGGCACTTGCAGCACCTGAGCGGTAACCTGGCTTGTCAGCTGGACGGTTTCGCCCTGCTCAATCGAGCCGCTTCCGCCGATGATCTCCTTTAGATCCTGCTTCCGAACCGGGACTGTTTCGACAGGCACCGCGGTATGAAGGAGTCGCGCGCGGGAGGGGGTCGTATTGATTATATGGATGATCGTTGCGAAAACGAGCAAGCCGAGAATCACACAGATGGAGAGGAAGATAATCCAATGCGAGCGCTTCATCTCCGGGAATGGGCGAGAGCTGCCAGTTCCACCGCGTCGTGTGTTCGCCGATTCAGTTTTAGTTTCCATAGTATCAGTTGGAGTGCCGGGATGGCATAAGAGCGAATTTCGTAGGCGCTTGGCAATACATTTTCGCGATTAAATGACAGGCCCCGTCTGGCCCGCCGACACCCACCAAACGCGAGGACAAGGCACCACCTTGTCGACCGAACGATCGCTCGATGACCTCTCCTGGCTGGGCACACCTCTTGTCACGGGCGGGCTTCTGTTGGCTTTTTGTCCTGGGGTGGAACGACGGGAGTCTCCAGGTAAGGGCTGACGGTCTCCCGGGAAATGATGCGGGCTGGAACGCCCAGAACGGTGCAGTTGCTAGGCACGTCGCTGATAACCAGAGAGTTTCCGCTGACGACAACATTATCACCGACCGTGACGCCTCCCATCACCTTGGAACCGGCGGCGAGGAAAACATTGTTGCCAATAGTTGGCCAACCGGTGCCGCGGATGCTTGTGACGCTCACTCCCTGGTTCACCGTGCAGCTATGACCAATGCGCTTGGCGAGAAGGAAAATTCCCATGCAGTTGTGGATCACCAATCCTGGACCGATGTCGCTTTCTCGATGGACGTGAATGCCGGTAACCGAGAGACAAATGGTGTTAACCACCAGGTAAATGGCGATTAAAATCTGTCGGATAACCGGAATTTTGACGCTGTAACACCAGCGGCCAAACCGATGGACAACGACAGCGATCGTCCCGAGTTCCAGGAGGGGCGTAATGCGTTTGCGAAAAAACGTCATGTCCTGCGGGCGCACCCCGTAGCTCTTAATTTTCCGGTCGATGTCCGCGCGTATGGTCTCAAACATACTTCGATCGGTTACTTGTAGACGCGCCAGGTCTGCATGCCGTTGGCGTCGAACCGAAAATCAGTCGCTTTCACTCCCATCGCGCTGAGGCGCTCCCGGACAATGTGGCGCTTGTTGAATGGGCAATAGAGCAACAGGTGTCCGCCGCCGCCCGCACCAGTGATCTTGCCTCCCATCGCACCGGCTTTCTGAGCCTCTGCATAAAGTTCGTCGATGCGTGGTGTCGTAATCCCCGGGGCAGTTTTTATTTTATGAATCCATCCTTCGTGAAGCATTTCACCGAAGTAATCCAAGTCGCCGCCCAGCAGCGCCTTTTTCATCTCGATCGCGATCTCCTTTGTCTTGTCCATGGCCGCGAGCGGTTCTTTATTTTCCGCTTTCGCTTCCTCCATGTGGTCTTCAACAATGGGCTGCGTCTCGCGCTTTCCGACGTAACAAAGGAGCAAATTGTATTCGAGTTCGTTGATGACGAACTCACTGAGCCGGAGAGGCGTAACGCTGACCTGGTCGCCGTTGAACTCCATGAAGTTAAACCCGCCAAAAGCCGCGGCGAACTGGTCCTGCCGGCCGCCTTTGATTCCTATGTCATTACGCTCGATGTCGTAGGCCAGTTTGGCCATCCCCGCAGATGTGATGGCGAGTCCCATTAACTCGCGGAAAAGGCCAATAAGCGCGACCGTGAATGTTGAGGAACCGCCGAGCCCTGAATTTGGCGGAGCGTCGGCGTGAACGAAAAGATCGAAGCCCTCTGAGCGCAACTTGTCGAACTCGAAGCGCTTCAAAACCCCTTTGGCCAGATCCATCTGACCATCAAAGCTGAAGTGCGCTTCATCCGACCAGTAGACGACGGTTCCATAATCGAAAGATCGAAACCCGATCGATTTGTCCGTCCTTGGTACCAATGTGCCATACACATAACGGGAGATCGTGGCGTTGAGAACGGCACCACCGCGCGTGTCGGCGTACGGTGAAACGTCGGTTCCACCGCCGCCGAAACTCAGCCGCAGCGGGGCACGAACGCGCACCATTCTAATTTGCTTAAGAAAATTTCGAGGCTTCGTAGTCATGATCAACTAGCGGAAGTCAGAGATCGACCTTCCATGTCCGGGGGAACTGGTTCACCCAAGATTGACAAGACCGTTGGCGCCACATCCGTGATTTTCGCACCTTCGATTTGGTGCACGCCGTTAACGCCGCCGGCTCGTCGCCATAAAATAATGCCATTTTCCGCGTGATTCGCGCCGTCCGGCCCCGTGTCGTTTTCGAACGTGTGGAGCTTGCCGCCGCCAACCGTGCCGACCGATCGCCAATAAAGACCTCCAAAATAAACGATCAGATCGGGGGCGACGCCCCGGACTTCCTTGTAAAGTTCTTCCGGACGGTAAACCTGCGTTCCAATATCTCGTCCGTTCTCATCAGGGATCGACTTCAGACCGGCGATCAGCTCGTCGCGGACCTTTTCATAATCCTCCGGAGCGATTGTTCCTTCTGGTTCACGGCCAGCGACATTTAGAAAGACGCGAGCGTAATAACCGCCGTCGCCCCAGGCTTTCGTGCGGGGCCAATCAATTTTCACCTTGGACAATGGAACCGCCGTCTCGGGTGGCTCTTTCAAGGTGAGATAACCGTTGGCCATGAGCCATTCGTTTACGCAGATGCCGCCATCCATGCGTTTCGCGCCGTGATCCGAAACGACCAGAACATCCGTCGCGTCGTCCGCAAACTTCAAGAGCTCACCAATTTCACGATCCACTTCCTGGTAATAATCGTGAATCGCGTTCTCGAATTTGTTGCCCTTCTCGTAAAAGCGATGGGCGGGATCCATGTTGTCCCACAACGCGTGATGGATCCGATCGGTCCCCATCTCGACCATGATGAAGTAGTCCCAATCGTCACGAGCGAGAAGATGTCGCGCCAATTGGAATCGCTTGCGCGTCATTTCATAGATGTCGGCGAGAATCTTTGCCTTATTGCCCGAACGAAAATCGCGCACATCCAGAATGTATTCACCGACCACATTCGCTATTTCCTGTTTGAACTCGGGAGGATGCGTGTAATCGCAGGAGATGTCGGGCGTCAGAAAATCCGTCACCATTATGCCGTTGAGAGGCTTTGGCGGATAGGTGCCCGGTACCCCGATGACGATTGATCGTTTCCCGCTCTTGCTCAGGATTTCCCAGAGCCGGTCTTCCTTGATTGCGAGGGAGTTTGCGATCGTATAGCGATCGTAGGAGTGGTCCGCTCTGTTTCGAAAACCGTAGACTCCGAGGCGTCCGGGACTTTTCGAAGACATCATGACCGACCACGCCGGCACCGTGATGGGTGGGTCGCAGGAACGCAGCGGCCCGTGCAGTCCCTGATCGTAAAGCGCCTTCAAATTCGGAAGGTCGTCGAGCCACTTATCGAAGATTAATTCGGGAGCGGCACAATCGAGGCCGATCACCATGACGCGGCGGCGCCGGGTTTTCGTCGGCGTATCAGCGGTGGATGAACGGGAAAATAGGTTCTTCAACATGGGACGTTAGGCGAGCTGGAAATTAGCAGAAGATGAGCCACCTCGCAGCCTGGGTAAGCCCAGCGTTATCCGAGGGCGGCATACGAATTGCTTTTGGACAGCATAGCAGATGAGAACCACTCTCAAGGCGAAAGTGGAAAATGTCGCGAAAGCGATCTTCATGGAACCTCTTCTCATCGTGGCAAGCTCGCTTCTCTGGATCATTGTCTTGCCGTTCGCGGCTGCGGTCTGCTCTGGTATCGCGATTTCCCACCTCGTTGAGGCGAACTGAATCGCGAAATTAGCCACGCTTACAGCCCAGGAAACCTCCTCTGCGGAATCCCTCGTCCTCTTGCAACGGACGAAGGCTGCGCAGCCTAAGTCTTCAGTCCGCGAAACACTGGCCGTTGGCTTGCGCCGCTTGACCGGCCGGCTCGGGCGTTAACCGATGGGCGAAAGATGTGCCGCCCCTGACTGACTCACGCACTTCGCTTTGTCTGAGGACGATATCCTCTGCCTGCTCGACGAAGAGGCCAGCTTGCCCGTGGGTGGTATTTCGAAGTTGACCCCAAAGCCGGAAGAGTTCGCGAAACGCTTTCGCAATCACGCGGAGGTTGGCGCCGGAAGGTTTTCCGTAACGCCGCGGATAATGGCTGACTTTCACTTCGTGAATTCTCATTCCGAAGGCCATCGCCTGAGCGAGAATTTCGGTATTCACCATTGCGCCGACGGAGCGGATTTGCACTCGATCAAACACGGAGCGCTGAAAAATTTTGAAGGCACAATCGATGTCCCGGACCTTCACGCCCAGGACCATTCGCACGAGTGTCTTCCAACCCCAGGCATTGATCAGCCGATGCGGAGGGTCCTGCCGTTTGGCCCGATAGCCAGTCACGATCTCATATTGACCGGCCCACTCGATCAGGTTCTCAAGTTCCTGAAGATCGAACTGGCCATCTGAGTCTGTGAAGAAAATATAGTCGTAACGGGCGGCGAGAATGCCGCTCTTCAGGGCCGCACCATATCCGCGATTGTCGATATGATGGATGGCCCGAACCTCTGGATACTGTTCGGCCAATTCATCGCAAAGAGGGGTGGTGGCGTCGCGACTGCCGTCATTGACCAAAATGATCTCCCACGTTTGGGCCAATTTGGGCAGAATGAGTCGGGCGGATTCCACCGTCCGGCGGATATTGGCCTCCTCGTTAAAGGCAGGGAAGACCACCGATAGGCTTACGGGGGCTGCGGAGTGAACACTGATTGGCTCGGGAGTCTCCTGTGCAGCAAGTGAATTTGTCATGGAATTATGCTCTAAATTGCTAGCCTGTGTCGGATCTTATGATGTTTTTGGATTTTTGTATACATCAAATTCAGCCCGCCGTGGGAAGGTTGGGAGCATATTTTGGTGTCACGAACCACAAAGCACGAAACACGCCTACCCACTTTTCGGGCGATCCTTAGGAAGCCCACTGTGCGCACAAAGTGTCCGAAATTTCAAGCTAAATCTCATTTTCGGTGCTGCTTTTAGCCTTGCCGCTGGTGGGCGGGACCGCTTATCGGTTGCGTACTCTGCCCGGAAGAGGTATCGGGGCAGCCAACCCGGCCAACCGCACTCCGGAGGCAAAATCATGACCAATATTGACGATCATCTACAGGAATCGATTCGAGCGGCCAAAGCCGTGTTCGAGTCGCTGCAAGAGCTGGCCGAACCAGTAGCCCGCACCGCCGACGCGATGGTGGAATGCCTGTGCGGCGGCAAGAAACTGCTCGTTTGCGGCAACGGAGGGAGCGCGGCAGATGGCGCAGATTTCTCGGCGGAGTTCGGCTGTCGTTTCATGACCGATCGGCGGCCCTATCCGGCCCTTAATCTGGCTCAGGGCGGCAGCCTGATGAGCGCGATCGGCAACGATTACGGCTACGATGAAGTGTTCGCGCGACAAGTTGCTGGCATGGGGCAGAGCGGCGACGTGCTCGTGACGATTACGACCAGCGGCAATTCCAAAAACATCTTGCGCGCCTTGGACGAAGGGAGAGCACGTGGCCTGACGACTGTTGCTTTACTGGGTCGCGATGGTGGCCCGGCCAAGGGTCGGGCGGACATCGAGCTCTTGGTGCGTAGCGACGCGACGGCTCGCATCCAGGAAGCACACAAATTCCTTCTTCACGTCATCTGCGGCCTGGTCGACGCGCGTCTGCCGAAAACCTGAGCGCGCCGCGACCCTCGCGACGTAAACTCACGACTCGACTTCGACTAATAGGCTACGAATTGCCTCGTCAAGCCGATCGAAGTTTATCGGCTTGGTGAGGTGTTCGGAAAAACCAGCTGCGCGCGCCTTGGTGATATCGTTTTCTGTTCCGAACCCACTCAGGGCGATCCCAGGTAACGAATTGTTGGCCCGCAACTCTTCCATCAATTCATAACCGCTCCGGTCGGGCAGGCCGATATCGCTGATGAGAAGATCGAATTTCTCGGCCTGCGCTTTCTCCAGCGCCTGATCCGCGGTGTGCGCCAGGGTGATCCGATACCCGCGCCGCTCGAGCAGCATCTTCATTCCGATGCAGGTATCCTGATGATCGTCCACCACCAGGAGATGTCGCTTGCTGGCCCGGGTCCGATCGACGTCGTTAGGCAACTCGGGCCGAAGGTTCGTTTTCGTCTCTACGGGTGTCGGCACAGTATTTAAGAGCACGGTGAAAGTCGCACCTTTCCCGAGCCCGGCGCTCTCGACGGAAATTGTGCCGCCATGCGCCCGCACCATGGCCTTTGAAATCGCCAGTCCAAGCCCGAGGCCACCGAATTTTCGCGTGATCGAGCTCTGTCCCTGTTCGAAGGCATTGAAAACCTTGTCGATTTTCAGCGGATCGATTCCGATCCCCGAATCTGTCGTGCGAATGGCGATGCGATCTTCACTCGGGTTTGAGCTGTCCACAACGATGGTGCCGCCAGCTGGAGTAAATTTCACCGCGTTCTTGATCAGATTCCAAAAAACCTGTTGGAGCCTGGCCGGGTCGCCATTGACGAACATATGCTCCGCTCTCAACCGAAACTCGAAACGCAGATTCTTCTTCAGGATGTCTGCGTGACAAATTTCGTAGGCGCGCTCCAGGGTCTCGTGGGCCGAGGTGACTTCAAAACTCAGCTGCAACTTGCCTTTGGCGATTCGGGTGACGTCGAGCAGATCATCGATTAGGCGCGCTTCCAGTTCGACGTTGCGTCTAATGACGGCGAGAGGTTGTCGCAAATCCGTTTTGTTCGAGCTGCGCGCTTCGAGTTCCGCGACCATCGCGATAACCGGTGAGAGGGGGTTGCGCAGTTCGTGAGAGAGGAGGGCGAGGAATTGATCTTTCGCTGTGTTCGCCGCGATCAACTCCTGTCGCAATCGCACGTCGCGGGTTTTGTCCTCCACCAGAAACAGCACACCTTGCACCCTCTGCTTGGAGTCTTGCAGGCGCAGCAGATTGACATTCACAAAGTTCGTAACCCCGGCCTGATCGACAAGAGGCTGCTCGACGAGCTGAAACGGAGTGCCAAACGAGAGCACCTTCTGAATTGCTTCCGGAGGCGCGATCCCGACTTCATCAAAGGAGGCTTCGCTCATTTCCCTCTCCGGTGAGAGATTTCCGAACCGGCGCGCCATCTGCCCGAACGCTTCATTCGCCTGTAAAAAGCGCCTCGTTTCGGGATCGATCAGCGCGATGCCACTGGGCATATTGGCAAGGATCTTGTCGTTGAAGATGACCTCGCGCTCAATCCGCGCGGTCGCTTCGTTTTGGCGTCGGTAATACTTTCCTGCCAGCCCGGCGATGATTGCTGTCCCTACAATCAGCCATCCCGCCAGGATGGTCATCCTCTGCAACAAATCGTGAACCGGCTTGTAGGCAACGTCTCGTGGCTGCTTGATCACCGTTGTCCAGCCGGTGGACTCGACCGGAGCGAACGAATAGAGATTTCCCTGGTCTTCGCTGTGCCCGTTCTTACGGGCACGGATATTACTGAGCAACGTCGGCGCGGCCGGGGTTACCGGACCGGAATTCGGTTTGAAATTATCGTCAAACAGAGCCACTCCATTTTGATCGATAACCTGGCACTGTTCCTGGTCGGCGAAATCGATCGCCGACAAGCGGCGTCCAATTCGCTCTACCAGCACAGAAACGCCGATAAATCCGGTGATTGAACCGTCAGCTGACCGGACCGCACTGACGAGATCGGTCGCGAGTCGATTGTCCGGGGAACGAGTGTGGATGGGCGAAACATAGAAGCGCTGTGCATTGCGCGCACTGCCGAGCCAGGTCTTCGACAATTGATCGTTCCAGATCATCGTCGGGTTCTCTGGTATCGAAGCGATCAGGCGACCGTCGGCGCTGGTGATGAACATCCCATCGATCCGGGGATGAGAAAAATAGGTGTCCTGAAGCCACTTGCTCCCCTCCAGGTCCGGTTCACGCGCAGTGAAAACTTTCGCAACCGTAGGATAAGTCTGGTAGTAATAAACGATCTCCCCACTCCGAACCAGATCGTCCCCCACGAGGTGAGCGATAAGGTCTACAAACGTCTTGCGGTCGTGCAGGATTTTTGATTCGAGGGTTCGGGTCAGGATCGTGTAGGAGATAACCAGCATCAGAACGGAGGGAACCCAGCCGGCAATAAGGATGCTTAGAACGACATTAAAGTGTCGAAATCTGCTCCGGGGCCGGGTGCGAATGTGGTCTTGCTCTTGCACGGCTAGGTTCTCATCTTTGGGCTGCTTCGTATCTGAAGCAACTGGCGAATCTCGGGTTGGGTCTGCCGGGCCGAGCGGGCGCGCTGCGAAGGTTACGCCACAGGAGCAAGGCGACTGGTTGGCTAATTAAAACGGATGCAAGACATTCGGCGCTTGCCTGAGAGACGAATTGTGTCGTAATGATGCCTTTGAACACACCAATTTCCCAGTGTTCCCGGCGAGAATTTGATTTGACGCGACCCTTGGAAGCGGCATCATGTCGCCTCTGTCCGCCTTGACCAGGAGCATCGTCTAGCATTGTTATAGGAGCAAGCGTTGTGCATGTAATCTGGACGGTTTGTTATCTGAGCGTGCTGATTGGCCTCTCCGGATATGGGTTACACAGGTATTTCATCGTTTACCTGTTTTTGAAGAATCGAAAAAAGGTCCCCCAACCGGTCGACCGTTTTGCGGAGCTTCCGGTCGTGACCGTGCAGTTGCCGCTCTTCAATGAAATCTACGTCGTCGAGCGGCTGCTTAAATCAGTCAGTGAGCTGGATTACCCAAGGGACCGTCTGCAAATCCAGGTGCTCGATGATTCAACGGATGAGACGCGGGAGATTGCCGCTTCCTGCGTTCGGCGTTTGGGAGAACGCGGGTTTGATGTGGACTTGATTCATCGAAGCGATCGCACCGGCTTTAAGGCGGGCGCGCTCGAGGTTGGGTTGAGGACAGCACGCGGCGACTTCGTCTGTATCCTCGACGCCGATTTCGTTCCTCAGCCGCAATTACTGAAATCGACGGTTCATTTTTTCACTAACCCGAAAATCGGAATGATTCAGACGCGGTGGGGTCACATTAACCGCGGCTATTCACTCCTCACCCGCGTGCAGGCCATGTTCTTGGATGGACATTTGCTCCTCGAGCAGGTCGCGCGCAGTCGCAGCGGACGCTTTTTCAATTTCAACGGCACGGCCGGGCTCTGGCGCAAATCTTGCATACTGGAGTCGGGCGGCTGGCAACACGACACGCTGACGGAGGATTTGGACCTCAGTTATCGCGCGCAGCTTGGCGGCTGGCAGTTTGTTTTTCTCAATGATGTTGTGACTCCCGCTGAATTGCCCGTGGACATGAATGGCTTCAAATCACAGCAGCATCGCTGGACGAAAGGCTCGATCCAGACTTGCAAGAAATTGCTTCCGCGCATTTGGCGGAGCGCTCTGCCATTGCCGATTAAGTTCGAGGCAACCGCTCATCTCACCTCGAACTTCGCCTACTTACTCCTCGCCTGTCTTTGCGTTCTCCTCCATCCCTCGACCGGCGGTCCGCAGTCGGGTTGGCTTCGCGTCTTCCTCTTTGACGTTCCGATTTTTCTCACCGCCTCGCTCTCCGTCGCTGTCTTCTATATCTGTGCCCAGCGTGAGCTGCATCCTCGGACGTGGATGAAAGAAATCCTTCTGCTCCCAGCGTTGATCGCGCTGGGGGTTGGTCTTTCCATCAACAATGCCCGCGCTGTGATCGAAGCGGTCTTCAACCACCAATCCGAGTTCAGACGCACACCCAAGTATGGAATCGAACGCAGGTCGCAGAACTGGCGATCGTGTCGCTACATGCCGCTAAAATCGCTTCTTCCCATCGTCGAGATGGGTTTTGGAATTTACTTTAGCTACTTTATTTATTACGCTTTCAGTCATGGCCAGTATTTTACGCTGCCATTCCTTGTGATGTTTCAGGTTGGATTCTTTTACGTCGCCTTCTCATCGCTCGGTCAACGCTGGCCTCGCTTCAACTCTGCGGCCCTGCGCGAAGTTGCATTTCCTGCGTGACAAGATGCGCTTTGTTCGTTAATTCCGCCGCCAATGATTTTTCGAGTCGCTGTCTTAGCCTGTGTTTTGTTCGCCGCGACACGTGTCGAGCTGCTGGCGGCCAATCAGGATCCCGTTTATCCCCGCGCCATCATTAGCGTCCGCGATCAGAAGTTAATGGTCCTCGAGAATAACGAGCGGGTTGCGGTCTATCCGGTTTCGACTTCGAAGTTTGGTCTCGGTGATCGTTGGGGCAGCATGGCAACGCCGTTAGGCTGGCTACAGGTCGCCGAAAAAATCGGTGACCACGCTCCCTCGGGTGCGGTTTTTCATAAGCGGCGTTTCACTGGTGAGATTCTTCAGCCCAATGCGCCCGGTCGCGATCCGATCGTCACACGCATCATCTGGCTCCGAGGTCTGGAGCCTTCGAACGCCAACGCCTTTAATCGCTGCATTTACATTCATGGCACCGCAGAGGAAAAATCGATTGGAAAACCTTCCAGCTTCGGTTGCGTTCGAATGTGCTCGAAAGACGTGACCGAAGTTTACTCGCAGCTTCCGATTGGATCAGTTGTCAGGATCATTCCCGATTCGCTGCCCAAATTGCCCAAGTCAAAAGGTAGCCCGCCGAACCCAGCCAAGGTCATCTTCACGGCCGCTGCCCCCGCAGGAAAAGCGACCGCACCCGTGGCAAATTCAGCTCCAGAGCAAAAGCCCGGTGCCCGCCGGCAGCATGCCTCTGTCATCTTCGCTAAGCTTTTCGGCCACGGCGCCTAGCCAAAAGGCGTTCCGCAGCGTTCGCAAATCTACCGTCTGCGCGGATCTACCCCGCAAAGACTTTGACCGTGTCAGGCTCGTTTCTATAGTGGAACCTCCGAGTTAACGGAGATTCCCTATGGCCCTGGCAGTTGGCAGCAAAGCACCTGATTTCACCCTTCCGACCAAGACCCCGGAAGGCCCGCGGCCCGTTCAGCTCAGCAAAAATTTCGGGACCAAGAACACGCTCTTGCTGTTTGTCCCGATGGCTTTCACCGGGACGTGCACGACCGAGTTGTGCGGTGTCGGCGATGGCTTGCGGGAGTATGGCAATCTGAATTGCGAAGTTTACGGCATCAGCGGCGATAACCCTTTTGCCCAAGAGGCGTGGGCGCAAAAGGAAAAGATCAACGTCACTCTGCTGAGCGACTACGAACACAAGGTGACGCAGAGTTATGGCGTCGCCTACGATTCCTTTCTTCCCCAGCTCAATCTCGGGTTCGCTGGCGTGGCCAAGCGCTCCGCTTTCCTCATTGATCGCCAGGGCATCATCCAATACGCCGAGGTGCTCGAAGATGCGCGCGAACTGCCAGATTTTGACAAAATTAAAGCGAAGCTTGGTGAACTAAGATAAATCACTCGCCTTTGCAGCAAAGAACAACAGTCATGCCTAACGAATTCAATACCTTCCAAAAATTCGACGCCGGTCACGGCCGCGACGCTTTTCTCCACTCACTCCCGGCGCTTGAAGAACAGGGTGTCGGTCCCATTTCGCGCCTGCCTGTAAGCATTCGCATCGTTCTCGAATCGGTCTTGCGCAACTGCGACGGCAAAAAGGTTTCCGCCAAGGATGTCAAAACACTCGCGAACTGGAACGCGAAGGCACCGGCGAACGAGGAAATCCCCTTTGTTGTCGCCCGGATCGTCCTTCAGGATTTCACTGGCGTGCCGTTGGTCGTCGATCTGGCTGCGATGCGAAGCGCGGTCCGGCGTCTGGGTGGCGATCCGAGAATTATCGAGCCGCTCGTGCCAGTCGACCTAGTGGTCGATCACTCGGTCCAAGTGGATTTTGCGGGTTCGGCCGCTGCCCTCCGTCTCAACATGGACATGGAATTCAAGCGCAACCGCGAACGTTATGAATTTCTAAAATGGGGGCAGCAAGCCTTCAAAACTTTCGGTCTTGTGCCGCCGGGCATCGGTATCGTGCACCAAGTGAATCTGGAATATCTGGCCAAAGGGGTTCTCGAGCGGGACGGCACGTATTTTCCCGACACCCTCGTCGGCACCGATTCGCACACTACCATGATTAATGGCCTCGGCGTCGTCGGGTGGGGAGTGGGCGGAATCGAAGCGGAGGCGGGCATGCTCGGGCAACCGGTCTATTTCCTCACGCCCGAAGTCGTCGGCGTTCATATGACCGGGACGCTGCGTGAGGGGGTGACAGCAACCGATCTCGCGCTGCACATCACCCAGATGCTGCGGGCGCAAAAAGTGGTCGGAAAGTTTGTCGAGTTTTTCGGCGAAGGCGCGGCTTCGTTGCCGGTGGCAGACCGCGCGACCATCGGAAACATGTCGCCCGAGTATGGCGCCACGATGGGATTCTTCCCGATAGACGGCGAATCGGTCGCATACCTGCACGCGACTGGTCGCAGCGAAGAGCAATGCGCCGCGTTCGAGAATTATTTTCGAGCGCAGAAGATGTTCGGCATGCCGAAGAAGGGCGAGATCGATTACAGCGTCGAGCTGGAACTGGATCTCGCCGATGTGCAGCCGAGCGTCGCCGGACCGAAACGGCCGCAGGACCGGATCAACCTTCCCGATCTCGGGAATACGTTCCGTTCTCTTTTCACGAAGTCGGTCAAGGATGGCGGCTACGGCAAGACCGATGACTTGTTAGGCAAAAGGTTTCCGCTCGATCTCAACGGTCACGCCAAACCGACTAATGGCGACATGGAACCAGCCAGTGTGCCGAGCCCGACCGATGCCGCCGAGGGATTGAAGAAAGGCGGCAAGACCATTGGGGAGACGGCCGGTGATCGTGAAATGGTGACCAATCGTCCGACCGCGACACCGGCGAGCATGATAGCCGAGACACACGCGAAGGAATTTAAGGAAGGCCATGCCGAGATCGGACACGGCAGCGTTTTGATCGCGGCGATTACGAGCTGCACCAACACGAGCAATCCGAGCGTGATGCTCGCCTCCGGTTTGCTGGCGAAGAAAGCCGTCGAGCGTGGATTGCGCGTTGATCCGTCCGTGAAGACCTCGCTCGCGCCGGGCTCGCGGGTTGTGACCGATTACTTGACCAAGACCGGTTTGCAAAAATACCTCGATCAACTTGGCTTCAACACTGTCGGTTACGGCTGCACCACTTGCATCGGAAACTCCGGCCCGCTCGATCCGAAAATCGAAAAGGCAATCAACGACAACGATCTCGTCGCGGCCTCGGTCCTTTCCGGTAACCGCAACTTCGAAGCGCGCGTCCATCAAAACATCAAGGCGAACTTCCTCATGTCGCCACCCCTGGTCGTAGCGTTCGCGCTCGCCGGTCGCGTCGATGTGAACCTGTCCAAGGATTCGTTAGGTAAAGATCACGACGGCAAAGACGTCTACCTACGCGATCTTTGGCCGACATTGCAGGAAATTCGCGACACCCTAAAATCCGCGCTTACCCCGGAGGTTTTCCGAAAATTGTATCGTGACTTCAGCGCCCAGAATCCCAAATGGAATGAAATCCCATCTAGCGTCGGCGAAATCTACCAATGGGACGAGAACAGTGATTACATCCATGAGCCGCCCTTCTTCACCGACTTCGGAATGTCGGAAGGAAAAATCGAGGACATCCGCAACGCGCGGCCGCTCGGAATTTTCGGCGACTCGGTTACGACCGATCACATTTCTCCAGCCGGTGCGATCAAGCCGACCTCGCCGGCGGGCCAGTATCTGAAGTCGCGTGGCATCGAGCCAGCCGATTTCAACAGCTACGGGTCGCGCCGTGGCAACGATCTCGTCATGACACGCGGCACCTTCGCCAATGTGCGTATCAAAAATCTGATGGTGCCCGGAACGGAAGGCGGCGTGACGAAATATCAGCCGGCTGGCGAACAGATGTCGATCTATGACGCGGCGATGAAATATCAGAACGAAGGCAGGCCGCTCATCATCCTGGCCGGACACGAATATGGCACCGGCTCGAGTCGCGACTGGGCAGCGAAAGGGACACGATTGTTAGGGGTAAAGGCAGTGGTGGCGGCGAGTTTTGAGCGTATCCACCGTTCCAACCTCGTCGGAATGGGAGTGCTCCCTCTCCAGTTCGTCGAAGGAACCAACGCGCAGTCGTTAGGTTTGGATGGATCGGAGGTTTTCAGTGTGACTGGGCTCTCCGATGCAATCCAACCCGGCCAGATGCTCACGCTCGAAATTGTGCGGGCTGCGGGCCAGACCGAGAATGTTCCGGTAAAACTACGGATCGATACGCCGATCGAGGTCGATTATTACCGGCACGGCGGGATCCTTCCCTTTGTTCTGCGCGAGTTACTCGGCCGCAAGCATACCTAGCCCAGCGGACCGCCGCGTCGCACCCTCACGGCCGAACCTTCGGCGAGAAACGCCGATCTGGGTGGCGCAGAAAGCGACTCGACGAAATTCGCGCCGTAGAGGCTTGCCACATCGCCTTCGAACTTCGCATCAGTGGTCTGCCAGACTCGCCACGGCGGATGTTCCACTTGGTATTGCGTACTGCGTCCGCCGCGGGCTGCATAGCCCCAATAGTGTTCAGTGATGAATTCTTCGAGTGAACCAGGTTCAATCGTCTGCGGTTCGCCGAGGGCGGTAGCGGCCACGAATTCGGTCCGCCCGTCGCGCTGCCATTCGTAGCGGCAATGCAATTTGTCGCCACCATGGTCGATCGAGTGCCGCATCGGGAAAGCCGAGTAGGGTTCACCGTAGAGAACGCGAGCCAGCGTCGCGATAGCTCGACGCGGTACAATCTCGCGAACAAAAACCACGCCACGCCGCCATCCTTCCGGCGCGCGGTGCCGAACATAAAAGCGCAGGTTCACTTCCTCGAAGTTGCGATGAAAAGGGAAGGGGATACCGACCACGCGGGTGTTGAGAAACAGAAAACCGACGATGCTCACGTAAGTGATCGATCCGTATTCATCGACCTCGAGGCCTGGTGGAACGAGTGGCTCGATCAACTCTCGATCGATCGAGTAATTCAGCATGACGAGATGACGCCATTCCGCCGTCAGGAAAATTCCCCTGCGGTCCGGCTCAGGTGTGGGGTTCATTGGAGCGAAAGCGCGCAGAGCGGCTTTTCAAACGCCCTCGCTTACCTAATTCTGCGCTGACATCCGACCGCCGTCGCTTAGCGCAAGAGTTTGTCCAGCGTCGGATCAGGATCGGCGCCAAGGGCGAGGGCTTTCGTATAATGGCGCCGCGCAAGCTCTTTCGCCGGCGGCTGCGAAGTCGCGTAGACCACTGCTAAATTGAAATGCGCATCCGTGTATTCCGGATTTTCCGCAATGGCTTCGAGCATTTCTTTCTCGGCCGCCTCCTGCCAACCCTTTTGGCTCGCGGTAATTCCAAGGTAATTGTGCGCGGTCGCGCTTTTCGGATTGATCGCGAGCGATTTGGTCAACTCCGAAAGCGCGTCGTCGAATTTGCTTTGTTGATAATAAACGATGCCAAGTGTGGTGTGCGTAAATTCGTCCGCCGGCGCGAGGGTGATTGCTTTCTTTAACGTCAGCTCGGCGGCTTTTAGTTTTCCGTTGCGGAAAAGAACCACGCCCAAATTTGAGAGCGAGTAGACGTTATTGGGACTCTTCGCCAGGATGTCCTGATACTGTTTCTCGGCCTGCTTGAATTTCCCCTGATCGAAACTCGCTTTCGCTTCCCGCGCCATTGGCAGAAGATCCGGTGGCACTCCCGGCTTAAACGTCGCGCCCACTTCCGGACCAATTTTGTTGTCCTCGCCCTTTGCTACGGAGTCGAGCGAGGATTTCTCAGGCGCCGGCGGGGAATTCTCCGACGGGTTGGGCGCATTGCTGATTGTGATTGGATTGGGCGGCTTCGCCATTGTTAGGCTGGCCTTAATCGTCCCCGGAACTGAGTCGGAAATCGCCACCACCGGCGCTTTCAGCAGCGCCAGCTCTTCTGCGCTCAACTTCGTGATCGGCTCCGCCAGAAGATGGATCTGCTGGTCGAGCACGTCGGACTTGATCTTCAACTTATCGAACTCCGCCAGCATCAGCTTTTTGGCTTGTTCACGGCGCGCTTCTTCCTGGCGTTCCCGGATGACGATCGCGCGAAGCATCTGGTTTTCCTTCACCAGCCGCGCGCTCTCCTCGGGGTTAGCTCCAGTAAGTTTCGCGGTTGCCAGCGCGCCACTCGCTTCGTCCAGCTGCGCGCGCAGATCGGCGATCATTTTTTCTGAATCCTTATTCGCCTTTTGACTGGCCACGAGCTGATCGCGAAGCTTTTCAAGTTCTTGTTTTACATCTTGCAGCTCCTGCGCCTTTTTCGGGCCATCGGCACTGAGTTCCCGCACGGTGTTTTCCGCCGCTGCCAGTTTCTTTTGCAAATCGCTGTTTTCCGCAACGAGGACATCGACACGCGCCTGCGCTTCACCGGCGGCTTTCAGCTTGCGCAGAGCATCGTCGCGCTCCCGTTGCATCGTGTCGCGTTCCTGGTTGACACTCGCCACCTGCTTCTGGGTCTCGAGTAGTTTTGAATTGGCTTCCTGGCTCTGTTTTTCCGCTGCGCTGCGTCCGGCCTCGGCGATCTCGAGAGCTTTTTTCAGTTGGGAGATTTCACCCTGCAATGCAGCGGTGGCCTTCTGATCGGCGGCGCCGCTCGATTGAATCACCTGGAGCGATTCCTGCGCCGCCGCCAGTTGGTCACGAACGTCCTGCTCGGCCTTGGAGGTTCTCGCAAGCTCGACCTTGGCGTGTTCGAGCTCCGCACCGGTCTCCTGCAATTTTCCCGAGATCTCGGATTTCTCTTTTTGCGCGGTCGAAATTTCTTTCTGCGATTTTTGCAGTTCGGTTTCCAAGGTGTCGACACGCTCCCGCAGCTCCTTCGTCGCCTTCTCGATTGCCTTCTCGACGTCGACCGACTTGGCAGGACGCGTCTGCCCTCCGAGATCCACACTCGGCTCGACCGGCGCAAAGTTAGGCGACAGTACTGGCTCGGTCTCGGTCGTTGCGGCCGTCGCCGCGAGGTCTCTCTGCGTGTCGATCTTGCTTTGAACCCGCAAAATGGCCTCGCTAATCTTGCGACCGCGGTAATCGACGATCGCGGGTTGCCAATCACCATGGCTCTTCTTCAACTCTTCAAGCATGGACCCGGCGAACCGAAATTTGGCCAGTGCAGGCTTGAACTGATTGTCGCGCTCCAGCTTCTCCCCTTGCTGAGCCGTCATGTACGCTTTGAGGAAGACTTCCGAAGGATCGACCTCCTGTGCAAAGATGGAGAGCGACGGCGCGAACAACGCGAAGACGGGGAGGAGAAGCAGCCCGATTTTGTTCATCGCCAAGAACGCCGATGATAGCCGACGCTCTCCCGCGTTGCAACGCTGCTCCAGCAGCGGCTGGCGGATGCTTTGTCTTTGCAAATCAACGGGAAAAAATTAAACTCCCCGCGCGACGGTGGCCATAGCTCAATGGTAGAGCCCCAGATTGTGGTTCTGGCTGTTGCGGGTTCGAGTCCCGTTGGCCACCCATCCCTTACGCTTCGACGTTTTCGTGTCGGTTGGGATAATTGGTAAGATCCGCAGGCGGCGTTGGCACATCCGTTGCTAAAAGGAGGGCATGAAGTTGCACTCCAATCTTTCTCTCGAAGCCAACGCGCCGAAATCACGCTCTTTCTGGGAGCGTTTCGTGGAGAAAGAGGAACTGCAGGGGTGCGATGCGCTGGAAACGTTACTGGCTGGGTGCGAGATCATTGCCGCGCTGGACTGCGTTGATCTCCTCCCAGTCTAAATAGAGTTCGAAAGGTGCATTTCAGCGAGCGGGGGTGCTCAGCCCGCGCTTTCGGGCGGTGCGCGCTTGCGTCTGACACGCTCTCTCGTCCGGAGAATTCACGCAGGCTCGCGCCTATCTTTGGCTCGTCATTTTAGGTAGCGCGAAGAAGCTTCCCGGCGTTCTGTCTTGTTTTCCGGTGCCCGTAGCTCAACCGGATAGAGCTTCTGACTTCGGATCAGAAGGTTGGGGGTTCGAATCCCTCCGGGCACGCGAGCTTTTTGGAAGTCTGCTTCGCCACTGTGGTCTCTTCGGCAACTGGCCTGTGCTTCGCGCCTTAGCTTTGGTTGCTCGAAAATCAGGCGGCAGGCGATCACTCTTGGAGCGCACGCGCCTCGCGTGCACCGTTTGGCGTCTCGCCGAACGGACGAAAGTTCGATGGCGGCATCGTGGTCCCTTTGCGCGTGCACTTTCCAGAATAGTAGAGATCTCCGCGCCCTCGGAACAGGCGGGCTTCTCTTGGGCCGAAAAATTGAGCCGTGAAAAATTTTCAAAAAAATATTTGCAATCTCTATTCGATTAGTGGAGTATTAATCCATACTAAATCAGTAGAGTTTAAATCAACGCATATGAAAACTATTCTGACGGAAACGGTGGCAGTCGTGAAAGTGAGTCTGTTTTGGATGGTCGCTTTGCCTGTGGCAGCGATCATTTTTCCCGTTGCGGCCGGTTTGGGAATCCTGAATTCGTTGATGACCCAGGGTCGCGACGATTTTGGAAGGTTGCTCCGGGCGGCGGCCTAGAGACCGGAAGGCAATCATTGTCCGCGTGCACGAGCGGATATTTTATGAAGCCGGCTTTTTTCCTGGGCGATAACGCGGGCGGTTGAGGAACCCGAGATGGATCCAAGACGCGATTATCCGAATTTTACGGATGCAGCCCTTGATTTTTTCATTAGGCGCTTCCCTTCTCATCCGGATCACGCCGCTGCCCTTGCTGAGATAGAGCGTCGGCGTACAAGTCGGAAGCCCACGGTGGAGCGCGCGGGCAAAAAAACGCCGCGGGTGGACAAGGCAGTTTTGATATGGGCGGTTGGCGGGATCGTGGTTCTCGCCCTTGTCCTTCTCTTCCTTCTTCTGCCGATTGCGATGGCCAAGACTAGCCATAAACCGCGTCCGACATCGCATTCCGGGCCCTCGGTCCCAGTAGATCAGTCGTTCGTTTCAGCAAAAGGTCTCAGCGACGATAGGCCTTCACCGGAAGCGTCGCGACAGCTTCACCGGGGCCAGCATTAGTGGCCCAGATTGATGCAGTGACTACACAGATAATCGAAATCCAACCGATCCACTCTGGATGGCAGGTTCGTGGAGCCGAAGCTGCGGCGAGTTTTCCTTTTTTCACAGGACCGCGCGCGGTTGAGCATGCGATCGACTATGCGTGGGAGAGTCTAGCTCAGCCGGGCGCTGAAATTCGTCTCCTGGCGCGAAAGGGTCAGGTTATCGGCGCGATGGCTTTCGAAAAGAGATGAGAAGGGGGTCGTAGGTTTCTCTTCTGGCCCAACTCGATTGTTTGCACTGAGCACAGCAATCGGCCTAACGAGTCCGATTCCCGCACCGACAGCGCGGCAAGGTTACAGGCGCGTTACTAATCCCGGTTTGCTGCCCGAGCACCGAAAGCGCGACTAATGCCGGCAGCTAACGCGCTCACGCGCAATCAACTAGAAACGACAAAACAGAAGGAAATTGAGTTATGAAGAACAGACGAATAAAAGTTATTGGGACTGCAATCCTGGGACTCATTCTGGTCGGGCTGACGGCACCGAATGCGCTCACCAGGCCGTTGCGAGTCATCCTCACCGCCAATGTCATTGATCAGCAATGTGCAGGTGGAAATGGCGTCAACGTGACGTTAAGCGCAACCCTCTCGCCACCGAAGTCGGGCGCTACCTACAAGTGGGATTTCGATAACGATGGAGTCTTCGATACCCAGCCGAGCTCGGATCCCACCGTCACGCACGTCTATCCGGACGAGGTGAGAGTGACGGCCACGGTCGCCGTAATGAAGGGCAACCAGGTGAAGGGCACGGATTCGGTGGACTTCAGCACGCTCCGCTGTCCCTGATTAGCGTCTGATTAAAAGACAAAGTTGTGGGGGACTCTCGCCAGTGTGCGCGCGTCCCCCAAACTATTTTGAAGCGGTTCATTGCGCCTGGGATACGCTGAGTTCCCGATAAAGGGCATCAACGAGGCGGAGAGACTTATCGTTAGGCAGGAGCTTCTGCTCCATCTGGTTCATAACGTAGGCGAAGGCGAGATTGTTTTCCGGATCCGCAAACGCGTGGCTCCCGCCTGCGCCGGGATGCCCAAACGCGAGCGTTGACGGGCCAAAGAGTCGCCTGGTTGCATCAGCTGGGTCTTTCATGAAGCCGGCCGAAAACGCCGTTGGGATTCCGAAGATTCGGTCCATTCCAAAAGCAAGCGTGGTAGTCATCTGTTCAAGGGTCGTGCTGGAAAAGAAACGTTTGCTCTCAAGCGAACCGCCGTTCGCCAGCATCGCGTAAAATTTCGCGAGCGACGCGGCATTGCCAATTCCGCCAAACGAGACGAAGGCGCTCGCTCGATTTTCCGGCGTATTCATCGCGCTCACGGAATGGAGTCCGTGCGGCGAGGTGAACGCCTTCCGTTGAATGGTCCCGTGCTGAAAGAGCGCGCGAAAAAATGGATCCGGACTCGCGGAAGCGGATACACTCGCGGGATAGATTGTCGCAACGTGATCGTTCTTCTCCGCGGGCAATCCGATCCAGATGTCGAGCCCGAGTGGTTCGGCAAAAATCTCGCGCCAATATTTCGCAATCGAGCGCGAAGCGATTCGCCGGACTAATTCATCGAGCAGAAATCCGAAAGTACGCGCATGATAGCCGTGCGCCGTCCCAGGGAGCCAAATCGGCTTCTGCTTTTCCAGCGCCCTAACGACCGCGTCGTAATCGCGCACATCGACCGACTCATCGAGAACCGCCAGACCGGCCTGATGTGAAAGCAACTGGGCGAGGGTGATGCCTGCTTTTCGGGCTTGGGCGAAGGCTGGCCAGAATTCCGCGACCGGCCGTTCCAGACCAATTTTGTGGGTCTGCAGAACGTGAAGGAGACAAGCGCTGCCCAACCCTTTTGTTGCGGACCAGGTGAGAACGAGCGTGTCATCGGTCCACGGGATTTTGCGCTGCGCGTCGCGATAGCCGCCGTGCAAATCCAACACCGGCTCGCCGTTTTGCCAGATCGAGACCGCCGCTCCCAGTTCACCGAACTGGGAAAAATTTTCCGCGAAGATTGGTTCGAGACGCGTCGCCAGATGATCGCTGCTGAGCGCCATCAAGAAAGTTGCTCTTGCCTAACGAGTCGCTCAGTAGCTGCGCACGTAGGGATATTTCGATTCGTTGCCCAACTCCGGCGGGAATTCGGCGTAACCGCGGTGAACCCACGGGATGTCGCTGCGCAGAACTGGGTAGTAGCTGTCTTTATGGATGGGAAGCGGCCAGAGCAACGCTTCGTAGAGGCCAACGCCGAAGCGAGCAAACGCGCGGCCAGTGCCTTTGACCACGCCATAGCTCGCGGCAGCGGCATTGCCCTCATCGCTGTTGATTCTGCCAATCGTCACCGGAATTTCGGACCAGCCAAAGAGCACATTGGAAATACCGCGGCCGAGTTTCCGGGTCGGTCCGTAATCATTTGAAGGAGGATCCTGAATGTCAGCCAGTGCCGTGCTGGCGAAGCCGGCGATGAGCAAAGCAACGAACAAACGGCGCATAGACAAAAACGAGTAAATCGGTTTGTGCACGCAAATGCAACACCTTTATCGGGACCGGGTCGAGGAGGAATCTCTCGTGGCGTGAATCGACACAACAATTGTCACGAGCAGAGTGGTGCCAATGATGAGCAGAGAAAGCCAGTTCGGAATATGGATCCATTTTGCAACCATCATCTTCAGCCCGACAAAGCACAGGATCAGCGCCAGGCCAAAGCGGAGATAGATGAAGCGCGTAACCAGGTTCGCGAGCAGGAAATAGAGGGAGCGCAAGCCGAGGATTGCGCAGATATTTGAGGTGTAAACGATGAAAGTATCCTGCGTGATTGCGAGCACCGCCGGGATCGAGTCGACGGCGAAGATCAAATCCATCACGTCAATGACGAGAAGAACAAGCGCCAGCGGGGTGAGCATGCGTCGGCCCGCGACCAGGGCAATGAATTTCGGGCCGTGGTAATCGTTCGTTACCGGAAGTAAGCGGCGCGCGACTCTCAGAATGAGGTTGTTATCGAGGTCAAGGTCCTGGTCTTTGCCGCCGAACATGCGGAGGCCAGTGATGAAGAGGAATGCGCCAAAGAGATAAAGAACGAAATGGAAACGCCCGACCAGGGTGATCCCGAGCCAAATCATGATCGCGCGCATCACAATTGCGCCGAGAATTCCCCAGATCAGGACCCGGTGCTCGTACTGCGGCGGCACCCGGAAGTAGGCGAAGATAAGGACGAAGACAAAGATGTTATCGACGCTCAACGAATACTCGATCAGGTAGCCGGTGAAAAAATCGATGCCTTGATCGGGTCCCTGCCAGTGCCAGACGATGGCGTTAAAGCCGAGCGAGAGGGCGATCCAGATGAGGCTGCGCCAGGTCGCGCTGCGCAGGGAGATGGCGTGCGGTTTTCGATAGCTGAAAAGATCGATCGCCAGCGCGGCCAAAACCCCGAGGTGAAAAACGACCCAAAACCAAATGTTGACCGGCACGGGGCGCTAGACTTCCACGGCTGATGGGAGTGGGCAACGGGAAACAACAGGCCGCGCCTGGTTTGCGCGGGCGCGACGGCTCGTGCACTATACTTGTCTCTTTTTATGGACCCAGACCTGCAGAAGTTGGTGGAAGCCGGCAAAATAACGACCGCAGATGCGGGCCAACTCGAGCAGCTCAAGCCTGACACTTTTTGTCTCCACAAAAGCTGGGGTTTTGGTCGCGTCGCTGAGTGGAACCTTCTCCTCAATCAGATTCTGATCGACTTCGAGAAAAAGAAGGCGCACCCGATGCAGTTGCAGTACGCCGCGCAAAATTTGACCCCAATCCCGGCAGGACATTTCCTCGCGCAAAAAGCCAGCGACCTTGTCGCGCTCAAGAATCAGCTGAAGGAGGACCCGGTCGGGGTCGTGCGCAACATTCTGGAAAGTCTTGGCGGCAAGGCCACACAGGCGCAGATCAGTGGCTGGTTGTTAGGCGACATCTTCAACGAGCCGGAATTCAAGCGCTGGTGGGAGGCGACCAAGAAATTGTTGAAAAAGGAACGCCACTTCCTCATCCCGACAAAGAAGACCGATCCGGTCGAATTGCGAGCTGTCCCGGTCTCGCGCGCGGACGAACTGATCACCTTCTTCAACCAGGCGCGTCAGCCCAAGGAGCAGGCCGCCGCCCTCGACCAGATTATCAAGCTGCATTCGGAATTCGAAAACCCGGAAAAGCAATTGCAACCGCTGATCGACGCGATTGAAGAGACTGCGCGTCGCAACCAACGGCTCAACCCGGCGCTTGCTTTCGAACTCGTGATTGGACGCGACGATCTGATTCAGGTTGTCCAAAAGCTGCATCGGTCGCAACCAGATCTCACGCTCGACCGTTTAGTTCTCGAAGAGGAACCGCGGCTCGGCGCGATTTTGCTCAAGCTTCCATCGGCGAAAGAAAGGCGAGTGCTGCACGCTTTGCCCGCCGCGCTCGGCGAGCGCTGGGTCGCCCGCGGGCTCCAGCTCATGCAAGGCAACAACGCGCGGCTCGTGGCGGCGATCCCGAAGGTTTTTTCGGAAGCGGGGAAAGAAGCGGAACTTCGCTCCGCTTTGGATCGGAGCCTGCGCGAACATTCCGCGACGAGCGAGATGCTTTTCTGGCTTTGCAAGAATCGCTCGGCTTGGCCCGAGTTGATCAATCCAGAACTCCTCAGTGCGATTCTTTCCGCTTGCGAGCGCGACCAGCATAACGAGAGCAACAGTCGCAGCACCCGTTTGCGCGATCTGCTGCTTTCGGATCGCTCTTTGATTCCGGATATTTTTGCCGGGGCCGAGCCTGGTCTGGCGCGGGACGCCATGCGCCGTCTCATGCTCAGCCCCGTTTTTGACGAATTGACCAAGCGCTCGCTCCTGGCCCGAATCATCAAGCTCTATCCGGATCTGCAAAGTCTCATCACCGGCGAACAGGCGGAGGAAAAAAGCGCGGTCTTAATCGTTTCCTGGAGCAGTTTGCAACGACGAAAGACAGAACTCGAGGAGTTGGTAAACAAGAAGATCCCGGAGAACAGCAAGGAAATCGGCCTCGCTCGATCCTACGGCGACCTGCGCGAAAATTTCGAGTTCAAAGCAGCCAAGGAAATGCAAGCGGTTCTGATGCGGCGCAAATCTGAGCTCGAACGCGATCTACATCGCGCCCGCGGGACTGCCTTTGAAAGCCCCGATCTTTCCCAGGTCTCGATCGGCACCGTCGTCACATTGCGTGACACGAACTCGAACGAAGAGGAGACCTACTCCATTTTGGGAGCGTGGGACGGCGATCCGGAGCGTTCGATTATTTCCTATCAGGCGGCGATTGCCCAGTCATTGTTGGGCCATCGTCTCGGTGAGATCGTCGAGCTTACCGCGGAAGAGGACACCGGTCGCTATGCGATCGTCGCGATCGAGGCGGCGCCGCTCGATGAAGTCCCCGCCGATGTGGAATTGCTCGAGCCGGTTGTGTCAGAAACAACCTAACGAATCACGGCAGCGAGATCTCGTCGAAGCGGGCTTCCTCATTCAGGACGCTCTCCGCATGATTGTAAATCTCGCGCGCTTCCTCCGGTGAATTGCCGACCGCCGTCAGCCCGAGACGCCCTCTGCTGCCGAGAGCGCTGAGCATATGGAAAACGATTCCAGTTTGCTGGGTCTGGCCAAAATGCAATCCGCGACGGACAACCAGATCGAACAGATCATCCGGTGTGTAACCTCGATAAAGCGGTGATTCCATGTGATCGCTCGCGATCAGGAATTTTCTCTTCCCGTTAGGCGCGGTGAAGGTTGCGCTCTCTGCATCGTAGGATCCGCCGGTTAAGAATTGCAGGGTGAGAAATGGATGCGTGGTGCCGCCTTTGCGAAGATTGATTTCAATTGCGTACGTTTCCCAGGCAGCGGTTTTGCTGGCGCGAGTAACGACGAAGTCGAGCGCGAATCGTCCGATCACTCCCGCATCGCGTAGCAGCGCGCCGACTTTAGCGGCGTCCCGTGTGATTGCGCTCGCATAGCCCGGGTCGGCGGGGAAAATACAGCCCAGATAGCTTTGCCCGCTCGGTCCGCCCAGCATTTGATCATGGGTTGAAAGCAGCTCTACGTTTCCGAGCGGTGTGACTCGCAGTTGCACGCTTGGGCTGCGCACTTCCGCGGCCCCGATCCCAACGCGCTCCTCGACCACGCCGCCGTAGTTGCGAAATTTTTCCGCGTAGTCCTCGAATCTGATTGTCTCTTTTTCGAAACGCATCGCTCGCACGCGTTCCTTGATCGCGTCGTCTACGGCCGGTCCGAGATTTGATAGATCGACCAGGGCGTTCCCCTCTCCGGACACGCCTTCATTCAGTTTTACGACCGCCTGCGCCATTGACGGTCGCTGACCCCTCATCTGCATCAGAGCGGCGCAGATCTCGTCGATGCTGTTTAAATTTTCGAATCCGAGCGGGTGGTTGATGCCTGCCCGCGCAAAAAGCTGCCGGCATCCGGTCTTGGTCCCATGAGAGAAATGACGCGGATCGGCTCCGTAGAGTGGAATGCCGAGACGCAGCGCGAGGTTCCGCTCCAGGTAAGTGGTGTTGTAGCAGACGAGGTGAGCGCGATCTTTGTTCTGGATAGCCCCCTCGATACGCTCGAGCAGGCGCGGTCGTTCGAGGAGCTTGAGACTGAGAGGGCGGGCCGAGTCGTCATAGGGCGAGAGCAACGTCAGGCGCCGCATCGCGTGGCTACGAATAACACCAGGCAGCAGCCCGAGATAATATTCCACCACGCTGGGATGAATTGCTTGTGACGTGACGTAAACTAGCTTCGCTCGCGGCTGAGCCAGGAGCAGGAGGAGAAATAGGAAACGTTCCTCGTACCCCTGCACCTCGAAACCAGTCACTGCCATCTCCAGCGAGATTGAGGGCACAACGACGATTGTCTGCTCATCCTGATTGAAGGATTCGATCGAGCGCCAGAGGGGGACCAGTTTCTTTTGCAGAGTGTCAAAATGCGCGGCCGCTTCCTCGGACGAAACTCCAGCCGGCAGACCAATCAAATCAGGGTTCCTGTTCATTTGCTTGAAAGAGAGGGGGATGGGGCAAGGGCGAGCCTTAGTCGAGGAGAATCTGGAGATGTTACTAAATATTGCAGGGGCGATCCCGCGTTCGCTTTCATCTTGGACTTCAGAAAAATTATTCGCGACACTGGGCACTTGTGAAGCTCAAACCCCTAACAATCGGACCTGTCACGCTAGGCGGAAAAACGCCCGCGTTCATTCTGGGCCCGTGCGTGATCGAGTCGGCGGCGTTCGTGCGACGAATGGCGCAGAAAATTGCGAAAATCTGTGCAACGGAGGATCTGCCGTTCATCTTTAAAGCGTCTTACGATAAGGCGAATCGCACCTCGGTGCGTTCGTATCGCGGGGTCACGCTACGCGAAGGCTGCGAATTACTGGCCGAGATTGGGCGTGAGATCGGGATGCCGGTTACGACCGATGTGCATTCGCCTAACGAAGCAGAGTTCGCCGCGCAGTTCATCGATGTCCTGCAGGTTCCCGCTTTCCTCTGCCGCCAAACCGATCTTATCCACGCTGCTGCCGAGACGGGCCGGGTCGTCAACGTAAAGAAGGGTCAGTTCCTCGCGCCCTGGGATGTCGGCAACATTGCCGAGAAGCTGGAAGCATTCGGCGCGAAGAAATTCTTTTTCACCGAGCGCGGCACAACCTTTGGCTACAACAATCTCGTGGCCGACATGCGCTCGCTGGCGTGGCTGCGGGAGGCCGGTCATCACGTCATTTTCGATGCGACTCATTCGGTGCAACGTCCTGGGGGCGCGGGCGACTCGACCTCGGGTGACGCCGCGCTGGCGCCCGTCCTCGCCCGGGCGGCGCTGGCGGCCGGTTGCGATGGAATTTTCATGGAAGTACACGAAAACCCGGCTCGCGCTCTCTCCGACGGACCGAATCAAGTTCCGCTAAAGGATTTGCCGAAGCATTTGCGCATGTTAAAAACTATTCATGCTGCCGTTTCGTAGCGGGTCCCGCTTTCTCAGCGGGGCGCGCCTGAGTTTTGTTTTTCTGGTCGTGGGCAGCTGCCTCGCTTTCGGGGGCGATCGTAAACATCGCAAAGCCGCTCCGTCACCGAGCCGAGGCTCGGCCAAGGAAGGCGTGGATCTGAAAGATATTCCACTGACGGTGGGTCACGAGGCCAAGGGCCTGGTGCTGCCAAACTATGATCTGCAAGGAAATTTGCTCGGTCGGTTTGAAGCCGGAACCGCGGCCCGGATCGATGATAACCACATCAAATTTACTGATTTAAAGATTGTCAGCTACGACGCGAAGGAGAAGCCCGACTTCAACGTCGTGATGCAGGACGCGGTGCTTAATCTCGAAACGCGTGTGATCGATTCTAACAACAAAGCCAATATCAAGCGCGCCGATTTCGAGATCGTCGGCGATAAGGTTCAATTCAATACCGCGACCCGTTACGGCACACTCACCGGCAATGTGCACATGACGATTTATAACCAGAAAGAGCTTTCTGGCGGCGGCACCAAACCAGGCAGCGCCACTCCAAGCCCCACTAAACCATGAAACGCATTTTTGCCGGAGGAGCTTGCCTTCTTGCCATCGCCATCGCTGCCCGCGTGCCGGCGCAGAACGCCTCGGCCAGCTCGGCGCCCCACAAGAAAGTAAAGACGCAAAAGCCCGCTGCCGCGTCGACGCCTGCTGCCAAGGCAAAAGCGCAAATCCCGCCGGGGCTCGCCGCCGCCAATGATAACAATGGCCAACCTATCGTGACCCAAATCTATTCGGATGAAGCGTCATTCGAAACCGAGAAGCGGATTGGAGTTTTCACGGGACACGTCCGTGTTTTTGACCCGCGCTTTAATCTGCAATCGGACAAACTAACTGTCTTCATTCACAAGGAGGAAGGCGAGGGCTTGGAAAAAGCGATCGCAGAAGGAAATGTCGGCGTTGTTCGCGACAAGCCCGATCCAAAAGGGGGGCCTCCTTCGAAAGCAGTCGGACTTTCCGACAAAGCGGTTTACACTTCCTCGGATGGGAATGTGGAACTAACGGGGAGCCCACGTGTGCAAATGAACCTGGATTCCCACGTCGCGACCAGCCCGGACACAGTCATGATTCTCAACCAAAATGGCCACCTTACGACGCATGGCCCGAGCCGGACGGAGATCCGGCAGGAGAATACAAACGGAAAGCCCGGACAACCCGGTCAGCCGGCACAACCCGGTCAGCCGTCGCCAACACCATCTCCAGGAGCCACCGCGCCCGCATCTCCGACTCCAAGCCCCGCCGCATCGCCAACTACAAATCCCTGATGAGCCCGACGTCTGCTCCTGCTGCCAGCCCTGCTGCTCGACCGGTCCCATTGCCTGACGAACACCCGGAGGTCCTCGTCACGGAGGATCTGGTCAAGATCTATGGCGGCCGCGCTGTCGTAAACGGGGTGAAACTGGAGGTGGGGCAGGGGGAAATTGTCGGGTTGCTCGGCAAGAACGGTGCTGGCAAGACGACCAGCTTTTACATGATCGTCGGACTCGTTAGGCCAAATAGCGGCCGGGTAATCTTTTCCGGAACCGATGTGACTGGCTACCCGATGTACAAACGCGCCCGGTTGGGTATGGGGTACCTCCCGCAAGAGGAGTCCATCTTTCGCAAGATGACGGTGGAGCAAAACATATTGGCCATCCTTGAGACAATGCCGCTGAGCAAGAAGGAGCGCCGCCACCGCTGCGACGAGTTACTTCATCAATTTGGCATCGAACGCATTGCAAAAAACACCGCGCTAACTCTTAGCGGCGGCGAGAAGCGCCGCCTCACCATCGCGCGTTCGCTCGTTACCCGGCCGAAACTGCTCATGCTCGACGAGCCCTTCAGCGGGGTCGATCCAATTGCCGTCTATGATGTGCAACAGCTTGTGGTTAACCTGCGCAAATCGGGTCTCGCCATTCTCATCACGGATCACAATGTCCGCGAGACTCTTTCGATCGTGGATCGCGCTTATCTGATCGACGAGGGCAGGGTCGTCAGCGAAGGCACCAAAGATTTCCTGATCAACGATCCGATCAGTCGCCAGCTTTACCTCGGCGAGCGTTTTCAGATGTAAAACGAAAGGAGCTTATGCAAACCGCTAATGCCAACCCAAACGTAAAGGTCACCGGCCGCCATCTGGCGATCACCGACGCCATCAATGAATACGCAGTGCGCAAGATCGAAGGCCTCCACCTCGATTATCCGAAGATCATCGAAGCCCATGTCATCCTCGGCGTGGAAAAGTACCGCCACTGGGCGGAAGTCATCCTGATTTGCTCGAACCACATCACGATCGAAGCTAACGAAGAGACGGATGACCTTTACGCCGCGATCGACGCCGTAACCGACAAAATCGCGCGCCAAATGCGCAAATACAAAACGCGACTGCTGCGCCGAAATCGTCCGCGCAAAGAGGATATTCGGCACCTTGAAGAGCAGATTTTGCATCCTGAGCCGGTGGAAGAAGATGAGCATCACGTTCACACGGTGGTGCGAACGGAGCGTTATCCGGTTAAGCCGATGTTTATCGATGAAGCGGTGTTGCAGCTGGAAATGTCGACCCGCCAATTTCTTGTGTTCATGAACGCGCGGGATTCCCGCGTGAATGTCCTCTACCGGCGGAACAGCGGCGATTTCGGTTTGATTGAGCCAACGCTAGGGTAAGTCTGGCCGTCAGACGTGGCCAACCGGACCAGCGGTGTTACTAACGTGACACTGGTGTCATAATTCTTAACGCTCAGCTCGCTCCTTTTCGAGGCTTCTCCCTAGATGGGACGACGCGGCACGCCCGTTGCTGAGAGGAATCAAAACCTTCGCCATGCTTACGTTTTCGACATTTCTTCTCACTGCCGGTTCAGTTCTCGCCACCGTTTGGTGGGCATGCAAGAACGAGCAGACCCCTTCCGCGCCGTAGTACGGCATTACGTTTAGCGAATTCGCGCGCTCGATGACTGGCCAAGCCCATCTTGGGTGCAGCTACAGCGTCTCCGTCGGCCGACTTCGGAAGCAACGCTATTCGCCTTGGCTTCAGCGCTCGGTTGGACGCTGCTCGAGTTGGAGATGGCATTGCTCGAGGCGCCGACCACATTAACGATGTAGAATCGCTGCGCACGTTAGACCTCCCGACACGGCGCGGTGCGGCCTGCGCCGTCAGAATTCTTCTGCCTGAATCGCGGCGGGCAAAACGGAGTTTTCCATCCCGATGGCAAATGTTGGGAAATGCGGTGTCCAGCCGACTCCGCGCAGTTTCGCGTTGCGAACCCGTTTGTTACTTAAGCCCCGCTTGCCAGTTCGCGCGCTGGTTGATTTTGGCGGGGTGGGACGACTGAGTCTCGCGGCCAGCCACTCGTAGCAGGTGCGCTCGGTTAGTGGCTCATCGTCTGCGACATTGAAAATGGAAGCCGCCTGCCTTTTTTCGTTTGGCAGGGTAACGAGAAGAAAAAGCGCCCTGGCGATGTCATCGCGATGAGCTTGATTGAGATAACGCTCTCCATCTCCAGTGATCCTCGCTTCCCCGGAGAGAAATTTGCGGAGAAGCGCCGAGCGGTTGGGACCGTAGATACCGGCGAGACGGGCAACGATACCGCCGCCCTCCCGAACGAGTTCCTCCGTCTGACGCAGGATCTGGCCGGTTTCGTGCGTGGGTTCTGCCACGCTTTCTTCGTCGACCCATTCGCCCCCGGTCTGCGCGTAAACGGACGTGCTACTGGTGTAGAGAAAAGCCGGCGGCTGCAAGACCGAGAAAAGGTTTCGCGCGCCCTCCAGATATACCCGGCGATAACTCTCTGCTCCTCCACCACCCGAGCTGGCGCAATGAATGACCGCATCGAATTCTCTCGCGGCTTTCTTCACCGCATCGACCGACGTGATGTCGACCGCTTGCAGCGCATAAGGTTTGTTCGCCAACTGCACCGCAGACTCCGCCGAATGCGTCCAGCCTTCCACTTCCCAACCGGCGGCGTGAAACAAATCGGCCGTCGCGACACCGACATAACCGCAGCCGGCGATGAGGAGGCGCCCCATCAGATGGCGACGGGCGCGATCTCGATTTCCGCGAATTCGTCAGGCTGGATCGCTCGCACCTGTTTCAGACGGATCAATTCAAGCAAAGCGAGGAAAGTGACAACAATTTCGACGCGCGACGCTGCGCGCACAAACAATTCCGAAAATCGCACCGCTTTGCCACCAGCGAGGGTTTGCAAAATCTTTTCGATCTTGTCGGAGACCGTAAAATTTTCGCCGAAGATTTCGCGCAAATCTTCCTTGGCATCGAGTCGCTTGAGCACGTTCTGGAAGGCGTTGATCAGTTGAAAAATCCCGACTTCGCCTAACGGGAGCGGCGCCAACTCCGGCAACGCGCCATTGCCGGTCCGCGCAAAAATCCGCTCCTGCTCGAGCGCGCGCGCCTGCAATTGGCCGGCTGCTTCCTTGAATTTCTTGTACTCAATCAGCTGCCGGATCAGATCCCAGCGCGGATCATCCTCCTCGACATCCTCCTCGGGTGGTTGCAGATCCGCGGGGAGGAGGCTGCGGCTCTTCAAGTAAATCAGGTTCGCGGCCATAACGACGAACTCGCCCGCGACTTCGATGTTCAGCTCTTTAAAAGCCTGAAGATATTCGAGGTATTGCTTGGTGATCCGCTCGAGCGAGATGTCATAAATATCGAGCTCGTCGCGCTTGATCAGGTAAAGAAGCAAATCAAGCGGGCCCTCGAAAATCTCGAGCCGGACTTTGTATTCGGTTTCCATCGTGAGGGCGGGATTCTAGCGACTCATGCCAAGCTTGTCATCCGCGCCGCGGCCGACTATCGATTTTAGTTCGCGTGCCTTGCGCCGTTCGACATATCGTTTCCGGACGAGCCATGGCTGAAGCACGCGCGCCAGAACCGAAACAGCTCAACGAAGCGCAGGTCGCGCGCACGATTGCGGAGCGCGACAGAATCGGTTTCGCGCTTTTTCTTGGCGCGGGCGCCTCGAAAAGTTCAGGCGTCTTGCTCGCCTCGGAAATGATCGCCGAATGGCGCGAGATGGCATACGCGGATGCCTGTTCGAGTAACAAGTCGTTAGGCAAGTTCGGCTGTGAAGCGTGGTGCAAGCAGCAGAAAGCCTGGTACGAGCAAGACGACGAATATTCGCAGTTGTTCGAACTAATTTATGAAGACTCGCGTTCCCGCCAGCGTTACATCGAGGACAAGATCAAGGACGCGTTTCCGAGCTGGGGTTATCTTTACCTGGCTAACATCGTTCAGCACGGCCGTTTCAACATTGTCTTCACCACCAATTTCGACGACCTCATTAACGAAGCGTTGACCATTTTTCTCGGTTACAACGCCGTGGTCTGCGCGGTCGATTCCGAAGTCGCCACCATCAATGTCACCACGGATCGCGCCAAGATCGTGAAGCTCCACGGCGATTACTTGTTCGAGAGCTTCATGAAGAACACGAGCAAGGAACTCAAGGCGCTCACCACTAACATGGAGGAAAAGTTTGCGCAGTTCGCGCTCGAGAACGGCCTGGTCGTCCTGGGTTACGCCGGCCGGGACGAATCGATCATGCGCGTGCTGGAACAATTGCTCAAGGACGGGCGCTGCTTTCCGCACGGACTTTATTGGGGCCTGCGCGTGGGCGAAAAAATCGCGCCGCGCGTGCGCAAACTCGCGCTGGATCATCCGGAACGGTTTCGCCTGTTCACTTTCGCCGATTTCGATTCGTTCATGGCGCGTCTGCACGATCTTTGCGGGGGTCGCACCGGCACGAAAGCAATTCCGCTCGAACTTCCGGAAACGATCCTAACGCCCTATCAGGCACTGGAAGAACGCTATCAACATTTGTTGAAAGCGGCCGGACCGGATGCGCCGGAAACAATTCGCAAACACGTGGCGAAATTGCAGGAGGAATTGAGCCGGCCCTGGGCGAAAGCGAAGGCGGACGATTTTGATTTATTGCAGGCGCAGATCTCGCTGGGGCGTCGTGATTACAAAGCGGCGTTGCAGGTCATCGAAAATTTCGTCGCGAAACATCCACGGAACGCCGATGGCCTGACCGCCTGGGGTAATGCGCTGGCGATTCGCGCGGAGGAGGAGAGTTCAGCCAGCGCCACGGAAGAAGCGGTCGCAAAATGGAAAGAAGCGATCGCGGCCGATCCGAATACGTTGCAGGCGCGTTACAGTCTGGCGCGTCATTATGCGATGAAGCAGCAAAGCGCGGAAGGCATCGCCATCTGTGAAGACCTGCGCAAGCTCGTGCCTAACGATTTGGGCCTGCGACGTAATCTCGCGCAGTTCTACGGCAACGCCGGTCGTTACGATGAATCGGAGCGCGAATTGCAATGGCTGCTCGAACGCGAACCGAACAATGCGGAATTGCATGCGTTTCGCGCATCGCTGCTCGAACAGCGCGGCCTGATTCCGGAAGCGATCGAAGAATTGAAACGCTGTGTGACGCTTGCACCGCAGAACGCATGGATGCGATTTGGTTTGGGCAACGGTCTCGCCAAAACGAATCGCGTGCGCGAAGCCGCGACAGAATTTGAAGAAGCGATTTGTCTTGATCCGCGCAACATCAATTTCCGCATCCAGGTTGCGCAGTTTTATTTGATGCAAAATCACGCGCAGTTGGCATTGCCGCATTTGCAGACCGCGGTGCAGATCGCGCCGCAATCGGCTGAAGCGCACGGCTGGCTTTGCCAGACCATGTTGGCGCTGGGAAATTTTCCCGCCGCACAAAACGAAGGCGAAGCTGCCGTCCGTCTTTCGCCTAACGACACCAGATTGCGCATGACTGTCGGCATGGCTTATCAACAAGCGGGTCGTGTCACCGAAGCTGAAGCACATTATGTCGCTGCCACGCAAATCAATCCCGCGGTGCCAGAAGGGTGCGGCGCATTGGCACAACTTTATTTCATGCAAAATCGCAGCGCGGAGTTGAACGCGGTCATGCAGCGCTTGCAGCAGATCAATCCGCAAGTCGCGCAGATGTTGCACTCGCAAATGCAGATGCAGCAAATGCAACGAATGCAGCAGACCGGTCAGCGCTGGCTGCCAAACGCGCAGGACCAATGGCGCGCTTTCATGCAAAACATCACGCCAACTGCGCCGCCGCAAAATCCGCCGGGTCAGCCACCGCCTTTGCCGAACCAATGGCACCCGCCGCGTTGAAGCACGCGCATGTGCTCCGCGATCACCCGGGTTTTTCTCGTCAGCACGGCGCCACCTTGCTTGAGCGCGGAAAGCAGGAGGTAACCCTCGCTGGGACACAGCTCAGCGTCATCGCGGAGGGGCTAAGCCTCACCGGGCCGCATCTCGGGGACGCCGGAAGAGGGCTCGGGGTTAACGGCTGACGATTCGGGGACAGGTCGAGAACGACTCCGCCCGGGCCGGATCGCGCTCGGAGTTGCCGGAAACAATCTCGCCGTTACCGGAACGGGTCTCGGGGTCGCCGCGAAAACGCTCAGGCCGAATGATCGCACGGACACGCATGCCTCGAAGAAAGCGAGTAGCCCCGCGGCCACCGTGCCGGCGCCGTTGTAGACGCTTCCCTCTGGGAGGCACGGTTTTGCGCTCGGAATACAGTTGAACCTGACGTTCAAACCGACAGCGGCGTTTCGCAGAGCGAACCGTCTACATTGCTAAGAGATGTGCGTCGCTTTCACTCGATTCCAGATTTCGTCCAGGCCGGCGAGATCAACTTCACCGAGTTGGCGGCCCGTCGCTTTCAGTTCCTCTTCCATGGCATGGAAGCGCGTGATGAATTTTTCTGTCGCCGCGGCCAGGACGGTTTCTGCGTCGAGCTTGTTCTTGCGCACCAGGTTCACGACCGCGAAAAGAAGATCGCCCATCTCGTCGGCGATCGCCGCCTCGTCCGCTGAGGCGATGGCTTCCTTCGCTTCGCTGAGTTCCTCATCCACCTTTGCCATCACATCCTTAAGCTCGCTCCAATCGAATCCAACCCGGGCGGCTTTGGTTTGCGCTTTTTGCGCCAGAAGCAGAGCGGGCAACGCTCTCGTTAGGCCAGCGAAATAACCGGCTTGTTCTGAATTTTTCTCGGCGCGTTTGATGGCGTCCCATTGCTTGAGCACCGCGCCGGTGTCGCGCGCCTCGCTGTCGCCAAACACGTGCGGGTGCCGCCTAACGAGTTTGTCACCAATCTCTCGGGCCACATCTTCAATCGTGAAGCGGCCGTCTTCACTCGCGATCTGGGCGTGGATCACCACTTGCAAAAGCAAATCGCCGAGTTCTTCGCGCAGGTTCGCATCGTCGCTTTTCCGAATCGCGTCTGCGACTTCGTAAGCTTCCTCGAGCAACCCGGGAACGAGGCTGGCGTGCGTCTGTTCGCGATCCCAGGGGCAGCCGCCCGGCGCCCGGAGCCGGCGCATGATTTCGCACAGGCGAGAGAAGTTTTCGTGAATCGTGGATTGTGAATCGTGAATCGGTTCCGCCATCACGCATTATTGCCCAGGTGGCGGCCGCTGGCACAACGATTCACGATGTGCCGATTCTCGATTCACGAACGCTAAATCCGCCAAAGCGAACGGTGACTTCCGAACTCGGAAATTTCTCCGGACGTCTTGCGGCCAACGTAAACCGATATCCCGATCACAGTGATCAGTGTGCCGCCGAAGATGATCGCGACCAGCCAGGAGGGAATGTGCCCGACGCGAAGAGCGCGATAAAACGCGCCGACGGTGTCGATCGGCTCGCTCGCGTGCAGGTAAATTTTCATGACCCACGCGATCATAATGAGGATGAAGATGAAAACGTAGTTTCGTTTCAACCTGCGCCCGACCGCTTCCAGTTTGCCGATCTTGAACGACGGGAGGATCAAATCTTCGCAGACCAGTTTTTTCCATTCGCCCTGCAAAAGGTGTCGGTTTTCCATGACCATGGGGACGAGGAAATGCGCCTCGAGCATGCGCACCCGCGCGCGAAACGCATCGTAGAATCGGTAACGCCGCGCTTCGATCCAAAGCATGATCCAGACGATCGCCAGATTGAAAAAGAAAATGAGATGCGGAACGCTGGCGTTGGAAAAAGCGATCGTGATGATGGCCGTGCTGCTCGTCACCGCCCAGTTTGTCGTGGTGTCGAGGCGGGTGCGCCAGACCATGATGCGGCCGAGCTCGCCCCGGTAGAAGTGCGACATCGCATTGACGTAGCCCTGGTCATACAGGCTGGTGCTGTGTGCGATGTGCAACGCTTCGTCGGTCGGTTGCTGATTTTCAGTCGCCACGCGTTGCGAATGATTCGACTTCTCGGCGGCGCACGTCAATCTATCAATTCACCAACACATGAGCTCTTCCCTGCTTGACGGCCTTCTCGATCCAAAATACTTCGTCCCCGAACTGAAGGGCACCACCGCGAGCGAAGCGATTTGGGAAATTGTCCAGCTGATGCACGAGGGCGGCGAACTGCGGCAGGCCAAGCCCTTCTTCGAAGCGCTGATGGAGCGCGAGAAGAAAAGCCCGACGGTCGACGATAATGGCGTCGCGTACCCTCATGCGCGGACCGAGCTTGTTGACGAAATCATGCTCGGCATTGGCCGAAGCAAAAAAGGCGTTCGGTTCGGCCCGGACGATCTGGTCCACCTGATCTTCGTCATCGCAGTGCCGCGACAATTGGTGAACGACTACCTGATCTGCGTCGGCGCCTTGGCCCGAACTCTCCGGCCCGAGGGAACGCGAGAAGCCCTGCTGGCTGCGGCCACACCAGCGGAGTTCATCGCGCGATTGCGGAAGCGCGGTTGATTCGTTAGGCGCGGAATTGCCGATGGCCGGCGAAAGCAACGGGGATTCGCTTACTCGGATTTGTTGATCAACCGAGTCCGCGCCCGATCGAGCGCTCGCCGTTCGCTGGCGGTCAAACTTCCGATGCCGGACTTGGAGATTTTCTCGAGCAGGGGATCGATCGACTCGTAGATATTTTCCGATTCGGAGGAGCGGCGCGTTTCCGGTGAGGGAACGACGCGGAGGACGCGTTTCGAGCGCCATTGCCCGGTCCAATCGCTTAGCCAGCCGAGCTCACGCCCGGCTCCGCGCAAATTCACAAAGCCATAGGCGAGAGCCACACTGATCCAGAGCAACGTCAGCTCGGACCAGCGGTGATAAGCGAGCAATTGCAGCGAATAGGCCGCGACAAAAATCAACGCGACCCATTTTGCCATGACCCGGAGAAAGAGTTCGACGTTCGGGTAGATCGCGGCAAAAGCGACGAAGATGGCGAAGTGGATAGTGGCGGAACCGTCCAACCCAGTGCGCTGCCACAGTCCCCAAATGGCGAGGAGCATTGTCGGCACAATGAGGAGCAGGAGGTAGAGGGCGATAAACGCGCGCCGACCGAGGAAGCGCTCGACCTCACGTCCGAAGACGAAGAGCATGTACATCTCGATCGCGAACCAGATGATGTTCGATGGCGGATGGACAAAGGCGTAGGTCGCGATCTGCCAAAAATGCAAATTGGATATGACCTGTGCGCTGTCGAAGGCGAGCAAGTTGAGGAATGCGCCTCCACCAAAAGCGATCAGAAAGCAACCCAGGATCATGGACGCGACGTGCACGATGACCAAGAGAGTGGTGACATAGACGGGATAGCGTCCCACCCAAGTCACCGGCTCGTAATCATCCGAAATCGCGGTCCCAAACATCATAATAGTTAACGGCGCAGGTTGCGGGAGCGCAAGCGTGCTTCCTTTCTACGAAATCGCCGTCGAGGGCGGATGGAGATTTTCCTTGGCCTCTCGCCGGAAGCGATCAAAAGTGGAGCCTCGCTTGCGCCCTCGTCGCGCGACTCTCGCTTATGGAAAACATTGCTCCTGCCATTTCGCCTCCCGGTGACTTTGGTAAAAACAAGCCGGCCAACCAGGCCGTGCTCGATTGGGTGCAGGAGATTGCGACCCTGACGCAGCCCCAAAACATTTTCTGGTGCGATGGGTCGGAGGCGGAGAACGAGTATCTGCTCGGCGAGGCTTGCCGGCAGGGCGTGCTGATCAAGCTCAATCAAGAAAAGAATCCCGGTTGTTACCTGCATCGTTCTAATCCGAACGACGTCGCGCGGGTTGAGCAATTCACCCTCATCTGCACCCCGACTCAGCAAGAAGCTGGCCCAACCAATAACTGGGCAGAGCCGGAGGAAACGTATCGCAAGCTCAATGGCATGCTGATGGGCGCGATGCAGGGACGAACGATGTTCGTCGTGCCCTACATCATGGGCCCGCCGGATTCGCCCCTGGCCAAAGTCGGTTTTGAAATTACCGACTCAATTTACGTCGTCCTGAGCATGCGGATCATGACGCGTATGGGTGCGCAAGCCGCGACCCGGCTCGGCGAAAAAAAGGATGCCGAATTCAATCGCGGGGTGCACTCGCTGCTCGACGTCAATCCGGAACGACGGTGGATTTGTCATTTTCCGCAGGACAACACGATTATCTCGGTCGGGTCGGGTTATGGCGGCAATGTGCTCTTGAGCAAGAAATGCCTCGCGCTCCGGATCGCCTCCTACCTCGCGAAAAAGCAAGGCTGGCTTGCCGAGCATATGCTGATTCTCGGGGTCGAATCGCCCGCGGGAAAAAAGCACTACGTCGCGGCAGCTTTCCCAAGCGCTTGCGGAAAGACGAACTTCGCGATGCTCATTCCGCCAGCCCATTTCGCCGGCTGGAAGATCAGCACGATTGGCGACGACATCGCCTGGATGCAAGTCGGCAAGGACGGCCGGCTTTATGCGGTCAATCCAGAGAACGGATATTTCGGTGTTGTGCCTGGAACGAGTTACAAGTCGAACTCGAACGCGATGCGCGCGATTGAGCGCGACACCGTGTTCACGAACGTCGCCCTAACGAGTGATGGCGACGTCTGGTGGGAAGGAAAAGACGGCCCGCCGCCGAGCGCCGCGACCGATTGGCGCGGGAATCCATGGACGCCCGCGTCGGCGGAAAAAGGCGCACATCCCAACAGCCGCTTCGCCGTCCCGATGCGCAACAACCCGGTGCTCGATCCGAATGTTGACAATGGAGGCGGCGTTCCGATTAGCGCGATCATCTTTGGCGGGCGGCGCAGCAACACGATGCCACTCGTTTTCCAGGCGATGAATTGGAACCACGGCGTCTACGTCGGATCGGCAATGGCGTCTGAGACAACGGCTGCGGCGACCGGGGCGGTTGGTCAAGTGCGGCGCGATCCGATGGCGATGCTGCCGTTTTGTGGTTACAACATGGGCGACTATTTCCGGCACTGGCTCGAGACCGGCCCGCGCCTAACGAATCCGCCGCTGATCTTTCACGTAAACTGGTTTCGGAAAGATGCGGCCGGAAAATTTCTCTGGCCGGGGTTTGGCGACAACATGCGGGTTTTGAAATGGATCATCGACCGCTGTGAAGGAAAAGGTGGAGCGGTCGAGAGCCCCATCGGGGGCACGCCGCGCGCAGAGGATCTCGATCTGGACGAGTTGGATGTTTCCCCAGAAATGATGCGCGAGTTGCTCGCGGTGAACGCGGACGATTGGGCCAAAGAACTGGCTGACCAGGAGGAATTTTTCAAATCGCTTCAGCCCGGTGTGCCGCAAGAGCTGCTCGACGAGCAGAAAAAGCTGGCCGCGCGGCTCGGTCGTTAGGCGGGGGAGGAAAGGCCTGAAAGGTCGCCGGAAATTAGCCGGTGGTGTAAACCACCGGCTAGAATGGATATAACAAATGCGCCTCGGCAGGGGCGGCGGCATTCACCAGTTGCGGAGGAAGGCTCGATCCAACGAACAGCAGCAGCCCTCGGTGTGCCGACCTGATCCTATTTCCTACGACATGCGTTCAACTGATCGGACCGGGATCACCGATCCCGGCCACATTCCGGCTTGCTCCGCTAGACACTCTGCCGCTCAGTGAGGGGCCATGGCTGGACTTGTGGTTAAACCGCGTGCGCGGATTTTTCATGGACACGATTGGGTGTTCAGCGGCGAGGTTCTGAAGGTTTTTGGGAATCCCGCCGACGGCGATGTGATTTCGCTTAAGGATGGTCGCGATCGGTTTCTGGGCAGCGCGATTTATAACGCGAAATCGCAGATCGTTGCGCGCAGGTTTTCGCGCCGACGACAGTCGCTCGATCTCGATTTTTTCCAGCGGCGGATCGCGCAGGCGATCGAATATCGAGAGCGCCGCGGGATCTTTTCTAGGTTTTGCCGGGTCGTTTGGAGCGAGAGCGACGGGCTGCCTGGATTGATTGTCGATCGTTATGGCGATTGTCTCGTGCTTCAGACGCTCACCTTGGCGATGGATCAGCGGAAAGAGATTATCGTTCGGGCGTTGAAGGATTGCTTTTCTGCGACGACCGCTGCGTCCCCTGGAGATAGAAACACGGACGGGACGGCGCCCGTCCCTCCAATCATCGAGCGGAACGATGCGCCGGTGCGGCGCGCGGAAGGGATGGAGTTGTGCACCGGCGTCTTATCAGGTGAAGCGCCGGGCGCGGTCGAAATGGAAATCGCTGGGGTGAAATTGGAGGTTGATCTCCTGCATTCGCAAAAGACCGGCTTTTATTTGGATCAATTGCCGAACTACCCGCTCGTCGCCGAGTACGCGAAAGGAAGACGGGTGCTTGATTGTTTTAGCAGTCAGGGCGGATTCGCGCTCGCTTGTGCGCGTGCGGGGGCGACCGAAGTGATCGGGGTGGAGGGGGGCGCGGAAAGCGTGAGGGCGGCGCAGCAGAATTCTGCGCGTAACCAATTATCAGTGAGATGGGTGGAGGAAGATGTTTTTCAGTTTCTGCGAGGGGCGGAGAAAGCCGGCGAAAAGTTCGACCTCATCATTCTCGATCCGCCTTCGTTCACGAAAAGCAAAGGTGGGCTGCGCGACGCGTTGCGCGGTTATAACGAACTGCACGTGCGCGCTTTCAAAATGCTTTCACCTAACGGATTGCTCGCCACGTTTTCCTGCTCGCATCATGTCAGTGGCGAAATCTTCGACCAGATGATCGCAGATGCACTGGTCGATGCGCGATGTTCGGCCCGGCGGTTGCGACGTTTCGAGCAGGCGCTCGATCATCCCGTGCTGCCGACTCTGCCGGAGACGGAATATTTTCGCGGGCGATTGCTGGAGATGATGCCCGGTCGTTAGGGGAGCGCACGCGCCTCGCGTGCTGATTCCGGCGCCTCGCCGGAATCTCAGAGCATGAGCAAGAGCAGGAGAAGGAGTAAGATGACGAATCGTTGCATTTCGATCTGAAAAATCTGGCAATCTTGGTGGGGCCATTTAATATCCACGCGTAGCCTTCCTGCCTTAGCAACATATGCCCGAACGCCTCCGCACGAT
>Ga0207691_10000268_pt1 | contig 51406 bp, 46 predicted proteins | sample KBSM13metaG_FD_184327 | JGI IMG/M metagenome (GOLD analysis project Ga0207691, IMG submission 184327) | Miscanthus rhizosphere microbial communities from Kellogg Biological Station, Michigan, USA - KBS M1-3 metaG (SPAdes) (version 2) | ecosystem: Host-associated > Plants > Roots > Rhizosphere >...
ACGACCAGTGCCCGAGCTCCGCGGCCGGCGACTATTCGAACCTGAAGCTCTACAACGTGACCTCGCAGGTCGCACTGGGCGTAGGCGTGGCTTGCGTGGGCACTGCGGTGACGATGCTCGTGCTGCAACGCAAGCACGCGGCGCCCGCGAAGGCCGGCATGACGATCTTACCGAGCGCGCCGAACAGCTTGGCCGGCGTTTCTTGGGCCGGCCAGTTCTAGTCGCCGCGCAGCTGGCGCTATTTCAAAAGCCGGGGTCGATACGCCATTTGGGCGCGGGCTTCGGCTTCGCGGATGCCGTCGGCTGGACGGCTGCTCCGGGGCCTGGCCCTGGCGAAAGCACTTTGGGCGGGGTTGCCGTGCGCGGGGCAACCGCTGCCGGCGCGATCACTGGCGCGGCTTCGCCCGTGGCAGTCGCCGCGGGCTCCGCTGCGCGGGGCGCGTCCAGCTCGGTCGTGGCAGTCGCAGGCGCGACCTTGGCTGGCTCATCCGGGGGCGCCGGCAGCACCGCTTCGACGCGGCTCGATTTGGAAAGGGCGAACGCGCCCGCCGCGGCCAGGAGCAGCGCGCCGCACAGCGAAAGCACGAGCAGCCAGCCGCGCTTGTGCGCTGGGACGGGGGGGGCGCCCAGGATGCCAAACGTTTTGCTGTCCTCGCCCAAGGAGGGCACGCTCGCCCTGAGCTCCGACAGCGAGCGACGCTGGGATTGAGTGAGGGGGTTCGGGATGTCCGTGTGCGAACGCGAGCCGCGCTTGTCGGCCAGCGCCAGGGCAGCGGCCAGCGCCACGCGGCTCTCTTCGCGCTTGTTGCCGAACAACTTGCGGATGAAGGTGCCGACGTCTTCGTCGGTGTTGGCGCGCTCGGCCACAGGCAGGCATTGATCCAGCGCGCGCTGAAACTCGCTCGCGCTGGCAAAGCGCGCGTTGGCGTCTTTGGCCAGGGCTTTGAGCAGCACGGCCTGCAAGCCTTCGGGATAGTCCGGAATGAACGAGCGCGGCGAAACCACGGCTTCATCCGAGGCGATGGTGTACATCGTGGCCGCCTCGCTTTCGCGGCGAAAGGGGTGCTTGCCCGTGGTGAGCGCATACAGCACGATGCCCATCGCGAAGATGTCGACGCGCCGGTCGATCGCTTCACCGCGCACCTGCTCGGGCGCCATGTAGCTGACTTTGCCCTTGAGCTGTCCGGCCACGGTCGCGCTGCCGCCCATTGCGGTTGCCTTGGCAACGCCGAAGTCGACCACCTTGGACACGCCGTCGTAGGTGACCAAAATATTTTGCGGGGACACGTCGCGATGCACGAGTCCGATCAACCGGCCCTTTTCGTCGCGCAGCTCGTGAGCGGCATGCAGGCCAGCGCAGGCGTTCATCACGATGCGCACGGCGATGGGCAGCGGCACGCCCCCGGCGGGTTTCGCCGTCTTCATCAACTGATTGAGCGGAACGCCGTCGATCCACTCCATCGCCAGGTAGAGCACGCCCTCTTGCTCGCCGAGGTCCGAGATCTCGACCACATTGGGGTGCCTTATCTGCGAGGCGAGGGAGGCCTCGTCCAAGAACATTTGCTCGAACTGGGCGTCTTCGCTCAGCTTGGAGAGCATGGTCTTGACCGCGACGATCTTTTGGAAACCGCGCGTGCCCTTGACCCGCGCCGCCCACACCATCGCCATGCCACCGGTGGCGAGAGGCAACAGTAACTCGTATCTCCCAAGCACGTGCCCTTGGGAAATTTCCCCTGCCAGAGTCGGCGGGGCGGGGGCGTGGGGCGCAGTATTCACATTAGATCTTCAAATGTTTACAGACTCCGGCCCCTGGCTCAAGGGTAGGGCGGGATCTTTTTTGGATCAGGTAGGCGGCGGGGGCGGGCGCGGCGACGGCCGGGGTGTTTGTGCGGCATTGTGCCCGCTGCTACGTGCTCGCCCCCCCCGCGCCACCGCGCCAGCCCCGAGCACCGCTCAGTCGTGAATCGTCACTTTGACCATTTGCACGGGGGTCACCGGGCGGTCCCCGGCGGCGGTGGGGGTGGTTTCGATCTTCTTCACGATATCCAGACCCTTCACGACCTTGGCAAACACCGGATGCTTGGAGGCACCGGGAGTGAACCAATCCAGGTAACTGTTGTGCACCGTATTGATGAAGAACTGGCAGCTGCCGCTGTCGGGGCGACCGGTGTTGGCCATCGACAGCGTGCCCGGCTCATTCGAAATTTTGGCGTCCGCGGGGTGCTCATCCTTGATCGTGCCGTCGGGGCTGTTGCCGGTGCCGGCGCGCGGGCTCTTGGGATCCCTGCTGTGTGGACAGCCGAATTGGATCATGAAGCCGTTGATGACACGGTGAAAGTGCAGTCCATCGTAAAAGCCGGCCTTCGCCAGCTTGATGAAGTTGCCCGCCGTGAGCGGCATCTTGTCACTGTAGATTTCGATTTCCACGTCACCGAGGGAGGTGGAAAGGGTCGCGGTTGGGTTCGCCATGGGGGCGCAAGCTAGCAGCTCACCCGGGCCGTCACCAGCGCAAGACGCGCCCACTTCTGGCGCTCGCGGGCGTGACGCTTTCGCCCTCGACCCCGGTCAGTCGTCGTGAAAAACGGGGACACGGCAAGAGCTACGGACTATAAGCGGGGGCCCGGTAGCTCTCATGAAGGATCTTCTCAAGACGTCCGATCTCAGTCGGGCGGATTTCAAGTATTTGTTGGCGCGTTCGGTCAAGTTCAAAGCCAAGCCGTATCAACGGTGCACGGCCTTGCAGAACGACTCCGTGGCCTTGTACTTCAACAAACCGTCCACGCGCACGCGCGTGTCCTTCGAGACCGCCATCGGCCGCCTCGGCGGGCAGGCCATCAGCTTGGGGCCGAACGACGTCCAGCTCGGCCGCGGCGAGACGATCGAAGACACCGCGCGCGTGCTCAGTCGCTTCGTACGCGCGTTCGTGATCCGCACGTTCAAGGACGAGGACGTCGAGCGCTTTGCCGCCGCTTCCTCGATCCCGGTGATCAACGCGCTCACCGACGGGCACCACCCGTGCCAGAGCCTGGCTGATTTGATGACCTTGGCCGAACAACGCGGCCCGCTCGACAAGTGCAAGGTCGCGTACATCGGGGACGGCAACAACGTGGCCGTCAGCTTGATGGAAGCCTGCGCCATCATGGGTACGACCTTCGCGATCGCGGCACCCAAGGGCTATCAAATGCCCGAAGCGTTGGTCGAGGCCGCGCGCCAAGTAGCGAAAAAGAACGGCAGTGAGATCCTGATCAGCGATGATCCGGCGGAAGCGGCCCATGACGCCGACGCGCTGTACACCGACGTTTGGCTGTCGATGGGCGATTCGGACGACCAAAAGGCTGCCCGTCAGCAGGCGCTGAGCCCGTACCAGATCCAGGAAAAGACGTTCGCCACCGCCAAGCCCGACGCTATCCTGCTGCACTGCTTGCCCGCGCACCGGGGCGAGGAAGTGACGGCCGAGGTGGCGGACGGGCCGCGTTCGGTGATCTTCGATCAGGCGGAGAATCGTTTGTATACGGCGGCAGCGGTGCTGTACGCGCTGCTCGAACGCAAGCTCGAAGGCGCCAAGCGCTAGACGCGAAGAAGGGGCGCTCGCTCTCCAGCATCGCACCTCGCATCCCGCAGGGTTCCTAGCCTTGACGCCGAAGGCTTTGACGGCCCTCGACGGGGCTCGTGACCATGAAGAAAAAATGCCCCTCTCTCTCCGGAAATCAGAGTTTGAATTCAAACTCTGATTTCCGGAGAGAGAGGGGGTTGGGGAGCGGAAGAGGGGCGGGCACGGGCACGTTTACGGGCGGGACGTGAACGAGAGTCCCTTGGCTCGGGCGCTCTAGTCTCGTTCGCGCGTCGAGAGCGAGCTTTGGCCCTCGCCCACGTCGTGGCGCGCGGGTGGTGGGCGGCGAGCCGGGATGCGTACGCGCTCGGTGTGCGGGATGCGCACGCCGCCGCTGAGTGGGATGCGATACACCGCTTGCTCGTGGATCAAGTTCGAGCGCAAGCCGTTGGCCTCGCGGATCGCGCGCACGGTGCTGCCGTATTTCTTGGCGATCATGCCCAGGGTCTCGTTCTTTTTGGCTTTGTGCGTGGTGTATTGCTGCGGGGCTCGCACGAGCTTGTGGCGCGCGAGGGCTGCGTAACAACGCCGCGCGGTTTCCTGGGCGAGCGGGCTCCAAAAACGCAAATGCAGGTGGGTCGCGTGGCCCGGGGCGTGGCGAATGATGGCTCGCTGCGCGCCCTTGCCTTGAAAAATTTGCGAAACCCAGGCCGGATCTTCGCCGTTCGAGAGCGCGTACTCCTTGAGCGGCTCTTGCAGACCGTGATCGAGCAAGATCAAGTCGATGTCCGTCTTTTCGATCAGCGCACGCACGAAGGCCCACAGTCGCGGAAAATCCAGATTGTCGCGCGTGCCGCGCGCGTACCAGCGGGTGCCGTCTTTGTAGTAAAAGCTGATGTCGAGATCGCGGCCTGCTTGGTGACTGATGTGCGGACGGAGCGGCCCGCCGTAATGGGCGCCGATGTCCCCTAGCGCCAAGGGGGGCGTGTCCGGAAATTCGTCGTGCACGGCCTGCACGGCGGTGTTGAGGTAATCGATGGTTTCTTGCGTGCCCCAGGCCGAGCCCGGGCTGACCAACGAATAGAGCGGCGAAGCCAGCGCATGCACCCCGTTGACGAGGCCGCCCGCGTTGGGCGTGCCGACCGACATGGCGCCCAGGGACGCGAGATCGGTGGTGACCGCGCGCTCGATGCGCTCTTCCGACCAGCCATCGAGCGGGTGCGGCACGGGCGCACCCGGGGCCGGGCCGGCTAGCTCACCATCGTCGAGCGCTTCGTCGTCGCCCTCGTGCTCGCTTTCCCCCGAATCGTCGAGCGTCGGCTCAGCGGCGTCGGCGGGCAGGGCTGCGGGCGGCGCTGGCTCGGCGCGCGCAATGCTGCTCCCGGTCCCGCTGGTCGCCGCGCTACGCGGCGGCTCGCGCGCGCAGGCGGCGAGTAGCAGCAACGACAGCGCGACCGAGCGCTGCCTCACTGGAGCGAACGGTACCATGCGAACGTGTGCTGCAAGCCTTCGCTGATCGGCGTCGGCCTGCCGAGCGCACTGACGAAAAGCGTCGGATCGAGCACCGAGCGTCCGATGTCGCCTGCGCGGGGGGCCGCAAACGTCGTGCGCGGCGGGCTGCCGGCGACCCTGGAGATCTCGCGCGCCAGGTCGAGCGTGGACACGGCAGCGCCGGTGCACACGTTCATCATCCGGCCCGGCAGACGCCCTGCGAGGGCGGCAATGTTGGCGCGCGCGGCGTCACCGACGTAGGCATAGTCGCGCAAGCAGCCGGGATCCCCTTCGGCGCGCATGCCATTCACGCGCAGGGTTTTACCCGAAAGCACGCTGTCGAAGAAGATGGCCACGACCCCGGCTTCACCGTGGGGATCTTGACGCGGCCCGTAGACGTTCGCGTAGCGGAGCACCACGCTCTCCAGACCGTGGTGGTTACGGTACACGTCCAGGAGTTGCTCGAACGCTAGCTTGTGGATCGCATACGGGCTGATCGGTGAGGGGCGCACGGCTTCGTCGGCGCGTTGACCGTCGGGGACCTCGCCACAGATCGCGCCGCCGGTGCTGGCGAACACCAGGCGCTTCACCTTCGTCGCCACGCACGCATCGAGCAGGTTGATCCCGCCGAGGACGTTGACCTCTCCGTCCAGATACGGTTCGCGCACACTGACCGCGACGCTGATCTGCGCGGCCTGGTGGCTCACGAGCTCGGGTTTGAATGCGGCCAGTGTTTCGCGAACGGCGCTGCGGTTGCGCAGGTCGACCTCGAACAGCGGCACGCTGGGCGGCAGATTGCTGCGCTTGCCGGAGCTCAGATTGTCGAGAACCGCGACTTCATGGCCATCCGCGAGCGCGCCGTCTACCACATGACTGCCGATGAAACCCGCACCGCCGGTGACCAAAACTCGCATTCCGCTCACATATAGCCGAGATGCCGGGCTCTGCAACCGAAGCCGCCCGCGACTAGATACGGGCTAAATCGGCTCCGCTCTGGCAGGGCGCAGGGCGCAGGGCGAGCCGATCACGGCCGCGCGTCAGCCCTTGGGTGTCGGGGGTTGGGGCTGCTTGGGGCTTGGGGTCGCGGGGCCCTTCGGATTCGGGTTCGCAGGTTCCTTCTGATTCGGAGGCGCGGGTTCCTTCTGATTCGGAGGCGCCGCGTCGGCAAATTGCTTGGCTTTGATGATTTCCCCCTGCGCGCGCATGAGCAGCTCCACCGCGGCGTTGCGGTGACCGCCGAATTCTTTCTTCGCATCCGGATTTTGGGCCGCCTTGAGCGCGGCCACCGCTTTGGTGATCAGCGCGGTGGCCTCATCGAGCTTGGGATCCGCCGCGTAGGCGGCGCCTGCAAAAAAGGCACCGGCCAGGCTCAACGCACCTGCCACCAGCACCGCCGAACGCTTCATTGACGTATTTTGCATGGAGAATTTCCCTCGTAGAAAGAATCGCAGCCGATGATAACGAGCTTACGTCGGATGGCCTCATTTCTTCCCACCTGAGGCGCATTCGGCCGCGTGCGCCGCCGGGATTCGCGCTAAATGGTAGGCACGTGAACCCAGAAACACTCGGTCCCGATCCGCTAGTCGTGTTCGAAAGCTGGTTTGCCGAAGCTCGGGCGCTCGACCCTCGCTTCGCGGACGCAATGACGCTCGCGACCGCCACGGCGGACGCTCGCCCTTCGGCGCGCACCGTGCTTTACAAGGGCCTGAGCGACGGAGCCCTGTGCTTCGTCAGCAACTATGGCAGCAACAAAGGCCAAGAGCTGGAGCAGAACCCGCATGCGGCGTTGGTCTTTTTTTGGGCTGGCCTGAACCGCCAAGTGCGCATCGAGGGGCGCGTCGAGCGAGCGCCCGAGGCCTGGTCCGATCGCTATTTCGCGGGGCGCGAGCGCAGCAGTCAGATCGGCGCTTGGGCGTCTGCGCAAAGCCAAGTGATCGCTTCGCGCGAAGTGCTCGAGGCGCGCATCGCCGAGGCCGAAGCGCGTTTTCTCGGTCAGCCGGTGCCGCGTCCGCCATTTTGGGGTGGCTATTGCTTGCGCCCGGAGCGGGTCGAATTCTGGCTCGCTCAAAACGCGCGCCTGCACGATCGTTACGCTTATCGCCCCAGCGCGTCCGGCTGGGAGGTCGAGCGGCTCTCGCCTTAGCGTCACTCGTCGGTCGAGCGTCGCGGACGCAAGCTGCGTTCGATCGCAGCCTGGAGCTCGAGCGGCGGCGAGCAAAACACCGCCTGATGTCCCGCGCCTTCCGAACGCATGCCCGTCGGCATTTCGGGGCAGTTGTTCTTCACCAAGAATTCCCGCAAATGCACTAGAAAGTGCTGCGCGGTACCCTCGGCGCGCGGCCCGAAGAAATCCCAGAAATAGCTCTTCATGGGCCCGGGCTAAGTCGCAAAGTAGAGCACACCGAGCAAGATCAGCCAGATCACCCCGAGGTAATCCCAGTACTGGGCGCACAGCTTCACGCCTTCGTGATTCGAGCTCGAGTATTCCCGGCGCTTGGCCTTGCTCAGGACCACGAGCAGCGGCACGAAGCCTCCGATGACGTGGACGGCATGCAAGCCCGTCAGCATGTAGAACGTGAAAGCGTACAGGGTGCGCGCGTCGGTCGCGATCGCCGCTCCGTACATCGAGCGCCAGTTTTGGGCCTGGCCGATCACGAAGGCCAAGCCGAGTAAAAACGCCACGCTGAGCGCGCGTTGCAGCGTCTCGAAGTGATTCTGACGCACGGCGCGCGTGGCCAGGTGCATGGCAGTGCTCAGCGCCAAAAGCAGCAGGGTGCTCGCCACCAAACCGAGCGGCAGCCCCGGCATGCTGGCCGTCTTCCAGACGTCGTTTTGTGAGCGCGTGATCAGGTAACCCACCACGCTCGCCCCGAACAGCATGCTCAGCGTGCCGAACAGCACGATCATCGCCAACTGCTTGGGAGACACCGCGCTCGGCTGGGAGGCCCCGGGCGTGTTCGCAATCCGAGACAGTGGCGATTGAGGTTCGAGCATTTTTCGACGCTGACGCTGGACTAAAACGATTCGCTTGCCGTGACAACGGCTAGAGCCGTGAATATGCTCCAGCCCCATGATGCCCAGCGCTCGTGCCGAGCGCGCTCACCCCTGGGTCGTACGAGCTCTGGCCTTCGATCGTCTCCCGCCGCGCGACGCTAGTCCCTTGAATTTCCTGGGCTTACTGGCTCGGCTCGTGAGCGCGGGCGTGCTTGCCACGTGGTGCATGGTGGCCGCGGATGCCTGCGTGCGCTCGGGCTGGGCGTACTTCTCCGTCTCACGCCACGTGTGCGGCTCGCTCGGCCTGTACGCCATGGTCGGCGCGCTGCTCGGCCTGCTCACCACCTGCCTGGTGTGGCTGGAGTGGCGGCTGCTCGGACGACGCCTATCGGCAAACGAGCCTCGCGCGCTGCGCATACGCGCCGCGTTCTACGGCGCAGTCGGCGCGCTCGCCAGCATGGGCACCGCCATCTATACTTTCAGCGGCGAGCACGTAGCGCGCACGCTGCTGCGCAGCATCGGACCTTTGCTATTCATGCTCGGCGCGGGCGCGGCGACGGCCGCGGGCGCCGCGGCGCTGCTGCTCGCGCTGCGCTTGTTGCTGGCCAAGCGTCGGCGTATGTTTTGGTTGATTGTCGCGCTTTTTGCGGCATCGGGCGCGCTCGTGGTGTGGATCGATCTGACCAAGTACGTCTCGCTCTACTCGCGCATCCACACCATCTTGGAGCTGGCGGCCGCGCTGAGCTTGGGCGCCGCGTTCGCGCTCGGCCTGCACGCGCTGACCCTGCGCAGCGCGCGCGGCGAGGCGATCGCGCGTAGCATGGGCGCGCTCGGCTTGCTCTGGCTGGTCGCGTTCGTCGCGCTTGCGCGCATTCGCCTACGCATCGACGACTGGCTACGCCACGTTTGGCTCGAGGAAGCGTACGTGGGACGCGTGCTGCGGCGCGAGCAGGTGGCTGAAGAATTTCTCAAAAACCCGCTGCATTGGCGCGGCATCAATATGTCGCGCGTCGCGCGCGTCCGAGAGCGCTTTCCGCTCGGGGTCCCGAGCATTGCCCCGCAATGGCTCAGCCCCGCCGCAGAAGAGCCGGATTTTGCCGAACGAATCAGCGCGCTGCGCGGCCCCAAGCGTGGTTACAACGTGATCGTCTACTACGTCGATACGTTGCGCGACGACATTGCCCGCGATCGGCAGGTGATGCCCAACTTGGCGCGCTTCGCCGATAGCTCGCTGGATTTTCGCAACGCCTACGCGGCGGGCTCGGACACGCTGCGTTCGCTGCCCGCACTGACTGGCGGCAATTACGACGTCTCGACCACGCCGAAGAACGATCTGCTGCGCGTGGCCACGCGCGCGGGCTACGATCGACAGCTCGTGATCGCCAAGTCGGCGCGTGAGTTCATCGGCAAGTTGCGCCCGGATTTCCACTTCGATCGCACGACCGACATCGAGGACTACCCCAAGGAGATGCAGGTTTGGGGCTATGGAGCGCAGCAGAGCACCGCGCGCCTGGTCGTCGATCGCGGGCTGGAGCTGCTCCGCGCCCGGCGTCACACTTCCAAGCCGTACTTGCTCTGGCTGTTCAACTTCGATCAGCACAACTGGCACGAGCTCGACACGCCGTACGTCGAGCACCTGGCGCAGCTTCATCACATCCCGATCGACAACGGCGATCAGAGCTGGCGCTATCGCGCGATCGCGGCTGGCATCGACGCCGAGTTCGGGCGTTTGATCAAGGGGCTCGAGGCGCAAAAGCTGATGTCTGACACGGTGCTGCTGTTCGTGTCCGACCACGGTGAAGCGCTGGGGCGAGACGGCTTCTGGGTGCACTCGGTGTTTTTGTGGGATCAGCTGATTCGCGTGCCGCTCTTGCTGCACGCGCCCGGTCTGGGCGCGCGCCGCATCGACGAACGCGTGTCGTTGGTCGACGTTGCGCCCACTCTGGCCCGCTACATGCTGTCCGCCCCGGACATGGCCGGCTACCAGGGCGAAGATCTGCTCGGCTACCTGCTGCCCGATCGTCCGCCGCGGCGGCTACCGCTGTTGCTCACCGCGGCGGCCAAGGACGTGCTGGTGCGAATCGGCCTGGTCGACCCAGTGCGAAACAAGAAGGTCGTGCTCTCGCTCGAAGCGGCCCTGCCCGAGCTGTACGATCTGGGCTCGAGCGATCCCGATGCGGCCAACCTGGCCGACGCTCAGCCCAAGCCCACGCTCGAGCTGCTCCGCCAGCTCTACCACTCGCCGATCTTCCCGCAGAGCGCGGAGGATTTCGAGGTGCGAGACACCAAGGAACAACGGGCGCTGTGGGCGAAAGAGGCGGCCGCCGAGGGCCAGACCAGCCAACACTGAGGCGCCGCGGGCGAGCCGCGCGCGTGTCAGGTCGCGTGCAGGCGCGCCAGGGCGAGCGCCGCTTCTTCGCGCACGAACGGGTCCGCGTCGTGCTCACTGGCGCAGCTCAGGACTTGCTCGGCAGCCTCACGCGCGGCGGCGCCCAGCTCGCCCAACGCCCAGGCCGCGTGCCCGCGCACCAAACCGCTGCTGTGCGCGGCCACCGCGCGCGCGAGCGGGATCACGGCCCGCGCGTCCTTGCTGTTGCCGAGCGCGATCGCAGCGTTCCGCGCCAGCTGCGCCCGGTGCGTGCGGCGCAAGGCGGTGCCCTTGACCAGCTGGCGATAGCGCGCGGAACCGAGCTCCAAGAGGCCAATCAGATCCGGGGCTGCCAAGCTCGGGCGCGGCGCGAGCTCGGGTGCCGAAGGCTTGCCCTCCGCGCTGGCGTTGAACGGGCAAACCTCTTGGCAGATGTCACAACCAAACACGCGCCCACCGATCAAAGGCCGTAAATCCCGCGGGATTGCGCCGCTGGACTCGATGGTCAGGTAGGAAATGCAGCGCCTGGCGTCGACCACGTGATCCTCGACGATGGCGCCGGTGGGGCAAGCGTCCAAACACGCGCGACAGCTGCCGCAGCGCGGCGCCATCGGCGCATCGGCGGCGATCTCGGCGTCGATCAGGAGCTCGCCGAGCATCACGTAGCTGCCCACGCCCGGGATGATCGTCATCGTCGACTTGGCGGCGAAGCCGAGCCCGGCGCGTTCGGCCGCGGCGCGTTCGAGCAGCGGCGCTGTGTCCACGCAATGCCTGGCGAGCACCGGGCGGCCAAGCAGATTGGCGACCGCGTCCGCCAACCGGCGGAGCTTCTTGCGCATCACGTCGTGATAGTCCTCACCGCGCGCGTAGCGAGCCACGATGCCGGTCAATGGCGGCCCGTCTTCGGCGCGCCGCAGCGCCACTAGTCCGTCGCCGGCCGGGTACGAAAGGGCCACGGCGATCAGCGTTTTTGCGCCTTCGAGCAGCTGCCGTGGGTCGTGGCGGGGACCATCGACCAAGTAGTCCATGTGCGCGTGCTGCCCCGCATGGAGCCACGCCGACAGGCGCTCGGCGCCGAGCTCGAAGGGATCGATGGCCGCGAACCCGACGCGCACGAAGCCCAGCCCTTGGCCTGCCGCCCGGACGCGAGTCGCCAACTCCGCGGCCGAAAACCGGCCCGGCGTCGCGCTCGAAAGCGGATGATGCACACGGGCACCGTCCGTCCCACGGGCTTCACTGAGAGGCTGCGATTCGAGTTCTGTCGGCACTTTGGCGACTTGGGGAATAACTTGCCACGCTCCGGGGTCCCAGGCGGCGGCAGAGTGTGGTAACGGCGGGTCCAAGGTTCGGCCGGAGGGGCCGCCCGCTAGCATCTTCGGTAATCACGTGATCGAGATCCAGGAACTTTACAAGTACTATGGCGACCGCCGCGCGATCGGCCCGCTCTCAACGCGCATCACGCAGGGAGAAGTGGTCGGTTTGCTGGGGCTGAACGGGGCAGGGAAGACCACCACTTTGCGGGTTTTGGCCTGCGATTTGTTGCCCACCAGCGGCAGCGTGCGCGTGGCCGGGCTCGATGTCGTGGAGCGGCCCGACGAGGTCCGGGCAAAGGTCGGCTACCTGCCGGATCGCCCGCCCTTGTACGACGACATGACCGTGCGGGAGTACCTCTCGTACGCCGCGCGGCTGCGCAACGTGCCAGCCAGCAACGTCCAGAAGCGCGTCGCCGACGTGGCAGAGCTGACCGAGATTGGTGACGTCGCGAACCAGCTGATTGGCTCCTTGTCGCATGGCTTCAAGCAGCGCGTGGGCATCGCCCAAGCGATCGTTCATGGCCCCGAGCTGGTGGTGTTGGACGAACCGATCTCCGGCCTGGACCCGGTGCAGATCATGGAAATGCGTGAGCTCGTCCGCGGCCTGCGCGGCGCGCACACGGTCGTGGTCTCCAGCCACATCCTGACCGAAATCAGCGAAACGTGCGATCGCATCCTGGTCATCGATGACGGCCGCATCGCCTGGTCAGGCACCGAGACCGAGCTGAGCGCCACGCTCAAGCAAGGCATGCGCATCGCGCTCACCCTGCGCGCGGCGGGCAAATCGGCGCAGGCCACGGCAGACCAAGCGCGAGCCGCGCTCAGCGGCCTGCCCTCCGTGCGTGAAGTCGAAGTGCTGGAGCCCGCCGAGGCGGGCGAAGGGATCGCCTCGCTGCGCGTCGCGGTGAGCAGCGACGTGCGCGAAGAGGTCGGCAAGAGTCTGCTGCAGGCTGGCCTCGGGATCTTGGAGCTTTCACGCGAAAAGGAGCTCGAGAGCATGTTCTTGGAGCTGCTCGGGGAAGGCCACGAGCACGCCGGGCGCAAACGCCGCAAGCAGAAGCAAGACGAAGCCGACCGCAAACAGGTTGAAGCGGCTACGCCGAGCAAGGAGCCCGCCTGATGCGCGCGCTGATCATCGCTCGTCGCGAGCTATACGCCTACCTGCGCTCACCGCTCGGCTCGGCGATCATCGCTGCCGCGCTGCTCGTGGACGGGATCCTGTTCTACTTCGCGAGCCTGGACACGAAGCGCCTGTCGGCGCAGTTGCTTTCGCAGTTCTTCTACGATTCGTCGGCGGCGACGATGGTGGCAGGCCTCTTGCTGTCCATGCGGCTGCTGGCGGAAGAGCGACAGGCTGGCACGATCACGCTGCTGAACACGGCGCCGATCCGCGATCGAGACATCGTGCTCGGCAAGTTCATCTCCTCGTTCGGCGTGCTCACGCTGATGAACCTCTTGACCGCGTACATGCCACTGATGGTGTACATCCGGGGTAAAGTCAGCGTCGGCCACATTTTGGTCGGCTATCTCGGCCTAATTCTGCTCGGGGCCGCGGTCACCGCGATTGGCCTATTTGCTTCGTCGCTGGCTCGCTCGCAGGTGGTCGCGGTGATCATCGGCGCCGCCATGGTGGCCTCGATGATCCTGCTTTGGGTCGTCGCCCGAGCGGTGAGCCCGCCGTTCAACACGTTCTTCTCGGGCCTCGCCCTGCACCACGAAAACTATCGTCCGTTCATGGTCGGCACCTTGTCGTTCGACCGCGTCGCGTATTATCTGATGCTCACTTACTTCTTCCTGCTGTCTGCCACCAAAGTGCTGGAGGCCCGCCGATGGCGCTGAACGAAGCCGCCGAAAAGTCGGGCGCGGTCGGGCGTGCAGCTCCGGGTTGGGTCTTCCCGCTGTACGCCGGGGGCATGGGCCTGGTGTTCCTGGGCGAGCGAGTGCTCTCGGGGTTGGAGAAGGGCGCCGGCGCGGCCACGGCCTGTGGTGTGCTGTGCGTCGTTGTCGCGACCGGGCTGCGTTTCTCGCCGCGTTTCAAGACCGGCGGTGAGCGCAAGTCGATTGAGTCACTGCTGGCCGTGCTGTCGTTGACGGGCCTGCTTTCGCTCGCGATCTATTTCGCGACCACCGATAGCGGAATCGACAAGCTCGGCCTGTCCAGCCTGGCACAGACCAAGAAAGAGCACTTGCTCGGTGTGCTGCGCGTGGCGTGGCTTGCGCTCGCCGCGCTGAGCCTGATGCCGATGCTGTTCGCCGAGACCGCACTCTGGCCGATGCGCCGCGCAGAGCGCCCGGAGAGCCGGCGCGTGCGTGCAGCCGCCAGCGCGGGGCTGACGCTGGTAGTCGCGGCCATCTACGGCGCGTTGCTCGTGTACGCCGCCGGCGGCGTGCCGTGGAAGGTCGACTATTCGTATTTCAAGACCTCGCGCCCCAGTGAATCGACACGCAAGGTCGCGGCCAGCTTGGCCGAACCGGTCAAGGTGGTGGCCTTCTTCCCGGACGTGAATGAAGTCCGCAACGAGGTCCAAAGCTACCTGCGTGAGCTGGCCGCGGGCATGCCCAAGCTCGAGGTGCAAATCACCGACCGGCTGCTGTCGCCGAAGCTCGCCAAGGAGCTGCGCGCCACGCAAGACGGCGTGATTGTCCTGGCACGCGGCTCGGTCAATCACACCATCAACCTGGGTACGGAAATCGAGGCCGCGCGTCCCAAACTGAAGACGCTGGACAAGGACGTCAAAGAGCAACTGCTCAAGCTCGCGCGCGCGCGCCTGACCGCATACCTCACCGTCGGTCACGGTGAGTTGAACGATCCCGGTGCGAGCAAGGACGATCCGGCGCGCTCGGCGAGCATCGCGCGCGCGTTGCTGCAAAAGCAGAATCTGACCTTGAAAGATCTGGGCCTCAGCCAAGGCTTGGCGAGCGAGGTACCGGACGATGCGGACGTCGTGCTGGTGCTCGGCCCGAGCGAGCCGTTCTCGACAGAAGAGATCGGCAGCTTGCAGCGCTACGCCGATCGCGGCGGTCACTTGTTCATCGCCTTCGAACCGGACGCAAACCCCGCTCAGCTGAGCACGGCCAGCGACACGGCAGCGGGCCCCGCCGGCAGTGCGACGCCCGCAGCGCCCGCAGCGCCCGCAGCGTCCGCGACCGCGAGCAGCAAGAAGGCGGGCACACTAGAGAAACCGGACGCCGCGCCGTCGCCTGAGCTGGCAGCTTCGTGGGCCGCCGCTTTGGCCAACATCGCGCAGTTGACCTACACGCCGACGGTGCTGGCGAACGACCACGCGCACGTGCGCCTGTCCTTCAACAATTCCGACCAGGTAAGGCTGATCAGCAACGGCTTTTCGTCGCACGCCTCGGTGTCCACCTTGAGCCGCCATTCGTCCGCGGTGGCGGTCGTGTTCTTCGGCACGGGCAGCCTGGAGCGCGCCGCCAACGCCACGGCGAAGATCGATTTTGCCGTGCGGGCGCCCACGGGCAGCTTCGCCGACCGCAACAAGAACTACGTCCAAGACAAGGACAGCGAAAAGGCGGGCAGCTTCAATCTGGCCGCGGCCATCTCGCGCCCCGTCGCTGCTGCGGCCGCGCCGCCCGCGTCGGATAAGGACAAGAAGCCCGGCGACAAGAAGCCCGAGAGCAAGGAGATGCGAGCCTTCGTGGTGGCCGACAGCGACGCCTTCGGCGACCTGGTAATGGGCAACGTGCGCGGCAACCAAGTGTTCTTGGCCGACGCCGTGCGTTGGTTGGTGGGCGAGGCGAGCTTCGCCGGCGCCGAAACGAGTGAAGAAGACGTGCGCATCGAGAGTACGAAGCAACAGGATCTGAGTTGGTTCTACGCCACCATCTTCGGCGCGCCTTGCCTGGTGCTGGCCGCAGGGGTCGTGATCAGTCGCCGCTCGCGCCGCGCTGGAGGAGCCAAACGATGACATTCCTGAAGGGTCAGGTCTTACATTTCGGACTGCTCGGCGTTTCGGCTGCGCTGGCCTTCGGCGTGTGGACGCACGGCGACGACGCTCAATCGAGCATGAAGCCGAGCGATGTCGAAGTCTGGGCGGGCGACCCCGATTCAGTGACGGCGTTGAGCTTCGAATCGAGCACACGCAAAGTGCGCATCGAGCCCAAGAAGGACGCGCTCGGTCGCTGGTATGTGGGCACGGTCGACAAGGACGAAGCGAGCCCCGTCAGCGCCTCGCCACACGGAGCGCCAGCAGATGCGCCGCCCGGCCCGGCGAAGCATACGACGCTCCGCTTCGTGGGCGTCAAAGCCGCCGACGACTTGCTGAAGACCCTGGCGCCGCTGCGTGCCCTGCGTGCAGTCGGCAAGGTCGAAGGCGCGCGCGCCGAAGAGTTCGGCTTGGACAAGCCCGAAGGCACGCTGAAACTCACGATCGCCGGGAAACCGCAGTCTTTGCTGATCGGGGGAGCCACCCCGGGTGGTAGCGAGCGCTACGCCAGGTCGCAGACCGGCGACGTGTTCGCCATCTCCGGCGATATCGTGCAGGGCTTGCTGTTCGCCGAAACGCGCTTGGTCGAGCGCGATCTGCAACCGTTCAAGCCGGAAGAGGCCAATCGCGTCAAGGTCTCCAAGGCCGGAAAATCGCGAGAGCTCGCGCGCGTGCCGGGGAAGAACGAGGGCTGGGCCGACAGCGCCACCCCCAGCAAGCTGGACGAAACCGCCGGCAACTGGATGGCCAAGGTCGGACGCTTGCACGTGCAGGATTGGGTCGAAAAGCCCAGCGTCACTCCGGGGCCGGACAACCGAGTCGTGCGTGTCGACTACTTTGCGGGCTCGAAGGCGCTCGGCAGCCTGGAGCTCTACAAAGTACCGGGCGAGAAGGGCAACGAGTACCTGGCGAAGACCGAGTACGGCCGCTGGTCAGCGCGCGTCCTGCCCAGCGCCGCCGAACAAGTCGATCAGGATTCGGCCTCGCTCGTCAAATAAGCGTGCCCGCTCACTTCGCGCTCGGCCCGCTCGGGCCGCGCGCCGAGGCCCCGCCTTTCAGCGTCGCTCCGCCGAAGGGCTCGACCATCGGTAGGCTCTCGTACAGCTTGTTGTAGGCTTGCTTGAGCTCCGCGAGCTTTGCCGCTTCGACCTCGGCAAGATCGGTCAATTCGCCAGGGTCTTTGCTCAAGTTGTAAAGCTGATACTTCCGCCCGTCCATCACCAGCAGCTTGTAGTCGCCCAAGATGAACGCGCGTCGCAGCGGGTTGTGCGAGTCCTCGGTCAGCTCGCTCAAGATCGGTTCGCGATTTTCGGCCGGCGCTCCTTGTAGCTCCGGCAGCATGCTCTTGCCCATGAACTCGGGCTCGGGTGGAAAGCCCATCAGATCCAAAATCGTGGGCGCGAGATCGAGGTGCGAGCGGCGAGCATCGATCCGGCGCGGCTGGATCCCGGGCCCCGAGATCAAGAGCGGGACACGCGTCAGCACTTCCCAAATCTCGAACGCGTGTTTGTAAAACCCGTGCTCGCCGAAAGCCTCGCCGTGATCGGCGCTGATGATCAATATCGTGTCCTTCCACCACTGCTGTTCGCGCGCGAACGTCAGCAGCTTTCCGAGCCACAAGTCGGTGTAAAAAACCTCACTGTCGTAACGGTCTCGGTTCTTGTTGCCGAACTCCGGCGAGGCCTCGGGGTGCTTGTTGTATTGATCGTGCGGGTCCATGTAGTGGGCCCAGGCGAAGAACTGCTTGCCGGTGTGCTCCGGCTTTCTGAGCAGCTTCATGCCGAGCTCAGTCATGGCTTGACTCGTGATCCCCTTGTCGGTCTCGGGATCGAACTCGACGCCCGGCACTATTTGCCAAGTGTCGAAGCCCTGCTCGAGGCCCGCGCTGCGAAAGTACCCGTGGCCGTGCCAGGCGGTGGTCGGCACCCCGTGGCCTTTCAACACCTCGGCCAAGAACAAGTCGGACTTGGGGTACGTGGCGAAGAAGTAGCCCGTGCGATACAAAGTGGAGGGGTAGCGACTGGAAAGAAAGCCCGCGACGCTCTTGGCGGTGTAACTCGAGAGCGCATACTCGTTGGTGTAAACGACGCTCTGCTCGGCCAGCTTGGAGAGGTTCGGAGCAATGGCACGTGGATACCCAGTCCAGGGCATGTCCGCGCGCAGGCTATCGATCGTCAAAAGCAGTACGTTGCGTGGCGCGCGTGCGGCCTCGGCAGCCGGCGCAGCGGCCGCGGCGCTCGCGACACGAGGCGCAGCGCTGCGTGCAGGCGCGGGGCTCGCCGAGCCAGCCGGATCAGGCGCGGGGGCTTCCGAATTCGTCTTGCACGCAGCCACGGCGAAAGCACCGGCTAGCAGTGCGCAACCAGCACGGCGTGCGGTGTTCAGGGTCGGCGCCCAAGGGGCAAACGGGAAGCGGCGAGGGGGCGTGAGTTGTCGTAACACTGTCAGAAGCTCCGTGCGCCGGGTTCAGGGCCGGCATCGTGCGCCGCACAGTAGAGAAACCGCTCCGGATTGTGCGAGGATTTCGCCGTCGAGACGTTTCTGCCGCTTGCCGGGAGCGACCCTTTCTATTTCGGAAGCCAGATTTCAAATTTGAAATTATGGCTGGGCATTATCATGGCTAAACATTTGATATTACAGGGCCCGAGAACCGGTACGGACCGTGCATTGAGCTGTAGTCGGCAGTAGCCCGAGGTGTCCCCCCCCCTCCGCCCGGGCTGCTGCCCTTTTTTTTGCCCGCAGCCCCAGCCCGTTCGCCGATTTGTGGCGGAAGATCGCGCTTCGTGCGATTCCGCTCGGGAGATGCAAAAAGCCGCCTGGGTCGCGCTGCTGCTGGCGACCGGTTGCCAGCAAGACCCGGAGGGCGGAATCCCGCTGCTGAGCCGCGGCGCGCCGTCGGCGTCACTCGTCTCGAGCACGGCAGCGGTCGCCGCTGCGGCGCCGCCCGCCGCCGCCGTGCGCGCGGCCGGGCCGTACGTCTCGCTCGACGGCGTGCTGCACGAGCTACCGCCCGCTGCGGATACCGGGGGACCGCGCCTGTTCGCCAAGGCCCTGCGTGCTTGGGTGTCCGCCGCGCCCTCCGCGGGGGCGCCAAAGCTAGGCTATCTCCGTGCCGGTGCTTCGTCTCCGACCAACGCCAAGCCCACCGGCTTCGACGGTTGCCCGGGCGGCTGGTTCCCGGTCGAGCCCGAAGGCTTCGTGTGTGCAGGGCCGACCGCGACCCTCGACGCGCGCGATCCGTTGGTGATCGCCACGCTGGGCACGCGGCCCGATCTTTCGCGACGACTGCCGTATATCTACGGCACGGTGCGCAAGCCCGGGCCGGTCTACGCTCGCCTGCCGAGCGCAGCGGAGTTGCTGCAGGCAGAGCCGGACCTGGTCGACCGCATGAGCACTTGGCTGGCTGCTGACGGCGAAGTCGGAGCAAGCTATGCGCCGCAAGTTTGGTTGGGCGGTGCAGCCGCGGGCCTCAGCGCGGCTCAGGCGTGGGCGGACCGAAGCAGCGAGCCACCCCCCAAATATCTGGAAATTGCCGGGCGCGGCGCGGCGTCGAGCGCGCTCGTCGAGCGCATGAAGCCGAAGGTCGGTTACTCCTTGCTCGAGACGTTTCTGAGCGCGGGGCGGCGCTACGGGGTGACCAGCGATCTGACCTTGGTGCCGATCGACCGGCTACGCCCGATCCAAGGCTCGAGCTTTCATGGCGTCGAGATCGGCAAACAGATCACGCTGCCGTTCGCATTCGTGCGCTCGCCCGATGCCAAGTATTGGGAGTACGACAAACGTGCCCGGAAATTCCGCGCGGGCGAGGCAGCGGAATACCGGGCCGCGGTTCACCTCACCGGCAAGCAGCAATTCTTCCACGGCCGACTGCACTTCGAGGTCGACGGCGGCAAATGGCTGAGTGATCAAGACGCCTCGCGCATCGACCCCGCCAAGCGCATGCCGGCTTGGGGGAAAAACGGCGAAAAATGGCTGGATATCAACGTGACCAAGCAAACCTTGGTAGCATACGAGGGCGAGCGACCGGTTTACGCCACGTTGATCTCGAGCGGTGAAGCAGGACTCGACGATCCAGCGCATTCAACCGCGACCAAACGCGGCATCTTTCGCATTCACACGAAGCACCTGTCGACGACCATGGCTTCGGACGAAGTGGGGGAGGAGTTCGAGCTCCGCGACGTGCCGTACGTGCAGTACTTCGAAGACGGCTACGCGCTGCACGGCGCGTACTGGCACGACCGCTTCGGAGTGCCGAAGAGCCATGGCTGCATCAACTTGGCTCCCGAAGACGCGCGACGCTTGTTCTTCTTCACCGAGCCGGAAGTGCCTCGGGGCTGGCATGCGCGGCTCTTGCCTTTGAAGGGCACGGTCGTCTTCGTGCACGCCTGAGCGCGCGTCCGCGCGCGTGCCGTACTCAGCCGCCTACAACCGAACGCGACACAGTTTCGCCTCGAAGCTGCCCTTGAGGCTGGTGGCCACGTGCTCGCCGTCGCCGGGGAATTCGAAGTCGAGCAGGCCGCGCACCCGACCATCTTGCGTCGTTGCCACGCTTTCGAGCCGAATTTCGCCGCCCGCGGGCAAGGTCAGCCCGCGGTGCCCCAGCCGAATCGTGGGCAGCGCATAGGCTCGCTCGGGTTGTTGTTCGGTTCCGCCGTCTGCGAGCTGTCCCGCCCAAGCATAGCTGCCTGCGGACAGCTCGCCTTCGGCGGGGGTTATCACGGTGATCGTGGCGCTCGCGTCGCGCTCGCTCGGAGCCACGAACGAATCGCACGAGGTCTCGTAGCTCGCTAGAGTGATCTTGAGCTCGCGGCGCTGACCGGGCAAGAGCAAGTACTCCGCGTAGCTCGAGCGCGGCCGAAATTCCACGTGCTCGCTCGGAGCAGGCCCCGCGACGATGTACACCGGAGACGTGCCGCGCGCACGACAGCCGAACGCGCCGAGCCCGAGGCCGAGCACGCACACGCGCGCCCAACGACGTTTCAGGCCGAGAGCTCGGCTCGGGGACGATCCAGAGAAATTGGCCACGGACGGTCGTGCAAGTTCTTGCCCGCCTTGGCCAGCGCGGTGCGCGCTTGGCGAACGGTCGGACGCTTGCGCGGATCCTGCCGTAAGCAGGCCGCAAGTACCATCGCGAGATCCCGGTATTCCGGAATTTGAGCGAATCGGGCCAGTCGGTCCGGCCAGCCGTCGTGCATCACGTGCAAAGACAAGATCGCCGTTTCGTCTTCCGCCTCGAACAAAAGCTCACCAGTGAGGGTTTCGTACGCCATGCACGCGAACGCATAAATATCGGCGGGCAAGGGCGAGGGAACGTAGTCGGGCGGGGCAGTGCCCAGCACCTCGGGCGAGCAATAATCGAGCGTGCCGCAGCCAGGCCGCAATTTGCGCCCGCTGAGGCCGAAGTCCACCAGCACCGGGATATCGCCGTCGCGCAAGATCACGTTCGACGGTTTCAAATCCAGGTGCCCGAGGCTCGCGCTGTGCATGGCTTCGACGCCGGCCAAGATCCCGTCCAAGATCTTGAAGGCTTGCTCACTGTTGAGCGAACGGCTGCGGATCAAGCGATCGAGGCCCATGCCTCCGATCAGTTCCATGACCAAGATCGGCTTGGGCTGCGCGGCCAAATCGAAGGTCACGAAGCGCGCCAGGTTGACGTGCTGCGGGAGCGACAGCAGCGCTCCGGCCTCCTCCCGGAACAGCTGGAAGAACTCTTGCTCCGACAGACTGCGTGCGGTGGTCGGATCGTAGGCAGGAACTTTGAGCGCGAAGCCTTGCGCTTTGGCGTTCTTTCGCTCCTCGATGCGGCGCGCTACGAACACCGAGCTTGCGCCTCCGCCACCTAGGGCGCGCACGACATAGAATGCGCCGATGGTCTTTTGCGGGAGCAACCAATCCGGCAACGCGGTGCGCCGTGTTTCCAGCGGCAGTGCGAAGACATCGCTCGGCACCTCGACCGGTAAGCTCGCGATACGCTCGAGCACCTGCGACACGGCGCTGGCCAACGCCACCGGCAGATCGGCGACGAGCTCGGTGATCGCCAGCGCCAATTGTTGCGGATTGGGGGGCACCCCCGAGCGCACCGTGCGCTCGACCAGCCCGGAAAGCGGTGGCACATCCGCGGCCACGGCAATGGCCATGGGATCTTCTTCGACCACACGCCGTAGGGCGCCGGAAATCAAGCGTCGGAGGTCGTCGAGCGCGTGTGCGACGTCACTCAAGACGTCGCTGTCGCCGCGCGCGTTTTCGATCAGCTCGGTCTGGCCGCGCGCGCGGGCGACGAACTCGAGCGCGCGCCCCAAGCGCTGCATCACGCGCCGCAGCGCCTCGCCGCGATACGAGCCGCCCGCGCCCAGGCCGCGGCTGAGACGGAGCACGCGCGTCGCAATCCGCGCGGCGTCATCCAGCGGGCTGGGTCGCACGCTGCCCTCTGCGCCTTCGTGCTCGGCATACGGATTCAAAAAGGCCACGTAGGCCTCGAGCACCATGCGCACGTCCGGGTTGGTCGAAGCTTCCGCAATCGACTCGAAGCTTTGCGGTTCGGATAGGAAATGCGCGACCGAAAGCAGCAGATCGCTGGGCTCGGCGACGCCTTCGCGGACGGCCGAATCGAAGCTGCGCGCGAGCGTGGCGCAGGCGATGCGGTTGACCAGAGCATCCGGGCGGCTGGCCAATCGCCGCAGCATCACCTGCACGGCGCGCAGAACGCGGCCGCGCACGCCCACGTCGTCCTCACCGCGCGCACCCTCCAGATCGACCAGGTGCAAGAGCGCCTTCAGCCGGCGTTGCTCGCCGAGGGCTGCGCCATTGGAGTGCTGTGTGTGCTGCACACTCGACTCGGCCTCGAGCACCCAGCTGCCCAGGCGATCGTACAAGCGATCGATATCCGGCAAGCGGACGTCGGCGTCGCCCGGTTTTCGACCGAGCAGGAGCAGATCGGAAAGCCGTGGCGTTTCCAGTACACCCAGATCCAGATCGGCCAATGCGCCCACGACGTAGGGCAGCACCTGCAAGTCGTGAGGGTCGTGAGAGCCGATGAAGTCCATCGCGCGGTGGCCCGCGGCCAGCGCCAAGCAGGCGAGCTCGTGCGCCGCGCGTGCGCCGCGCGTTTCGTAGGCGCTCAGCGCTCGACGCACCGCGCCGACCAGCTCGGTGTCTTCGTCTTGTTCTCGGTCCAAGATGCGAATGGTGCGCTCGGCCACGCCGCGTAACACCGAACCTTGGGCTTGCGCGCGCGAGGCCAGCGTTTTGCGCAAGGTTTTGGCCGCGTTTTCGCCGAAGGTTTGGCTCGAGAGGTTGCTGAGCAGGGTCGCGACCGCTTCGGCCACGTCCGGGCGACGGCTGGCGGCGATCGCATCCAGCACGGCTTCGGCCGCGTCAGGCTCGGCCTCGATCGCGCGTGGCAAGCCCAAAACCAGCGTGGCGATGATGCCCGGATCGTGTTGTGCGATCGGCCCTTCGATCAAGCGCTTGCAGGCGCGTGAGGCACCGTCGGGATCGGAGGGCAGGGTGCCCACGAGCGAGACGGCCGCGCGCCGCCACTCGGTGGGGCTCAGGTTCGGGTCGAGCGCGCTATCGATTTCCTCGCGCAAGCCGCTATCGACCGCAGACAACAGGCCGCGCGCGACGGCCGCGTGCCGCCAAACCAACGGTTCACGATCGGCCAGCAGGGCCTGGAAAATGCCGCGCACGGGCTCGGTCAGCAGCAGATCTTTGGGATAGGAATCGCCCTGTTGTGCGCGCACGACCGCTTCGCGCGCGGCGTGCTCGATCAACTTGGCCGCTAAACGTCGCGCCGGAAGCGTGCCGCTGCGCGCGCGATCGAGCCAGCGTTCGCGCAGCTCACCCCGCGTCACCAGCGTGAGCGCGAGCGCGTCCGCGTTGACCGATGAGCCCACCGGTAAGTCGAACAACAAGCTGATGCGCGCACGGATCTGCGTGGCTTCCAGCGGCCTGCCGGAGCTGAGCGCCATGCGTGCGGCGACTGCAGCGAAGGTGCCGGCCGTGCCGTCGTAAACGCGCGCGAACACTCGCCGCCCCAGCTCGCGTCGCGGTTTGCCTTGGGGCAAAGCCGCGGTGATTTCGTACAGAGCGACGGCCGCGGGTCCGGGCGCAATCCAGTCCAGATCGTCGACCAAACCGGTCTCGAGCGCGAGGCCCATCACGCGGCTGAGCACCTCGGGCGCGATCCCATCGAGCGGAGGCGGGCCCGATGCCCCACTGCTTTGACCGAGCGCGGTGATCGCCTGCCGAAAATTGGCACGGCGCTCGGCGTCGTCATGCAGACGCACCAAGGTGGCAAGAGCTTCGACAGGATTGGGACGGCCGCGCATGGCTAAGAACTTCTTAGTGTAACGGACAAGCGCGCGGCTAACCCACGGTATTTCTGCGCGGGGCCCGTGTGCGTCACTCGCCTCCAACCTGCGCTCGAGAACGAGCGTTCACACGCAGCCGCAGAGCGAACGCAACGGGGACGCGCTGTGCGCCCGCAAAACCCGCCAAATCGCGGCAGTGGGCGGTTGGCGCGGAGCTTGTAGTGGCATGTTGCAACTCGCGCACAGGAGATCGCCCACAATGTATGCAAAGACCCGCTTCGGCTTCGCGGGCTGCTCGCGCGCTCGCGCTCGGCGCGCTCGGCGCGCTATCCGGCTGCACGCTGCAGAAGAAGCACGACAGTTCCAGATCGACCTGGACGTCGCGAAAGCGCTCGACCCATTCGCGCACCAAGGCGACTCGGGCAGCGTCCAAATCAGCTACGATTTGCCGCGCGATTTTCTGGAACAGCCCGACTTTCTGCCGCGTTCCAGCGCCAAGGTCGATCCGAACAAATAATGCCGTAAGCTCCGGCTCGCCCATGAGCCACGAGCCGCGTACCGGTATCCTTTTGGTCGCCCACGGCACCGTCGCAAGCGTTGCCGATCTGCCGGCATTCGTCGCGCGCATTCGTCACGGCCGGGAAGCGCCGCCCGGGTTGGTCGCCGAGCTCACTCGTCGCTACGAGGCGATTGGCGGCTCACCGCTCTTGCGCGTCACCGAGGAGCAAGCTCGCGCGCTCGAAGCGCGCACCGGTTTGCCGGTGCTGCTCGGCATGCGCCTGTGGGACCCGAGCGTCGAGGCTGCATTTCGCGAAGCTGCGCGGCGAGGCATTGCGCGCTTGGTCTTGCTGCCGCTCGCCCCATTCAGTGTCGAGGTGTACGCCGCGGCCGCCCGCCGCTCGCTCGAAAGCGTACGCGCCGAATTGGCCGCTGCGACGCCGCAGCTTTTGATTTGCGATCCCTGGGGCACCGAGTCGGCCTTCGTCGAGGCGCACTGTGCCGCGCTGCGGGCTCCGCTGCGCATCGATTCACGGGACAGCGCCGTGGTGCTGACCGCGCACAGCTTGCCGCGTGCCGCGATCCGCGCCGGCGACCAGTACCAAGCCGAAGTCGAAGCCAGCGCCCGCGCCATCGCCGAGCGTTTGGGTAGACCTTGCGAGCTGGCTTACCAAAGTCAGGGCGCCGATGGCGGTGAATGGCTCGGGCCTGACCTGCGTCGAACCTTCGAGCGCCTGGCCTTGGCCGGCGTGCGTCAGGTCATCCTCTCGCCCTTCGGCTTCTTGGCTGATCACGTGGAAACTCTGTACGATCTCGATATCGAAGCGCGCGCCTGGGCAACCGCCTTGGGCCTTGGCTTCGAGCGCGTGCCCGCGCTCAATACCGCTGCTGGGCTAATCGACGCGCTTTCGAGCGTTGCGCTGCGCGCTTTGGCCACGCCACCTACACCGTCCTCGGAGCAGGCGTGATAGGCGCCGTCACGGCCTTGGTTTAAGCTGGCCCCGCCGTATGAAGTATTCGATTCCCCCGCTGCGACTTCGCTTGCTCGGCTTGTTCTTGGTGCTGGTGCTCGGGATCGGCTGCCCGTGCGTGCGCAGCGCGGTCAACGCCAGTCCGGGCCTGCGCTGGTGGCTGTTCTCCAACTTCGGGGCGCAGCGTATGTGCCCCGAGATGCTGAAGCGTGGCGTGCCGCTCAAGCTCGTTCCGAATGGAAATACGGTCGGTCGCCTGTATCCCGAGCAGTGCAACTATCAAGTCAACGACCAACTGCAGACGGTGACGCTCAGTTTCTCCGGCAGTGGCTCGGCTTGGACGCCGATCGCCGGCCGCATCGGCTTCACGGTCGCGACCAGCGTTCAGTACGGCATGGACTTCTACATGGCCGAAGACTCCATCTACATCTGGGCCAAGCCGCGCAGCGTACCGTTCGGGCCCGAGTTCAAGGTCGCTGCGATCGAAAACAAATTGGTCAATTGGGCCGCTCAAGGCCCCGCCGGCTACCTGGCCACCACCTTTGGCTCACAGATCGCACAAAGCCAGATCGCCAGTGGCTTCACCGTAATCCACGCCGACAGCGGCGATGAGTTTGCGCTCGGCCAGATACAACCGCCGCAACACCCGCCCAAGCCCTTCAATCTGCCCTCGGGCAGCCACTATGCCTTCGTGAACGACACCACCGAAGTGCGTTCCGAGCAAATCGACATGCTGGGCCCGTTCGAGGTCACAGAGAGCGGACAAGCCCTGTTCTGTCGTTTCCGCCTGACTGGGCCGTCACTCGATGTGTTGGTCGTGCGCCGGGGAACCGGTGATCTCTGGCGCAGCGGCCTGCAGCTCGGCCAGCCTCTCGCTCAACCGCCCGAAGCCCCCGTGATGCAATTTCCACTGATGCCGGGCAACGAACAACGCCAGAAGATCCCACTCCCGCCCGGCCAATACTACGTCGTGCTCGACAACAGCTCCAAGGTCGGCAGCGTCAATCCCCCCTGGAACCCGCTGGGCGTCGTAGGCGGCAACACCGCCGTCGCCGCCCACGTGATCGAGCTCGGCGACGCAGACGACGCTTTCTAACCCTTGCACCCTGCGCAACATCTCGACAAGAGGCGCCCAGCTCTGTCAGGCGCGCGCGCGTTTGAACCCGCTGCAAAACGCGCGTTCGACTTTCGAAGAGGCCCGCCAAGATCGCCAAGATTTCCAAGATCGCCAGCAGAGAGGAGAGGGGATTGGGGTTTGCCCTGTGCGGCTATCTTCGTCGATGAAATTTCGCGAGCCACAGAATTGCCGCCGAGCCGTTGCAAACCGTTGAAAATTCCGCCGCTCGACGCGCAGAGCGAAACCCCAAAAATCCCTCTGAGCTCTCTGGTGCATTCCGCTGTGATGGGTCGCGCTAAGGCCTTGGCGATCTTGGAAATCTTGGCGATCTTGGCGGGCTTCTGGGGGCGAAAATGGGACGTTCCAGAGTGGTGTATAGAGGGAGATCCGGAGGATCCATGCGAACGCCGAAGATCGATTCGACCCGAGTGACGGTACGCTCTGCTTTCAGGTCCGGTGCACCGATCGCATTGTGCGTGCTGGCGGCGCTAGCGGCGGGCTGCGCGCGCGGGCCGGATTTGAAAGTGGATGGGTTACCGATCCGGAAGGTGGTCGTATACCGGAACGGCGTCGGCTATTTCGAGCGCTCGGGTGAGGTCGAAGGGGAATCCGTGCAGTTTCGCATGCGGCAACGCATGGTGGGTGATTTCCTGGCCACGCTGGCGATTGTCGAGCGCGGAGGCAGCTCGGTGCAGGCCGCGTCCTTTCCGCTGGATGTCTCGGAGGATGATCCGAGCGCTCCCGACCCGCAATTCATGCGCATGCTGGAGGCCTGGGACAATCCGGACAAAGTTCAGGATCCTCGCGACAACGGGCGCAACAAGCTGCGCGACGTGACCTTGCGACTGGACGGAAAACAGCACGACCTCGCGCTCGGCTACGTCGCGGCGACGCCGGTTTGGCGGCCCTCGTACCGGATCGTGATGCAAAGCGGCGGGGCAGACCTGCAAGCTTGGGGCATCGTCGAGAACATCTCGGGTGAAGATTGGAAGGACGTCGAGCTGTCCCTGGTCGCGGGCGCGCCCCTGGCATTCGAATCGACGCTCGGTGATCCGGTCATGCCCGCGCGCCCCATCGTGACGGACTCGGGTGAGGTGATCGCCGCAGTTCCCGAAGGGATGACCTCGTTGAACGAGCGTGAAGGGAGCGCGGTGAATCGAGTCGGCCCTGCCGCGGAGGCTGCTCCCGCGCCTCCGCCTCCGATCGTGCAGCCCGCTGCACCCGCGCGGCAACCGAGCGCGAGCGCTGGCTCGGGTCGGTTCGCGGGTGCGGCCGCGCCTAGCCCCAAGAAAGCCACGGTGAAGCGTGGCGCCGCCCCGGAACCGGAAGCGGATCTCGACGACTCGAAATACTCGTTCTCCGACGAAGAGCGACGGGCCGCGCCCGTCGAGGGCAAAAATGGCCTGAGCGCGCCACGTCGGATCAGCGCTCTGGCGGCCGTCGCGGTGGACTCCGGTGCCACGCACTATCGACTGCCGGTGCGCGTGACGCTGCCCGACGCCAGCGCCACGATGGTGCTCTTGATCAATCAGCGAGTTGCGGGCGAAGCCGTGTTCTTGTTCGCCCCCGACGGCGGCGTTCCCGACTCGAGCGCACATCCGTTTCGCGTTGCGCGTTTCACCAACCAGACCAATGGCTTGCTCGAACGCGGACCGATCGCCGTCTTCGAAAAAGGCGCCTTTCTCGGCCAAGGGATCCTCGAGCCGTTACCGCCCAAGGCCACGGCTACGGTGCCGTTCGCGCTCGAGCGAAGCTTGGCCGTGGAGAGCGAGTGGCGCAATTTGGAGCTCGGCGCGCGCTTGTTCAAAATCGAGGCCGGCGAATTGCTGGTCGAGCGCGATAGCGTGACGCGCACCATCTACAAGATCAAAAATGGCAGCGAGCAGAGCGCCAAGCTGCTCGTGCGCCACCCCAGGCTCACAGCCGCGCGCTTGTATAAGCCGCCCGCGGGTACGGAAGACAACCTGGGCGCCGGCAACGCACTGATCCCGATTGTGGTTCAGGCGGCGGCCCGAGCGGAGCTCACCGTCGAAGAGCGGCGGCCGACGCAGGAACGCACGGATTGGCTGTCGCCGATCGCGGACGAGGCGGTGAAGGCGTATCTGGCCGACTCGCGCGCGGAGCACGCCCTGGTGGTGGCGCTGAGCAGCGCTTGGGCGCAACGAGATGCGTTGAAGAGGGCCAGCGACGAGCGCAATGCGCTCACGCAGAGCCAAGCGGAGCTCGAAAAATCGGCGCGCGAGACGCGGCTCAGCCTGGACGCCATCGAGAAGAACAAGCAGGCCGGGGATCTGCGCGCCAAACTCACCGCCCGCCTGGCGGACGTGACCACTCGCCTGGACCAGATCACGAAAAAGCTGGTGGAATTGAATATGCGCGCCTCCGAGCTCGAAGTGCGCTTCCGCGACGCCATTCGCGAGCTGAAACTGAGCGCGCCGTTGCCGCCCAAAGACTGAGTTCCGTCGACAAATCCCTAGCAATTCCCGGGATTTCCCGGGGCCGCCAGTTGACAAGCCGGGGTGCCTGCGTCACAAAAGCGGCTCGCATGCTCGAGCCCGCCGAAGTCGAACGCTTGCTCAGGGCGCGCTTCAGCGACGCCCAGCTCGAGCTCGTCGACCTGACGGGCACGCAGGATCACTACCAGGCGCGCATCGTGTCCAGCGCCTTCAGCGGCAAATCGCTGCTCGAACAACATCAACTCGTGTACGGCGCGCTCGGCTCTGCCCTGGCGGGCGCCATTCACGCCTTTGCACTCAAAACCTATACGCCCGAAGCCTGGGCCAAAGTCAGCGGAGAACCAGATGGACGAAGTGTTACGTGAACGCATCAAGGCCACGATCGACAGCCACCGCGTCGTGCTCTTCATGAAGGGCAACAAGAACTTCCCGCAGTGCGGGTTCTCGGCTCAGGTGATCGGCTTACTCAAGCAGAACGGCGCGGAGTTCAAGGACGTGAACATCTTGGCGGACGCTGATTTGCGCAGCGGCCTCAAGGAGTACTCGAACTGGCCCACGTTCCCCCAGCTGTACGTGGACGGTCAGCTCGTTGGCGGTTGCGACATCGTGACCAGCTTGAACGAGAGCGGTGAGCTCAAGACGCTGCTCGGCGTCAAAGCCAGCTAGCGCGTACTCGCCAAGCCGAGCGAGCGCGCGGCTTGCAGACCCGAGCGCGACGCCCGGTTCCCGTCACGAAACGGAAAGGTGAGCCGCGCGGGCTGGTTTGCCTTCCCGGAAATCATCCCGAGCTCGCTGCCCACGAGCGTCGCCACCGAGGAGCGGCTGAGGGCAGCCGCTGCTTGGTCGATGGCGTCGAACGTGTGCCCACGGCGCGCTGGGTCGGCGCCATCGACCAGGATCTCCGCTTTCAGAACCGGCAGATCGCTGTAGCTTTCCATGAAATAGATCAGCGAGCCAAGCGCGCTGCCGGGCGTTGCTCCGAGAAACCACGAGCCGACGTGGTGCGCGTCGCTGCCTTCGCAATGCGCGAACAGCGCGCCATCCGTGGCGCCGAGCGCATCGGCCAGCGCATCGGCCAATAGAAAATAGTCCGCGCGCTGATCTTCCGTGAAATACGGAATGACGTACGGACCCGAGAACACGAAGCTCACGCCGCTGACCCGCTTTTTCCCGAGCGGAGGTAGCGCACGCAGCTCGACTTGCGCACCGACGCGCTCTTCGGCGATGAGTGAGCTTGCCTTCGACCAAAGCCATTTGCCCGGCGCGTCGCCGCTAGCGCGACGCACGAACGGAGCCAAGGCTGGGCTTTGGCTCAAATCGAGCGGCGAGCCGCGGCGCAGCAGGACGAGCTCGACCTGCCAGCCCTCCACGTCCGCCGGGCCCACGAGAGCACCGCGCGCCACCCGCCTTCGCGCCTGAGCACAAGCCGTACTGGCGATCACGGCCCGCTCGTACTCGGCGTTGCTCGCGTTGTAGCTGGGCGCGCTGGCGCTGGGCGCCGAGCTCGGGCTCGTACCGCGATTGAGCCAACGCTCGAGCCCGGCCAGCGCCGAGCCCTGGTTCGGTGACAGGTAGCGGTAAGCGAGCGCGACGCCTGCGAGCATCAGCGCGACCACGAAAAGCGGCGCCACGAATGAAAACAGACCTGGCCGATTGGCACGCGGCTTTCGCACTGCGATCGGCGCGCGCTCCGCGCCCTCGGCCAGCAGCTGCGCGATCTGTTGAGCTCGCCGTTGCTGCAAATCCTCGGGCAGGCTGTGCCATTGCCGAATCGTCCCCTCGAGATCGGCGCGCGCCTGTGTGGCACCCGTGCCGGCGACCAGCAGCCGGCCCTCGACGCGCAGCCGGCCAGGCCGCCCGCGGCGCCGCAGCTCGGCCTCGACCATGGCCCGGATCTGTTGCACGAGTTGCTCGTCACTGACCGGATCCGACAAGGAGCCCAAGGTACTCGACTCGGCGTGCGGCGTCCACGGCCGGCACTAGTGCTAGCGTGAGGCCCATGGTGCGTCCCCTGATCCTGCTCAGCAATGACGACGGGTACCGAGCCCTGGGCATCAATGCCATGCGGCGCGCTTTGAGCGAATTCGCGGAAGTCATCGTGTGCGCGCCGGAAATCGAGCAGAGCGCCACGAGCCACGCGCTCAGCGTGCATCGCGCGCTACGTCTGTTCGAACCGGGAGCCGGCATCTTTTCGATCGATGGCACCCCTGCGGATTGCGTGTACGTGGCGCTACACGGCAAAACGCGGATCTTGCCGCGCTGGCCCGACGCGGTCGTGTCGGGGGTCAATCACGGTGTGAACCTGGGCGATGACGTCTTCTACAGCGGCACCGTGGCCGCCGCGCGCGAGGCCGCGTTGAAGGGGATCCCGTCGCTGGCCGTGTCCACGCCGTTCGATGCCGACATGGATCGCGCAGCCGAGCTCGCCCGCCGCGTCGTGCAGGCGCTATTGCTGCGCCCGGTGACGACGCCGCTGCTGCTCAACCTGAACGTGCCGAAGGACTACACGGGCTTGCGCTCGGCGCGCCTGGGTCGCCGCATCTACCACGACGAAGTCGACTTTCGGCGCGACCCGCGCGGCCGCGAATACCTGTGGTTGGGAGGGCCCAGCGCCGAGAGCGAAGCCCTCCCGGGCTCGGATACCGAGGCCTTCGATGCCGGCGTGGCCAGCCTGACGTCGCTTTCGCTCGACCTCTGGGCCCGCGAGACCGATGAATTTCTGGCGCGTCTGCTGGCCGACGTCGTGTGAGGGAAGCGCGCAGGGCGCCGCGCGAGCCGCTCCGGGTTTGTGACTTGGCTCGTGCCCGACTACGATGCGGGCATGACGGTCAGAAAAGGCACGTTCGCTAAACCGAACAAGCCGGTCCCCGCTCGATCTCAGCCGACTCCGCGCGGCGTCGAGCTCAAGAAGGCCGCCGAGCTGTCTGCGGACAAGCCGTTTCGCCTCGACGAGGCGCCGCAGTTCGACTCGCTCGCCTACGTGCGCGGGCTGATCCGCGAGGTGCCCGACTTCCCGCAGCGGGGCGTGCTGTTCCGCGACATCACGCCGCTGCTCGCCGACCCACGCGGCTTTCACATCGTGCTCGACACGATTGCGCATCGCTTCGTTGGCGAACAAGTGGACGCGGTGGTGGGGGTCGAATCGCGTGGCTTCATTTTCGGGGGTGCGCTCGCCGCCCGGCTCAACACGAGCTTCGTGCCGGTGCGCCGCCCCGGCAAGCTGCCCCGTGGCACGGACAAGGTGAGCTACTCGCTCGAGTACGGGGAGAGCGAGCTCGAGATGCACCGCGATGCCCTGCGCGAAGGCGCGCATGTTTTGGTGGTGGATGATTTGCTGGCCACGGGCAGCACCGCGGCCGCCGCGGGTGAGCTGGTCGATCGCCAGGGCGCCTTCGTGATCGCCTATGCCTTCGTGATCGAGCTCGGCTCGCTGGGCGGTCGAGAACGCCTCGCGCCCGCCCCCTGTCTATCCATCGTGCGCTACGACTGAGGGCGCGGCGTGCCGCCCGTCACAGCACGCGGGCAGGGAAGGCGATCACGTCTGCGAGCTCGCGCGCACCGGTGGCCAGCATCAGCAAGCGATCGAAGCCGAGCGCATTGCCAGAAGCGCGCGGCATGCCGCTGCGGAGGCCTGCCAGGAAGCGTTCGTCGATCGGATACAGCGCGCGACCTTCGGCCGCACGCCGCGCGGCGTCTTGCTCGAAGCGGAGCCGCTGTTCGACGGGATCGGTCAGCTCGTCGAAGCCGTTACACAGCTCGACCCCGCCCACGTACAATTCGAAGCGCTCGGCGACGCTCGGATCTTCCGCCGACAAGCGCGCCAACGCCGCCTGATTGGCCGGGTATTTCCAGAGAAACAGCGGCCTGGGCTCACGCGCCAGACCCGGCTCGACCCGGCTCACGAGCAGCTCGAAGTAACGCGCCTCGTCCGTGTGCGCCAGATCCACCGCGTCTGCGATGCCCGCGTGCTCTCGAAATGCTTCGCGCACGCTGATGCGCTGGAAGGGCAGCGCGAGCTCGTAGTGCTCGCCCGTGGCAGCGAACAGCTTCGCTTCGCCCGACACGCTCTCGGCCACCAAACGCAGTAGCTGCTCGGTATCGGACAGCATCTGGGGCAGGGCGGCGAACGCGCGGTACCACTCGAGCATGCCGAACTCGGGCTCGTGCAAGCGTCCGAGCTCATCCAAGCGGCTGGCGCGCGCCAACTGAAAAACCCGAGGAAACCCGGCTGCCAGCAGCCGTTTCATGTGCAGCTCGGGTGAGGTGATCAGATACCCACCCTGGGCGGGGATGGCATCGAGATGCAGATCGACGCCCGGCGCGGGCACGCGCAGCGGCGTTTCTACCTCCAGGAAATGCTCGCGCGCGAAGTAGTCGCGCACGGCGGTCAGGGCGCGAGCGCGGGCTTGCATGTGACGAGCCACGCCCTGCCAGGCAAAGCGCGCCAGATCGCCGTCACCGCGTGGCTCGGGGCACGGGGCTCGTTCGAGCACGCGCGCCTCGGACAGCGCTTGACCGTCGTACACGCCTTCCAAGATCACGAGATCACCGGGCGCTAGGCCTGGCGCGCTGAGCTCGGCGACGCGCAGGCTCGAGAACGCATCGGCGAGCTCGCAGGCGAGGGCGTCGATGGCGCTGACGCGCCCTCCGACCCGCACCCGACTCCCGCGCGGGACGCGTCCGAGATCGCTGGGAGAGAGCGTGACCAAGCGCTCAACCGCCGTGGAACGCGCGCAGCGCGAAGGCAGCGATTTCCGAGCCCATCCAAGGCGCCATCAGCGCCAACACCACGGCCACCACGAGCAGTCGCGGCAAGTGGCCGAGCGTCGCGTCCTGCACCTGGGTCGCGGCTTGCAGCACCGCCACCAGCAGCCCAACCAGCGCTGCGATGGCCACCACCGGTAACGATACGGCCACCGCTAAGAGCAGGGCCTCTTGACCCAGGGCAGCGAGCGCTGACCCGGAGGGCACCTCAGCCGCCCCCGCCGCTCGTGCCGGCGTCATCCTGGCCGCTGCCGCCACCAGACGCGGAGACGGACGGTGTCGAGGCATTCTCCGGCTCGCAACGCGAATCGTTGTAATGACCATCGGCGTAGCAGCAGCGAAAGGTCTCTTTGTGGACCAGCGCGGCGGTGCAGATCAAGCCGTCGTCGCAGTCCTCGTTGTCTGCACCGTAGCTGTTGTCACCGCAACGCTCGCCTTCGCTCTGCTTCGCGCAACCGGGCACGACAACGAGCAGGGCAAGGGTCGGAACGAGCGCGGCCAGGGCCAGGAAACGGGCGGTGAAAGAACGCATGCTGGGGGGCTTCCTACCAGGGGTTCCGACGGCTGTCACGCCGCCAAAAAAGCGCCCTTAGGCGCGACGCTTGTCTTTGGCTTCGACCGCGGCGGCAAACAGGCGCAGGTAGGAAAGCGCGCTCATGATCGAGAAAACCAGGGAAATATAGACCAAGGCGCGGCCCACGTGCACCAAATCCACCAGGCCGAGATCGAGCGGGCCGAGGCTGAGGTGGTACGGGTAGCCGAGGATCAAGGCCAGGATGCCCACCATCTGCAACGCGGTCTTGCTCTTGCCGTCGTCGCCCGCGGCGATCACCACCCCCTCACTGCTGGCGATGCTGCGCAGGCTGGTGACGGAGATCTCACGCGCCAAGAGCAGCACGACCGCCCACTCCGGGATGCGGCCCATCGGCACCATGTACACCAGCACCGCCATGACCAAGAGCTTGTCGGCCAGCGGATCCATGAATTTGCCGAGCACGCTCACGACATTCATGCGCCGCGCCAGGTAGCCGTCGAGCAAATCGGTAATCGCCGCGGCGGAGTAGACCAGCGCGGCCCACACGCAATCCTTGGGCGAGCCGCGGTCGATCAGCATGATCACGAGCGGGATGACCGCCACGCGCGCCATGGTCAGCAGATTGGGGACGTTGAATGCGTCCTCACTCAGCGAACGCCGCCGGCGCTTGCGTTCGCTCAAGGGGAGGCGATTGGGACGTCGAGAGACTGCTTTCGCCATAATCAACCCAGATCGACTAGCACCGAACCGCTGCCTGAAAAGGCCACGAAGCCCGGCGCCTTGAGCGGTGCGGATTCCAAGTCCAAGGGGTGCCCGAGCAGACGGCCAATCCAGCCCACGACGTCGTCCGCGCGCACGGCCAGCTTCTGATTCTCGGTTACCTCCAGCACCCGCGGCGGTTTGCGGCTCTCGATCAACACCGTGCCGCGACCGCTGATCTGGACCATCGACACCGGTTCACCCCCACCGCTCGGTAAGCGGCCGTTTTCATGCTGCGCGCTGCCGGCATAGCCCACCAAACAGCTCTCTCGCACGTACACGTACGCGCCGTTCAGCTCGAGCGCCGAGAGCTCGCGCTCGGGTGCCGCGCCGACCAAGATTTGACCCACGCCGCTCAGCAGCGCCCAGGGAGAGCCAGGCCCACCCAGGGGTTCGTTCAGATCACGCCCGCGCATCCGGCGCAGGAGCGGAGTATTCGTGAAGGCGGCGCCATGCGCGATTAGCCCGCGCACCGCGTCGCCACGTACCGCCCAGGTCGCGGTCACCTCGATCAAGGCCGAACGACGACTCGGGGCGACCACGGGCTCCGGCCCCACTGCCTGAGCGCGGATCGAAGGCGGTGCCCCGCTGCCGACGTCGGGTAACAGCGATGAGCGACTCAATTCCACCGGCTCCGGGATCGCGGGTACGGCTGGGCCAAAGCGACCGGGCAACGACGAGCGGCGCGCACGCGGTGCAGTCGGCAGCTCTTCACCCGGCTCGACCGCGCGCCAGCGCCCGGCGCGCATCGAGGTGCCCGTTCCGGGCTCGGCGCTGGCGCGCGAAAAGCCGGGCTCGTCGCTCTCGAGCTCCTGCACGGCGTCGGCCGCGGCCGCGCGCACTTCGGCGCGCTCGGGCGGATCGCTCTCGCGCACCTGGGCGGTTTGCTCGATCAGCTGCGCCATGCGCCGCACCAGGTGCGGTTGTCCCGCGCGCTCGAAGGCTGAGCGCGCCTTTTCGAAGTCTGCCAGCCGCTCGTGGACCAGCCCGAGATAACCCCAGGCGCGCACGTGATCGGGTACGCGCGCCGTCACTTCTTCCAGGCATTCACGCGCCAATTGCGATTGCCCGGTCTTGAGGTAGCAGAGCGCCAGATTCACGCGCGGGCTGACTTCCTCCGGGCGCACGCGAATGATGTCTCGGTAGATCTCTTGCGCGCGTGGGTAGAGACCCAGTCGAAAATAGACCACGCCCAGCAGCCCCTGGCCCTCGATATCCTGCGGCTGCACGCGTAGCGCCAGCTCGAGCTCTTCCTTGGCCTCGCTGACGCAGTTGTCCTGCAGCAGCTCGCTGCCGCGATACAAATGAAACAGGAAATCTTCGCCGTCGAAATTCGCGGACGGCGCTTCGGAATCAGGCGCGGGCCTTCGTGGTGACGTCGGCGCTGGCGCGGTGGAGGTCACGCTCGGCCTTCGTGCGGGTGGCTCGGTCGGCACGAAGCTCGGCCGATGCGAGGCAGGATCCTGCTCGACACCGTTCTCCGACTCGTCACCCAATTCCGCCATGCCTGTACGATACTCTAGCGGGTTGCCAGGGAGCCCAGAAAACTCGAAAGCAGGCGAATTCCGGCAGCTTGGCTCTTTTCGGGGTGAAACTGCGTCGCCAGCACGTGGTCGCGCGCCACCGCCGCGGTGACCGAATTCGGCCCGTAGGACACGGTGGCTTTGGTCACGTCCGGTTCGAGCGGGACCGCGTGGAACGAGTGCACGAAGTAGACGTGCTCGCCGTCTCCGCCTGCGGCCGAAAGCTCTCGGTGGCCGCCCGCGCGCAGCTCGAGCGCATTCCAGCCCATGTGCGGGATCTTGATGCCCGGAGCGCCGAGCAATTTCTTGACCGAGCCTTTGAACCAACCGAGCCCCTGAAAGCCAGGCGCTTCTTCGCTGGATTCGAACAAGATCTGCATCCCCAAACAAATGCCGAGGTAGGGCTTGCCCGCGCCGAGGTGCTCGAGCAAGACCTGAAACAGCTCCGGCCCGAGCGCTCGTAGGAAGCCGTCGAAGTTGCTTTGACCCGGAACGACGATCGCGTCCGCGCGCCGCACCACGTCCGGATCGGAGCTGCGCACGGGGCTGACGCCATGCTCGCGCCCCGCAAGCTCGAGAGCTTTCTCGACCGAGTGCAGATTGCCCAGGCCCACGTCGACCACGACCAGAGACGTCACACCAGCATTCCCTTGGTGGACGGAACCCCCGGGGCGCGCGGATCGAGCTCGGTCGCGGCGCGCAATGCGCGCGCAAAGGCCTTGAACGAGATCTCGACGATGTGGTGCAGGTTGTGACCCTCGTGCAGCACGACATGTAAATTGGCTTGCGCCGTGCGCGCAAATGCTTCGAAGAAAACCTCGGCCAGCTCCACGTCCCAGGTGCCGATTTTGGCTTTGGGCAGCGGCACACGCCAGACGAAGAACGCGCGCCCCGAAAGATCGAGCGCCGCGGTGACCAACGCTTCGTCCATAGGCAAGGTCGCCGACCCGTAGCGGCGAATCCCGTGGCGATCACCGAGTGCATCGAGCACGGCCTTGCCCAGCACGATGCCCACGTCTTCGGTGGTGTGATGGCCGTCGATCTCGACATCGCCCTCCGCCACCACGCTGAGGTCGATCGAACCGTGGCGCGCGATCTGATCCAGCATGTGCGACAGGAAGGGGATGGGCGTCTGAATCTTCGACACGCCCGTGCCGTCGAGGTTCACCTCGACGCTGATCTTCGTCTCTTTGGTCTGGCGTTCGACCTTGGCGATACGCGCGGTCATTTCAATTCCTCGACTTTCCAAGCGGCGTGCTCGCGCACGAGCTCGATCGTTCCGCCCGCTCCGTAGGCGAGCGTTGCGCGTTCGCCCACGATCTCGAAGCGTGCGGCCGGCAGCGCCGCCTTGAGCGCCTCGATCAGCCGCGCCATGTCCTGTTTCTGCTCACCCTCCCAGGCCGCGCGCAGGGTGGCTTCGGTGAGCCCTTCGCGCTGGCTGTCGGGGACGAAGCGCAGCAACAAATCGTAGCGCTTGTTCTCGACCGCCCGCACGAAGGACAGCGCGGCGGACTCCGGAGCCGCCTGGCTATAGAGGTCGATGGCCGAGCCATCCACCCGCCAAGCGCCGCCTTCATAAACGAGCAGGAGCGGCTCGCCGTCCGCACCGGTCACCTTTGCGGTGACCCGTGCGGGGCCCGAGGTGGGCCGGTCGAGCGCCCGAATCAGCTCCTGGGCTTGTTCGGGGTTTTCCTGAATCATGCGCTTGAACTGCTCGAAAGGAATGGTCTTTCTAGCATCCTCGCTGAGCAAAGCGTAGGCTTCGGCCAGTTCTCCGCGCTGGATCGCATGCGCGTAGGCAGAAAGCACGCTTTCTGGGCTGCCTGTGTGCGAACCAGCGGCGCAACCCAGCAGCGTGGGCAGCGCGCCGAGCAGCCCAAGCGCGGCGCTCAAGAGGAGGGGGCGTGCGGCCGAACGCGACATGTCGGGGGGATACCACAGGCCGAAGACTCTCGCGACTTAGGTACACAAGCGCGCGGGTCGAACCGTGAACCAGCGCGTTCCCGACACGTCGCTGGATCTCTGGTCGATCCGTATTACTGTGGAAACATGCGCCCTGCCCCCAAACCACGTCGTCCGGAGCAGCTCGCGATCTTGCCGCTCAGGAACTCGGTGTTGTTCCCGATGTCGGTGGTGCCGATCAATGTTGGCCGTCCGCGCAGCGTGCGCTTGGTCGAAGAGTTGCTCGGGCAGGAAAGCGCCATGGTCGGCGTGCTCACGCAGAAGAACTCGGAGACCGTCGAGCCCACCTTCGAAGATCTGTATGCGATCGGCACGTTGGCGCGCGTCGTGAAAGTGATTCGCCTCGGGCCCTCCAACTATAGCGTGGTGCTGAACGGGCTCGGTCGCTTCCGAATGCAAGCGACGACCGGCCTCGAGCCGTACATGACCGCGGAGGTCGAGCGCATCACCGAGCCCACGGAGCCCGTGGCCGACCTGCATCAATTGGGTCAAAAGCTGCGCGAGAACACGCGAGAAGTATTGGCATTGATGCCGAACCTGCCGAAGGAAACGGCCAGCATCCTGGACAACGTGCGCGAGCCCGGCGCCCTCGCCGATTTGATCGCCTCGAACTTTCCGGAAGAGCAAGCCAGCATCCACGTGCGCCAGCGGGTGCTCGAGGCCTTCGACGTGCGTGAGCGCGTGCAGCTGGTCTTGGGCATGGTCACGAGGCAGCTGGAAGTGCTCAAGGTGAAGGACGAGATCTCGACGCTCGTGCACACCGAAATGAGCCGTTCGCAGCGGGATTACGTGCTGCGCCAGCAAATGCGTAACATCCGCGAAGAGCTGGGCGAAGCCGCGGACGACGACGAAGTGGAGCAGCTGCGCGAACGCATTGCGCGCGCCGAGCTGCCACTGGAAGCCGAAAAAACGGCCCGCAAGCAGCTCGGTCGCCTGAGCGGCATGCAGCCCCAATCGGCCGAGTATCAGGTCACGCGTACGTACGTCGAATGGCTGGCCGATTTGCCCTGGTCCCGCACCACGCCCGACCGGGTAGACGTGCGCGAGGTCAAGCGCTGCCTGGACGAAGATCACTTCGGTCTCGACCGGGTGAAGAAGCGCATCATCGAGTATTCGGCGATCCGCCAGTTACGCCGCGACAAGAAGGGTCCGATCCTTTTGTTCGTCGGCCCGCCCGGCGTGGGCAAAACGTCGCTCGGTAAATCGATCGCGCGCGCCATGGGGCGTCGTTACGGTCGCATCTCGCTCGGCGGCGTGCGCGATGAAGCCGAGATCCGCGGCCACCGGCGCACTTATGTGGGTGCGCTCCCGGGTCGCATCATCCAGGCCTTGAAGAAGACCGGTTGCAGGAACCCCGTCTTGGTATTGGACGAAGTCGACAAGATGGGCGTCGACATGCGTGGTGATCCCGCGGCAGCCTTGCTGGAAGTGCTGGATCCGGCGCAAAACGACACCTTCGTCGACCACTACATCGACCTGCCCTTCGATCTGTCGGACGTGACCTTCATCGCCACGGCCAACTACCGCGGCAACATCCCCGACGCGCTGCGCGATCGCATGGAAATCATCGAAGTGCCCGGCTACACCCTGCGCGAAAAGCGCAGCATCGCCGAGCAATTCTTGGTGCCGAAGCAGCTCCGGGACCACGGCATCACCACCGACCAGATCCAGTTCGAACGCGAGGGCATCGAGCTCATCATCGACTCCTACACTCGGGAAGCCGGCGTGCGCGGTCTGGAGCGCGAGATCGCCTCGGTCTGCCGGGACGTGACGGTCAAGCTCGCGGAGGGCAAGGTCTTCTCCACCATCCACGTGAACCCGGCCCACGTTCGGGAGCTGCTCGGTCCGGAGCGGAATCTGAACGAGATCAACGAGCGCAAGCTGGTGCCCGGGATCTCGATCGGCCTTTCGGTCTCGGGTAGCGGCGGCGACATTCTGATCGTGGAATGCACGCGCATGCCGGGCAAGGGCGACATCCGCATCACCGGCGGCCTGCGTGACGTGATGAAGGAGTCGGCCGCGACCGCCGTGTCCTACGTGCGCTCCAAGGCCGACCGACTCCGGCTCGATCCGGAATGGCTGAAGACGATCGATCTGCACCTACACATCCCGCGCGGCGGCTCCTCGCGCGACGGAGCGAACGCGGGCGTGGCCATGTTCGTCGCAGTCGCGTCGCTTTTGCTGGATGCGCCCGTGCGCTCGGACGTAGCCGTAACCGGCGAGATCACCTTGCGCGGCAACATTTTGCCGGTCAGCGGCGTCAAAGATCAGGTGCTGGCCGCGCACCGCGCGGGGATCCGAGAGATCTTGCTGCCGACGCGCAATGAACGCGACCTGGAGGACGTGCCGAGCGAGGTCAAGAACGATCTGCGCGTGCACTTGGTGTCGCGGATCGATGAAGTGCTCGCTCTGGTGCTACGCGCGCCCGAGGCGTCGGACAGCGACGATCGCGAAGTGCCGCAGTCCGGTAGTAGCGACGCGCACCCCTGACGCAGCGTCGTGAGTCGTGACTGACGCGCTTCGCGATCTCCGAACGGAGGAGCTCACACTTCCGCCCCTGCAGCGCGCGCGCTCCGTGCGCATCGCGGCGGGCTTCACGACGCTGGCGTTTGTCGCCTTCGGTTTCATCCCGCAATTCGGCGGCCCCGGCTACGAATCCTCGCTCGCCGCGGGACTGATCCTGCCCGCGACCAGTGCGCTGTGCCTTTCGTTCGGACTCGCAGGCACGCGCGTCGCGCCGCTGACCGCGTTTGGTCGCGGGCTTTCCGTGGCTTTTGCCTTGGCCGCCCTCGGCCTGGCGCTCGTGCTCGGCCATGGTGTGCGCGTGGGCATGTGCGACGCGGGCTGGGGCATCGAACTGTACTTGCTCGCGCCGTTGCCCGGAGCGCTGCTCGCGGGCGTGTGGGGGGCGGGGGTTGGACTCGCAGCGGGGCACGTACGACCTGGCTTTCGTCGGCGCACGGCTTGTATTTTGGGGGCGCTCTCTGCGCCGTTGTTCGGCATTGGGCTCAGCCTGGGACGGTTTTACACGAGCCCGATGGTGTTCGCGTTCGATCCCTTCTTCGGCTACTTCGCGGGCCCGCTGTACGACACGGTGATCGACGCATTTTGGACGCTCGCCAGCTACCGCGTTGGCACGCTACTCACGCTCCTGGGGCTGGGCTGCGCGGCAGCCTTCTTCGACGAACGCCTGCAATTTCTGGGCTTTCGTAGCCGCGGCTGGCTGCTGGGCGTGGGCCTATCGGCGGCGCTCGGCAGCGGCACCTTGCTCTGGAATGGCGCTTTGCTCGGACACTTCAGCACGCGCGGCTCGATCGAGCAGGCGCTCGGGCAACAAGTGTACGGTGCGCGTTGCGACGTGAAGTATTCGAGCGCGATCTCACGCCGCGATGCGCTGTTGTTCGCGCGCGATTGTGACGCGGAGCTGCGCGCCGACGAGGCCTACTTCGAGATCCAAGGCCCGCCGCGCGTGACGGCGTTCTTGTTCGCGAACGAGGGCGAGAAGGGCCGGCTGATGGGCGCTTCCAGCACCTACATCGCCAAGCCCTGGCGGCGCGAGATCTACGTCCAAGCGTCGGCCTATCCACACCCCGTGCTGGGCCACGAGCTGGCACACGTGCTCGCCGGCAGTTTCGGGCAAGGACCGTTCCGGGTCTCCGGACCACTCGGCGGCTGGATCCCCGATCCGGGCCGCATCGAGGGCGTCGCCGTCGCGGCTTCGCCCAACGACAACGACGACTTCACACTCGACGAATGGGCCAAGACGCTGCTCGATCTGTCGCTCTTGCCCCCGCTCGAATCGGTGTTTCGCCTGGGTTTTTTGGGGAAAAATTCATCCACCGCGTACACGGTGGCGGGCGCCTTCCTGCACTGGTTCCACGACCACTATGGCGCGGCCGCGCTGCGCCGCTGGTACGGTGGCGAGGCGATCGAGCAGGTCTCCGGCAAGTCCTTCGCCACGCTCGAAGCCGCTTGGCGCGCCGATCTCTCGCGCGTGACCGTCGCGCCCGCTTTGCTCGACGAAGCCCGCGTGCGCTTCGATCGCCCTTCCTTGTTCGGCCGCCACTGCCCGCGCATCGTCGACAAGTTGAATGGCGTGGCCAATCAAAAGCTGGGCGGCGGAGACACCGCGGGTGCACGCCAGTCCATCGCGCAGCTGCTCCGCCTCGATCCGCACCACACGGGAGCCAAATTCGAGCTGGCCGCGTGCGAGGTCAAAGATGGCAACGAAGCGGCGGCGCTCGCGGCTTACGCCACCCTGGCCGCGTCGCCCGAGCTCGCCAAGCTCGAACGAGCCGGCGCCCGGGAGGCCCAGGCCGACGTCGAATTACGCGCAGGCCGCTTGGCAGACGCGCGTCGCGACTACGACGCAGTGGCCGCGATCGTGGCCGACGAGGATCGTCTGCGCACGCTGGACGTCAAACGGTCCCCCGAAAACGAGCTCCAGCGCCGCGCGATCGTCGACCTGCTGGTGGGTGATCCGATCTTGGGCGCGTCCTTCGAAGTGGCTGCGCCGAGGCTCGCGGCCTGGGCCGCGAGCGAGCCCGAAAATGGTATGCCCTGCTACTTACTGGGCAAGAATCTATTTGGGCGCGGGCGCTTCGTGGAAGCGGCCGAATACCTGGACCAGGCGCTGGCCAGGAGGCTCAGCCTGCCGCGCGTGGCGCGCGAAGCCTGGCGGACACGGCTCACCCTGGCCTGCGCCGTAGGCGATGGCGCTGCCAAGGCCCGCGCGCTCGAGGCCCTGCAGGCCGATCGGGGCCTGAGCCCCGCGCGCCGCGCCGCGCTCGAGCGACTCGCGCTACGCTGCCTCGCGCGTTAGGATTTTCTCCTCAGCTCCGCTTCGAGCTCGGCAACGCGCCGTTCCGCGGCGGCGAGCGCCTCGGTTTTCAGCCGAAGCGCGTCTTCAGCGGCTTGACGCCCTTCGGCTTCTGCTCGACGCCCCTCGGCTTGTGCCTCTTCCGGCGTAGGGAACAGATGCGCGCCGTATTGGTCGCGACTCAAACGAAGCGTCAGGCCGGTATCCCGTTGGTCGACGGGCAACCAAAATCCGCTCAGGTGTCGGCTTTGGGCCCAAGGTTCGAACAATTGCCGTTCGAGTAGATCGTCGCCCACGAAGTCCCAGATCCGCAATGGGCGTTCCGGAGTTTCTGGATCGAACCAGACCAGCTCGCTCACCCCGAGGCGGCGATACTTTTCGAGCTTCGCTTCCCATGCCGACTCAGCGGCGTCCGAATCGCTGATGATCTCGATGGCCACGTGGGGCGCACCGCGCTCCCACACTTTCCAGGAAGGGAAATCTTCGTTCTTGCTGCCGAAGCGCAGGAAAGCATCGGGTGACAGGCAAGCGCGCGGATTGGTCGGGTCCCAATACACGAACTGCTCGGATCCGACGAGCGCCACGTCCGCAAAAGCGTGCGTCAAGAACTGATACAGCAGTGTCCGCAGCCGCAGGTGCCGCGTGCTCTCAGGCACCTCGGCACTCACCGGGAAATACACCGCCGGCTGCTCCGAACCCAACATCGCCATAGTTTACCCTTCCCATGCCGCCCCATCCAGTCGGACAGCGCACAGGCCAGTTGCGCGGGCTCAGCCGCCGAAGCCGCGCACGGTGACGGCGCGCAACAAATGGCGCTGCGCGGCGGCAAATACGGCCAACGCCGGCAGGCTCAGGATCACGTTGCCGGCCATCACCAGGTGCCAGCGCACGCCCGTGCCCTGCTCACGTAGCAGCGCGATGGCTAGGGGCAAGGTGCGGGCGTGCTCATCGGTGGTCAGCACCAAGGGCCAAAAATAGTCGTTCCAGTGCGAGACGAAGCTGAACAGAAACAACGAGACCAAGGTCGGCCTGAGCAGCGGCGCGAGCAGTCGATACACGATGTACAGCTCGCTCGCGCCATCGATGCGGGCGGCCTCGATTTGCGCGTCCGGGACGCTGAGCAAGGCTTGGCGCACCAAGAACGTGCCAAGCGCGCTGACGCCGAAGGGCAAGATCAAGCCCGTCAGCGTGTTGACCAGCCCCGCGCCGGCCAGCAACGAAAAAACGGGCACGAAGCGCACCTGCGCCGGCACGAGCAAGGTGGCGACGATCACGCCGAAGGCCCAGCGCTTGCCGCGAAAACGCAGCTTGGCGAGCGCATAGCCCGCGGGCAAGGCCAGCGTGATCTGCAGCGCTGCGATACCCAAGGCCATCACGCTGGTATTGAAGAAATAACGCGCCAGGGGTAGCGAGCGGAACACTTCGCGATAGGCGTCCAGCGTGGGGTGCTTCGGCCAGAGCGCGGTGGGTGAAGCGATGATCTCGGCCAGAGGCTTGAGACTGGTGAGCCCCATCCATAGGTAGGGAAATAGCCAAACCAGAGCGACCACGCCCAACACGCCTTGCCCGAGCCAGCCGCTCGAGCGAAAACGCGCCCGCATCACGTGCTCTCCCGGTCACGAAAGAGCAAAAATTGCGCGCCCGTGAGCAGCAACAAAATGCCGAAAAACACCACGGCTTCCGCGCTGGCGCGGCCCACCCGCAGGTCCAAAAAGAGTTGCTCGTAAATGGCGTACACGAACACGGTGGTCGAACGCACCGGCCCGCCTTGGGTCATCACGCGCACCACGTCGAACAGCTGAAAGCTCGCGATCAAGCTGGTCGTGCCCACGAACAGCGTGGTCGGGCGCAAGAGTGGCCAAGTCACGCTCGCGAAACGACGTGCCTTCGATGCGCCGTCGAGCTGGGCCGCTTCCAAGATCGACTGCGGCACGTCTTGCAAGCCGGAAAGGAAGATCACCAGCGCATAGCCGGTGATCTTCCAAATCGTGACGCCCGCCACGGCCCAGGGCGCGAGCGCCGGATCGGCCAGCCACTGGGGCGCGCGGCCAGCGGCGAAGATCCGCCAAACGCTGGCGAAAATGCCGGAATCTGCATCCAATAACCACAAAAACAGAAGTCCGACACTGACCCAAGACACGACGTACGCGCTGAACACGGCAGAGCGCACGAACGCCGCCCAGCGCCCGGGGCGATCGAGCAGCACGGCCAGGCCAAGCCCCGCGCTCATCGAGCCCAGCACGACGGCGGTGCTCATCGAGAGCGTGGTGCAGAATGTTTGCCACAGCTCTCCCGAGCGCAACAGCGAGCGATAGTTGCCGAGCCCCACGTAGCGCGCGGGCGTCAGTAGGTCCCAGCTGAACAAGCTGTGCTCGACCAGCATTCCGAGCGGAAACACGAAGAACACGAACAAGAGCAGCAACGTCGGCAGCAGCATCCAATACGGATCGCTCGGGCGACTCGGCTTCACGTCGGCTCCAGGGCCAAGGCGCGCGCTTCGGCCAGGATGGCGCTCGCGTCGCGCTGCTGAATCACGGCGCTTTCCAGGCGCGGCTGTACGATTTCCCGCTGAATGCGGAACAAATCCACCGACCAGGGCCAAGGTTCGGCGACCGCTAGCTGCTCGAGCGCGACGCGATCGTTGGGGTGCGCCGCATAGTAGCCGCGCTGCTCGAGCATGCGCACGGCGGTGCGCGTGACCGGGATATATCCCGTGCGGGTAGCCCAGGTGATCACCTGTTCTGGCTCATGCATGAAACGCAAGAAGCGCACCGCCGCCGCCTTCTCTGCGCTGGGCGCCGAGCGCAACACGACCCAAAAGGTGCCGCCCGTAGGCACCGCTCGCTTCGTGCCCGCGGGCAGGGGAGCCGCGATCAGCTTGAACGGCGCATGCGCCTCCAAATACTTCAAGAACGCGGTCGACGACCAGATCATCGCCACGCGCCCGCTCAAAAAATCCTGATTGCATTGCTCCCAGGCGTTGTAGTCACGCCCCGGCGGCGGCTTCATCAGGCCGCCCCGCACCAACTCCTGCCACAGCCCGAGCGCTTGCACGCCGGCTCGATCGCCCAGCGAAATCCGACCATTTTCAGCGACGATCGAGCCCCCGGCCTGAGCCACCAGCGCGACCCAAAACCACCAATTGATGGGGCAGCCAAAGCCGAAGCGCCCGCCCGCTTTCGGCTCGGTGAGCCGCTTGGCGACTGCGCGCAATTCAGCCCAATCCCGCGGCGCAGCGAGGCCCGCTTGCGCGAATAGATCGCCGTTCAGGTACGCGATCGGCGTCGAGCGATTGAAGGGCAGGGCGCACACTGGCCGCGCCCCGCCAGACGTCCAAGTGCGCTCTTGGCCGAGCTCGGGGATCAGATCCAGCTCACGCACGCCGGGGTAGTCCGCGAGCGGCTCGAGCACTCCCGCTTCGGCCAAGTAGGGCACGACCTCGCCGACGACGTGGCTCAGCACCGGGGCGCAGCGGGCGGCGATCGCGGTGCGCAACTTGGCCAAGCCTTCGAAGTAGTCGCCTTGATACACCGCCTGCACGAAGTCCCGCGTCTGGCTGCGGTTGAAGCGCTCCACCAATGCCTCGAGCACTTCACGATTCGTGCCTCCGTAGCTGAACCACAGGCTGACCGGCACGCGCCCTTTGGGCACCACCTGCGACGCGCACGCTGTGAGCAAGCTGCCGCCAGCCACGGCACTCGCCTGAAGGAATTCACGTCGCGGAATCATCGACAGACCAAGCGAGCCCTAGGAAAGTGGAAAAACCCAAATGCGACGGCGCGAAGGTATTTAGCCTGACTCGACTTGAGATATGCTCCCAACATGCAATTGGGGCGAATTATCGCCGGCAAGTACTGTCTGCTGCACGAGCTCGGGCGCGGGGGCATGGGGTCGGTCTGGGTGGCAGAGCACATCAGTCTGCGCTCTCAAGTCGCGATCAAGCTGATCGAACCGCAAGCCCACAGCCGCTCCCACGCCCCGGAACGCTTCGAGCGCGAGGCGCGCGCCTTGGCGACCTTGCGCAGCGCGCACGTCGTTCAGATCCTGGACTACGGAATCGACGGAAAAATTCAGTACTTGGTGATGGAGCTTTTACGTGGCCGGACGCTGCGCAGTGAGCTCAAGGCACGCGGCCGGCTGAGACCGGACGAGGTGTGGACGGTCGTGCAGCAGGTTTCGCACGCGTTGACGGTGACTCATGCGGCGGGCTTCGTGCATCGCGACTTGAAGCCCGAGAACATCTTCTTGGTCGGCAACGACGACGGCCATTTCCACGCCAAGGTCCTGGATTTCGGGATCACGAAGGCCCTCACCTCAGAAGCGCCGCCGCTCACGTCGACCGGAGGCTTGCTGGGCACTTGCGAGTACATGAGCCCGGAGCAGGCCGTCGCCGAAGACGTGGACACGCGTTCCGACCTGTGGAGCCTGGCCGCGGTGGCATTCGAGTCGCTGGTTGGCTTCACACCGTTCAGAGCCAAGTCAGCGGTGGGCGTGCTGGCAGCCATCTGTCAGGGCCCGATCGTCGTGCCCTCCGAGGTGGCGAGCGTGCCCCCCGGTTTCGACGCCTGGTTCGCGCGAGCCGTGCAGCGGGATCCGGATCAGCGCTTCCAAACGGCCAAGCAGCTCGCTGCGGAGTTGCAGCCCGTGCTCGATCTCCCGCGCGACTGGCCGGGCAACGACGCAGGCGCTGCGCGCGACGAGGACGACCCCGCGCAGACGTTGCGTGTCTATCCCTCGCCGGAGTCGCCCTTCGACCGACGAGCAAGCGCGCGCATCCCGTCGTCGATCCCAGCCGCCATCGGCGGGCTGCGAGACCTGCGGAACAGCGGCCTGATCTACAACGCGAGTCGCAGCGGCGCGCTCTTGGCGACCCGCCGCAGCTGGGAGAGCGAGCAGATCATTACGCTCACTCTGCATATCGACAACGCCTACGAGGGCCCCATCGTTCGCGCGCAGGTGGTGCGCGTTGCAGAACGAGACAGCCCGCTCTGGAAGTTCGATATCGCCATTCACTTCCTGGAGCCGCTGTCCGAGGAGCTGTTGGCGAGTATCGAAGCCAAGGCAAAATCACGGGGGAAATGAGCTCCCGATGGGAGGCGCGCGTCCCGCGCTGGCAGGGCTGATGCTCCGCCACGCCGCTCGCACGGCGCTAGCCGCCTCGAGCCGAGTCCTGCTATAGCCGTTCGTTCTGCTCTCCGATCCGCCGCCCCTCAAGCGTCCCCGACTCCTGGCCCTGCTCCTTTGGGCCACGAGCCCTCTCACGGCCTGCAGCCACAAAAGTCCCCCCGCTCCGGTCCCGTCTGCCTCGGCCTCCGCCGTGCCCGTGCCCGTGCCCGTGCCCGTGCCCGCTCCTGCTCCCGCTCCCGCTCCACTCTCGTCCTGCCCAGAGGGCATGTCCCTGCTCCCGGGCGGCTCCTTCTGGGTCGGCTCAGACCGCAGCGAGCACTTCTCCGAAGACGAGAGTCCCCGTTTTCGCACGCAGTTGCCGCCGTTTTGCGTGGATCAAACCGAGGTCACCGTCGCTGCATACGCGGAGTGCGTGGCGCGCGGCGCCTGCACGCCCGCGCGGGCGTCGCATTCGCATTGCAACGCCGCGCACAGCAATCGCCCTAATTTCCCGATCAACTGCGTGACCTGGCCGCAAGCCGACGCTTTCTGCTCGGCGCGCGATGCGCGGCTGCTGAGTGAGGTCGAATGGGAGTATGCCGCGCGCGGCGGGGAGCAAGCCCTAAAGTACCCTTGGGGCTCCGACAACCCCGACGGACACGCGTGCTGGAAGCACGACGGCTCGTGCCCTACCAAAGCCTATCCCGCGGGCGCCTTCGGCCTATTCGACATCAGCGGCAATGTCTGGGAGTGGACCGACGATTGGTACGCCGCGTATCCCTGGCCACCGGAGACCGGCTACGCCAAGGTGTATCGCGGCGGTAGCTGGAGCCGGCGCTTCGAAAAGTGGATGCACACGCGCCTGCGCAATCGCGCAAAACCCAGCGATCAAGGGGCGCACTTGGGCTTTCGCTGCGCGAGCGTGCCTGATTTGCGCCGCTGCCCGTTCGGCAAGGCAGACGCCAAGCGCTGTCTCCCGGGCGTGACCGAGCAACACTGCAAGCCGCCACGGAGCTGGAACGGCGTACGCTGCGCGAAGCCAGACGCGCTGCGCTGCTCCGAGGGCTATGTCGAACGCCCCGGCCGCGGCTGCGTGCGCGTCGAGCCCGAAGCCGTGCAGACGGTAGACATCGAGGCCGAGGCCAAGCGCGTGCAGCGCGCGCCCGCCCCCGAATTCAGTGCAGATTGTCGCGCGAACTTCGCGCCGCGCGTGCAAGCCTTCCGCTATTTCGGAGGCACCCACCAGGCACGAAACCTGGTAAGCGGTAGGGCCGGATGCAAAAATCGCGACGTTGGCGTGGGCTGGAACTCGACCTGTTGTCCGTAGTGTGCCTTTCGGCTTGCGCAGCGGCGCCTGCAACCCAGCCGCCCGCGAGCGCGGCCAGTGAAGCTGCCGCGCCCGTCAGCCAGTCCGCCGCAGCGACGGCCAATCCGCCGCCCGCGCTGGCCGACACCGAGCGCAGCAAGCCGAGCCCAGGCACGCCGGCGCCGGACTCTGCCGCGGAAGTCGTCCCGGAGCCATTGCCCAAGGGCACGTTCGTGCTGCAAATCGGCGATTCCTTCGCTGCCGCACTGGGCATCGAGCTGGGCAAGTTGTTGAAGGGCGCGGGCCTACGCACCGCCCTGGAATACAAAACCGCCAGCTACATTCCGAACTGGAGCTACGACGGCGACGTGTCGAAGTTCGTCTCCACCTACCAGCCCGACTTGGTGTTGATCACGCTCGGCGCCAACGAGCTCGAGATCCCGAAGCCGGAAGAGCGCATCAAGCCGATCAAGCACTTGGTCAGCACCCTCGGTGGTCGGCCGTGCGTGTGGGTGGCGCCGCCCTTGTGGAAGCCGGACACGGGCCTGCTGCAAGTGATCCGCGAGAACATCGCGCCCTGTCGCTACCTCGACAGCAATGCGTTGGTTCACGATTTGCCGCGCGGCCGCGACAAGATCCACCCGAGCTCCGAAGGTCGGCAAATCTGGGCCAAAATCGTGTTCGATTGGCTGGCCAAGGAGCGCCAGGGCGCCGCCCAGCAACCCTGGGCCCTGAAGCCCGCCCCGGTCGCCAACTAGCTGGCCGAGGCGCGAGCCCGGGCACGCCGCACGGCAAACTCACCGACGCACAAGCCCGTTCCTCCGCCGAGGAACAGCGCGATGAGGAATGCGGCAAACACGCTGCCGAACAGGTTGCTCGGGGCTGCGTGGCCAGGGAAGTAGAGCGCGAACACGATCGCCAGCCCAAACCACGCGCTCAGCCGTGAGCGCAACCCGCGGCGGGCGGCGGCCACCTCGAACACCACCGCCAGCAGCAGCGCGCCCAAAAGCAGCAGCACGATGTTGAACGTAGGGGCCGTCACGGAGCCCTCGAACACCACGCGATAAGGGCCGAGCTCAGCCAACACCAGCACCAGCGCGCCCAGCGCGAACACACCGTTGCGCAGGGTCGCGTGCGCGTCTCGAAATGGCCCAACCCCCGCGAAGACCGCGATCACGGGGATCAGCAGGGCCACGATCTGGCCTTCGAGCGGCCGCACGGAATCGAGCTTGGAGCCGCCCACGAGCAGTAGCAGTGAGGCGAGTAAAAGTGGCAGGCGGAGGCGCGAAAGGGCGTCAGACATACTGGTTCGAGAGTGGGGAAGGCCATAGCATGCAGCCCCGTGCCTCGTGATGCCAGGTCTGCCGAGCGCCCCTCTCGCTCCGTGCGCTCCTGCCTGGGCTGCTATTTGTTTTTTTGGGGGGTGCTCCTGTGCGGCTGTACTCGACGTGCAGGCGACGCGGTGCGCGTGCCTCCGCCAGCCAGCCCGCCACTCGTCGCTGCGCGCCTCGGCACACACATCCCCAGCTCGAGTGGCACAGAGCGGCTGGTCTTCAACGTGCGCATCGAGCCCGAGCTGAGGCGCATCGAGGTCGAGCTGTGCCCATCCGGCTTCCGC
>Ga0207691_10000270_pt1 | contig 51333 bp, 37 predicted proteins | sample KBSM13metaG_FD_184327 | JGI IMG/M metagenome (GOLD analysis project Ga0207691, IMG submission 184327) | Miscanthus rhizosphere microbial communities from Kellogg Biological Station, Michigan, USA - KBS M1-3 metaG (SPAdes) (version 2) | ecosystem: Host-associated > Plants > Roots > Rhizosphere >...
GAGGAGTTCAAGGGCACCGGCAACATGGAAATCCACCTCGACCGCCGGATGGCCGAGAAGCGGATCTATCCTTCGATCAACGTCAACCGCTCCGGCACCCGCAAGGAAGAGCTGCTGCTGAAGCCCGACGTGCTGCAGAAGGTCTGGGTGTTGAGAAAGCTGCTCTACCCGATGGACGAGCTCGAGGCGACTGAATTTCTGGTGGACAAGGTCAAGCAGACGAAAAGCAATGCCGAGTTCTTCGATTCGATGCGGCGCGGCAACTGACGTCTCGCAGGCGTTTTCAACCCAACTATTGATATAAGAATTTAACTTGCAACATTCCCCTGTGCTCGAAGGGGTCAAAAATGTTGCATTGCAGCGCAATTTGACCCATAATTTTGACTTCTGGCCGAAGACGCGCCTTGGAACTGCATGGCGACGGCCCCATCACGTACGATTCGACGCTGGAGCTATTTGCCGTCGCGGTCGACTAGTGGCAGGGCGGCGGCCGAGGGAGAGGGAAATCATGAAATCCGGCATTCACCCCAAGTACACCGAAATCCAGGTGACTTGCAGCTGCGGCAACACGTTCGTCACTTCGTCGACGGTGGGCAAGCCGCTGCACGTCGAAGTGTGCTCGGCGTGCCATCCTTTCTACACCGGCAAGCAAAAGGTCATGGACACCGCCGGCCGCATCGACAAGTTCCGCCAGCGCTACAAGTCGACGTCCACCGCGCCGGCCCCGGCCGGGAGCGCGAAGCCCACGCCCTGACCTGCCACGCGGCAGCGAGTACCGGGCGCGCCGTGGCACGTTCAACCGCCACTCGATCGGTAAAGGCAGCCTAGGCTGCCTTTTTCCATTTCAACGGTGCCGCGTCGCGGTTAGACAAGACCATGGCGACGCTCCCGCCCGCCGACGGCGAATCGGACGACGAGGCATTCGATTCGCCGCGCCGCTTCGGCCCATGGAAACAGTTCGGTCTCACATTCCTGTGCGCCGTGTGGGTAATGCTCGGCGTGATCGGCCACGATCCGTGGAAAACGCAGGATGCGCTTTCCTTCGGCGTCGCGCTCGACATGATCGAGCGCGATAGCGGCCTCGCGCCACGCCTCGCCGACGAACCGTATCTCGACAACCCTCCGCTCGCCTACTGGCTCGCGGCCGGCACCGCGGTGGCGCTGTCGCCACCGCTGTCGCTGCCGGATGCCGCGCGCGTCGCAGCAGCACTGGTGCTTGCGCTCAGCATGCTGCTGCTCGCCGCAACCGCAACCGAACTCGAAGGCGCGAAATATCGCTGGACGACGGTGCTGCTGTTCGTCGGTTCGGTGGGATTGTGGGAGCGCGCGCACCAGATGTCGCCGGAGCTCGTGTTGATGCTCGCCGTGGCCACCGCGCAGTATGGATTCGCGCTTGCATTGCGCCGCCCCATCGCGGGGGGCGCGCTGGTCGGCATCGGTTGCGGCGCGTCGTTTCTCGCAGTGGGACTGAACGGGCCCGCGTGGATCGCCCTCGCCGCGATCGTCCTGCCGCTCGCCTCGACGCGCTGGCGCTCGCGTCGGTATGCGGCCGCGTCCGCCCTGGCGCTCGGCGTCGCGATCGTCATCAGCGCCGCGTGGCCGGTGGCGCTTTACTTTCGCGCGCCGGTGCATCTGGCCGCATGGTGGGGCACGCAAACGCCCGGCGACTTCTTCTGGGTGCTCGACCCGGCGTCCAGCGGAGATCCCGCATTTCTCCTTAAGAACCTGCCGTGGTTCGCGTGGCCCGCGCTGCCCCTCGTCGTGTGGACGCTCGTCACCCGCGCCCGCGGCTTCAACGGCGGGCTCGCGACGCCCGGCATCGAGCTGCCCGCCGTGCTGACGCTTGCGATGTGCGTGTCAATCGTCCTGATGGGCGACCCGCGGCTCACAATCCTCCTGCCGCTCCTCGTGCCGCTCTCGCTCCTCGCGGCGCTCGAGATCGACACGCTGAAGCGCGGCTACTCGGGCGCACTGGACTGGTTCGGGATTCTCACTTTCGGGATGCTGTCGGTGCTCATGTGGTGGCTTTGGTTCGACGCCTACACGCACGGCATCATGCCTCCGATCGCGCGGCTTTTCCGCGACGCCGAGCCGGGCTATCGGCCGTCGTTTCAGTGGTTCGCCTTCGCCCTGTCGGTATTGCTGACCGTGCTCTGGGCACTGCTCGTGCGGCCCGCGCGCCGGTCGAATCGGCGCGCGGTGCTCAATTGGGCCGTCGGCATGACGCTGCTCTGGGGCCTCTACTCGACGATCTGGCTGCCGTATCTCGATTCGCGACGCAGCTACCGGGCGCTGGCGGAGTCGCTGCGCACGGCGTTGCCCCACGAAGGCTGCGTGGCAAGCCGCGGCCTCGGCGATGCGCAGCGCGTGCTCTTCAAGTATTTCGCCGATCTCGTGACTGTCCGCGCCGAGACGGGTCCTACGGATACGTGCAACACTCTGCTCGTGCAGCAGAGCCGCAACGATGGCGAACGCCCCATTCCGGACGGATGGCATCCCGTGTGGACGGGACATCGTCACGGCGACGACATCGAGCGCTACACGCTCTACGTGCGCAAGGCGCCGTGAGATTCGTCGACGAAGTCAACATCGAGGTCATCGCTGGCGACGGCGGCAACGGCTCCGCATCGTTCCGGCGGGAGAAATACGTTCCCCGCGGCGGACCGGACGGCGGTGACGGCGGCCGCGGCGGCAGCATTTACGCGGTCGCCGATCGCAACATCAACACCTTGATCGAATACCGTTACGCGCGCATCCACCGCGCGAAAAGCGGCGAGAACGGCCACGGCGCAGACAAGTATGGCCGCGGCGCCGACGACGTCTTCCTGCGCGTGCCCGTCGGCACGATCATCACCGACGCCGACACCGGTGAATTCATCGCCGACCTCGCAACCCACGAGCAACAGGCGCTGGTCGCGAAAGGCGGCGCCGGCGGCTTCGGCAACATCCACTTCAAATCGAGCACCAACCGGGCCCCGCGCCAATTCACTCCCGGCGAAGAGGGACAGAAGCGGCGTCTGCATCTCGAGCTTAAGATCCTGGCGGACGTCGGGCTCCTCGGTATGCCCAACGCCGGCAAGAGCACGCTGATCCGGGCGGTGTCGGCGGCAAGGCCCAAGGTAGCCGACTATCCGTTCACGACGCTCGCGCCGAACCTCGGGGTGGTGCGCAGCGACGCTAATCGCAGCTTCGTCATCGCCGACATCCCGGGCCTTATCGAAGGCGCCGCCGAGGGCGCGGGCCTCGGCCACCGCTTCCTGCGGCATCTGCAGCGGACGCGGATGCTGCTGCACGTCGTTGATCTGGCTCCGTTCGACCCGGACGCCGATCCGGTCAAGGATGCGCGCGCAATCGTCGACGAGCTCGCCCGCTACGATGCGGCGCTGCTCGAAAAGCCTCGGTGGCTCGTGCTGAACAAGATGGACCTCATTCCGGAGCCCGAGCGCAAGAAGCGCGTGCGCGCATTCGCCAAGGCGTTCGGAAAGCGCGCCGGTGACCCGGTTTTCGCCGTCGCGGCGATCAGCGGCGATGGATGCCGGGAGCTCGTCCTCGCGCTCCAGGATTGGCTCGATGCGCATCCGTCTCCGCTGGCCGCCGGCATCGAGGCGGAGGCGGATACCGGGCATTCGCCATGAGCCCGAAGGGCGAATACCGGAGTGCGAAGCACGAAGGTAGTCCAGTCAGCCCGAAGGGCGAATACCGGAGTGCGAAGCACGAAGGTAGTCAGTCAGCCCGAAGGGCGAATACCGGAGTGCGAAGCACGAAGGTAGTCCAGTCAGCCCGAAAGGCGAATACCGGAGTGCGAAGCACGAAGGTAGTCCAGTCAGCCCGAAGAGCCGCCCCGAGGGCGAATTGTCCCTAAGCGCGATAGCGCGGAGGGTAGTCCAGTGAGCACTCCGGTCGCGCTCGCCCGCCGCATCGTCGTCAAGGTCGGCTCGAGCCTCGTCACCAACGACGGCCGCGGTCTGGATGCCGGAGCGGTCGCCGCATGGGCCGCGCAGATCGCGGAGTTGACACACGCAGGCAAGGACGTCGTGCTCGTTTCGTCAGGTGCGATCGCCGAAGGCGTGAAGCGGCTCGGCTGGTCGACGCGACCGTCGTCGATCCACGAGCAGCAGGCGGCCGCGGCGGTCGGGCAGATGGGACTGGTCCAGGCCTACGAATCGGCGTTCGCGAAGTGGAACCTTCGGACCGCCCAGATCCTGCTCACGCACGAAGACCTGGCCGATCGCCGCCGATATCTCAACGCGCGGTCGACGGTGCTCACGTTGCTCGGCCTGAGCGCGATTCCCGTCATCAACGAGAACGACACCGTCACCACCGACGAGATCCGCTTCGGCGACAACGACACGCTCGGCGCGCTCGTCACGAATCTCATCGAGGCCGACGTCCTCGTTCTGCTCACCGACCAACGCGGCCTGCACACCGCCGACCCGCGGCGCGACCCGACCGCGACGCTCGTGCAGACGGCGCAGGCCGGTGACGCTGCGCTCGAGGCGATGGCGGGCGGCACCGGCAGCGCCCTCGGCCGCGGCGGGATGCTCTCGAAGGTGCTCGCCGCGAAGCGCGCCGCGCGTTCCGGCGCATCGACGGTGATCGCGAACGGGCGCGAGCCGAACGTGCTCACGAGGCTTGCGGCAGGCGAGGACATCGGCACTTCGCTCATCGCCCCCGACGTCTCGCTCGGCGCGCGCAAGCAGTGGCTTGCGGATCACGTGCGCCTCGCCGGACGGCTGAAGCTCGACGCCGGCGCCGTCCGCGCGGTCGTCCGCGACGGCAAGAGCCTTCTGTCGATCGGCGTCACGGGCGTCGAAGGCATGTTCGAGCGCGGCGAGATCGTTGGCTGCTTCGACGCGGCCGGTCGAGAGATCGCGCGCGGGCTCGTCAACTACAGCGCGTCGGAAAGCGCGCGCATTCTCGGCAAGCCGTCATCGGAGATACAGGCGATCCTAGGCTACGTAGACGAGCCCGAGCTCATCCACCGCGACAATTTGGTTCTGCTGGGTTAGGAGAACCAAATTGCGGCGTCGGCTAACGTGAGGCAAAGCCGAAATTTACGCGGGCGAAGCCCGCGGCCGCCACGACATGGTCCTTTACCGGCTGATTAGTTCGTCGGAGGATCGGCGTACGACGGCGGCATCATCGGATGCGGAAAGCCGTACAGGCGCTCACGGCGCGTATGCGGATGCGCATGCATGAAGCGCTCGAGCTCGGTCAAGGCACGACGATAGACCTCGCGCTTGAACTCGATCACGGATTCGAGCGGGACCCAGTAGTCGTGCCAGCGCCACGCGTCGAATTCGGGGCGCTCGCTGGCGCGGAGCGAGACGTCGGTGTCGCGTCCCACGAGCCGCAGCAGGTACCAGATCTGCTTCTGCCCGCGGTAGCTGCCTCGCCACTCGCGCTTCACCCAGTGATGCGGCACCTCGTAACGGAGCCAGTCTCGCGTGCGTCCCAGGATTTTGATGTGCTTCGGCTGGAGTCCGATTTCCTCGTGCAGCTCCCGATACATTGCCTTTTCGGGCGTCTCACCGGGATTGATGCCGCCTTGCGGAAATTGCCAGCTGTGCTCGCGGACCCTCTTACCCCAAAAGACCTGGTTCTTTGCATTGACGACGACGATGGCTACGTTCGGGCGATAACCGTCGCGGTCTAGCATCGCGGTCACCCCGAGAATTTGGTTGCGTCTATTCTTCCACAATTCATCGGCATTGGCTAGGTCGGCGCCGGATGGACGCGACACCGTCGCCGCGATGTAGCGTCATTTCGTAGCGCGTCGCGGTCGCGGCACTGCGACAGAGTGTGAGCAACGCGCCGCGTCGCAGCACGCGAAACACGCGCGGGCTCGCGAGCGCCGCGCCCTCAGTGCGCCGGGCTCAACACGCGCACGACGTTGGCGAGCAACTCGTACGTGGCGTAGTAGCTGCGCGTCAGTCCGGGCATCGATGGCATCCAGTCGAGGATCACCCCAGGCGAAGGACTGCTGCCGCCCGTCGGTGCCGCGACGGCGTGCAAGCCTTGCGCTTCGAATTCCGCGATCGCGCGTCGCGTGTCGAAGACGTGGGTGACGAGGATGATCCGATCGATGCCGTCCCGCTGGAGAATCGCGGCCGTCCGCACCGCATTTTCGTGCGTCGTGCGAGACCTCTGCTCGACCCAGCGCACGGGCACGCCGAATTCGCGCTCGAGCGCCGCGGCCATCAGCACCGCCTCCGCCTCGCCGGCGAGCACCGTTCCGCCGGACACCAGCACCGGCAACCCGGTCAAGCGCGCCACTCGGGCGCCATAGCGCACGCGTTCCAACGTGAGCGTCGCGAGCGTGTCGCCGCCGTACTCGGGCGCGTTGTAACGGATCCCGCCCCCGAGAATGACGACCGCCTCCGCGCTCTTCGCCGCTTGCGGATCGAACGGGACGGACGTGTCGACCAGGCTGACCAGGAATTCGGCCACAGCGGGCATCGACAGCAGGAGCAGTCCGGCGACGCCCGCCGCGGCGAGGCCGCGGCCCAGTCGTGGCGCGCGACGCCATAGCACGATGCCGAATGCCGCGAGCAGCAGCGGTCCGGTCGGCGGCAGCACCGCCGTTTTCAGTACCGCCTTGATCCACAGCCAGAGGGTAGGTGTCATGTCATCACGCGACGTGGGGATCGCACACTGACCGGCTGATGTGACGCGACCGCGCCATCGGACTAGTTCTTTGCTTTCATGTCGACGATTTGTAGCGCACGACTTTCGATCGAGCTGATTTTACGAGCGCTCGTTTATCGTGGCTCAGTAAATCTTGCTCAACGCCGGTTGCATAACATTCGTGGTTCGTGTAATAGAAATCGCTTCCCGCAATGCTCTGGGTAGCGAACGGCGCCAGCGTCGCTATCCGTTGGCTGCATGAAGAGGACGACAAAGAGGTAAGCGTGTAGGCGCGCGTCGGAAACCAACCGATGCACCGCCGACGTCCACGGAATTCCGTTGTGTAGGACTCATCACGGCATTGTTGCGGGCTGCCATGTGCCCACCACAGTTTGCTCGCGACCAAGGGGAGGTTACTGTCTTGAACGCATACGACGTTGCAACTTCGGCGCCCGTCTCGTATGAAATTCTTCCGCAGCTGCTCAAGCATTCGCCCGTGAAACGTGACGAGAGCCTGCGGAATGCATTTTGGGCGGGCGCCGGATTCGACCACCTCATCGGAAAGCGGGGTCGCAACCATTCCGACGACGGCGCCATGGCGCACCGCCGGAGCCGAAAACATCGGGACGCCAAGACGGCCGACAACTCTCTTTTCGAGGTCGCAGTCGCGAAATCGACGGAGCAGCTGACAGCGGCGGACAATCTCATTCGAACGCGCTACGCGTGGCGCGGGTACAAGGTCGAATCATCCGAAGGCGCGGAACCGGCCGGCAAGCAAAGCGATTTGAGCCAGAACGTCACGTTTTTCGCGATGGACCAGGGGACGGTGGTCGGTACCATTACGCTGAGACTGGACGGCCCCGACGGGCTGCGGGCCGACGCGACCCACGGACCTGTCATCGGGTATGCGCGCGCCAAAGGTCGACGCCTCGGTGAGCTGACTCGTCTCGCATTGGCCGCGCGCGTCGATTCGCGACGGGTGCTGAGTTCGCTGTTCGGCCTCGTGTATTCGGTTGGGCGATGGGAGCACCAGGTGGCCGATGTGTTCGTCGAAGTCAACCCGCGCCACGTCGCCTTTTACGTACGGGCGCTCGGCTTCGCCGTTGTCGGAGATGCGAAGTTCTGTGAGCGCGTGTGCGCACCGTCGATCCTGCTCTACGCCGACGTCGATTCGCTGGAAGACACATTGGGCGTCGCCGTCCCCTCGTGGCCGGAACAGCTCGAATCCGCGCAACGTCGGAGCGCTTGATGCCCGTGTCGTCCGCTGGCCGAGCGCGGCTAGAAGTCGAGGCGCATCTCCGCGTACACCCGGTCGCGGTTGTTGTAGCGACCGAAGTATCCGTCGTTCGGCCCGGTAAAGATATCCACCCCGACCGCGAACGTCGTGTTCTTCGCCGAGTACCAGCTGACGCGCGGTCGGATCATCCCGCCCGCCTCGCGAAAGCTCTGGATCCACAGAATCGACGGCTCGATCGCGTCCGTTAGCTTGGTCGACAGGAAGATGCTTGCGCCGAAGCCGTCACTGCGGATTGCGAGGTCCTTGCCGCTGCCGTTGAAATACGCGCGCTGGAATCCCTGGAGGTTGAGACGCGTGTCGTTCGGCAGCGGAAACTCGACGCTGAGGATGTAGTCGAGCGTATTGCGCTCGACGACGCCGTTCGGAACCGACAGATCGAGCACGCTGTAGTTTTGCCCGTTGGTGTATACCGCCTCGCCGCGCAGCACGAATTCGCCGAGATCCTTGGTTACCGTGCCACCCGCCTGCCAGATGCGATCGTAGCGGGGCTGAAACAGGACAGGCTGCGCGGCACTCGGGCCGGGGATCCGATAGAACGTCGGCTGCGTGCTCATGCTGCGGTAATAGAAAGCCGCGACGTCCCACCCGGACACGAGCGTGTTGGCGCGAATGCCATAATTGGAGTTGCCGAGGTTGCGATCGGGACGATCGGGGTCGAGGAAGGCCGCGGCAACGTTCGCAGGCGTCGGCGACGGCAGCGGCACTGGATAGAAATCACCGCCGGGCTTGCCGATGCGGTCCTGCGTCGGGACTGGAATCCAGATCAACTCCACGTGCGAGTCGCCGCCACCAAAATATTCGGCGCGCGCTGCCCATTGCGGAATTCGTATGACATCGAAGCGCGGCAGCAGAAACTCGCGTGTATCGCGCGCCGAGACGACGTCGGCGACGAAGAGGCCGATCACTTCGCCCCAGATGATCTGCTGCGCGCCGAGCCGGAAATCCCACGATCCCGCGGAGATATCGAGGTAGCTCTCGCCCCAGATCGCGGTGAATTGCTGGTTGTTCTTGACGGCCGGCAGGTAAAAGCTGGACGTGGCGTACACGATGTCGCCGTCGACGCGCCCGCCGATCTTCCACTTGATGTCTTCGGAGAGACTTCCTTGCGCATTGAGCGTCAGGCGACCGACACCCCGAGACCAGTGTGTGGGATTCGCATAGGTGTAAGCGCCCAAAGCTTCGAAGGTTCCGCCTAGCTTGACGCCCGAGCTTTCGGCGGAAGGAGCCGACGTGCCGAACAGCGCGTCCTTGGATACCGGCTCCTTATTCGCAGGCTCCGCAAAGAGCGCATCCCTGGATTGCGGAAGCTCGCTCGCCGCCAGTCGAATACCTCGCTCATCCAAAGCACGAGGCGCGTCGTCCTGCGCGACCACCGATGTTGCAAATCCGAGGGCCACTACGGCCGTCGAACAAACGAATTTGAGTCGGATCACCTGTTATGCCCCCTTCGAATCGTCGATGCCCACGCCCCGCGTCCGGCGCCGATCTTTCACCAGCACCCAGCCATCGTCACTGCGCACTCCGAGCCGACGTATCCTGCCGTCCTCCATTCGCACGAGTCGGTCGGCCTTCGCAATGACTTTCTTGTCGTGCGTCGAGAAGACGAAGGTTGCGTTGAAGGAGCGATTGATCTCCTTCATCAGCTCCAGAATTCCGGCGCCAGTCTTGCTGTCCAGATTCGCAGTCGGTTCGTCCGCGAGGATGATTCTCGGGTGCGTCGCGAGCGCCCGCGCGATCGCCACCCGCTGGCGTTGTCCGCCGCTAAGCTCCGAGGGCCGGTGACGCGCAAACTTGCTGAGGCCCACGACACCGAGAAACCGAGCCACCCTCGTCCGGCGCTCTTCGCGATCGATCCCCTTGAACTGCAATAGCGGGTACTCGACGTTTTCTTCCGCCGACAATACCGGCAAGAGGTTAAAGGTCTGAAAGATGAATCCTACGGTGCGGGCACGCAGATCGGCCAGCTGGTCAGGAGTGCGACCGGAAACGTCGAGTCCATCGATGAGGATCGTGCCAGTTGTGGGCGTGTCGATGCAGCCGATGAGATTGAGCAGCGTGGACTTGCCGCTGCCGGACGGGCCGGCGATCGCCAAAAAGACGCCTTCCTCAATGCTCAGGTTCACGCCCCGCAACGCCGGAACGAGCTGATCGCCGAGGCGATAGTGCTTCGAGACATTTTTGACACGGATCAGGGACATGAGACGGCGCGCGCGCCAAAGTTTATACTGGCGCTTTGTGAGCATCAGGTTATAGCCTTTTGACTTTACAGGCAAACATGGTCATATCAATGGGGCGGGCCCGCTGGGGTTCGCTGGCACTCGGGTCGGCCTTGGCGCTGATTCTCCCGCTCGTCTTGCCCACCCCCGGTCAAGCGAGCGAAGGCCAACCGGCGGGCGACGAAGCGCTGGCCGCATCGATCGTGCAAAAGGCCGATCAGGTGCGGTTTCCCGGCGAGGGCTTCGAGGTCTCGGTCGCGATCACTACCGTCACCCAAGAAACGCCCGGCGACACGAGGAAGTATCGAGTTCTGTCGAAAGGCAACGAGAACACCGTCGTGATGACGACCGAACCCGCGGCGGAGCGCGGGCAGATCATGCTCATGAAGGGACACGACCTCTGGATGTTCCTGCCGTCCGTTTCGCAGCCGGTGCGACTTCCTTTGGCGCAACGCTTGACCGGCGCCGTCGCGAACGGCGACATCGCTCGCGCTAATTTCGCTGGCGACTACAAGCCGCAACTGCTGCGCACCGAGGTGGTCGACGGCGAACCGATGTACGTGCTGGAGCTCGCCGCCGTCGACCGCAGCGTCACCTACAATCGCGTGCTCTACTGGGTGCGCAAATCGAACAATTGGCCGCACAAGGCGGAGTTCTATTCGCTGTCCGATCGGCTGCTCAAGACGTGCCTCTACCAGAAATTCGAGCGGATGGCCGGCCGGAGCCGTCCGTCCCGCCTTGTGATGCAAGATGCGTTGCGGCCCGGCGAGGAATCCGTGCTGGACTACTCGGACATGAAGCTTCGCGACCTACCGGACAAGGTCTTCACCAAGGATTACCTCAAGCGGCTTGAATAGTCGCTGCCCGGTTCACCGTTACGGTGCTATGACCCATCGTCGCATGCGGCGGCTGGATATCCTTGACAAACGCGTGTTGTCGCGACCATGCTCCGTCGCGACCCGCTCACGAGAAGGAGCTTCGACCGGTGGTCGCGAAAGAGCCCACACAAGGTGCCTTTGCAGCGCTGCGCGAGAAGGCGACCGAGGCCCTGCCGGAGGCCCGCAAAAAGGATGCGGAAGCCTATAGCGATCCGCTCGAACCCTCATGGCCGCCCCCAGGTGAACAATCAGGGGAGACGGTCTTTGCCGATCGCGCCCTTCGGTTTCGCAGCCTGACTGTTGCGGAGGCGGATCTCTCTCTGCTGGAAGCCCCCGCGGGTTTCCACAACGGTTTCAAGATCCGCGTGGCGAAGCTCGGCGGCCATCGGCGCGAGGCGGGAAAGCTGGTGGAAAAACGTTACACCGGCCGCGGATACACGCTGCCCACGACTCCAGAAGAAGCGAACGTCTCAACATTCATCGCCTATGACGAGGGTCAGCTCGTCGGAACAGTCGGCGTACGCCTGGATTCGGACAACGGGTTATCGGCCGACGGCCTTTACGGGACAGAGCTGCAGGCATTGCGCTCGGAAGGTAGCCGGCTTTGCGAATTTACGCGCCTGGCTGTCGACAAGGCGGTGGCGAGCAAGCCCGTTCTCGCCGGGTTGTTTCACACCGCCTATCTTTACGCTTCGTTGATCCGCGGGTGTACGCACGCGGTGATCGAGGTCAATCCGCGCCATGTGGCGTTCTATGGCCGGGCGCTCAGTTTCGATCCCATTGGCGAAGAGCGGCTCAATACCCACGTCAATGCGCCGGCGGTGCTGCTCTGCGCGCCCTTCACAACCATTGCCGAAGGGATAGCCAAATACGCGGGCAGGCCCGACGCACCGGGCGCGGGTCGCTCGTTGTTCGCCTTCGGCTTCCCCCCGCAGGACGAGCCTGGCGTGCTCCGGCGACTCCGCGAACTCGTCGCCGCAAGCTAAGCGACTCAACGAAAGCAGAGTTTATGCCGACCATTTTCATTAGCAGCCTTCCTTTCCGGGCGGATGAAAGTTTTATCCGCGATCTGTTCGCTCCGTTCGGCAACGTCACCTCCGTTGAGCTGCATGCTGACTGGGTGAATCCGACGTACGAGCCTTATGCCTATGTCGGGTTGGATGCGCTTGACCCCAAACGGGCCGTGGATGCGCTCGATGGCCAAAAGTTCGGCCAAAACCACATCCGCGTGCATGAGCGGGTGATCTTGCCGACCCGCAACGTAAAAGCCGTCTGAACTCACTTCCCAGTCACAACTGTTCGCTCCGGAGCCGCCACATGGCTAGAGACATCGACCAGCAAATCCTCAATGATCTTCGCCAATTCGATTTCGTGGCGCAGAACATCTGGCCGTACGTGCGCGGCATGTTCAAGCGCACGATAGCCGCGCGTTGCAGCCAATGCGTAATTTCCGCGCGCGTGCCCTATATCACGCTGACCGATGGCGTTTGTAACCTGTGCCATGAACATAACAAGCTCCGCGGCAATGACGATGAAACGGTCTGGCAACAGAAATATATCGAGCATCAGCGCAGAGAATTGGACCAGTTGCTAAAAAGCCATCAGGGTAAGGGCCGCGACCGATATGATGCATTGGTTCTATTCAGCGGCGGCAAGGACAGTGTTTACATGCTGTCCCGCCTTCGGAAGGAATATCCGGGCCTCCGCGTTCTGCTGATCACCTGGGACAACGGCTTCTATTCCAAGCTGTCGCTGCAACGCTGCAAGGAAGTGGCCGCGAAGCTGGACCTCGACCACATCGTCTACAGACCGCGGTCGTCGGTCTACAAGACGCTCTACCGCTATACCCTGAAGAACGTCGAAATGAAGGGCAGTTATCAGACGGTCGACCGACTGGATGGCACGCTGAATCAGATGCTGGGCTTTTATTTCGCCTACGACATGAACATTCCGCTCGTCCTGGCGGGTGTTGATTTCGCGCAGGAACTGATCATGCAGTTTCATTCGTATTTCGTCATGCCGTTCGAGGACATGTGTTCGCGAATCCTGACGGACCGCATGGAGCGCCGGTCGGGCTTCAAGATCGCTGATATTTTCACCGAGGAAGATCAGAAACTGTTTTGGGACGGGACCGGCAAGGACTCCGACCGTATCCCACAATACGTGCTGCCGTTCGTCGCGTGGCGTCCCGACAAGGCGGCCATACTGGGCGAACTCGAACGGGAAAGCCTGATGCCGGAACGCGATTCCTCGCCGATCCTCACCAACAATCAGGTGCTTTCGATCATGACGGCGATCGACATCAAGACGATCGGTTATTGCAGCTTCGAACCCGAATTCGCCGAGATGATCCGGTTTCGCGAAAACGACCCGGTCTATTGGCGCAACGCCTTTGAAATGGCCGAGTTCGGTGCCCGATACAAGGTTATCCTGCAGCGCACTGTGTCAAAAGTGCTCGGCAAGCTGGGACTGACGTTTCGGGAGGTGGGACTCGAAGGCTAGGGCCAGACAAGAGCTTCGTAGAGCACGTCCGCCGATATTCGCTCGCTGTTTCGAGGTGCCCGGAACGGCACCGGCCGGCAATCACACGTTGTAGCGCAGCGCGTCGACAACGGGGATGCGTGCCACGCGTCGCGCAGGAAATACTGCGGCGGCAATGGTGGCGAGAAAACCGATGGCGAACGCGAGCACGAGTTCGCTCGGCACGACACGGATATGCGCCATATAACCGACGTCGCTGCTTGGCGGGGGTGGCATGGGAATGCCTATGGCCGAGATCGCCAGGGCGACCGCGACGCCCACGAGCAAGCCTGCCGTGCTGCCGATCGCCCCAATCAAAACGTTCTCCGCCATGACGAGCCTGAATATAACGCTCCGACGATTGCCGATCGCCATCATGGTTCCGAACTCCCCCACGCGCTCGAACGCGCCCATGTTCACGCTGTTGGCGACACTGAGCAGAACCATGATAAGGACGATCATCCGCAAGATGCCGAACTGCCGGTCGTAGAGGGCGACGGTTTTGTCGTGGAAATCGGACAATTCGTTCCATTTCTTGATTTCGAACTTTTGGGGGTCGAGTTGCCCCGCGAGCAATCCGGCGACTCTGCCCGTGTCGAGGCTATCCGCGAGCGACACGACTAGCGTGTTGACGCCATCGGCATTCAAGAGCGACTGGGCCGCGGCCAACGGAACGCGTACCGCGCGCGCGTCGTAATCCCTGGAAAAGCTCTTGAAGGTTCCGACGACGTCGAAATCCAGGGTGTTGAGGCCCCCACCCGAAGTGCTGACCAGAACGCTTACTCGGTCGCCCACGTTGATCTTGAACGCGTCGGCCAAGCCTTTGCCGACAATCATCTTGTATTTGTCATCGTCGATCAGCGCCCGACCCGATTCGATTCGGATGTAGGTACCCAGCTTGCTTTCTCGGTTCGGCTCGATTCCTTCCCCGATGATCGAGCGATCGGAACGGCCCGTGCTGAGTAGACCCGAGAAGCTGACTCGAGCCATCACGTCGTCCACACCCCGCAGCCTCGCGATCTCCTGTTTCAATCGGTCCGAATCACCGATCATGAATTTGTCCGGCGCCCGCGCGCCCTTCTCGAAGAACCCCCGCGCGTTGATCTGGATGTGACCGAACTGCGAATGAATTACCGCCTCGCGCAGCTGTATGAACATGTCCGCGATGAATCCACCCGACAGGACGAGGCTCATGACGCCGAAGAAAACGGCGCCGAGCGTCATTGCGGTCCGCACCTTATGACCACGGAGATTGCGTAGCGCGAGCTCGAACATCAGCCTGGTCTTCTTGTGTCTGGACGCCGTTCAGCGGTTAAATCTCAGCGCGTCGACGATGACCATGCGCGAAGCTTTCCTTGCCGGAAGGACGCTCGCGAGCAGCGTCGATCCGACCGCCAGGAAGAATACCTCCACGCAAAGCCGAGTCGAAACGAGGACTTCGCCGATGAAACCCCAGGACTGCCCTGGCGGCGGAGGCATGGGTATTCCGATGTAGGAAACGGTCCAGGCAAGCACGGATCCGAGCGCCAGCCCCAGGAGCCCACCGACGGCGCCCAGCATGGCTCCTTCGACCAGGAAGATGTGCAAAATCCTGCGCCGCGTCAGTCCAAGCGCCATTGAGGTGCCGATCTCGGTCGTGCGCTCCATCACGCTCATCATCATCGTGTTGAAAATGCTCAACACGATGATCACGGCAATGATGAACCTCATGACCCCTACTTGCTTTGCGAACAGGGATGCCGCCTTGACGTGAAAATCGGCGAGTTCGATCCATTCGGTGAAAACCAGGTCGTCGTTCGCGAAACGCTGCCGCAACGCTGTCAATGTCGGCGGGACCTGCTCGGTGTCTTCCAGCAACAATGCCCAAACATGGGCACCCTCCACTTTCAAAAGCGTCTGGGCGGTCGTGAGCGGCACCCGCAACGCGACGTCGTCGTACGCTTTCGACATCGTCGCAAAAAGGCCCCGCACCCGACACTCGACCGCATTGACACCACCTTTTACCGTGTTCGCGATGAGGACGACACGATCGCCGACATCGATGCCGAGGTTCGCGGCGAGGCCCAAACCCAGGATGATTCCTTTCGGATCATCGACCGCGAGGTCTTCGCCGCGGGAGATGCGCAGCGAGCTGCTCAGGATGTGCTCCTTGTCCGGCTCGACTGCCTCGGCGACAAAAGAAACGGTCTCGTCGCCCTTGCTCACCAAGCCGCTGAACGCCAGGCGTCTGCCGACGACGCGCAGCCCCGGGAGTCCCTGGATGGCGTCCAAAGCGGGTGAGTTCTTCGGCAGCAGGTAAGCGAATGGGTCGGCGGTTCCCTTTTCGAAATGACCCTTTCGGCTTACTTGGATGTGCCCGAATTGGGACAGGATCGTGGTTTCCCGATGTTTGAAGAGTATCCAGTCGATGAAACCGTTCGCGACGATAAGAGCAGCCACCCCGAAAGCGATGGCGGCGAGCGCGAACGCCGAGCGCCGCCGCTGTCGCGCGATGTTGCGAGCGGCCAGAAAAAAGTCGGTTGACAATGTGCAACCCCGCAGGGCCTCTGCGCTTAGCGACGGACCGTACGTCGGCTGCCGTCGCAATTTTTAGGTGCGCTTATCACCGAGTTTCGCGGCTCGAGACACCCCGACCGACGCCATGACAAAGTGCGGTCATTGCGCTTATGTTGGAACGTGAAGTTCTGCGGAGCGGACTGCTTTGCGCTGCGAGCCCGTTCGGTATCGCACCAAGAGCGTCCAGTCAAAGAGCGTCCAAGGTCCCCAACGAGCAACCCATCCGCGACGTCGCCCGGTAAGATGTCGACGATTCTTACACCACCCGTGAACTAGTCGGTGCATCGCCGAGAGCACTTTTGACCGGTGCCCACAGTCAGCAGGGCGGCTAGCACTTTCCCCGACACACTGCCGCGCTGGCCACCGATTTAAATTTCTTCGATAGGTCATTGGTCTGGATAGGTAATCTTCCTTGGGTTGGTCCACACAGCATGTCCCGAAAACTGTTAACACAGTAATGCCATAGAGTTTCGTCGGACTTCATCCGTCCGCAGAGATGACTGAAGCGCGTCCACGCACCCGTGTCGAGCGGTTTTACAATTAGCACGAGGGCCATTCGAAACTACCAAAGTTGCCACGTGATAACCTTTTGAAATTAATATAAAAATCTCAATATTTGTCGGCGTGGCACGACTACTGCTTTGATGTCGGTGCGACCGCCTGCCGGGATTGTCAGGCGTCTAGGCAGGATTTTCGAAGACACTCAACTGGACCTGAGAGGTAGGGTAAAAAGATGCGCAAATTCAGTAAATTGACCATGATCGCTATAGGCGTCGGGTCCACGCTTTCCGCCGGCGGCGCGTGCGCGCATGCACTGGCCCAGGCGGATATCAATATTAGCAATTTTATCTTTACCAAAGGGGGGATTGCGTATACGCCATTTGCCTTCGGCGACTTTGTCCAACTCAACATTATCGACAGCCTGAACAACCAAGCGAACTTGTGCCTTGCTGCAGCATGCCCCCCGGGCGCTCAGCTCAGCGATTCGAAATCTGCTACCTCGGTCACATTCCAGCCGTCGGTAGATGCCTCGCAGGCCACAGTTGGAGCGAACCCCAAGGGCGAAAATAACTACATTGCAAGTCCGGTTCCACCCACGGCCACGTTCGCTCGCGCCGACTCCGTCCTAATTGGGGCGCCGATTAGCGGGGTTCCAGGAGTTCCCAGCCCCCTTACTGCGAACACGGTCGCCGAGACCTCGATTAACGGGACCGCGCTCGGGAATTCGCAAGGTGGCATCCAAGCCCAAACAGGATTTACGTTTACGCTCGCGCATGCCGTAAACGACGCCGGTCTGCAGTTCAACGCGAGCACGTTCATTCAGGCATGGACGCAGGCGCTCTCCGGACCACCGACGAGCGCCTCCGCCAGCTTTAGTTGGGAGTTCAGAGTTGTCGACGGGATAACCGGTTCGACCCTTGTTGACTGGATCCCCGACGGCAATATACTGACGGGAACCCAGCTGGGGCTTAACGTGCAATCCGAAGGCTGCGCTCTCGTCGGAAGCGCGACCGCCACGTTCAACCAGCCGTCCCCAATACAGACCTGTAGCGGGCTATTTCAGGCAACATCGTCGGTCGCGTTCCTCGCCAATCACCCGTACAGTTTCCTTATCAATCAGACTGCACAAAGCCAGGCAGTCGAGACAACGGCGGTACCTGAGCCGGCGACTCTTTCTCTGCTTGGAATGGCGCTGGCCGGGATCGGGTTGCTGTCGCGCCGCCGGAAGGCATAATAACGCCGCGGTTCACGCTGTTTTGCTCAAGACAATGGCCCCTAAGGGCCATTGTCTTTTTGGCTGCGCGGCATAAAGGGCTTTCGCTAGACAAGCAGGAACTTCAGCTTAGCTTAGAGATCAGTTGGCGTCATTAAAATTGAGCCAATCGTAGCGCCCCGGAGCGATGATTGCTTCCGGATCAAGCACCGCCTTTAACTGCTCGACGGTGCCAACGAAGCCATCATCGGACCCTGCCAAAAGCGCCATCCCCCTCGCAGAGGCTCGATACAAAGGGTACCCGAGCGCGATAAGCCTTCGCACCCCGGCCTCGTAGCAGGCGATGCCCCGCTCGGTTTCTCCTTCGTCTTCCGCGTCGTAATCGATCGTATACACGGCCGCCAGGGCACGCTCGTTTATCATGTTGACGGTCACGTGGCAGTCGAAGTCGAAGCTCTCGAACAGGGCGTCCATCTCCCGGATAAGCAGGGCGAGATCCTCCCGCCTGAATGGGATGATCGGCGCCATCCAGATGATGCCGATCCGGTCTCTCGCGAGATCGATGTCGTCGGAAAAGTCGGCCGGCACACCCCCCCGATGGCGCCAATAGCAAGCACGAAGGAAAGCTCCGGTCGGCGTGCCGCTGTGGATGCCGGCAAGCGCGGAACCCAGCCGGATTTTCTTTTCCCAACCCCGGAAGGGACCCAGGTGGCCGAAAAGGCGCGCGAAGAGCCGACCGGCGGCCAAGACGTGGCCGGGGAGGAAGATGACCTTTGCGCGCACGCCTACCAGAGCCTCCTTTAGAAGTTTCTTGTGCAGCGCCACCTGGCGATGAGTGCCATAAAACGCCCCCGACATTGACCACGCCCCAATTCCGGCTTCCTTTCGGAGTGCTGCCCTGACTTCGGGCGTCAGGCGCCCATGTGCAGGCAGTCTGTGGCGTGGAAATGGAGCGTCCGAGGCCAGCGCCCTAAGATCATTTCCAATATGGGACACGCTCTGGAGAATCCGGGTCAGCCTGAGGTTACGCAGTGGGCCGATGGCATCGAGGAGGTCCTTCTCCTCGGCGAAAAGCACCACATACGGGCAGAATGATTCAGGGACCGGCACCAGCCATAACCCCAGCTTGGTGACGATCCCGAAGTTTGACTGCGTGAACATCCCATCAAGGTAGGGTCCGATTCCATACGGGTAAAGATGGGTGGTCTTGGCTCGCGCGTAGTGACCAAATCCCGTGTGCAGCACTGCCCCTGTTCCGAGGACGACCTCCATCCCCGCAGTCATCTGGAAGCGGTTGCCGTAGGGACTGTGTCCGAATCCACGTTCCAAGATGTTGCCTATTAGGCTGGAGTTTGGCCCTGCGCCCGTGCAGTCTATCCAGAACGGTACTTCGTTTGCGGCAAGGTGCTGAGAAAGCTGCTTCTGGGTAACACCGGGTTGGATGACGGCGTAGCCCAACTCGGCGTCGACCTGCTCGATCCGATTCATCCGACCAAGGTCGACGATGACTTGGCCCTCGAATACCGCACAGGCATCGCCGTAGCCCCAGTTCTGGCCCGTGCTGATGGGATAGAGCGGCGTTTTGCAGCGGCGCGCAATTTTCACGAGTTGGACGACCTCGTCCCGCGTCTCCGGCTTCACGATGGCCGCGGGGCGACGGCTGGACGATGAGGTGCTACGGGCGTACCGGTCCAACGTAGCATCGTCGACGAGCACGTTGACATCGCCCAGTAGTCCCCGCCACGCCGAAAGCGCTCCCGGCAGGTTGCTGCGCGGATCGAGGGCACTAACGATGGGATCCGCGTTGTCGTCGGGCATGTCGCCTTTCGTGAGGGCATCGATACGGAGCAAAATAGCGCGCTCGATGCCACCTCGCGATTCGCGCAACCGTCGCTTATTGCGTCAAACGGCAACCGACGCGGCTCACGTTCCGAGGCCCTTCATCAACTGCTCGACGTCCGCTTGAGACTTGAACTTGCCGCCCATCTTCGCGACTTCTTCGAGTTCCTTCTTCGCGGCATCTTTTTGGCCGGCCTTGATCAGCGCTCTGGCGAGATTGAGGCGAATCAACGGCGCTGCCGGCGCGAGCTTCGACGCCTCCTGTAGCACTTCGATGCCGCGTCCCACATCGCCCTTCTCGACAAGAAGGGTTCCGAGCGTATCAAGAATCGCAGGTAGAATCTCAGGTTGATTCGATGCAAGCTCCTTGGCTTTCTCAGCGTACTCGATCGCTTTCGGATCCTGGAGTTGCCCTGACGCCCAGGCAAGGTTATTCAGCACCCCTGCGTTGTTCGGTTGGAGATCCAGCAGTAGACGGTATTCCCGCGCCGCCGCCGGATAATCACTCCTCGCCATGGCGTACTCCGCGAGATATCCCCGGAATTTGGCGTCCGTCGGATGTTCCTTCGTCCACAATGTCGCAAACTGCTCGGCCTCCTTGGCGTTACCTTTAGCATTGAGCACGGCGTGGAGCTTCATGGCCAGATCCGCGGTGCCGGCCTGCTTCAACCCCCTGCGGTAGGCGGCTACAGCTTCGTCAAACGACTTATTGTACGCATGCGAGTCGCCTTCGAGGATGTAGCCGATGGCCTCCTTTGGACGTTGCTTCTGTACCTCGCGCGCCATCGCCACCGCCCGCGACATTCGACCGGCATCGAACTCCAGCATGACGACGCGTCGCTGCGCGTCGATCATGTCCGGCTGGAGCGCTAACGCCTTACGTAATGTCAGCAACGCAGCTTCGTTCTGCTTGCCTGCCAACTGCGCGTCAGCCACGAAGAGTAGCGGCACCGGAGAATTCGGATCCAGCTGCACGAGTTTGTTGTAGGTCGCGAGCGCTTGGTTGATGTCGCCTGCGGCGAACTGCGCGCGGCCGAGCGCCTGAAGGATCTCCCGACGATCGGGAAGCGCTGCCAGCGCATTCTGCCCCGCGTCAACGGCCTTTTTCACCTCCTTTGCCCGCAGCCAGTGCCCCATCAGCGTCAGGCGCGGCAGCACTGCGTTCGGGTCGGCGGCAATGGCTTTTTCGATGAGCGACGCAACTTCGTCCGGAGACCCCCCGTTTAGTGCTCGGAGTTCCGCGACCGCAAGCAGGGCAGAAACATTTTTCGGATCCCTGGCGAGAACAGCGTCAAAGCGCTTTTTCGCTTCCTCGGGCTGCTGGTTCGCCAGATCCAGACGCGCGAGACTCGCCACCGCCGGGAAGAATGCGGGGTCAATTGCCAACGCCGCCTGAAACTGCTTCCCCGCACCGGCGGCGTCGTGTTTGCCTAGCTGGACAACACCCCTCAGGTAGCTCACGAGGGGCGTGTTCGGCCGCTTCTTGTCCAGCGCATCTATGGCGACAAGTGCCTTATCGTACTCGTCCCGGGCCAGCGCCGACCGAATCAGGAGCCAATCGCCCATCGTTCCCGGGCTCTCGGCTGCGGCACGCTCTAGCTCTCCAAACGCGGTGTTGGTATTGCCTGCGGCAAGATGGCTTAACGCTAGACCCAGACGTCCGCTGGAGCTTTTAGGATCGAGGGCAACCGTCCTAGTGAAATATTTAGACGCTTCCTCGAGTTGGCCGTTGACCAAAAAGACCGCTCCGGCAAGAGCGAGCAGGGGGGCATCTTGTCCGGCCATGCCCAGCACGGGCTTCAGCACCTCTAGCGCCTTGGCTGACTGGCCATTCCGCAGATGGGTAGCGACAAGCAGGCGCCGCGCGTACATATGCTTCGGCACCCCGTTCAGAAACTTGGCGAGATGTGATTCTGCGCTGGCATACGATCCAAGCTCGTAGTCCACCGCCCCGGAAAGGAGTAGGCCCTGCAGATCGTCCGGGGCGGCGCGAAGTTGCCGCTGCAGGTCGTCGCGGGCGGCGGCAAAGTCCTTCCTTTGGTAGGCAAGCAACGCCTGCAGGTACAGCGTCTGTGGATGGCCGGGCGCCATTTTCTTCAACGCTTCCAACTGCGCGGAGGCTTCATCCGCCTTGCCTTGACCGGCGAGCAGCGTCACGAGCTTCGAATGCACGGCAAGGAAATCCGGCTTCAGCTCGGCCGCCTTGCGGTACGCGACAAGGGCCCCGTCAAGTTCTCCGTGCGCCGCCGCCAGATCGCCTTTGAAGGCCCACCCCTCGGCAAACTTCGGGTTCTTGATCAATGCGGCATCGATCGCCGCCGATGCACCCGAAATGTCGTTCGCGGCGGCTTGAAGCTGGGCAGTTCCAAGGATCGCCGGCGCATAGTCGGGCGTGGTGGCGATCGCGGCCGCGAACGCGGCCTTGGCGCCCTTGACGTTACCCAATGCTAGGTACGCTTGGCCCACCGTTGTCTGTAGCGCTCCACGAGCCTGCGGCGTCGTCAATACGACCGTCTTCGATTTGTCCCGTCCATTGGTGGCTGCCACCCCCAATTGCTGCATCGCCGCGGCAAGCGGCGCAGGCAAATCCGCCGCGACCTCCGGCGTCTTCGCTTCGATCTGGCCAAATTCATCGACCACGTTCTTGTACTCGCCCGAAAGCAACATTGCCTCGGCGAGTGGAGGAATCACTTCGTCGGGGGAGTAGTTCAACTCGAGCGCCAGGCGCAAGTCCTTCTGTGCGCCTGCGACCTGCCCTGTCTCGAGTTGGGCTTTGCCGAGCAGGAAGCGGGCCTCGGCCAGATTTGGATCTTGCTGCAGCGCGTTGCGGAGGTGTATCAAGGCCGCGGTGCGGTCGTTTTTGCCTAAGGCCTCCTTCGCGGACTGCATTGGATCGGGTTTTGGTCCGCAGCCGGCAAGCAGTCCAGCGGCGATCATCGCCACCACCGCGTGCTTCAAGCACGTGGTTTTCAGTTGGACCCGTGGTTTCATGTTCTCTCGATCATCGGAAGATCGCCGCCTCTTGACGGCATTTTTTCGTTCAGGTTCAAATTGTCAGGCCGAAGGATGTTCGCATAAAACGTGCCAACGTGGCATCGGTCCGATCTTTCGTACGTCCCGAGGTTCGCTACCTATCGCGATTCGCAGCCGATCTCGAGTTGGTTTTCTGATCCCAAGGGCCGGGCTCAGCGCGAGTTGCCGATCAACTGTTGCACGTGCTGGATGGGCACTGCGAGGCTGATGCCTGAGGGCTGCCCGATGGCCGAGTCCTTGGTGTTCTTCAGTAATCCCATGTTGACGATCCCAATCACCTCGCCTGAGCTACCGTCGTAAAGCGGACTGCCGCTGTGGCCCGGATACGCGCTCGCGTCGAGCTGAAATAAGGCGAAATCTCCGGCCTTGATACTCTGGATGACCCGGGCATTGAGATTCGCCGCGTTCGGACTGGGGATCACTACCGGCACAATCGCCGCAACGATTGCACGATGGGTAACGGGATAGAAGCCAAGGGTCGTCCCGAGTGGAAATCCGGTAAAGGCGACCGACTCACCATCGCGCACTGCGTTCGAGGTGGCGAGCTTCAGCGCCGGCAACGGCGCGCCGGTGATGCGCAGCAACGCAACGTCGTGCACCTTGTCGACAGCGATCGCCTTCGCCTCCCTGGCCTGCGGTTGGCTCGCGCTAGGTCCCTGCGCAAGCACCATCATCGTCTCCTGATTTTCGATCTGCATCGATTCCGCGACGACGTGCGCGGCGGTCGCGATCAGGGTACCATCGCCCACGGCGAAGCCGCTGCCGCGAAAGAGGAACGGCGGGCTGCGAGTCTTCTGGAACGTGCCTACCGCGACGATCGAAGGTTTCAGCCGCTCGAGGGTGTCGGCGAGCCCTTGCTGTTGCGCTTGCGCGACGCTCGCCGCGAATGCGACGGTCACCGTGCAGGCTGCCATCACCAGCCGACGGTATCGCAAGTGGAAAGAAGCCGTCCCCGCCTCCTCTGAAGCCGCTAGGGCGCGGACGCCGTGCGGAAACGCCACAATTGCGGAGACGGCTCGGTTACCGTCGCGTCGTAAGGGTGACGCTCTCTTGCATAGTAGCGCTTGATCCGCTGCACGTAAGCGCGCGTCTCCGCGAACGGCGGAATACCGCCGAACCGTTCGACCGCGCCTTCGCCCGCGTTGTAGGCGGCCGCGACCAGCGCTACGTTGCCCCTGAAGTACGCCAGCAGCCAACGCAGGTACGCAAGCCCGCCGCGGACGTTCTGCACGAGGTCGTATGGCTTCTTCACATTGAAGCGCGCCGAGGTTTCCGGAATGAGCTGCATCAGCCCTTGGGCGTTTTTAGGGGAGCGCGCATTCGGATTGAAATTCGATTCGGCGCGAATGATCGCAAGCGCGAACAGCGGGCTCACCTGGTATTCGGGCGCGAGCTTGCCCACGACCTCGGCCGCCTTCTTCTGCTCTGGAGTGGCGGCGACGAATTCCTCCTCCGGCTCGAAGGCGACAGACTCTTCCATGGGCGGCGGGTCCGGGTCCTTGAGGCACACTGGCGGATCCGCTGCGGCCGGGCCGACGAAGGCGAGCATCTTCTTCGCGTACTCGTGACCCTGCGTCGCGGCAAGGCCGAAGAACAGCGACGCCATCCGGTTGTCGCGCGGGATGCCTCGCCCGTTCGCATACATCCAGCCGAGGCTGAATTGCGCCTCCGCATCGCCGAGCCGGCTCGCCTGGCAATAAAGCGCGATCGCGTGCTGCGCATCCTTGGCCACGCCTTCGCCGTGCTCGTAGGCGCGAGCTTCGGTCCGCAGCGCCGCGATGCGACCGCTGAGGTCATCGTCCGCCGCGTCGGCTGCCTGCGCCGCCGATGCGCAAAGCGCGAACAGCAGCACGATGGCGGCGTCGACGGAGCGACCGATTGCCGCGTCGATTGAGCGACTGAAACAGGCGTCGCCTCCGCGACGCTGGCCGCCGCGCGACAGTGAAGGCAATCGCGTCATGTCGCATTCGCAGGCGTGGCAACCACGCCGTGACGCGCGAAATACCACGGCAACGACGAGCGGATGCCGTCGGCCAGCCGATGCGTCGGTGCGTAGCCCAGAAGCCGCCGAGCCTTGCCGATGTCGGCCTGCGAATGGCGGACGTCGCCGGGGCGAAACTCGAGGCGCTTCGGCGTCACCGCCGACACGCTCGGAATCCTGGCAGCGATGGCGTCGCGCAGCATGTGGAACAGGCGGTTTAACGTCGTGCGGTCGTCGACCGCGACATTGTAAACCTGGTTCACGGCCGCGGCATCGTCGACGACGGCGGCGAGCAGGTTCGCCTGCACCGCGTTGTCGACGTAGCAGAAGTCGCGGCTCGTCTCGCCGTCGCCGTTGATCACCACCTCTTCGGCCATCAGCATCGCCCGGATCCAGCGCGGGATCACGGCCGCATAGGCACCTTCCGGGTCCTGACGCGAGCCGAAGATGTTGAAATAGCGCAGGCCGATCGTTTGCATGCCATAGCAGCGTGCGAACACATCGGCGTAAAGCTCGTTGACGAGCTTGGTGACCGCATACGGCGAAAGCGGCTTCCCGATGATGTGTTCGACCTTGGGCAGCCCGGGATGATCGCCATACGTCGAGCTCGACGCAGCATAGACGAAGCGGCGCACCCGTGCGTCCCGCGCGGCGATCAGCATGTTCAGGAAGCCGTCGATGTTGGCCGCATTCGTCGCCGCCGGATCGGCGATCGAGCGCGGCACCGAGCCGAGCGCCGCCTGGTGCAGGACGATGTCTACACCCGCGCATGCGGCGCGGCAGTGCTCGGGATTGCGGACGTCGCCTTCGACGAAGCGATGGCGGCTCCAGCGCTCGGCCGACACGCTCGCGGCGACTTCGTCGATGTTGCGCCGGTGGCCCGTCGCGAAATTGTCGAGGCCAACGACGGCCTGGTCGAGCTCGAGCAACGCGCTCACGAGGTGCGAGCCGATGAATCCCGCGCTGCCGGTCACGAGCCAGCGCAGTGGCTCTTCCTGCAGTCGCCGGCGGGTTCGCTCGATCGCAGTCATCGCTTCCGCAACAGCTTCACGCTCGCGTCGGTACCGTCAACCGGCGTCAGAGACGCCAGACGGTGACGCCCGCCGCTTGCGCCGCCGCGAGATCGAACTGGCTCTTGACGTCGGCGATCACACCCTTGGGCATCAGCCGATCGAGGTAGCTCGAGAGCGGCCGTTCCTTGAATTGCCGGTGGCCGACGGCGGCGACGATCGCGGCTGCCTTGGGCAACCGCTCCCATGCGACGAGCTCGACGCCATACTCATGCATTGCCTCGGCCGCGGCCGCGACGGGGTCGTGGACGACGACCTGCGCGCCGTACGACTGCAGCTCGCGGATGACGTCGATGACGCGCGAGTTGCGAAGGTCGGGGCAATCCTCCTTGAACGTGAGGCCGAGCACTATCACCGGCGCCGCATTGACCTGCCAGCCGTTGCGCACGAGAAGCTTCACCGTCTGCTCGGCGACGAACTTGCCCATGCCGTCGTTGATCCGCCGGCCCGCGAGGATCACTTCGGGGTGATAGCCGACCATCTCCGCCTTGTGCGTCAGGTAATACGGGTCGACCCCGATGCAATGCCCGCCCACGAGCCCGGGACGAAACGGCAGGAAGTTCCACTTCGTGCCCGCCGCGCGCAGCACCTCCATCGTGTCGATGCCGAGCCGATCGAAGATGATCGCGAGCTCGTTCATGAGCGCGATGTTGAGGTCGCGCTGGGTATTCTCGATGACCTTCGCCGCTTCCGCCACCTTGATCGACGACGCGCGATGCACGCCCGCCGTCACGACGCTGCCGTACATCTGCGCGACGCGCTCGAGCGTCTCGGGCGTGTCGCCGGAGACGACTTTCGTGATCTTCGTGAGCGTGCGCTCCTTGTCGCCGGGATTGATGCGCTCGGGCGAGTAGCCGACGTTGAAATCCTTGCCCCAGCGCATCTTTGAATGCTTCTCGAGCACCGGGATGCAGATCTCCTCGGTCGCGCCGGGGTAGACCGTAGACTCGTAAACGACCGTGGCGCCGCGCTTCATGTGCTTGCCGACCGCTTCGGACGCGCCCAGCAGCGGCCCGAAGTCGGGCTGGTGCGCCTCGTCCACGGGAGTAGGCACGGCGACGATGATGAAATCGGCTTCGGCCAGTGCGGCGGGATCGGCGCCGACCTCGAGCATGTTCGACGCGCGAAGCTCCTCCGTCGACACTTCGCCGGTCGGATCGATGTGCCGGCGGTAGCTGTCCACCTTGTCCTTCGAGAGGTCGAATCCGATCGTCCGGTGCCGCTTGCCGAACTCGACGGCGAGAGGCAGGCCGACGTAGCCCAGGCCTACGACAGCAACGGTCATCTTTTGTTTTGCTTCCCTTCGATCAGCGGCTGCAAGCTCGCGCAGTTCGTCTTTTCCCATGGCGTCTCTCGTGTGATCAAAGTCCCTGCATCAGCTTCGAAACCTCGGCCTGCTCCGAGAAGCGGTCGCCGAGCTTGGCGAGCGCCTCCAGCTCCTTCTTGGCAGCAGGCTTCTGTCCGTCCTTGATCAGCGCTCGAGCAAAATTGAGCCGGATGCTGTTCGACGCCGGCGCGAGCTCCGACGCGCGCTGCATGTATTCGAGGCCGCGCTTGGTGTCGCCCTTTTCGATCAGCAACATGCCGTAGGTATCGAGGATCGCCGGATTGTTGGGCGCGAGCTTGTTCGCCTTGTCGGCGTATTCCAGAGCCTTCGGATCCTTGAGATGACCGGAAACATAGGCAAGGTTGTTGAGCGCCATCGGATCGTCCGCCTGGATTGCGAGTATTTCCTTGTACAGGGCGGCCGCACCCGCATAGTCTTTCTTGCCAAGGTCGGTTTCCGCGAGATACGCACGAATCTCCCGATCCTTGGGATGGTCGCGCAGCCATGCGGCCAGGCTCTTGTCGGCCTCGGCGACGCTGCCACTGTAACGTAGCGCGGCGTCGAGCCTTACCGCGAGGTCGGTCGTCCCCGCGTTCTTGAGGCCGTTGCGGTACGCCGCGACTGCCGCGGGCCAAGCCTTCTTTGCGACGTTGATGTCGCCCTCGAGAAGATAGCCGGACGAATCCTTCGGCCGCTGCTTCTGCAGTTCGCGTGCCATAGCCAGGGCCTCGGCGTCGCGGCCCGCATCGAGCGTCACCTTGATCATCGCCCGCTGCACATTGACGAGATCCGGCCTGATGGCGAGCGCCTTTTTGAAATTCTGCAATGCGCCATCGAAATCCTTGGCCGCGATCTGGGCCCCCGCTATTCGGATATAGGGCTCGGGCGTCCCCGGTCGCGCGGCCGCAAGCTTCGTGAACGTGGCTACGGCCTGGTTTGTGTCGCCGGCGGCCAGTTGAGCCTGTCCGGCCGCGTCCAGGAGCTCGGCCCGGTCGGGCATCGCCGCGAGCGCATCCTGTGCCGCTGAAACAGCCTTTTTCGGTTCCTTGCTGCGCAGGTGCAAGCTGATGAGCGCGAGCCGGGGGACGACGCTCGTCGGGTCGGCGCTAACGGCCTTGCCGATCAACGACGCGACTTCATCCGTGGTCCCGCCGGTTTGCCCACGCAACTCCGCCAAGGCGAGGAGTGCGCGCATGTTCTTCGGATCCTTCGCGAGCACCGATTCGAAGCGCTTGCGCGCGTCGTCCGGCTTCTTGTCGGCGAGGTCGAGCCGCGCCAAGCTCGCAGCGGACCCAAAATCTGCGGGGTCGAGGGCGAGCGCGCGCTCGAAGCTCTTCCTCGCGGCCGCCATGTCTCCCTTGCCGGCGTAGACGGCTCCGCGCAGCGCATGCGGCAGCGGCTTGTCGGGCTGTTTCTTTTCCAGCTCGTCGATCGCCTTGAGCGCGGCGTCGAACTTGCGCTCCCTCGTGTGCGCGGCAATCAGGGCGAGATCGGCGCGAATGCCGGGGTCGGCGGCAGCCGCCTCTTCCAACTCGCGGTAGCCACGATCCGGATCGCCCGAAACCAAGTGCGTTAGCGCGAGCGCCGTGCGCTTGCTCGTGTCCTTGGGATCGAGCGTCGCGGCACGGGCGAAAACCTTCTCAGCGTCCGCCGTAAGCCCGTTCCTCATGTAGACCTCGCCGGCAAGGGACAGGACATCAGCGTTGTCGCCGACCTCCTCCAGCAAGGGCTTCATCGCGTCCAACGCCTTGGCAGGTTGGCGGTCGCGAAGGTAGGTGTTGACCAGCATCATGCGCGCGGCCCGCTGCTTCGGTGCCAAGGCCAGCACCTTCAGAAGACTCGTCTGCGCCTGCGCGTAGTCGCCAAGATAATAGTCGATGGTGCCTTTGAGCACGAGCCCCGGGACATTGTCGGGAGCGGATCGCAGCTGAAGCTCGATGGCTTCCCGCGCCGCAGAGTATTTCTTCTCCCGCAAGGCGAGGTAGGCCTGCAAATAAAGTGTCTGCGGATGTTTTGGCGCCAGCTTCTTCATCTCCTCGATCTGCGCGCCGGCTTCCTGCGTCTTCCCCTGCTGAATCAATATCGATGCGATCCGGATGTGGGGGAGAAGCACATCGGGTCTGACCTCGAGCGCCTTCCGATATGCGGCGATCGCGTTCTCGCTTTGCCCCTGCATGGCCGCGATGTCGCCTTTCAGTTGCCACCCTTCGACGAGGTTGGGCGATTTCGCGATGACGGCGTCGATCAATGCGAGGGCACCCGCCTGGTCTCCCGCGCTCGCTTTGAGCTGCGCCTCGCCGAGCATCGCCCGGACATGGCCCGGCATCGCCTTCTGTGCGTCGGCGTACAGGCGTCGCGCGGTTTCCGTGTCGCCGGTGACCATATGCGCCTGCGCGAGCGCCGCCGCGAGGTCGGCGCGGCCTTCGGGCGTGGCGAGCTCGAGCTTGCCGAATTCACCGATCGCTTTACTGGACTCGTTCAGCATGATCATCGCGCGCACGAGCGACGGCGCGACCTGATCGTCGGGCGCCTTGAGCTCGAGCGCGCGGCGCAGCTCCTTCTCCGCCGCTGCGACGTCACCTTGCTCGAGCAACGCCTTGCCCAACAACAGTCGCGCCTCTGCCATGTCGGGCTTTTCCTGCAGCGCATTCTTGAGCTGAATGATCGCTGCATTCCGATCGTGCTTTGCAAGGGACTGCTTGGCCGACGCCACGAGCTTCTCGGGCTTGTCCGAGCAGCCAACCAGGAGCGCGGCGGCGAGCATCATCGATACCACGGCCGCGCCAATCGTCTTTGCCTTGTTCATGTCGTCCTTCCCATCGCGTTCCTGGCAAGCAGGCTATTTGAGCCCGAACTTGTGCATGATGTCGTAGAGCGTCGGCCTGCTGACGCCGAGAATTTCCGCGGCCTTCACGATATTGCCGTTAACCCTCGAGAGTACCGTGATGACCGCGCGTTTCTCGGCGTCCTCGCGCACCCCCCGCAGATTGAGTGCCGCGAGGTCGTCCTCGCTGCCTTCGGCAAGGCCGACGTCGGCCGCGGTGATCTGGTTGCCGTCGGCCATGATCACCGCGCGCCGGATGCAGTTCTCGAGCTCGCGCACGTTGCCGGGCCACGTATGCGCCTCGATCGCCGCCACGGCATCGTAACGCAGCGTCATCGAACGGCGCTTCTGCTCGGCGGCGAAGCGCTGGACGAACGCATGCGCCAGTAGCGCGGCGTCGCCCTGCCGCGCCCGGAGCGGCGGAATCTCGACGACGATCTCCGCCAGCCGGTAGTAGAGGTCTTCGCGGAAACGGCCTTCCTTGATCAGCGTCTTCAAGTCCTGGTGCGTCGCGCAGACGATGCGCACGTCGATCTCGATCTCGTCGCGTCCGCCGACCCGCTCGATCACGCGCTCCTGAAGGAAGCGGAGAATCTTGACCTGCAGCCCGAGCGGAAGATCGCCGATCTCGTCGAGCATCAGCGTTCCGCGGTTGGCCGTCTCGATCTTGCCGATGGTCTGGCGGGCGGCACCGGTGAACGCTCCCTTCTCGTAGCCGAACAGTTCGCTTTCCAGCAGGTTGTCCGGAATCGCCGCGCAGTTGATTGCGACGAAGCGCTCGGCACGCCGCGGCGAGAGGTCGTGGACCGCGCGCGCGAGGAGCTCCTTACCCGTCCCGCTTTCGCCGAGCAGCAGCACGGTGGCGGCGGTCCCGGCGACTTTCTCGATGACCCGGCACATTCGCAGAAGGTCCGGATCGCGCGTCAGGACGCCGCTGAAAGCATCGGGTTGCCGCGTTTCCTGCAGCCGCCGGTTCTCCCGCTGCAGATCGTGCAGGCGAAATGCACGGTCTATCGTGAGTCCGAGGAGATCGGGCTCGAAGGGCTTGGCGAAGAAGTCGTAGGCGCCGGCGCCGATCGCGCGCACCGCGTTTGCGCGATCGTTCTGCCCCGTGAGGACGATCACCTTCGTGTCCGGCGCGAGCTCCAGGATCTGTTCCAGGAGCTTGAACCCCTCCGTGACGGCATCGGGGTGGGGGGGCAGCCCCAGGTCCATCGTCACGACAGGCGGCGAATGGCGGCGCAGTTGGGCGAGCGCGCTCTCGCGATCGACCGCCGGGAACGTCTCGTACTCGTCGAACGCCCAGCAGATCTGCTTCTGCAGTGCGGGATCGTCCTCGACGATCAGAAGCGGTCGTGCTTTTGCGCTCATTGCCTGACTTCCCTCTCCACTTCGATTGTCGGACTGCCCGTCGATTCATAGGCGGGAAGCAGCAAGCGCACCTGCGTCCCCACGCCGGGCGTACTGTCGACTTCGACGCGCCCGCCGAGTTCTTGCACGTACTGGAAACTCTCGTAGGCGCCAATGCCCATGCCGGTCGCCTTCGTCGTCTGGAACGGCTTGAACAGGCGATCCCGCACGAACTCGGGCGTCATGCCGCCCCCCGTGTCACCGACTTCGATCACGGCGAGCCCGTTCAGTTTCGCGAGCCTGACCCACACCCGTCCATCGCCCGGGGTGGCGTCGATTGCATTCTGCACCAGATGGCCGATGACCCGCTCGAGTCGGTCGACGTGCCCCTGCGCCACGACGTTCGACTCGACCCGGAGCTCGAGGCCTGGCTCCTGGTTGGCTTTGGTGCGCTGGATGCGGTCCACGACCGCCGCGAGGTCGATGCCCGACGGCGCATCGACCGGCGTCGTCCCCTCGCGCAGCTGCATCATGAGTTGCTTCATCCGGTCGACCGAGTTCTCGACCGTCATCCGCATGTCCTTCTGGAATTCCGGATTGTCGCGATGGCGCTCGGCGTTCTTGAGCATGAGGGAGAGCTGCGTGACGATGTTCTTCAAGTCGTGGACGACGAAGGCCGACATCCGGTTGAAGGCGTCGAACTTGCGCGCCTCCAGCAGCGCTTCGGTCGCCTGCATCTGTCCCAGGAACGTGGCAGCCTGCCGCGCGGCCGTCTTGAGGAGGTCGTTCACTTCCCAGTTGACGTCGATGCGTGTCCGCGCGGTTGCGAGCACGACGAAGCCGATGAGCTCGCTCGCTGTGGACAACGGTATTACGAGCCAGGCGTTCGGCCAGTCCGACAGCCAGCGTGGAATGCGGAGCTTGCGGTAACGGTCCGGCGAGGACCGGTACTCCTCGAGATTGACGACCCAGCCGGTTTCGTCCAGGAAGCGGATGAATTCGGAGTCGCTGGGTTCCGCCACGGGTTCGGCCGGCATGTTCCATCGCGCGCCCTGCACGAAGCTTCGGCCGGTCGCGTCGCGCAGCCAGAGGCTGCCCGCGGGACTTTCCAGCATGTCCGCGAGTCCCTTGATCACGTCCTGACCCAGCTCGCGTTGGCCGCCGCGCGCCGAAAGCGCCTGTGTGAAGCGAAGCCATTCCTCCCGGTAGTCGTAGCGATACCTGAAGAAGTGCTTGCTGACGATCACGCGCAGCTTCGCGCGAATCGAGCCCGAGAACGCTATGGCGAGTAGCGACAGCAACGACGCGAACATGAGCGCTACCTGCAGGGCGCCCCCCCAGTTGCCGCCGAAGTAGCGGACGTAGTAGCCCGCTGCTGACATGAACAGCAGATAGACGCCCGAGGCGACGAGCGCGGTCGTGTGAAAGACCACCCGACGCGAAAGTGCGATGCTGAACGTCCAGTGGCGGTTGCGCGCCGCCGACAGGACAAGGAACGGAATGACGAGCGCGTGGACGAGTCCGCGCACACTCCAGGCATCGGCGTCGACGCGGTTGTAGAGCAGCGCATCCGCGAAGAGATAGAGATCGAACGCGAATGCCCCGGCGAGCCCGACGCATATCGGCTTCATGTTCCAGCGCGCATCCTCCGGCGCATTGCGGAACAACTGCTCGACCAGCACGAGGCCGAAGATATTCAACGCGATGCCGTCGAACATGGCGAGCCGCCACGGGTCGCCCAATGCGTCCATCCGCAGCATCACCGTCAGCTGAGCCGCGAACCCAACGACCACCAGCGCAACCGACACCACCACGGGCCATCGCGCGCGGCGCGCATCCTGGCCCCATACATTGCCGACGGCGCCCGAGGCAACCAGCAGCAGGAAGCAATACCAGGCGCCGACCCGCAGCACGTCGGCCATCGCTCCGGCTTCCAACCATCCGTTCGCTTGCGTCAGCGCGAACGCCAGGTCCAGAAACGCCCACACAGCCGTGAGACACGCCGCCAGTGTCAGCGCGAGGCTGCGCAGACCGCCACGCGATTCCAAACCCAGATAGAGCGCGAACGCGGCATAGCCCGCCCCCGCAATCCCATAGCACCAGGCGGCCACGGTGGGGAGATTTGGGTTCATGCGATGCTGGGAGTCCGTTCATACGAAAAGCAAGCATTGTCGCGCGAATTTCGCGCTTCGGGCGTCGGCATTGCGCCACGCCACGCCTCCAGGCGTGAACGGTCCGGAAACTTGCGCGGTCGCCGCTGCGTCGCTATTGCGCACCTTGGCCGGTCAGAACCACGCCCACGGTCTCGAACAAGACGACGATGTCGAGAAACAGCGTGTGATTCTTGACGTAGTAAAGGTCGTATTGCAACTTCTGGATCGCGTCGTCGAGCGAGGCGCTGTAGTGGTAACGCACCTGCGCCCATCCGGTTACGCCGGGCTTGACGCTGTGTCGCACCGCGTAATACGGAATCTCACGGGCGAGCTGGTCGACGAAGTATGGACGCTCGGGGCGCGGCCCGACAAGGCTCATGTCGCCGCGCAGCACGTTGAGGAGTTGTGGCAGTTCATCGATCCGGAGCTTGCGAATGATCCGCCCGGTGCGCGTGACTCGATCGTCGTTGGTCGTCGCCCACCGCGGCTTGCCGTCACCTTCGGCGTCGCGGCGCATGCTGCGGAACTTGATCACGTTGAACAGCCGGCCACCCTGGCCGACGCGCTCCTGTCGATACAGGACAGGGACGCCGCTTTCCACGGCGATGACGATGGCGGTGACCACTATCACGGGCAGCGCGAGCAGGAGGAGCGCCAGCGCGGCCACGATGTCGAACAGGCGCTTGACGACGGTGCGCACGACGCCCTGCCTGAAGCCATCGCCGAAGATCAACCAGCTCGCATGGAGCGAATTCAGGCGCAATTGCCCGACCGCGCGCTCGTAGTACGATGAAAGATCAAGCACGCGCACGCCCATGAGCTTGCAATCGAGGAGCTCGCGCAACGGAAGCACGCCTCCGCGCCGCTCGCGCACAGCGACGATGATCTCGTCGACCTTGTAACGGCGCGCCGCGGCGACGAGATCCATTCCTTCGGCGAGCACGCGTTGGCCACCAACCTGGTGCGCGGCATCCAATTTCTTGGCCGGGTAGAAGCCCAGGAAGCGAACGGCGCGGCCCATGTGCGCGATCGACACCTCCACGGCTGCTGCTTCGGCGCCGGTGCCCAGCACGAGCGTGCGGCGGGCGAACATCAGCGCCATTCCGCTGTGCGCAGCGAGGCCGCGAATCGCGACGAAGGTCGCGAATCCTACCGGGACGGCGAGGCGCAGAGTCACGTCCCATTCCTGATCGCGCGGCAGGTAGGTGAAGACGGCCCAGGCAACTGGGATGGCAAGCATGAGCGAAATCACGATGCGGGCCGAGGTCTGCGCCAGCGTGCGTCCGGGATTACGCTGATAGAGGCCGACGACCGTGTTGAGCGCGACCATGGTGAACGCAAATAGCAACGCATCCGGGACCACCGCAAAAAGCGTGGGCACGTCGCCGCGGTTCAGGAAAGCAACGGCAAGCACGACCGACAGGAAGAGCAGGAGCGCATCGAAGGCGACCTGTATCAGTGTGTTGGACGCGAACCAGTGGTTGAAGAGCCTAACCATGCTTGACCTATATTTGCTTACCGAGCGAGCGTTCAGCGCCGCAGCCAAATGCGGCGAAGCAGCCGCGAAAGTCCGCTGCCATGGGCGCACGCCGTTCGTTTATGCGACGAATGCTACGGTTCCGTACTGCACAAAACGTGCCAACCAGAATCTCGTCGGTTTTTAAATACTAAAGCATTGTATTTACGCACGATTATTTTTTTCATTCGGGATGGGCAAAAGGAGGGGCGGACGCCGAACCGCGGCAGACTGTGCGCCGGCCGCCTTGTGCGTTCCGCACGACGAGCGCTGCCTCGTTGGGGTCGGACGGTCCGCGGACGTGGTGGCATGACGACGCGGTGGCCGCTCTCAGCTTGTACGCGGTGGCGGCTCGCTGAATCCGTGCGGATTCGCCGCCTGCCAGCGCCATGCATCCGCGCACATCGTGTCGAGTCCGCGCTCCGCTTTCCAGTCGAGCAACTCGCGCGCGCGTGTGACGTCGGCAAAGCACACTGCCACGTCTCCCGGCCGCCTGGCAACGAGTTCGTAGGGAATCGCTCTTCCGGCCGCTGCTTCGAAGCTTTTCACTACCTCGAGCACGGAATGACCGCGTCCGGTACCCAGGTTTACGACCATGTTCCGAGGCAATCGGGTGTCGGCCAGCTTCGAGAGCGCGGCCACATGTCCCTGTGCGAGGTCGACGACGTGAATGTAGTCGCGCACTCCGGTCCCATCGTGCGTCGGGTAATCATTTCCGAAGATGGAGAGTCGCTGGTGGCGTCCGATCGCCACCTGGGCGACGAATGGCATCAGATTATTTGGAACGCCCCTCGGATCCTCACCTATGAGCCCGCTTGCATGCGCGCCCACGGGGTTGAAATAGCGCAACAGCAGTGCCCGCTGGACGGGATCGCTCGCGACCAATTCGGAGAGGATCTGCTCGACGAAAAGCTTGCTGCGACCGTACGGATTGATCGGACCTGTCGGCGCGTCTTCCTTGAGCGGCATGGTTTCGGCCATGCCGTAGACCGTCGCGGACGAGCTGAAAACGATCTTGTTGACGCCGTTTCGCCTCATGGCGTCGACGAGCACCAGCGTTCCGGCTACGTTGTTGTCGTAATAGCGAATCGGGTTGGCGACCGATTCACTCACGGACTTGAGGCCCGCGAAGTGAATCACCGCCTCGACGGGAAAATCGCTGAATGCACGCTCGACCGCCGCGCGATCCCGCAGATCCGCCTCGATGAAGGACGGCTTCCGGCCTGTGATCGCCTCGATCCGGTCGAGCACGGCCGCCGAACTATTGCAGAGATTATCGAGAAGAACAGGCGTCCAACCGGCCGCGATCAGCTCGACGCAGGTGTGGGAGCCAATAAAGCCGGTTCCGCCGGTGAGGAGAACAGAAGGCATGAACTTTGCAGTCGCAGAGTGAATTCCAAAAGGGGACGTCGATTGTACGCATTGGCGTGACTGGCTGCATGGCCCGATATCCGGCGTCGCGCACCGCCGGGCGGGTGCGGTCGCCGGTGCGCGGCGTTGCTGCCGCGTAGGCAATCACGCCGGAGACGCCGCTGCGTCGAGCAAGGCGGCAAGCTCGCGGCTTCTTCCGCGCCGCGATGTGGAAGCGACGTAGGCCGCAGTGGGCAACTGTCCTTCTCCCGCGCGCACGGAAGGGATGAAGCGAAGTAGCAGCGCGACGATGTCTTCAACGTCGTCGAGCCGTGCGATCGTATCGAGACCTGCGGCACGCATCACGCCCGCCGTATCGCCCACGGGATCGGTCAGCGTCACGATCGGTCGTCCGGCCCGCAGGTATTCGTAGAGCTTCGCTGGAATCTGCTCATTGCAGTTCGCGGCCTGCAGCACGAGCAGCGCGTCGGCTCGGAGCATCTCGGCAAGGGCCGCGCGATATGGGATGGGCGGCACGAGCTCGATGAACGATTCGATGCCGTATCGCTGCGCCAACGCCCGCAGGAGATCGTCGTGGCCGGCGGCGCGAAACCGCACGACGAACTCGCCGACCCGCACCTGTCTGGCCTCCGCTACCTTCGCGATGGCCATGAAGAATTGCGTGGGATCGCGCTCCGATGGGTAGACGACTCCGCTGTGCAGCAGGGTGATGGCGCCAGGGACCAGCGGCTCGCGCCCAGACTCCGGTGAGGCGCCGGCGAAGCTTTCCTCGTCGAAGCCGTTCTCGAGCACGCGAATGCGATTCGCCGCCTGAGGATAGCGCCGCCGGTATTCGCGCGCCGCGCCGGGCGTCGTAAACGTGCTGAAGCGCGCGCCGACGACGGCCTCGGTCTCGATCTCCTTGAAGCTTCTCCATATGGCCGGGTCGGCGGGATAGCCCTCCTGCGCCATCGGGTCCCGGAAATCGGCGATCCACGGAAGCTGGGAACGACGAGCGAGCGCGTGCCCGATCACGTGAGCCGTGGCGATCGGGTACGTGGACCACAGCGCATGCGGGGCGTGCCGCCGGATAAGCGCAAGGCCGGCGCGCACCGCGCCGAAGCGCCATGTCATCCATCGATCGGGCCGCGCGAGCCTTCCGAAGTAGCGCCCGCCGACCGAAAGTTGTCGCGCAGTGTCGAGCGCGAAGGCACGCTTGACGACGAGCCCGCTCGGGACTTCATCGAGAAGATCGTCGCTCGTGCGCTCGTACGCGCGCGCATCGGCCGTCAGCACGAGGGGTTCCCAGCCGAGTTCCGGTAGTTGTTGGGCGAAACGCAACGTGCGCTGGATCCCGCTGCTCCCCGCGAGCGGCGGAAAGTGGTACGCGATCATCAGCAACCTCTTCATCGCGGTCTCGATCGCGATTCGTTCAGAACCGAAGCGCAAAGCCATGAGAGCGTGCACGCCTCGACCTCGCCCGCCGCCTCCTCGTTCGAGAATGTGTGATCGGCGGCAGGAAGATCATGCCGCTCCAGTGCGGGACGCTCGAGAAGTCCACCCCATCGGGGGTCCTGGTCCGCGTACTCCAGGAATTCCTGGGCCGTGAGGTCGTCGCCACTCAGGATCAGGAGCACCGGCCCGGGGAACGCGCGCAACGCGGCTGCCATCCGTTCCTGGAACGCCTCCTTCGCGCGGCTCGAGTCTCGTTGCGGGTGCGAGAAGGTGCGAGCGAGGTTGCGCGCGAACGCGGCGAGTGCTTCAGCCGGCGCGAGGCCGCCCGAGAAGAGCTTTGCCCAGAATTCTTTCGACACGAGCCGTTGCGCGTAGTAGTGCTTGAGATGCGCCTTGGCGAGCGTGGTCTCCGAGCGCACCCATGGGTTCAGGAGCGTCATCGCGACGACGCGCGGATCGGGTGCCGAATGCCAGTAATCGAGCGCGGCGGACGCCGCGTCGCATAGTCCCCACAACACGACGCTCTCGACGCCGGAACAGTTCGCGCGCACCGCGTCTATGGCGGCCGCGATGTCGGGGCTGCGTTCCTCGAATGTTCGCGGCGCGCCGGTACTGTCGCCCATGCCACGATAGTCGAATCGCATCGTCGGGAATCCGCCGGCCGCGAGATGGCGGGCAAGCTTCACGAATTGGCGGTGCGAGCCGGCACGGTATTGCGGTCCGCCAACGATCACGACGACGGCAACGCGCGCCGCCCTCTCGGGAACCGCGAGAATGCCGACGAGCCGTTCTCCCTCGCAGTCGAACAGCAACGGGCGCTCGACGAAAGGCATTGCAGCGCCGCTGTCGTACTCCGCACTTCTGCATTCGCGCTCGGGGCGCCCCTCGTCGCTCATTGCTGCCATCGGAGCACCGCCGCTGTGGTGGCGTCGATCAACGCCGCGCATTCGGCGATTTCCTGGGTCTGCCAGAACGGCAGGCCGGCGACAACGATTGCGGAAACGTCGTTTCCCGCGGCCTGCCACGCCGTCACCCGCATCTGACCCGCCGGCGACATCTCCGGGGGCTCCGAGCCCGAGACCTCGAGCCAGGCAACGCGGGTGCCGGTGGCACATGGCACGAGGTCGGCCGCAGCGAGGCCCAGGGCAAGCCCCGGCGAGAGTGCGTAGCCGGCGATGTCGAGCGTCTCTCCCGTTTCGAGCTTAGAGCGGAGCTCGTTCGTTCCCGTCCGTTCGGCACCAGAGCGGCCGATGAGCTCGCCTGCGATTCGCAGCCGCAAGAACTGCTGCAAATGCTGTTTACCCGAGATCACCGGTTGCCAGAACACGAGATCACGCGTCGCCTGGAGCTTCGCGAGCGCCGCGCTCGCGACAAGGCAGCCGGACCGCAGTCCCCAAAGGGCGGGGACGAAGCCCGTCCGGCCATGAAGCCAGCGGACTCCTTCGACGACATCATCGACCCAGAGGGACCACGTCGCGGCGCCGAAGTCGCCGGCGCTGTCGCCGCATCCGAACAGGTCGATCTGCAGGACGGAAACGCCGGCGGCGGCTAGAGCGCGGGCCTGCAAGGCCGCCATCCGTCGCGACTTGTTCATTTCCTCGGCGAAGGGATGGACATAGACTATGGCGCCGATGCTGCGCGACGGATCGTTGGCTGGATAGAACAGGCAGAAGCGCCCGCCGCCCCCGAGCGGCAGCATGAAAGCTTCACAGGCGCGCACGGTCGAAGCGCCGTCAGGCTCCGAGCTTGGACTTGACGAACGCGACAAGCGACCCGGCGGTGGCAAATGTCGAGCCGTCGATTTCGTCGTCGGCTACGGTGAAGCCGAAGCGCTCCTCGAGTGTGGTGATGACGGTGACCACCGCCATCGAATCGAGCTCAGGGATTGCGCCAAGCAGTGGCGTATCGGTCACTATCCGCCCGGGCGCGAACTTGAGGTTTAGCGTTTGCTCGAGCACCTTGACCACTGCCGAATGAACGTCCAATGCCTTCCCCCTTCGACCGTAACGCCACCACGCCGCCCCACGCCGCCACCACGCCGCCACTGGACCCGCGATCAGGACCGTTCTGCAGGTGTCGAGCCGGACGCTGCAGTATAACCACTCGCGGCGCGCGTGATGGAAGTCGGGAATGTTCCTTGCTTGCGTTTTCGCCCCATGCGATCCTCGACGCTCCCGTGAACACTGTCGCAACGATGACGCGCCCCGAAGGTTCTCTTCGCCGGCTGCCGCGGCTGCCTCTCTTCGGCTGGTCGGCCTTCGCCGGAGCAAGGCAAGCGGGCCTGCCCTGCATCCTTGATCAGCCGCACGTCGTGTTTACGAGCAGCGGCCGCGGCGCTATCGCGCTCGCGTTGCGCGACCTCGACGTCCGGCAGGGAGATCGGGTGCTGGTGCCGACCTATCATTGTCCAACGATGATTGCCCCGATTGCTGCGCTAGGCGCCACGCCACTGTTCTTTCCACTCGACGAAAGGGGAACTCCCCGCGTCGCGGAGCTCGCGAAGCGGGATCTTTCGCGCGTTCGCGCGATGATCGCCGCCCACTATTTCGGGCTGCCGCAACCTATGGCCCGGATTCGTCAGTTTTGTGACGATCGCGGCATCGCGCTGATCGAAGATTGCGCACACGCGATGTTCGGCGAGGCGGACGGCAAGCCGATCGGTTCCCACGGCCACTATGCGATCGCGAGCCTTACGAAGTTCCTGCCGACCGTCGACGGAGGTTGCCTCGTGTACGGCCGCAGTCCGACGCGGCCGCCCGCGCTCGCCTCACGAAGCATTGGCGACCAGCTCCGGATCGTTGCCAACACGTTGGAGACCGGCGCGCAGCACAACCGCCTGCCCGGCATGAATCGGGTGATCACCGCCGGATTCGCCGCGGCAAATGCCTTGCGCGGACGGCGCCGTCCCGCCACGATCGCGGGCGGCCAACCTCTCGACGCGCCCACGCGCAGCATGGCCGAGTTCGCCCCGGATTCCAAGCTCTGGGACAGCGCCTCGCTCTGGTCGAAATGGATCACGAAGGCGGCCCGGCGCGGGCGGATCGTGGCCCGCCGGCGCCGCAATTATCGCCATCTCGCCGCACTTTTCGCCGATTTGCCCGGCACGCGCGTGATGCAACCGTCGCTGCCCGAGCACGCGGTGCCCTATGTGTTTCCGCTGTGGGTAGACGCTCCGGCCATGATTTACCAGCGCGTGCGGAACGCCGGGATCCCCGTTTTTCGCTGGGACGACGTCTGGCCCGACATTCCAATGATTCCCGGGGACACCGGACCCGACTGGGCTGTACACGTCTTCCAGCTCGGCTGCCACCAGGATCTGGAATTGGAGGATCTCGCCGGCATGGCCGATGCTATGCGCGCCATCCTCGCCACGGCAAAAGCATGACCGATTGCCGCTGCGCGTTCCAACCGATCAACGCGCGTCGTCAGGCTCCTTTCGCTGCCGCGGCACCCACGACGACCTCCGGCTCGCGTCTGGAGTGCCGCAGCGCGACGCGCAGGCGTTTGAGAGCGCTCCAGCGGTATCGGTTCGCGTGGTAGAGCGTGCGCAAGTCGTTTGTCCAGCGCAGGTGCCACTCCATCGCCTTGCCGTAGAACTCGATGCGCGTGATGCGACCTTCGGCGAAGAGCCGATCCATGATTTCGTGGCGCATCAGCGTCGCCGGCGACACGACTTTGAACTTTTCATCGTACGTCGTCTTCAGCACGACGAGAACGCCTCCGCTCTCGATGCAAAGGTCCATGGCGACAACCTGTCCGCCGAACAGATAACGAAAGATCCGGCCCTTGCCCATCCGACAGTACGTTTCGAAGACGTTGCGGTAGAACCTCCCCTGTGCGTTGTCGAGCTCGACAGCGGTGCCCTGCCCCGCCTTCCATCCCGAGCTTTCGAGGCGCCCGTAGTCGGCAATCGCCGCGGCGACGCGCTCCGGCGTGTCGACCACGTCGAGCTGGAGCGGCACCGACTGCTCGAGCAGCTTGGCACGCTGCCGCTTGACGTTGTGGCGCAGGTTTTTGCCGCGCGCCGACCAGTAGTCGTCAAAGGTTCCTTGGAGCGTGAGCGTCGCGGTCTCGATGTAGTCGAGCGTTTCGACGAACATCGAGTCCTGCGGACGCGCGACCACGGCCGGATCCTGCTGGGTGAGCCCCACGGCGACGGCGACGCCCGGGAGAGCGCGAAGCAGGCCGTCGAGGACGCCTTCGACCGGCGTCCCCTTCTGCAACAGGAATGCGCCAAGCGGCAACTGTGACGGCTGGAAGGTCTCCCACATCCCGGGCCGCATGCGCTTCAGCATGCCCATTGCGGGAAAGCCGTCGTCGCCCCCCAGCGCCGCGAGCACCTCCGTGCCCGTGCCGAACTCCCGCAACGCCGGCGCGAGAAACTCCGAACGCAGGAACGGCACGTCGCTGGAGGCGGCGTTGAGCGCGTCCCACGGAGACGTAAACCGATCGAAATCGCGTATCGGATAGACGCGCCAGCGCATTTGATGAGGAGTATTCAATATTGTGCGAGAATTTCGCGTTTAAATTCGCGTTTATTATCGCATCACCCGCCATTCCGGCGACAATCGCCTTCGGGCAATTGGCCCAATCCTTGCTTGGCATGGTGTTCGCCATAGGGACGGGCCGCTCGCGCGTGCCGACGTAAATCGAAACGGTCCACGGCGTCCGCCACGACGGATCTCGAATCGCGCACCGAAATGACCGAAGCCACCCTGCTTCATCAGCTCGTCTCAGCCGCCGCATGGCGGGCGCCGCAGCGCTCGGCGCTTACGTTCGGCCAAGTTGCAATGGACTACGCAACGCTGGCGGATAGCGTCGAAGGCTTCGCCGCGGGTCTTCTCGGCCTCGGACTTTCACGAGCGGATCGCGTCGGCATTTACCTGGATAAGCGAACCGAGACCGTCATCAGCTGCTTCGGGGCCGCGGCGGCCGGCGGCGTGTTCGTTCCTTTGAACCCGCTCTTCAAGCCGGAGCAAGTCGGGTACATCCTCCGCGACTGCAATGTGCGCGTGCTCGTGACGTCCCCAGAGCGCTTGACGACGCTTGCCGCCACGCTGCCCGGGTGCCCCGAAGTGCGCCACGTGATCGTGACCGGTCAGAAGGTCGCGTGCAGGACTCCGCCGAGCACCGAGCTCCTCGACTGGAGCGAGCTTCGCGACACCACTCGCCGCCCCGGTCACCGCATCGTCGATATCGACATGGCGGCGATCCTCTACACATCGGGAAGCACCGGCAAGCCAAAGGGCGTCGTGCTTTCTCATCGCAACATGGTCGCGGGCGCGAAGAGCGTCGCCTCCTATCTCGGGAACCACGCCGACGACACGCTGCTCGCGGCGCTCCCGCTCTCGTTCGACGCTGGCTTCAGCCAGCTCACCACGGCATTTCACGCCGGCGCGCGCGTCGTGCTCCTCAACTATCTCCTGCCTCAGGACGTGATCAATGCGTTGTCGCGCGAGCGGGTAACGGGATTGACGGCGGTTCCCCCGCTTTACATCCAGCTCATGCAGCATAAATGGCCCGAGGCAATCGCCGATCACCTCCGCTACTTCGCGAACACGGGCGGGCGGATGCCGCGGGAAACGCTCAATGCGTTGCGCAAGAAATTGCCGCGTAGCCAGCCTTACCTCATGTACGGCCTGACCGAAGCCTTCCGCTCGACCTATCTGCCTCCCGAGGAAGCCGAGCGCCGGCCCGATTCGATCGGCAAGGCGATCCCCAATGCCGAGATCCTGGTGCTGCGCGAAGACGGCACGCCGTGCGCCCCGGAAGAGCCTGGCGAGCTCGTGCACCGCGGCGCGCTCGTCGCCATGGGTTACTGGGGCGACCCGGAAAAGACAGCCGAGCGCTTCCGGCCCTTGCCGGGACGCGAAGCCGGGCTCGTGCTGCCGGAGATCGCAGTGTTCTCGGGCGACACCGTGCGCATGGACAATGAAGGCTTTCTCTATTTCATCGGCCGGCGCGACGAGATGATCAAGACGTCCGGCTACCGCGTGAGTCCTACCGAGATCGAGGAGGTGCTGTATGCAACGATGCTCGTCGGCGAGGCCGCGGCGTTCGGGGTGCCGCACCCCACACTCGGCCAGGCGATCGGCGTCGTCGCCACGCCAATGCCGGGAGCCACGCTAGATGCGGCCACGCTCATGAGGGAGTGCCGCGAACGCCTGCCAGCCTACATGGTGCCGGCCAGCATCGATATTCGCCCAGGACCGCTGCCGCGCAATCCCAATGGCAAGATCGATCGCAAGGCGCTGCGCGCGGACTTTGCGGAGCCACGAGTTTGAGCGGGCCCAAGCACTGCGCGAGATCGAGCTGGGCCGTTGTCGACGACTGCCTCGTCGTCGGCGGCGTGCCGGTGACGCGCCTCGCCGAGCGTGTTGGCCGGACGCCCTTTTACGCGTACGACCGCCGCGCGATCGATGCGCGCGTCGGTGAGCTGCGGCGGCATCTGCCGCCGATGGTCAAGCTCCACTACGCGATGAAGGCGAATCCTATGCCCGCACTCGTTACGTTCATGGCGCGGATTGTCGATGGAATCGACGTCGCCTCGGGAGGGGAGCTCAGGGTTGCGCTCGATGCGGGGATGACGCCGCGCGAGATGAGCTTCGCCGGCCCGGGCAAGAGTGAAGCCGAGCTCGCGCAGGCGCTTGCCGCCGGCATTCTCGTCAACGTCGAGTCGGCGCGCGAGGTCGAGATTCTCCGCCGCCTGTCGCGAGATTCCGGCCTGCCGGCACGCGTGGCCGTCCGCGTGAACCCCGACTTCGAGTTGAAGTCGTCCGGCATGAAGATGGCCGGCGGCCCCAAGCAGTTCGGCGTCGACGCGGAAGTCGTACCGGCGCTGCTCGCCGAAATCGGAAAGTCGAATCTGGGCTTCGAGGGCTTTCACATTTACAGCGGCTCGCAAAACCTCAAGGCCGAGTCGATCTGCGAGTCCCAGCGGAAGACGGTCGAGCTCGCCATAGCCCTCGCCGCCGCCGCGCCTGCACCCGTACAAGTGCTGAACGTCGGCGGCGGCTTCGGCATTCCCTACTTTCCCGGCGAGGAACCACTCGATCTCACTCCCATCGGCGCGAACCTCGCCGACCTCGCAACGCTTTGCGCGAAAGCACTGCCGAAGGCGCGCCTGGTCATCGAGCTCGGCCGATACCTCGTGGGCCCCGCCGGCATTTACGTCTGTCGCGTCGTGGACCGCAAGATTTCCCGAGGCCACGTGTTCCTCGTCACCGACGGCGGTTTGCATCACCATCTCGCCGCGTCCGGCAATTTCGGGCAGGTGATCCGCAAGAACTACCCAGTCGAGATCGGCAATCGGATGAAGGGAGTGCGGCGCGAGACGGCGTCCGTCGTCGGACCGCTCTGCACGCCGCTCGATCTTCTCGCTGATCGGATGGATCTCGCCGAAGCGCAGCCCGGCGATCTCGTCGTCGTGTTCCAGTCGGGCGCGTATGGATTCACCGCCAGCCCGCAGGGGTTCCTCAGCCACCCGCCGCCGCTCGAGGTGCTGTGTTGAGTTGCGCCGCCGAGGGATCGCCCATACGCGCACGAGGCGCGCAATGCTGACGGACGGGGTCGAGCAGCGCCATCGTCTCGCTCTCCGCTCGCCGAACACGCTCGCAGGTACCGTGGATCTTTCGCGTATCGGCGAACTCTCGACTGCCCAGGGCGCGTCGGCGCCCCAAAAGGCGACCGACGCAGCCGGCGTCACGACCCTCGCGGGCGGCAGCTTCGCGCTCGCGACCGTCGGACGGCTCGCGAGCGCCCGCAATGAAGGCGCCCTGCTTTGCGTAGGCGTCGGAGCTCCGCGGTTCGATTCGCGCATTGCCGCCGAAGCATCGAATCGCCGCGGCCCTGTCGCCGGATGGCTCGAGGCTTATCGCGAGCGGGGGGTAGAAATGTTCGAGGGGGTCCACGGCGCCTGGTCCGTCGTGCTCGTCGATGCCGCCCAGCGACGCGTGCTAGCCGCTGTCGACCGCTTCGCGATGCGCCAGCTTTGCTTCACCGCGTCCGGAAGCGTGTTCTCGTTCGCAAGCCGCGCAGACGAAGTGCCTGGCGGCTCCGACGAGATCGATCCGCAGGCGATCTTCGACTACCTCTACCATCACTTCATTCCGGCACCACGCACGATTTTCACGCGCGTCCAACGTCTCGACGCCGCGCATCGGATCATCGCAACCCCCGAAGCAGTCAGCGTCGAGCGCCACTGGCATCCGCATTTCGCTCCCGTCGCGGTCCCGTTCGAAACGCGAAAGGAGCTGTTTCTCGCTGCGCTCGCGGGCGCGGTGTCCGACCAGCTTGCAGGAGAGTCCATCGGTTGCTATTTGAGCGGCGGCACCGACAGCTCGACGGTCGCCGGGATGGTCACGGAGGTCACGGGGGCGCAGGTGAAGACGTTCTCGATCGGCTTCGACGCCGCGGGTTACGACGAGATGGAATATGCGAGGATCGCCGCGCGCCGATTCAATACGGACCACCACGAGTACTACATTACGCCCGAAGACTTGATCGCGCGCATTCCGTACGTCGCATCCTCGTTCGACCAGCCGTTCGGCAACTCGTCTGCGCTTCCCGCGTTCTTCTGCGCCAAGCTCGCGCACGAAGCCGGTGTCACGCGAATGCTTGCCGGCGACGGCGGCGACGAGCTCTTCGGTGGCAACTCGCGTTATGCAACCGACAAGCTGTTTACCGCGTACGAGCATGTCCCCGCATTCCTCAAGGGAGCGCTGATCGAGCCGCTGGCGCTGGGTCTGCCAGTCGCGCGCATTCCGCTGCTCCGCAAGGTCGCGCGTTACGTGGAGATCGCGCGCACTCCCGTTCCGGGGCGGATGCAGCTTTACAACCTGCTGACGCGCATCGGGCCGTCGAGCATATTCACGCCGGAGTTCATGGCAGGCATCGATCCCACAGCACCGCATCGCCACGAGCTTGCGAGCTTCGCCGCGACACCGAAAGCCGCTACGCTCAACCGGACGCTCGCCTACGAGTGGAAGTACATTCTCGCCGACAACGATCTGCCGAAGGTCACCGGCACAGCGTCGCTAGGTGGCGTTGACGTCGGGTTCCCGCTCCTCGACGACCGGATGCTCGACTTCTCGCTGGCTTTGCCGCCCGAACAGAAAGTTCGCGGACGCAAGCTCCGCTACTTCTTCAAGGAAGCGCTGCGCGGCTTCCTGCCGGATGAAATCATCGCCAAGAAAAAGCACGGCTTCGGACTGCCGTTTGGCGTCTGGCTCATGCGCGACCAGGCGCTCTCCCAGTTCGCCCGGACGTCGGTCAACGCGCTCGCCGCGCGCGGGATCATCCAGCCGGAGCTTGCGAAGACCCTGTTCGACGAACGCATCGGCGAGCACGCTGCGTACTACGGTGAGATGGTATGGATCCTGATGATGCTCGAGCGCTGGCTCGACCGGCCGCCGTGCGCGACCGCGCACTACACCCATCCTGGCTGATCCCATGGTGCTCCAGCTCATGCACAAGCGGACGTAGGCCCGTATTTCCCATTTCCACACGTGCCCGATCGCGAAATGACGAACGTTGCGTCCGGAGTCCGCGCGCCGGTCTCGCTGTCGCCGCAGCTTTCTTTCGTCGTACCCTGCTTCAACGAAGAGGAAGTCCTCCCCGAGACCGCTCGGCGCCTGTGCGAAATCCTGGGCCATCTTCTAGAGCGCGGAAAGATCGCTGGCGGAAGCTCCGTCTACTTTGTCGATGACGGCAGCAACGACCGGACCTGGGCGACGATCGAATCGCTTGCCGCAAGCGACTCCTTCATCCGTGGAATAAAGCTCTCGCGAAACCGCGGTCACCAGAACGCTCTGCTCGCGGGCCTCTTCTCCGCCGATGGCGACGTCGTGATAAGCATCGACGCGGACCTGCAGGATGATCTCGGCGCGATCGATTCGATGCTCGATGCGCACGGCGGCGGAAGCGACATCGTATATGGCGTGCGCAAAGGCCGCGCCACCGACACCCTGTTCAAGCGATTCACCGCCGACGGCTATTATGAGTTACTTCGTCTCATGGGCGTGGAGGCCGTCTTCAATCATGCGGACTACCGCCTGATGAGCCGGCGCGCGATCGACGCGCTGCGGGAATTCAGCGAAGTGAACCTCTTCCTGCGCGGCATCATTCCGCAGCTCGGGTTCACGACGTCCACGGTGTATTACGAGAGAGGCGAGCGCTTCGCCGGCGAATCCAAATATCCACTCCGCAAGATGCTTGCCTTTGCATGGCAGGGGATCACATCCTTCTCCGCCATGCCGTTGCACCTCATTACAGTGCTCGGGGTGCTGGTTTCAATGGGCAGCTTCGCCGTCACGCTTTGGGCGTTGTGGATCGGATTGTTCAGTCCACGCGCGGTTCCCGGATGGGCGTCGACGGTTCTGCCGATCTATTTCCTCGGCGGCATCCAGCTCCTTTGCATCGGTATCATTGGGGAGTACCTCGCGAAGATCTACATGGAAACGAAGGGCCGGCCGCGGTACGTCATCGAGAAGACCGCAGGAGCAGAACCGACTTTACGGGCCAAGGAAGGGCATTGAGCTAATTCAGGCTGCGTGCGGAACTTCGAGGTAGTCCACAAGGCGCGCGAACGGTCGCTCAAAGTCGATGCGCGGCCGCGCAATCGGGTTCAGGGGCCAGACTCGCTGTCTATAATATCGATCCGCAATGGGATGGCGAAAGCTTCTGCCTGACCGTCACCCGCGAATGCGCGCGGCGAAACTCACACACGGATCTCGGTATGCAGCAAGGCTCCAGGAAATCAGCAGGGTATTGGCATTTCGTTCTGTGGTTGCTCGTTGCCACAGCGACTGCATTAGCGACGTCCACGCTAGCCGTAGCCGCTACCGCAGACCCGATGATCGACATGATCGTCGTGAAACTGCGACACGATTCCGATTCCGCGGCAACCAACGGGTTGACTCAGGAGGATTGGGATCTCCTGTACGGCGCCCTGCAAGTCCCCATTTCCCACACGGGGTTTGCGCGCGATGGCGCCTATCGGCTTCAACTTCTAAACCCGCTTCCAATCAACGCGGCGCGCGCGGCACTCAACCGCGCTCGACTGCTGCCGCAAGTCCTGTACGCCAACCTCGTGCCGACCGCGCGCACGGTCGCCGACGCTCCGGTCGCGGCGCAGGCTGCGGTGGTCCGCCCACCCGTTACGCGGATCATCGTCAAGTTCCGGGATAGCGCAACGTCCGACGCCGCGAAGCGAAACGAGCCATTGTCGAGAACGCTTCTCGATGCGCTGACGGCGCGAGGCGGCCGACCGGTCGCCCACGAACGGGCGATGTCCGGCGGTGCTTATGTGGTTCGTCTCCTGCAGGCACTTACCGACGACCAGGTGAACGCACTCGTCGCGTCACTTGAAAGCGATCCGACGATCGAATACGCCGAGCCCGACATCCGCGTGTACCCGCTGCTCGTGCCGAACGATCCCCAGTATGGGTCTCAGTGGCACTACATGAGCCCACCCGGTGAGATCGGTGGCGTCAATCTCCCTCCTGCGTGGGATCTCACCACCGGCTCGGGGAGCATCGTCGTCGCGGTCATCGACACCGGAAGCCTTGCTGCGCATCCGGATCTCGCGAACCGCTACATAGGCGGCTACGATTTCATTTCATCCGCAACTTACGGCAACGATGCCGACGCCCGCGATGCCAATGCGGCCGACCCGGGTGACTGGGTAGACTCGAATGACATCGCGACAGGCAATTTTCAAGGATGCGGCACGAGCAACAGTACGTTTCACGGCACGCATGTGGCCGGGACAATCGGCGCCGCCACTGACAATGGCATCGGCGTTGCCGGCGTCAATTGGGTAAGCAGGATCGTCCCGGCACGGGTTCTCGGGAAGTGCGGCGGCTCGTTGGCCGACGTCGCGGATGCGATTCGTTGGAGTGCAGGCCTCTCGGTGCCTGGTGTCCCCGCCAACGCCAATCCAGCGCGCGTCCTCAACCTGAGCCTAGGCGGTTCAGGCTCGTGCAGCACGACGATGCAGAATGCGATCAATGCTGCGCTGGCCGCGAACGCCGTCGTCGTCGTCGCCGCCGGAAACAGCAACGTGGATGCGATCCAGACGACGCCCGCCAGTTGCGCTGGCGTCATCACCGTCGGCGCGACTGGTCGTGCGGGCGAGCGCGCGTCCTACAGCAATTTCGGCACTTCCGTCGAGATCTCCGCGCCCGGCGGGCCGGTCCTCTCGACGCTCAACAGTGGAACTACGTCGCCGCTTGCCGGCGGGTACAACTATGTGAACTACCAAGGCACCAGCATGGCGGCGCCGCACGTCACCGGCATCGCCTCGCTGATGCTGTCGAGAAATCCGGCGCTGACGCCGTCGCAGGTCGTGTCCACAGTCCAGACGACCGCGAGGGCGTTTCCCACGGGCACGGGGCGTGACTGCACGACCGCGCTGTGTGGCGCCGGCATCATCGATGCCGGTGCGGCGGTGCTCGCTGCCGGCGGAGGCGCGAGCCTTGCCGCGGCCTCCATTCAGCTTGTACCGGTTCTGCAGGGGCTCTCGAGCCCCGTCTACGTGACGAGCGCGCACGACAACACCAACCGACTCTTCGTCGTCGAGCAGCCCGGGACCATCAAGGTCCTTGCCTCGGGCGCATCGGCACCCACCGTGTTTCTCGATATCGGTTCCAAAGTGCTTTTCAATGGCGAACAGGGCCTGCTCGGGCTGGCATTCCATCCGCAGTTCGCGAGCAACTCACGATTCTTCGTCGACTACACGCGCAAGTCGGACGGCGCGACCGTCATCGCCGAATATCACGCATCCGCGGACCCCGTCGCCACCGCGGCGAGCGAAATCGTCCTGCTCACGATCCCGCAGCCTTTTGCCAATCACAACGGCGGGATGATCGAGTTCGGCCCGGACGGCTTTCTTTACATTGGAATGGGCGACGGCGGCTCGGCCAACGACCCCGGCAATCGGGCCCAGAACATCAACGAGTTGCTGGGCAAGATTCTCCGCATAGATGTCGATCATCCGGCCGGCGGCCTGCCCTATTCATCGCCCGCCGGAAATCCCTATTTCGGCGCGACCACGGGAGCCGACGAGATTTTTGCAGTCGGCATGCGCAATCCGTTCCGCTTTTCGTTTGATCGGGGAGGCACGCACCAGTTGTACGTCGGCGATGTCGGGCAGGCTGCGTGGGAGGAAGTCGACATCGTTACTGCGGGTGGGAATTACGGGTGGCGGGTGATGGAAGGCAACCATTGCACCGGTCTCGATCCCCCCTGCGTTCCGGCGAATTATGTCGCACCGATCGCGGAGTACGGTCACACAGGAGGACGGTGCTCGATCACGGGCGGATACGTTTACCGCGGCGCCGGTGGAGCGCTGCCGACAGGCACGTATGTTTTTGGCGACTACTGCAGCGGCGAGATATTTTCGTTGACCGGCGCTACGGTCAACGTCGTTCTCGATACGACGATGAATATTTCATCGTTCGGTGAAGACGAGGCCGGCGAGATGTATGTCGTTGGCCTTGGTGGAACTGTCCATCGGATCGCCTCGCTGTCCGCTAATCCGACGACGACTACCCTTGCGACGTCGGGCACTCCGGCGTTGGCCGGTGCAACGGTGACCTTCACCGCGACGGTGACGGGGGCGAATCCG
>Ga0207691_10000271_pt1 | contig 51271 bp, 38 predicted proteins | sample KBSM13metaG_FD_184327 | JGI IMG/M metagenome (GOLD analysis project Ga0207691, IMG submission 184327) | Miscanthus rhizosphere microbial communities from Kellogg Biological Station, Michigan, USA - KBS M1-3 metaG (SPAdes) (version 2) | ecosystem: Host-associated > Plants > Roots > Rhizosphere >...
GCCTTCGCGCAGTGTCCCGCGGGGACGTGGGAGCCCCTCGCGCCCTTGAACGAGCCGCGGCAGGAGCTCGCCGCGGCCGAGCTCGACGGCAGGGTCTATGCCGTCGGCGGGCTCGGCGGCCGATCGAACGCGAACGAGATCTACGACATCGCGACGGACGCGTGGACGTTCGGAGCCGACCTTCCGGTGACGACCGATCACTCCTGGGCGGTGTCGTTCGGCACGCGCGTGTACGTCGGGGGTGGCAGCAGCAACCGTGCGTTCTTCTACGAGCCGGCCTCCGATGCCTGGACCGAGGTCGCCTCCTCGGCGTTCGTGCACGGAGGAACTCCGGTCGCCGCGGTCATCGACGGCCGGATCTTCGTCGCGGGAGGCGCCGGCGGCGGGATGGCCGGCAACGAGCTCGAGGCCTACGACCCCGCGACGGATCGCTGGTCGACGCTCGCGCCGATGAGCTGCGCGCGGAACCACATGGGCGGGGGCGCGATCGCAGGCACGCTGTACGTCGCCGGCGGCCGCCCGGGCAATCAATCCTGCGTCGAGGCTTACGATCCCGCGGCGAACACCTGGACTCCGAGGGCCTCGATGCCCACGGCACGCTCGGGGGTTGCGGGCGCCGTCGTCGGAAGCTGCCTGTACATCTTCGGCGGCGAAGGCAACCCCGCCGACCCCAACGGCATTTTTCACGAGGTCGAGGCCTACGATCCGGCGACGGATTCCTGGGTCGAGCTGCCGCCCATGCGGACCGGACGCCACGGCATCTCCGCGGCCGTCCGCGGCAACGTCGTTTACCTTCCGGGCGGAGCAACCGCCGAGGGACTCGGCACGACCGGGGTGAACGACGCCTACGTCATCGACCTGGCGGGCCCGGCGCCCCGGCAACCCATCGTCCTGACGGATCCGCGTCTCCGACCCACGCCCGGAGCGATTCCGCGCGATTGATTGCCGGTTTTACCGCTCCCCGGACCCCGTGCTATCCTTCGCGCCCTCTTCCGGTGTGGGGCTGTAGCTCAGTTTGGGAGAGCGCCTGAATGGCATTCAGGAGGTCGACGGTTCGATCCCGTTCAGCTCCACCAACTTCCCTCACCAAATGTTTCCACCTCGCTGTTGTGACGGCCGCGCAGTCCAGGATTGAACCGTCGACCTCCGTGGGGGGCTCGGGGGGCGCCATGCGCCCCCCGCCTGAGTCGCTCGACGGATCCGTCACCCGAGCGGAGCGAGGCGTGACGGTTTCAGCCGACCACCAGAGGCAAGCCCCCGGCAGTAGGCAACGCCGGCCGCAAGGCCGGCGGTCATCCCGTTCAGCTCCACCATCTTCCCCGCTGCAGAAACGCCGGCCGTGACCTCTCTCAAAGCCCCCACTCTCCCGCAACTTCGCCGTTACGCGATCGCGCGCAGCCTTTTCAAGCCCACCAGCCTGCCGCGGGCCATCGCGCGCCTGGGCTTTGTCCAGGCCGACCCGATGCGCGCGCCCGCTCGCGCCCAGGATCTGATCCTCGCGCACCGCGTCAGGGACTATCGCGCCGGAGCGCTGGAGCGCCGCTACCCGCGCCTGCCGATCGAAGAGGCCTTCTTCATCAATTACGGTTTCCTTCCTCACGTGACCCTGGGCCTGCTGTATCCGCGCGAGGCCCCGCGGGGCTGGGATGCCCGTATGCAGGCGCGCGCAAAGGAAGTCCTGGCCTTCGTACGTGAGCATGGTCGTACCTACCCCCGGGACGTGCGGGCGCATTTCGAACATGGCCGCATCAAGCGCTGGGGCGGCGCCCTGGATGTCAGCGCGCATCTGCTGGAGGGTCTGCAGTTCCGCGGGCTGCTCCGCGTGGCCCGACGCCAGGCCGGCACGCGGATCTACGAAGCGATCGAGCGCCCGCCGCAGGACCGCAGCTCCAAGGCCCGGCTCGCACGCGCCGGTGAATTGATGGACGTCCTGGTACGGCTCTACGCGCCGCTGCCTGCGGCCAGCCTGGGCTACCTGTGCAGCCTGCTGCGCTGGGGAGTGCCTCAACTGGCCGCCGAGACGCGGCAGCTCCAGCCGCACGCCAGATCCCGCTATTCCCATGCCGAAGCCGACGGCGTGCTGTGGTTCTGGCCCCGAGGCGAGAACCCCGCGGCCGCTCGGCACCAGGTCGATGACCGGCTGCGAATCCTCACTCCTTTCGATCCCGTGGTCTGGGACCGACGGCGCTTCCGGTTGTTCTGGGGTTGGGAGTACAAGCTCGAGGCGTACTTGCCGGCCCACAAACGCCGCCGGGGCCACTTCGCGTTGCCGATGCTGTGGGGCGAGCAAGTGGTCGGCTGGGCGAATCTAAAGGTGGTCGATGGCCGGCTGCAGCACGAGCTGGGCTTTGCCGGCCCGCGGCCACGCGGCAGCGCCTTTCGTCGTGCGCTGGACGAGGCACTGCACCGAATGCGGGAGTTTCTGGAACTCTAGCGGCCGCTGTCTATTTCTTCGTGTCTTTGCCTACCATCACGGTGCTCCAGGTGGTGCCATCGGTCGACACGTCGAACCTGAAGTCGTAGGCCGTGGCCGACTGCATCTTGATGGTGAGTCGTCCTTTCATGGTCTGTGGGCCGATCGTGGTCTCGCTCTGCCAGGTCCAGGCGGCGTCGTCCAGATTGCCCCTGGCGTGGGAGGCTTCGCCCAGGGAGTTGAAGGAGTCGTAGGTATACATCCTGTCGTTGCTGTCGTAGCCCATGTACGAGGTTTCCGTTCCCTGGCCCATGGCGCCATGGAACTCGGAGTGGGTGACCAGGAAGAATCCACCGTCCATCCACTGAACGTGGTTTGTCGCCGTGAATTTTCCGCCCGGGCCCAACGGCCCCGGCTTGATCTCGCCTTCCGCGGTCCATGTGCCGACAAAGTAATCGAGCTTCTTCAGCTCGGGCGCGGGCTTCGATGTCTCCATCTCGGCTCGGGCCGATGACGCCATCCCCAGGGTCTTCTCCAGGAACTCGACCATCTTCCCGGCGGCGTCGTTCCAGGCGTCGCCTTCGAGAATGTGGTCCTGGCTCGGGTAGATGAGGACCTCCACCGAGATGCGGTTCTCGCGAAGGCGCTTCTCCAGTCGCCGCATGTCTTCCGGCGACGCGATCGGATCCTGGTCCGCATGGATGATGAGCACCGGCGGCATGCGCGCGACCTTGTCCGGAAGGCGCTCCGGGAGACCTCCGGAGCTCGAGACGACCGCCCCGACCCGGGCGTCCCCGGCGGCCCGCGTCACCGAAAGGTAGGCGCCGAGAGAAAAGCCGGACAGCCCGACCCGCTTCGGATCGACTCCCTCGAGGCGACTTCCGAAGTCGATCACCTGGCCCAGCGTCTCGAGCCAGACCCGAAACCGTTCGTCCGTCATCTCCGGCTTGTCGGGATCGCCGGTCGCGTCGAAATAGTGCGGGATCAGGACGACGAACCCCGACTCCGCCAGCCGGCGCGCGAGGCCGTTCAACCTCTCCGCGTAGAACGACATCCCGGAACGTCCGTGCACGAGCACGATGAGCGGCGCACCATGGGTTGTGACGGGGCGCACAACGTCGCAGGTCACCGGGCGCGTGGAGCGTGCGCACGTCACGTGCTCCGTCATCGTCGGCGGCGACGGCGTCACAGCGAGGAGCCGCGCACAAATCATCAGGCCCGCGAACATCGACGCCAATGTAACGAACTTCGAGCGCGCGTTCGCGGCGAACTGGGGCATAATCTTGAGCCAGACACACTTAACCCATGTTTTCCGACTCCACGGCCGGCGGCGCCGCAACACCGCGCACCGGATCTTCCGGCGAAGCGCTGCGGCTTCTCGTCGTCGATGAGAATCCGCGCGATCGCGCGCTGATCGTCGAGTCGCTCAGGGCCGGATTCCCCGGCTGCCGGCTCGTCGAGATCGAAGATCCTTCGAGCATCCTGTCTCTGCTCGACGCGGCGCCTTTCGACGTCGTCGTCACGGATCACCGTCCGAGTTGGATCGACGCGTTCCACCTGCTCGGTCGGATCCGCGAGAAGAGCCTCGACGTGCCGGTGCTCCTCTGCACGGGCACGGGAAGCGAAGAGCTCGCGGTCGCGGCGATGAAAGCGGGCTTCGACGATTACGTCCTCAAGCATCCGCATCACTTCCCCCGCCTGGTCCCGGCGATCCGCTCGGCTCTCGACGAGTCGACGCGGAGGCGGATCGCGCGCGAGGCCGAGTCGCGCTACCGGACCCTCTTCGAAGGCGTCCCCGTCGGCCTCTACCGCGCCACGCTCTCGGGACAGGTGCTCGACGCCAATCCGGCGCTCCTGCAGCTTCTGGGCTTTCCGTCGCGCGAGAGCCTCATGGCCATGAACATGCGCGACGTCTACGTGGACCCCAAGGCCCGCCGGCAATTCCTGGACCGGCTCGAGCGCGCGGGCGAAGTCCACGACATGGAGCTGCAGTGGAAGCGCTACGGCGGGCAGATCATCACGGTCCGCAAAGGGGCCCGCCCCGTCCGCGACCCCTCGGGACGGCTTCTGCATTACGAGGGCGTCGTCGAGGACATCACCGAGAGGAAGCGCGCGCGCCAGGAGCTGCAGGAATCCAACCAGTTCCGGCAGGAGATCATCCACGGCGCCGGCGAGGGCATCGTCGTCTACGACCGCGACCTGCGATACATCGTCTTCAACCGCTACATGGAGAAGATGACCGGCCTGCCGTCGGAGCGCGTGCTCGGCCGGCGTCCGCTCGAGGCCTTCCCGTTCCTCCGCGAGAGCGGCATCGACTCGCTGCTCGCGCGGGCTCTGGGCGGCGACACGGCCTCCTCCGACGACGTCCCCTATTCGATTCCGGAGACCGGCAACGCGGGCTGGGCGATCGCGACCTACGGCCCGCACCGCGACTCGGCCGGCCAGATCGTGGGCGTGATCGGCATCGTCCACGACGTCACCGAGCGGCGGCGCGCCGAGCAGGCACTCCGCGAGAGCGAAGAGCGCTTCCGGCTCATGGCCGACGCCGCGCCCGTGATGATCTGGACGGACGACGCGGAGGGGATGACGACCTACTTCAACAAGCCGTGGCTGGACTTCACGGGGCGCACGCTCGCGCAGGAAATCGGCCTCGGGTCGCGGGACAACATCCACCCCGAGGACCTCCCCCGATTCGTCGAGGTCTACACGGCGGCCCAGGCCGCGCGGGGACCCTTCCAGACGGAGTATCGGCTGCGCCGGCGTGACGGGGAATATCGGTGGGTGCTCGAGACGGCGATGCCCCGCTCCACCGCCGCCGGTGAGTTCGAGGGATTCATCGGATCGGTCATCGACATCTCGGAGAGGCGGCGCGCCGAGGAGGCCGTCCGCGAGAGCGAGGAGCGCTTCCGGTTCATGGCGGATGCCGCGCCGGTCATGATCTGGCTCGACGACGTGAACGGCCGGTGCACGTACTTCAGCAAGCCGTGGCTGGACTACACTGGCCGGCCGCTCGAAGCCGAGGTCGGCCTGGGCTGGTTCGAAGGCGTGCATCCCGAGGACCGCGAGGCCATCCGCGCCGGCGAGGCCGCGGCCCGCAAGAACCTCGAGCCCTTCCACATGGAGTACCGGCTTCGCCGCCACGACGGCGAGTACCGCTGGATTTTCGACACCGCGCATCCGCGCTTCACGCCGTCCGGGGTTTTCGCGGGATACATCGGATCGTCGATCGACATCACCGATCGGCGCCGCGCCGGGGAAGCGCTCGCCGAGAGCGAGGCCCGCTATCGCACGCAGGTCGAGCACGCGCCCGAGGCCATCGTCGTCTTCGACGTGGACACCGGCCGATTCGTGGAAGCCAACGAGAACGCGATCCGGCTCTACGGTCTCTCTCGCGAGGAGCTCTTCCGCGTCGGCCCGGCCGATCTCTCACCGCCGACCCAGCCCGACGGCCGGCCGTCCGCGGAATCCGCCGCCGCCAACATCCGCGAGGCCCTCGAGGGCGGCACCCCCGTCTTCGAGTGGACGCACGTCGACGCCGCCGGCCGAGTCGTTCCCTGTGAGGTGCGGCTGGTGCGCCTGCCTTCGGCCACGCGCCGTCTCGTACGCGGCAGCGTCGCCGACATCTCGGAGCGCAAGCATTCCGAAAAGGTGCGCGCCGCGCTCTACGAGATCGCCGCAACCACGAACGCGGCCGAAGACCTCGACGAGTTCTATGCCGCCATCCACGGGATCGTCGGCGAGCTCATGTACGCCCGCAACTTCTACGTTGCGCTGCACGATCCGAACGCCGACACGCTCTCCTTCCCCTACTGCGTGGACGAGGTGGATCCGCCGCCGGTGACGCGTCCCCTCCGCAAGGGCCTGACGGAATACGTCCTGCAGACGGGCGAGCCCCTCCTCATGCCGGACGAGGACTTCCCCGCGATGATCGCGACCGGCAAGGTCGAGTCCGTGGGCTCCCCCTCCGTCGACTGGCTCGGCGTCCCGCTGAAGAGCCGGGGCCGGACGTTCGGCGTCCTGGTCGTCCAGAGCTACGACCCGCGCTTCCGCTACGGGTCGACCGACCGGGAGGTCCTGACCTTCGTGTCCCAGCAGATCGCGGTCGCGATCGAGCGCAAGGGCGCGCAGGAGGCCGTGCGGGAGTCGGAGGAGCGGTATCGCCTGCTCTTCGAGCGCAACATGGCCGGCGTCTATCGCGTCGCCCTCGACGGGCGCATCGTCGAGTGCAACGACGCCATGGCCCACATCTACGGCTACGCCTCGCGCGAGGAGCTCGTCGGGCGCAACATTGCCGAGCTCCACCCGGACGAGGGCATGCGCCAGGAGTTCCGGGAATCCCTCTTCCAGTTCCGCACGCTCGCCAATCTGGAGCTGCGGGGCCAGCGCAAGGACGGCAACCCCGTCTGGACGCTCGAGAACGCAGCGCTGCTCGCCGACGAGCGCGCGGGCGACGTCATCATCGAGGGCACCGTCACCGACATCACGGACCGCCGGATGCTCGAGGAGCAGCTCCGCCAGTCGCAGAAGATGGAAGCCATCGGTCAGCTGGCGGGCGGTATCGCCCACGACTTCAACAACCTCCTGACGACCGTGCTCGGCTACAGCAACATGGCGCTCAACAGCCTGTCGCCGCACGAGCCCATCCGGGAGGAGATCGAGGAGATCCAGAAAGCCGGCGAGCGCGCGGCGAATCTGACGCGCCAGCTCCTGGCCTTCTCGCGCAAGCAGCTCTTCGAGCCGAAGGTCCTGGACGTCAACGTCCGAATCGTCGAGTCCACACGGATGCTCGCTCGCCTGATCGGCGAGCGGATCCGGCTCGTCACCCAGCTCGATCCTTCCCTGGGGAGCGTCCGGGCCGATCCCGGCCAGATCGAGCAGGTCCTCGTCAACCTGGTCGTCAACGCCCGTGACGCCATGCCCGACGGCGGCACGCTGACGATCCGCACGCAGAACTCCGAAATCGACATCGTGTCCTCGCGCCGCCACTTCGGCGCCCCTCCGGGCTCGTACGTGGTGCTTTCGGTCGCGGACACCGGCGTCGGAATCGATCCGGACACGCAGAAGCGCATCTTCGAACCGTTCTTCACGACGAAGGACAAGCCGCACGGGACCGGGCTCGGGCTCGCGACGGTCTACGGCATCGTGCGCCAGAGCGGAGGACAGGTCTACGTCGCGAGCGAGCCCGGCGAGGGCGCGACGTTCATGATCTACCTGCCGCGGGTCGAGGACGCGCTGTCGCCTTTGACCGTCGAGGCCGCGCCGCTCGGCCCGGCGCGCGGCTCCGAAACGATTCTCCTGGTCGAGGACGAGGGCCCGGTCCGCGAGCTGACCCGGCGCTGTCTCGAGCAGCGCGGCTACGCCGTGCTCCCGGCCGCGAGCGCCGAGGAGGCCGTCGACGTCCTGGCCGCCCACCCGGGCCCGCTGGACATGCTGCTCACCGACGTCGTCATGCCCGGCGCCTCGGGACCCGACCTCGCGCGGCGGCTGACCCGCGAGCGGCCCGACCTCCACGTGCTCTTCGTTTCCGGCTATCCGGACGACTCCCCCGGCTCGGCCGGGCTGCTCGAGCCCGGCTCGGCGTTTCTGCAGAAGCCCTTCACCGCCGACACGCTGGCGCGGAAGGTCCGAGACGTTCTCGACGCGCGGGCCACCGCGGGGATCGGCTGAGGCGGCGATGTTCGGCGCCATTTCCGACGATGCCCGCGGGCTGCAGCCGATCGTTTCGCTGCTGCGGGCGACCCTCGAGTCGACCGCCGACGGGATCCTCGTCGTCGATCGCGACGGCCGCATCGTGACCTCGAACCGCCAGTTCGCGGTCATGTGGCGCATCCCTGCCGAGGTCGTGACTTCGCGCGACGACGAGCGGGCGATCGCCTTCGTGCTCGACCAGCTCCGGGACCCCGAGCAGTTCCTCTCGAAGGTTCGGGAGCTCTACTCGACCCCGGAGGCCGAGAGCTTCGACCTGCTGGACTTCAAGGACGGCCGCCTGTTCGAGCGCTACTCGCGCCCGCAGTGGGTGGAGGGCCGGGCCGTCGGGAGGGTCTGGAGCTTCCGCGACGTCACGCAGCGCAAACAGCTCGAGGAGGAGCTTCGCCAGGCGCAGAAGCTCGAGGCCGTGGGCCGTCTGGCCGGCGGCATCGCCCACGACTTCAACAATCTCCTGACGACGATCCTGGGCTACAGCGATCTCCTGCTGCGGGGACATCCCGAGGACGCGGAGCTCCAGGACGACGTGGGCGAGATCCGGAAGGCGAGCGAGCGCGCCGCCGCGCTGACACGGCAGCTGCTGGCGTTCAGCCGCAAGCAGGTCATCGAGCCCCGTGTCATCGACCTCAACGCCCTCGTCGTCGAGTCGAGCCGCATGCTTCGCCGCCTGATCGGCGAGGACATCGAGCTGTCCACGAGGCTCGCTCCCGACCTCCCGACGGTACGTGCCGATCCCGTCCAGATCGAGCAGGTGATCGTCAACCTCGTGGTCAACGCCCGCGACGCGATGCCGGGCGGCGGACGGCTTTCCATCGAGACGACGGTCCGGCGCGTCCAGGAAGCTCGCGCGCGCTCCGGCGGCTCGACGCGGGGCGACTGCGTGGTGCTCGTCGTATCCGACACCGGGTCGGGCATGGATGCCGCGACTCAGGAACGCATCTTCGAGCCTTTCTTCACGACGAAGGAAAAAGGCAAGGGCACGGGCCTGGGTCTTTCCACGGCCTACGGCATCGTCAAACAGAGCGGCGGAGACATCCGGGTGACGAGCGTGCCGCGCTCGGGCTCGACGTTCGAAATTCTCCTTCCGGCGGTCGGGGAAAGAGCGGACGACGACGCGGCGAAAGCCCCGGTCGGCCGCGTCGAGGCGCCGCGTCATGCGACCGTGCTCCTCGCCGAGGACGAGGACGGCCTGCGGGCTCTGAACGGCCGGGTGCTCGAGGCTCGCGGATATCGCGTTCTCACGGCGTCGAACGCCGCCGAGGCGCTCCTCCTCGCCGAGCGTCAGCCGGGGCCTCCCGATCTGCTCGTGACGGACGTCGTCATGCCGGGTGCATCGGGACGCGAGCTCGCGCGCCGTCTGCGCGATCGGCATCCGGGTCTCAAGGTGCTGTACGTGTCGGGCTACGCGGAGGACTCACGCGTCGAAGACGACGCGAGCTTCCTGCAGAAGCCCTTCACTCCGGAAGGGCTCAGCGAACGGGTGGCCGAGCTCCTGACGACCGAGGTCCGGCGCTCCTGACGTCCGGCTCTCAGTAGAAGTCGGAGCAGCTCAGGTAGTAGCCGCACTCGCGGTTCGGGCAGAGCAGCTTGCACTTCTGCTCGAAGAGGGCCGCTCCGCAGTTCGGGCAGACCCGCGAGGGCTCGGCCGGCGCCGGGGTACGCGCGTCGGGTGAGGGATCGGGAACGTGTCCGTCGACTCGAGGCAGCTCCACGAACCGATGATGCGCCGGCCGTCGCGATCCGCCAAGCGCTACTTCGCTGAAGGCGAAGGAGACGGCGATGGCGATGGGCTCGGCGTCCCCGCCGGCGCGGGAGTCGTGCCGGAGTCGATCTTGAGGACGAGACCTGCCGGCGTCCGCAGGACCTCGATGGGTGTCGTGTCCGGAGTGGGCGGCGCCGGCGCCGCAGCCTCCGCGCCGCCGTGAGATTCCGATCCGTGCGGCTTGCCGCCGCAGCCGCCCAGGAAAAGCGAAGCGAACGCCGCCACGGCGAGCCCGAAACCGAAACTGACCCTTTGCGGACGCCTCATGCCTTCTCCCTCCGGATGCCGCGCGGATTCTAACCTCCCTGCCCTCTTCGACAAATTTTGTCGCTTGGAGGCGCTGCGCGCGTACGTCGTTTGACGCGTGGTCCGCGAATCCTTTTCGCAAGTCTTTGAAGAATCAGGCGGCCGCCCGAGGCCGGCCGCTGGTATGCGTCTTGTACTGGGCAGATCTCAAGAAGAGTGCCGGCATGGGAGTTCCGGCATGACGGAGAGGGGGGAATCGGCCGGTTCCCCCCTTATTTATTTCGTCGCGCGAGCTGCGCTGCGGGTCTGCGCCTTCGGCGCACCGCCTTGCGGCTCGCGCGGATGCGCGCTCGACCGCAAGGCTGACCCTCCGCTTCGCTCTCGCTCCCGCGGCGCGAGGCGTCCTCCGCTGCGCTCGCGGAGATTCCTCGCGCCGCGGACGGATGTCGCCGCGTGGCGAATTTAGCGGGCGCCGTCGACGAAACGGGCGAGGGGCTTGAAGTTTCGGCGTTCGCCGGAGAGATGCATGGAGAGGGAGTCGCCTTCGTCGTGCTCGTTGAGCACTCGGAAAGCCGCGCGGGCGGCGGCGATGGCGGCGGGGCTGGTGTAGGGAATCCGGACGCGGAACTCTTCTGCGTCCGGCGAGAGGCGACGGCGGATCTCGGCCTCGAGGCGCGGGATCCCCTCTCCCGTGAGAGCCGAGACGCGGACGGCTCCCGACGCGCCCCCGAGACCGCCGGCATCGACTTTGTTGGCGACGAGGAGCACCTTGTCGGCCGAGACGCCGAGCTCCTCGAAGGTCTCGGCCGCGACGCGCGACTCCTCGTCGGCCCGCGGCGAGGACGCGTCCACGACGTGGAGGACGAGGTCCGCGTCCCGGATTTCGGAGAGAGTCGAGCGAAACGAGGCCACGAGAGAGGTCGGCAGCTTCCGGACGAAACCGACGGTATCGACGAAGATGACTTCGGAGAGCTTGGACGACGCCGCCCGCCCGGCGCGGGCGTCGAGCGTCGCGAAGAGGCGGTCGGCGGCATAGGCCGAGTCGCTCGCGAGCCGGTTGAAGAGCGTCGTCTTGCCGGCGTTGGTGTAACCCGCGATGGCGACCTGCCGGTGACGCTTCCGGCCACGGCGCCGCACGAGCCGGGCGACTTCGATCTTCTGGAGATCACGCCGCAGGCGGGCGACCCGGTCGCGGATGCGCCGCCGGTCGAGCTCGAGCTTCTGCTCGCCGGCCCCCCGTCCGCCGATGCCGCCGCCCAGGCGCGAGAGATGGCCGTACTGGCCGGCCAGCCGCGGCAGGAGGTACTGGAGCTGCGCGAGCTCGACCTGCGTGCGCGCTTCCCGGGAGCGCGCGTGCAGCGCGAAGACGTCGAGGATCAAGCCGGGCCGGTCCAGCACCCGGATGCCGTCGCCCCAGGCCTTTTCGAGGTTGCGCACCTGTCCCGGCGCGAGCTCGTCGTCGAAGACCACGAGCGACGCGCGCTCGCTGCGGGCGGCCGCGCCGATCTGTTCGACGGCCCCCTTGCCGATGTAGGTCGCCGGGTCGGGAGCGGCGCGCTCCTTGACGAACCGGGAAACGACCTCGCCGCCCGCCGTGTCGACCAGCCGCTCGAGCTCGTCGAGGTGATCTTCGGCCACGCCTCGCGGGAGTCCCTTCGGCGCCACGCCGACGATCAAGACTCTCTCGCGGACGGCCTTCGGCATCCGCGACCATTGTAGCGACTCTGTGGTATTGCTAGGGCGAATGCACGCTCTCCTCGGCGAGCGACTCGACGCGTTGTATCGGCGCTACGGGCCGGAGACCGTGGCCACGGACCCGATCGTCTTCGTCGGCCGCTATTCCGATCCCGAGGATCGAGAGGTCGTGGGCTGGATCGCGTCGGCCTTCGCCTACGGCCAGGTGCCCGTCATCCAGGTCAACGTGGGCCGGCTGCTCGGCGCGCTCGGTCCCCGGCCCGCCCGGGCCCTGGACGGCGTCCGGAGCTTTCGGGAGCTCGCCTCCGACACCCTGGCCGGGTTTCGCCACCGCTTCCACGGCCCGCGCGACGCAGCCGCGCTCCTCTTCGCGATCGCCCGCGCCCGCGAGGCCGGCGGAGGCCGCCTGCGGAGCTTCTTCGAAAGCGCGCAGCGCCCCGAGGATCGGGACACCGGGCCCCTGCTCTCGCGCACCGTCGCGCGCATCGAGGACTTCGACTACCGTCCGGTCCTCGGCGTCCGGCGGCTGCCGGAGCGATCCCCCGCGCGCTTCTTCTTTCCCAGCCCGGCGTCCGGCTCGGCGTGCAAGCGCTGGAACCTCTACCTGCGCTGGATGGTCCGGAGCGACGATCTCGACTTCGGGCTGTGGAGCGGCATCCCGGCTTCCCGCCTCGTGGTCCCGACGGACACGCACGTCCATCGGATCGCGCGAAGACTCGGACTGACGCGACGGCGCACCGCCGACTGGAAGGCCGCCCGCCAGATCACGGACGCGCTCGCACGCTTCGACCCGTCCGATCCGGTGCGCTTCGACTACGCCCTTTGCCGGATCGGCATCCTCGACATCTGCGTCCCGGCCACCCGGCTCTGCCGGTGCGCCGAGTGCCCGGTCCAGGAAGCCTGCGCGGTCGGCCGCCGGCGGCGCGCCGCGGGGCTCGCCGCGAATGTCGCACCGGCCCTGGGGCTGTCGGCATGAAGACGCGCTCGCTGCTCACGCTGGTCTTCGCGGTGGCGGCGGCGGCGGCCGGGACCGTCTGGGTCAAGTCTCTCAAGCCGCCGGACTCGCCCGCGGGATCGCTCCAGTTCCTCTCCGCGGCTCCCGAGCTGCCGATCTACGACCGTGAGGGCCGGAAGATCGACCTCACCGAGGCGAAGGACAAGATCCTCATCGTGCATTTCTGGGCGACCTGGTGCCCGCCCTGCGTCGAGGAAACACCGGAGCTTTCGAAGTTCTGGGAGAAGTACAAGAACCGCGGCGACGTCGCGCTCTATGCGATCTCCGTGGACAAGGACTGGAAGACGATCGACGACTTCATCGCCAAGAACCCGAGCTCGCTGCCGCTGTATCACGACCCCAAGGAAGCGACGGCGAAGCGCTTCGGCTCGTCCCAGTACCCCGAGACCTACATCGTGAATCGGAAGGGCCGCGTGCTCTTCCGGGTGCAGGGCGCGGTGGACTGGTCCAACCCCGAAGTCCGCAGCCGCATCGACCAGATCCTCGCGTCCTAGGGGAGGCCCCATGGTTCTCCGGAGATCGACTCTTCGCGGGGTCGCGGCGCTCCTCCTCGCCGTCTCCGTCCTCGCCGAAGATCCGCCCCCGGCGCCGAAGGGTTACGCCTGGAAACGGATCGAGTCGGTCAAGGCTTCCTTCCTCGTGCCGGAGGGCTGGCACTTCAAGGAGGAGACGAAGGACGGCACACGCGCCTTCTTCATTACGAAGGAAGACATCGACAAGAACGGAAGCTTCGAGACCGGTCTGTCGGTCAACGTCCAGACGCTGAAGAAGGATCCGGCGCAGGAGCGGGCCGCCGCCTTCGTCGGCGAGATCGCGACGAGCCATGAGGTCCTGGACGCCTGGGGAACCGAGACGGGAGTCATGAAGGGATACGCCTGCCGGGTCCGCCGGGTCTCTCCGGAACACCCGCCCCTTATCATCGACGTGCTCGCCATCGGGAACAGCCGCACGAACACGCTGTACCTGATCTTCTTCGAGAGCCCGGAAGCGACGTGGGCCGCCGCCTGGAAGCAGGGCGAGCCGATCCTGACGTCCTTCCTGCTCGACGATAGCGTCTGACCGCGCGCTACCGCGACGGCCCGCGGGGCGGGCGGCGCATCAGCCAGAGAAACAGCGCGACCGCCGCGAGCGCAATCCCCAGGCTGCCGTAGAAGAGGGCGACGTCGAGGGAGAGGCGCCCCACGGCCGGATTCGTCTCGACGTCTCTACGGCGCGCCGCCGGGCGAGCCTCCGCCCGTGACTCGACCCGCAGACGAAGGCGCGGCGAACCCGGACGCCGATTGCGCCGGAGCCGGCGGCTTCTCGACGGGCGCCGTCCCGCCGTTCACGCCGATCGACCAGACGTAGCCGCCGAGCGCCCGGGTGACGGCTTCGGGGCTGGACAGGAATGCTTTGGCTTGCGCGTCGCCGCCGAGGATGCGGGCGAACTCGGCGCGGTCGGAGGCGAAGCTCGGCGCGTCGAAGAGCTGGCCCAGCGGCGAGAAGCGGTGCCCGTCGTCGCCCTTGGGGAAGTTGGTCGGCATCCGTGTGCCCGGCATCCACTCGTCGGGCCGGCGAATCCAGTCGGCGATCCAGTCGTGCCTCAGGCGCTTCGCGGCCATCTGCAGGTTCGGCGCGAGCGAGGCCCGGTCGACTCCGGGGCGATTGAAGTCCTCGATCGAACGCGGGTGGCACTGCGCGCACTTGAGCAGCTCGAACACCTTCTTGCCCGCGGCCCAGCTCGCCGGGTTCTCGGCGCCCCCGGCCACGAGAAACGGATACTGCGCCCGGTCGAGCGAGGCGAAGTAGTGCGTCAGGTCGTTGAGCTCGGCATCGGTGAAGCCGAACGTCGGCATGTGGACTTCGAGCCAGGGCCGGATCTCGCCGGTCTTCGGGGCCTGCAGGAAGCCGAAGAGCCAGTCGCTCTGGACCTTCGCCCCCTCGCCCTGGATGATCGGAGGCGCGAGGGAGGTGTCGGCGACGATCGACCGGAACGAGCCGCCGAAGCCCTCGATGACGTGGCAGCCCTGGCAGTTGTGGTCCTTCACGATCCGCCGGCCCCGCTCGATCGCGGCTTCCGACGGAGACAGCTGCTTGACGACGCTGGGCGCCGCGTTGAGCTGCTGGAATCCGAGCACCGCGGTGACGGCCTGGTCCAGCTCGCGCGGCGACAGCCGGAAGTTCGGCATCCGCAGCTTTTCCTCCCAGCCCCGGGCGCGGTCGCGGTCGAAGATGCGCGGCTCGTGGAGCTTGGTGCGGAACCAGTCGTGCCGCGTGTGCGGGATGTGGATGAATCCGAAATCCAGGCGGTGGACGGCCTTCGAGCCCTCTTCCGTCAGCTCGGTGCCGATCGGCTTGGCGTCCTCGAAGCCCGGAATCGCGTGGCACGCGTAGCAGCCGTAGTGCGCGATGAGGTTCCGCCCCGCGTACACCTCTTTCGCGTGGACGTCCATCTTCGCGAGCTCGGCCTTCGCATCGAAGAGCGTCTTCGTCGACATCTGGAAATAGAGGCCGATCGACTCCAGAACCTTCTCGTCCGTCTTGGGAAGCGTCTTGCCGTCGAAGCCTTCGGGCGCCTTGAGAGTCGAAAGGTACTCGGCGATGTCGAGCGCATCCGACTCGGTCAGGCGGAGGTTCGGCATCTTGGTGTCGGGATTCCAGGCCTTCGGGTCGCGGATCCACTGGTAGATCCAGTCCCGCGAAGCCTTGGAGCCCACGCCCGAAAGGTTCGGGCCGAACTGCCGGTAGGTCCCGGTGAGATCCCGCTGCGCCTTCGGATCCGCCTCGTGGCAGCCGAAGCAGCCCCTCTCCGCGATGAGCTTCTCACCGCGCGCCACGTCGCCGCGGCCGGAGACAGGGGTCACGTCCACGGGCCGGGAACGTTCGTAGAGGTACGCCACGATGGCGTTGATCATCGTGTCGTTCTCGATCTTCCCCGTCTCGTTCATCTTCTGCTGCGCGGAGTCGGGCTTACGCGGGCCCGACACGTCCACGAAGTTCTCGAGGTAGAAAAACGTCGGCATCCTCGTGTTGGCTCGGAAGGACGCCGGGTCCATGACCCACCGGGTCGTCCAGTCGCGCGGGACCTTCGCGGCGACCCGCTCGAGCGAGGGACCGACCTTCGGGATGTGCTGCTTCTCCAACCCGTCGATGCGGTGGCAGCCCCAGCAGCCCAGGGACTCGACGATCCGCATCCCGGCGTCGAGCCCGGGCGCCTCCCGGAAGTTCGTCTCCTTCGCGTGACACCGGTAGCAGCCGGCTTCCGCGTACTTGAGGGGCAGAACCGGGTTTTCGTTGAAGCGGTCGAACTCCCAGTCGTACTTCTTGGTCCAGGCCGCCTTCTGGACGTCGTTCTCGGGCGAGTGGCCGGCCGACCAGAACGACGTCGCGCGGTCGCGCCCCCCGTGGCAGGGCGTGCAGCCGAACGAGTTCGCGGGGTGCATGGATTCGCTGCCGACCATGCGGTGCATCCGCGGGTGCGACCGGTAGACCTCGCGGATCTTCGGATCCTCGAAGCCCTTGCGGTCCGCGGCGACGTGGCAGGTGGTGCAGCGGTCCACCCGCGGAATCTGCATGAAGTTGACGTTGATGAAGTGGTCGGGAAGCTGGACCTGCTGGATGCGCAGGGACGGGTTGACCATGTCCAGGATCGGCGAGTTGCGCAGCTCGAAGAGCGTGTCCTGCTTGAGACCCACCCACTTGGATCGCGCCAGCCGGAACTCGGTGGTCCGCTTCTCGATCGTGGTCTCGATGTCTTTCTTGCGCGCGTTGATCAGGTCGATCTCGGTCTGCGCCGCGGCTTCCTGCTGCTTCAGCTGCGCGAGCCGGACGGTCCTCTCCTGGAGCTCTTTGCGGACGGCCTCGAGCTCCTTTTTGGCCGCCGGCGCCGCGCTGGGCTTGTTCGCGAGCGCATCCTCGTACATGTAGAGGGCCGCGTCGAAGGCCGCCTTGGAGAACTTGTAGGCCTGGTCGGCGGCGTAGCTCTGGGGGTCGAGCGCCTTCAGCTTCGCCTGCGCCTTGCTCAGGTTTCCGGCCTGCTGGGCGATCTCGGCCCGCGAGGCTCTCAGGTCGGCAACGAGCCTGGTGTGCTCCTTGTCGATCGCCTTCTGGTGCGCGGCAAGCGCGGCCTTCTTCGTGAGATCCCGGTCGAGCCTCATGAAGGTGCGCTGGATGGTCTTCCAGTCCCGGCGGTAGTCGGCGATGACCATCCAGATGAAGACGGCGGTCAGGACCACGGCCGTCCACGTGAAGGCGCGGTTCAGCCTCGGGATGTCGTAGTGATGATCGATCGGCTCCGCGGGCGGCTTGCGGGGCATGCGCTACCGGATCTTCATATGTTGAACGCGAACTCCGGGATCGCCACGATGTACTTCAGGTTGAAGATCCATCGCAGATACATCTTGATCGGCAGCGACATCATCATGAGCCCGAGCGACACGCCGATCAGGTACCGCGGCATGTCCATCTTCTCGAAGAAGCGGCGCAGGAGCGTCTTCGAGAACACCAGCGGCAGCACGGCCACGTAGATGCCGACGAGGATGAGACCGAAGATCTCCCGGATCAGCCAGAAGTTGGGCAGGCTTCGTTTGAAGACCTTGATCCAGATGATCTCCGACAGGTTGATGTTGTTCAGGGGCACGAGCTTGTTGATGTCCCAGAACTCGTAAGGCCCGAAGAAGTTCCAGTTCGGGCCGCGCAGGAAGGTCCCGAGGACGATGAGCACGCACCAGAGGACCAGGAAACCGACGAGGAAGATGGTGATCTCCCAGCGGCGCTCCTTGAAGGTGAAGTACCCGTTGCCCTTCGGATTCGTGTCGATGTACGGAATGGCCATCAGCCCCACGATGATGAGCGACGGCAGGACGACGCCCGCGAGCCACGGGTCGAAGTAGACCAGCATCTCCTGCAGCCCCAGGAAGTACCACGGGGCCTTGGCCGGGTTGGGCGAATCGGTCGGGTTCGCGGGCTCCTCGAGCGGAGCCTTCAGGACGATCGACCACACGATCATGACCGCCATGACGACGACGAGGCAGATGAGCTCGACGTAGACGAGGTCGGGCCACGAGAAGACCTTCTGAGACGCGTCCTCGCCCTCGATCGGGGGACGACCCTCCGCGATCCGCCGGTCGTTCTCGTAGGCCTGGCTCATCGCGAACCAGAAGAAGAAGCCGACCAGGAAGATCATGCCGACGATCGGCACGTTGTCCGGGAGTGTGGCGACCTTGTTGAAATTCGGATCGAGGTACGAGAGCCCGATCCCGCCCGCCACCAGGGCGAAGAGGATCAGCCCGCCCTTCTTCGACCACGCCGGCGCCCAGTGGATCATCAGGATCAACCCGATCAGCGCTCCCGTCACCAGATACTGGGGAGCCGACAGGAAATCGATCGCGTTCTTGACGAACTGGACGATGAACATCGCCTAGACCGGTCCGGAAATGCCGCCGTCCTTGCGGACGCGCCAGAAGTGGACCGCCATCAGGAAGGCCGCGATCAGCGGAATCCCGACGCAGTGCAGAACGTAGAAGCGCAGGAGCGCTCCGGCGCCCACGAAGCGGCCGCCGAGCAGACCGAACCGCGCATCGTTGGTGGACGTCACGAGCTGGATGTCGCCGATCTTGAGCAGCGACGTGCCCGGGCCCTGGATCCCGAGCAGCGGCGTCGCCGATGCCATGTTGGAACCGACCGTGATGGCCCAGATCGCGAGCTGATCCCACGGCAGCAGATACCCCGTGAACGAGAGCAGCAGCGTGAGGACCAGCAGGACCACGCCGATGACCCAGTTGAACTCGCGAGGCGGCTTGTAGGAGCCGGTCATGAAGACCCGGAACATGTGGATCCAGACCGAGATGACCATCGCGTGCGCGCCCCAGCGGTGGACTTCCCGCATGATCCCGAAGGGCACCTGCTCCCGCAGGTCGAGGATGTCGACGAAGGCGTACTCGACGGTCGGCCGGTAATAGAACATCAGGAGCAGGCCCGTGAACGTCAGGACGAGGAAGAGGAAGAACGTCACGCCGCCCGCGCACCACGTGTAGCGCATCTTGACGCCGGACTTGCGAGTCTTGACCGGGTGCAGATGCAGGACGACGTTGCCCAGCATCGCGAGCACGCGCTTGCGGTTGGTGTTGGGGATGCCGACGCGAAAGATCGATTTCCAGAACTGGCTCGAGACGATCGCCTGTTGAATGTCACGCCAACGAGAACCCAATCGAACCTCCGGTCGCGGTCTGCTTCGGGACGGCCTAGGCCATCTTTACGAACGCCTTGGGGTCTTTCCACTGGCCGCGCTCGTAGAGGTAGCGCGTCGCCTTGTCGACGATGATCTGCCCGTCCTCGCCTGAGACACCGATCTCGGCCCGCTCCAGCGGACGCGGGGCCGGCCCCTCGAAGTTGATCCCGGAAACGTAATAGCCGGAGCCGTGGCAGGGGCACTTGAACTTGTTCTGCGCAGCCAGCCAGTTGGGGGTGCAGCCGAGGTGCACGCAGACGGCCACCAGGGCGTAGATCGAATTCGTGTCGCGGACGATCCAGACGCCGTACTTTTCCTTCCAGCGCTCGTCCACGCCCAGGCTGTAGGTCGAGGGATCGCCGGCCTTGAAACGCGTCGGAGGCTCGAAGAGCACGTTCGGGAAGAGGAACCGGACCGTCGCCGTGAGCCCCGCCGCCGTCGCCGCCGCGAACCCCGTCCAGGCGAGCGCCATCCACTTCAGTGTGGAGCGCCGGGTCACCCCGTCGAGGGAGACGTCCTCCGGGGGCGTGGGAAGGCTGTTCGGAGCCGTACTCATCAAGACATCAAGCCATTAAATCTCGGGGCTTGAGCCTACCAAAACCGCGCGACTCCTCCAAACAGATCCGCTCCAAACAGATCCGCGGTCATGCGTCACGGCTTTGTGCCCTCGCCGCGCGCCGCTTCGGCCGCGCGGCGGGCCGCGTCGCGCACGCGGAGGTTCGGATCCTCTTTCGCGAGCTTTTCGATCGCGGGCAGCGTGGCGGCGTCCTTCAAAAGTGTCAGCGCCTTCAGTGCGTTGACCATCGCCGCTTCCGACTGATCGCTCGAGAGCTGCGCCGCCTGGCGCGTGAGAGCCGCGCGATCGATCATCGAGCGCAGCACCGGCAGGCCGGACGCATCGCCCAGCTCCGCCAGGGCGATCGCCGCGTTCCAGCGCACATCGGCGACCTTGTCCTCGGCGAGAACCTGCAATCGGGGGATCGCGCGCGGGTCACCGAGCTGGCCGAGAACGTACGCCGCCATCTTGCGCGCGCCGGCGTCCTCGGAATGTGACGCCTCGAGGACCGTCGGGAACGCGTCCTTGTCTCCGATCTTTCCGAGCGCCCAGACGGCATAGAGCCGTGTATCCGGATCGGGATCCACCGCGGCGGCCTCGAGGGCGGGGAGGGCCGAGGATTCGCCGAGCCGCCCCAGGACCAGCACGAGGTAGCGGCGCACCGGAACGTCTTCCGGCCGCTTGCCCGAGAGGCCTTCGAAGATCCGCAGCGTCTCCACGGTCAGGGCGGCGCGCTCCTCGGGCGGCAGATTGGGCAGCGAGCGGGACAGCTCGAAGGCCGCCTGCCAGCGGCGGTTGGCCGTTCCGCCCCGGACCTCCTGGAGGTAGTCGCGGGGGCTGCGCCGCTCGAACGTCATCAGGTTGAACACCAGAAACACACCGACGGCCGCCCCGACGACCAGAAGGGGAAGCAGGAAGAAGCGGGCGATCAGCCGGCCCGCGCCGCGAGGCTCGCCGGTGGATTCGTCGTCTTCCTCGTCGCCGGGAGGCGGAGCGTCGCGCGGCGGCTCGGTCACAGGGCCGGGAGGTACCGCTTCGCCTGCGTGATCGGGTTCGGGACGAAGATCGCGTCCTTCTCGCAGACGGTCTCGCAGAGCCGGCAGGAGACGCAGGGACCGGCATCGACCTCCGCGATCTTGTGGAAGGTCTCGTGGAGGGGGTCGTCGATCAGGTAGATGCAGTCGAAGGGGCAGATGTCGATGCAGAACTCGCAGCCGGTGCAGAGATCCCGGTCCACGATGGCCTTGGGAATCTCCTTCGGCTTGACCTTCTCGACGAGCTCGCCCTTCTGGTCCTGGATGCAGGAAACCGGGCAATACCGGGCGCAGACCGAGCAGTCGATGCACCGGTCGTGGTGAATGACGTACTTCTCGCTCTTGTCGCCCGTAATCGTGTGCGTGGGACACTTGATCTCGCAGACCCCGCACCCGATGCACGTTTCGGTGATGAAATGAGGCATAAAGCGTTCCGCAACAACCCGTTAGCTTCCAACGGGTCTCTCCCGCACGCAAGTTACCATAAGCCGCCCGGACGCGCAGCCCGCGGCCGGCGGAGGCGGGCGCGAACTTTCGCCATGGGAATGCGTTAGCAGAGACAGCAGGGGTTAGAGGTGGAGGAGAAGTACGCGCGATGAACAAGGAAACACGGGCCATCGTCCTCGGGCTCTTCGTGGTCGTGGTCTTCGCTCTCTGCCTGTCGGCCTGGCGGGGACCGGGTCGGGAGTTTCGGAACATCAAGGGATTCCAGGTCGAGGTCAAGAAAACCGAGGGCGACGAGACGCGCGCCTTCCACTTCACGGTTCCGGTCTCGCTGCTCGCCCAGCTCACGCGGCTGGCCCACATCGACGACGCTCTCGACGGCGACATCCGCGCCGCCTGGGACAAGGGCGACATCACCCCCCGGGAGCTGCTCGACGCCGCGGACGAGAGCCGTCCGGACAAGCCGAGCGTGATCAAGAACGACGACGCCACGATCGAAGTGCGCCAGGACGGCGACGCGATCCTCGTCGACGTCCGCGACGACTGGGACCGCAACGTTCACATCCGGGTGCCCCGAACGCTCGTCGAGGTCTTTTCGGACGACCATCCGATCTCGACACGCGACATCATCCGGCGGCTCGACGAGCTCGACCCCGGCGACTTCGTCACGATCCGCGACAAGGACGACGAGATCACGATCACGGCCCAGCCGAAGAAGGGGCGGATGCGCATCTCCTGGTTCGAGGGCTTCTGCGATTTCCCCGTGCGCTCCTCCGGCTAGGCCCCGTCTCGCTCCCTTCCGGCCGTCTTCCCTAGGCTCGCCCTCGCGCTGAGTCTCTCCCTCGCTCCCCCGCTCGCTCTCGGGCGGCGATATCCTCCCGAGGTGGCCAACCGCCTCGCGCTCGAATCGTCTCCGTACCTCCTCCAGCACAAGGACAACCCCGTGGACTGGTATCCCTGGGGACCGGAGGCGCTCGCACGGGCGCGCGCCGAGGACAAGCCGATCTTCCTCTCCATCGGCTACTCGACCTGCCACTGGTGCCACGTCATGGAGCACGAGTCGTTCGAGACGGAGCGCGTCGCCGAAGCCCTGAACCGCGACTTCGTCTCGATCAAAGTCGACCGCGAGGAGCGACCCGACGTCGACGACATCTACATGCAGGCCGTCCAGATGATGACCGGCAGCGGCGGCTGGCCCCTCTCCCTCTTCCTCACGCCGGAGGCAAAGCCGTTCTACGGCGGGACGTACTTTCCGCCGTCCTCCCGGTGGGGACGACCCGGGTTCCTCCAGATCCTCGCGGCGATCGCCGAGGCCTGGAAAACGCGCCGCGACGAGCTCGAAAGCTCGGCCGGAGAGATGCTCGACCACCTGGAGACGAGCGCCGCGGTCTCCCGGACAGCCGGCGCCGGGGCTCCGCTGTCGGCCCTCCTCGAGAGCGCCCATGCAGCCATCGCCCGCCAGTTCGATCCGGTCGAGGGCGGCTTCGGCGGCGCGCCCAAGTTCCCCCCCTCGATGCGCCTCGAGCTTCTCATCCGCCGCTGGCTGCGCACCGACGACGCCCAGGCGCGCCGCATGGTCGAGACGACGCTCGACCGGATGGCGGCGGGAGGAATGTACGACCAGGTCGGCGGCGGCTTTCACCGCTACTCCGTCGACGCCCGCTGGCTCGTGCCGCACTTCGAGAAGATGCTCTACGACAACGCCATGCTCGCGCGGGTCTACACCCTCGCATATCGCGCGTTCGGGAGGCCCGACGACGCCCGCGTGGCGCGCGAGACGCTCGACTACCTGCTCGCCGAGATGACTCCGCCGGGCGGAGGGTTCTTCGCCGCGCAGGACGCCGACTCCGGCGGCGAAGAGGGCACCTTCTACGTCTGGAATCCGAGATCGCTCGCCGAGGCCCTGGGCGACGACGGGCGCGACGCTCCGATTCTGGCCGCCCGCTTCGGCGTCACGGAGACCGGCAACTTCGAGTCGAGCGGCGAGACGGTGCTTTCCGTCGTCCGTTCCGTCCCCGAGCTCGCAAAGGACTTCGGCCGGACCGAAGAGGAGATCGAACGCATCCTCCGGGCAGGCCGCGCCCGTCTGTACGCCGCGCGGTCCAGGCGCGTTCCTCCCGGGACCGACGACAAGCTGCTGACCGACTGGACTTCGCTCGCGATCTCCGCCTTCGCCCTGGCCGGCCGCGTCCTGGACGAGCCGCGTTACGAAGCGGCCGCGCGCGCGGCGGCGGATCGGATCCTCTCCCGATGCGTTCGCGACGCGCGGCTCCTTCACCGCGAGAAGGCCGGGCGTGCCGACATCCCGGGCTTCTCGACCGACTACGCTTTCTTCATCGAGGCCCTCCTCGATCTCTACGAGGCGACGTTCGAGCCCCGTTATTTCCGGGAAGCCGTTCGCCTGCAGGCCGTCTTCGAGAAAGAGTTCGCGGGCGCGGGAGGCGCGTACTATCTCTCGGCCGCCGAGCACGACGGCCTGATCCTGAGGCCCGCCGAGTCCTACGACGGCGCCACGCCCTCCTCCAACTCCGTCGCGGCCATGAACCTCCTGCGCCTGCACGCGTTCACGGGAGAGGAGCGCTACCGCAAACGGGCCGAGGAAGTGCTCGGCGCGTTCTCCGCGCTGGCCGAGAAAGCCGCGCCGGCATTCCCGAGGCTCCTCTCCGCCGCGGATTTCGCGGCCGGCGGCGCGCGCGAGATCGTCCTCTCCGGAACGCCGGGCCGCGCCGACTTCGACGCGCTGCGCTCGGCGGTCTTCGCGAGCCCGGGACTCAATCGCGTCCTCGCCCACGCATCGGCCGATGCGCCCGCGGAGCTCGCGCCCCTGCTCGAGGGCCGGGTGGCGGACGCAGGCGATCCGGCCCGGGCCCGGGCGCTTGCGTACGTCTGCGAGAGTTTCGCGTGCCGCGCTCCCGTCGAGGATCCGGCCGCCCTCTCAGCCGCGCTTCGGGACTGATGCCGGGGCGCCGCGGGTTCTTGAAACGGCCCGGACCCGCGGTGATCCTGGTGCTTCTCTACGCGCTCCTCTTTCTCGCCGCTCTCATCTGGATGTGGATGCGCAGCCGATGACGAGGATGACGACGGGCCTCGTCTACGACGAGCGCTTCCTGAGGCATCGCGCGCCGTACGTGCATCCCGAGCACCCCGGCCGCCTGGAGGCGATCTTCGGCCGCCTCGAGCGGGACGATCTGGCGAAGAGCGCTCGCGCCATCCCGGCGCGCGAGGCGACCGACGAGGAGCTGCTGCGCATTCACACGCCGGGCCTTCTCGCCCTCGTCGCGGAAACCGCCTCGCACGACTTTGTCCAGCTCGATCCCGACACCTACACCTGCCGCGATTCCGCCCTCGCGGCGCGCCTCGCCGCCGGGGGGCTCGTGGATCTCTGCGCGCAGGTCGCGAGCGGGATGGTGGACGACGGATTTGCCCTCCTGCGGCCGCCCGGTCACCACGCCGAGGCCGACCGGCCCATGGGTTTTTGTCTCTTCAACAACGTCGCCGTCGCGGCGAGGGCTCTCCAGAGCGCCCCTGACGCCGAACGCGTGCTCATCGTCGACTGGGACCTTCACCATGGCAACGGCACGCAGCACTCCTTCTGGGAGGACCCGAGCGTGCTGTACTTCTCGACGCACCAGTTTCCCTTCTATCCGGGCACGGGAGCGACCGACGAGGTCGGCGGCGGCGCCGGGAGGGGCTTCACCGTGAACGTGGCCTGGGGCGAGGGGATGGGAGATGCGGAGTATCTCGCGGCATTCGATCGCGTGCTGCTCCCGATCGCCCGGAGCTTCTCCCCCGACTTCGTTCTGGTCTCGTGCGGCTTCGACGCGGCCGACGGCGATCCTCTCGGCGGGATGCGCCTCTCTCCCGCCGGGTACGCGGCCATGACGGCTCGGCTGCGCGAGCTCGCCGGCGGCCGACTCGTCCTGGCGCTCGAGGGCGGCTACAACCTGGACGCCATCGCGCGCTCTGCCGAAGCGTGCCTGAGGGTGCTGCTCGGTGAAGCGGCTCCGGAAATCCGGGGCGAGCCCTCCCCCGCGGCCGCCCGCGTCCTCGATCGCGTGCTCCGCGCGCAGCGGCCGTTCTGGCCCGGTCTCTGAGCCCTACTCGAGAATGAGAACGTCCACGGCCGGCTGTCCCTCGATCTCGACGTAGCGGCCGGCCCTCCACTCGGGGAGCAGATTGCGGTAGCGGCCGGAGAAGACGTTGCCCGACTGGCCGGTCGTGATCACGTATCGGCCGCGGATCGGCTCCGCCAGATCCACGACCTGCCGGTAACCCGGACCGTCTTCCATCTGGAACGACCCGTCCTGCTCGAACGAGCCGACGTTGATGGTGGCGCCGTCGCCGCCCTGGCCGATCTCGAGATCGAAAAAGCGTTTCAGCAATGGCACCTCGTGGAAAACGTCGTGAGGGAAGACCGCCCGGTGCAGACGGTCCCAGCGCCAGCCGGCGGGATCCTCGCCCAGCCGGGCGCGGAGAAGCTGCAGGGCGCGTCCGAGGCTCGCGGCCTGAAACGCCGCGCACGTTTCGACCTCCGGCGTGCGGCGGTCGTCGCACCACGCCGAGTCGCGGCTCAGCGCATCGATCAGGAAGCGGCCGCGCGTCGTTCCTCGCGGAACGTCGCCGAGCTCGTCCTCCGGCATGCGCGCGAGCTCGACGAACCAGGCCGCGTAGATCGAGGCCTCGACGGACTCCGGCGCCATCTCGCCGTTCCATTCCGAAAGCCGGCGAAGCGCACTCTGCGACGCGGCGTCGGATCCCTCCGTGCGCGCCAGCAGAGGCAGGAGCGCACGTGCCTGCAGAGAGACGCGGTCGAGCTGGATCGCCGCGACGGCGTCGGGCGTCAGCCGCCCCCCCGCCTCGATTCGCTCCGCGATCCGCGCGGCCCGGAACGGCTCGATCCAGGTCAGGCCGAAGGGATACGGGTCCTGGCGGATGACCCGATTGTTGGCCGTGACGATGTACCCGCGCTCCGGATCGAGTGCCCGCGGCAGGCTCGCGGCGGGCAGGATCCCGCTCCAGTCGTCTTCGCCGGACCCGGACACGGGCAGGAGACCGTCGGCCCTCGGCCGGATCGGCATCGCGCCGCCGGCGGCGTAACCAATGTGGCCCTCGACGTCGGCGTAGACGAGGTTGAGAGAAGAGGCGCGGATCCCCTCCACGCCGGCCAGGAATTCGGGCCAGTTGCGAGCCCCGGCGATGTCCAGGAAGGCCTTCGTCGAGCCGGGATCGGGGTCCAGTCCCGTCCAGCGCAGGGCCACGGCCGCTCCGAGCCGATCGGCTCCGCCGAGGGCGTCGGTCACGATCGGCCCGTGGACGGATGTCCGCACCTTCAGCTCCACCATCGCGCCCCCGCGGACGCGGATCCGCTCGACTCGCTCGTCGAACCGCTTCCACTCTCCCCGGTGCCGATACCGCGAGCCATCGTTGGGGTCGACGTCTTCCACAAAGAGATCCTGCACGTCGGGCTCGAGCGAGGTCACCCCCCAGGCGATCCGGTCGTTGTGCCCGATCAGCACGGCGGGAACACCGGGCAGCGTCGCGCCCGTCGCCCGCAGACCGGGAGCGTCGATCGAGGCGAGGTACCAGACGCACGGCGTTCCGAGCCCGAGATGCGGGTCATTGGCGAGGATCGGTTTGCCGCTGGCGGTCCGGGACCCCGCGAGGACCCAGGAGTTGCTGCCCAGATTCCCGCCGGCTCCGATTCCGAGCTCCGCGAGCGGCGTGAAGGCCCGGTCGACGCGGGCCCAGTCGGCACCCACTCCAACCGGTAGCGGCGGGTTCTTCGCCGAAGCTCCGGGCGCCGGCCAGTCCGAGGCGGACAGGATCGTGGGCTCGGAGCCCGCGCGGGGCAGGAGCTCGCCGGCGCGCTCCGGCCCGACGGCCTCGATGAAGCGCGCGCGGCGGATTTCGCCGCGCGCGTTGCCGGCCAGGTCCCACGCCATCATCTTTCCCCAGACGAGAGTGTCGGCGCGCGTCCACGGCTCGGGCGTGACGCGGAGAATCCGGAACTCGATCGGCCGCGCGGAGTCCTCGGCCAGAAACGCATTGACGCCCGCGGCGTACGCATCGAGGATTCCCCGCGCCTCGGCCGAGAGCTGCGACTCGGTGAGCTCCGCGGCGCGGCGAAAGCCGACCGTCCGAAGAAACCGGTCGCTGGATACCAGGCCTTCCCCGAGGATTTCGGACAGCCGGCCCGAACCGACCCGACGCTCGAATTCCATCTGCCAGAGCCGGTCGCGCGCGTGGACGTAGCCCAGGCCGAAGATCGCGTCGGGAATGGAGCTCGCCCGGATCGTCGGGACGCCGCGGGAGTCCGTCTCGATCCGCACCGCAGCGGCGTGGCCGCGTGCGTGCACGGTCCCCCGGGTCTTCGGGAACGTGCGCCAGACGAGAACGGCCGCGGCCAGGAGGCTGACCAGAACGAAGGCGGCGAGAATTCGGAGAGCGGTTCTCAACTCCGGTCTTACGCGCGGTTCCGCGCCGCGTCGGGGAGCCGCGCGAGCTCGCGGTCGTGAACCCGGGAGAGCAGGATCTGCGACGCGAGAGCGCCCAGCAGGCACAGGAACATGTCCCACTGGGTGTCCCAGACGTCGCCCTGCGTTCCGAGAAACGCCAGCGCGGCCTCCCCGGAAGCGAGGGCCGTCCACCATTCGACGAACTCGTAAAACGCCGAGATCGCGAGACAGACGCACGTCACCAGGAAGAAGAGCCAGCCGCCCGGGCGCAGCGGCGTCTTCCGCAGAAGGATCTCCCGGGCCACGATCGCCGGGACGAAGCCCTGCACGAAATGGCCGAGGCGGTCGTAGTGATTGCGCGCCAGGCCGAACAGGTCACGCACCCAGAAGCCGAGCGGCACTTCGGCGTACGTGTAGCGGCCCCCGACCATCAGGATGACGGCGTGCAGGAGGATCAGGCGATACGCGAGAGGCGTCAGCGGGAAACGCCGGTAGGTAGCGACCAGCACCCCGGCGGCCACGATCGCAGGGGCGACCTCGAGGATCCACGTGTAGCGGTCCTTGGGGCCGATGCCCGAAAGCACGAGCAGAGCGGCCCCGACGGCCAGGAGGACTGGGGGCTCGCGTCGCCGCGAAGCCGTCCGACTCAGTTCAGCCAGTCCGTGACGACGCGCAGCGATTTGGCCTTGGCCCACTCCGCCGCCTTGACGTTGAGCGGCACCGGGCAGACCAGGTCGTGGGCGCCACCGTTGACCATGCACACCTTCGAGGCCATCACGATCTGCGTCCCCGACTCATCCAGCAGCCGCGTGAAGATCTCGACCTTGTGGAGCTGGCCGTCGGAGTTGGAGGCGAGGAACGTCCACTCGCCGACGACGGGATCCGCGCCCTCGGTCGAAGTCAGCGTCAACTTCACGGACGAGACCTTGGCCTCGAACTGTTTGGGCGCGTAGTGGAGCGCGGACAGCGCGACCACTTCCCCGGGCGGCGGAATGGAGATGACGGTCTGGGCTCGATGCATGAGAGGCGAAGCCACCGAGGTCGAGGCCCAAAGAAGCAGGACAGGCAGAACGAACCGAGGGCGAGTGATCATGCGCTCCTCCTCGTCGGGCGTCCAGGACGCCGTGTCTTCAGTTTCCGGGTTGCCCGAAATCTTCGCCGAGTATATCCGTCACGTCGTACGACCCGGCGGCGAGGTGCAGGGTCAGCGCGCCCTCTTCGAACACCGTGCGTTCGAGAGAGAGGTCGACGCCGGGCGGCATCCAGTCGTTGAGGTTCACGACCATGATCCGGTCGGGGCGGTACCAGGTCAGCAGCCCGGCAGGCGCCCGGTCGACCAGGTAGGTCAGCAGCTGATCGGGAATCGGGATGAAGGAGAGGGCCTGGACGCGGTCGAGCACGAAGGCGAGGAAGCCGTCCTTGAGGCGGAGCTGCGAGAGCGTGGCCCGGGCCGAGAGCGGCACGCCGAACCGATGCACCACGAGGGTCGCCGACAGCTCGCCCGGCGTGACGCGGACCTTCAGGTCCTGGAGGTCGGGGATCTCATCGACGAGCCGGCGCACCAGAGCATTCAGGGTCCGCTCGTCGAAGGTCAGAGCGAGTCCGCTCCAGCGAACCTTGAGCCTCTCGTCTTCCCCCGGCGAGGGCGCGAGGGACGTCGCCGGGGCCTCTTTCACGTGCATATTTTACCAAGGGAAAGCGGCCTTATTGCGGAGATCAGACGAGATAACCGGCGGCAAATCCGACCTGCGCGGCCATCATCATCAGGTACATGTGCGTCCAGGCGGGGTGGTTCTCGGTCGTCGCCAGCTCCTCCGGCCTCCGGAGCAGGAGGCGCGCCACGTAGACACCCCATGCCGCCAGGGCGAGCCCCAGGGCCGTCAGGAAGGCCCGATTCCCCGTCAGGCGGGCGTCCCCCGGCAGCCACGTGAAGAGGGGGATCAGGAGCCACGGAAGAACGAAAAACGGGGCCATCATCTTCGCGGCGCGCGCGACGCCGAACCGCACGGGCAACGTGATGCAGCCATGGGCCCGGTCGCCTTCCATGTCCGAAAAGTCCTTCGTGGAGGTCGCGCCCAGGAGAAACAGGGCAAAGATGCCCCCGATCACCCAGGCCTCCGCATAGAGCGCCGAGGCGACGAACGACCACCCCGCCACCTTGAGCAGGCCGCCCCGTGTCACGGCGATCGTGAAGTTGGCCCAGAACCAGTGGCGCTTGGACCGTCCGAACGCCGGGAACGAGTACACGAACGTGGCTAGCGCTCCGACGAGGTAGATGAAAAACGCGGCATGGAGGTGCAGCGGCGCCGTCATCCGCTCCGTGAAGCTCTGGTGGGGATACGGAACCACGAGCCAGGTCGGCAGAATCGCCACCAGATACAGGACTGCGGCGATCAGCGCCGCCCGGCGGACCGCGACCTCTCCGGTCACGAGCGGCCGGTCGGGCTTGTTCCTGCGATCGATCTCGAGATCGGCGATCTGGTTGATGATGTTGGAGGCCGCGTTCATCGCCGAAGCGCAGAGAGATCCGATGGCGACCGTGAGCACGACCGCCCAGGTCACGCGTCTCGCCGGATCGGGGTTGTGCGCCGACCCGAAGGCGCAGACCGCTCCGGAGACGATCCCCAGCAGCGGCGGCACGAGCGTGAAGGGGCGCGCCAGCCGCAGGTAGCGCTTCACGCGGAGCCCGGCCCTGCCAGGCGCAGCGCGAGCATCGCACCGACGAAGGTGTTGAACGCGTTGGCGAACTCGTGGTCGAGGCGGAACAGGAAGCGGCGTCCCATCGCGGCGAGCACGCTCTCCGCCATGGCGCCGAGGAATCCCCCGACCGCGGCGGCAAACAAGAGACCCATCGGGATCAGGCGGAAGGCCTCCCCGGCGAATGCGATCGCGGCGGCGCCGAGAAGGCTCGCGGCCGTTCCGGGAATGGAGATCGCGCCGGGCGTGCCGGGGGGGACGGCACGAAACGAGATCGGCGACACGGGCCGGCGTCCGAACAACGTGCCGACCTCGGTCCCGAGCGTGTCGGCCAGCGCCGCGCCGAATGCCGCGACGAACCCGACGGTGCGCACGCCGAGCATGAGAAGTGCCGCGGGCACGAGGCAGTTCGCCACGACGTGCGACGCGCCGCGGCGGCCGGTGTCGGCCTGCGCGACGCCGAGCGCCGCCTTTCGCCGGTAGCCGAGCTTCGTCGCGACGGTGCCGGCGAGAAAGAACGCCCAGAGCAGCCCGTACGCGCCCCAGCCGCCGAAAAGGAGGATGAGGAAACCGACGATTCCGCCGGCGACGGCGCCGGAGCGGCTCACGACCCGGAGCGCGCCCATGACGGCCGCGGCGCCCGCGTTGACCGCGAAGGCGGCGAGGAGGTGGCCCGCCGGGATCTCGCCGACGCGCAGGAGCGGAGGCGGGAAGACGAGGCTCATCTGGTACACCGCCAGGGCGGTCGGAAGGGCGCCGACGAGGTTGTCGTCGATCCCCGCCCGCACCGACTCGAGAAACGCGTAGATGGCGGAGCCGATCATCAGGATCGCCACGGAATCGACGGCGGGCGCGCGCCGGCTGACGAAGAGGAACACGAGGACCGATGCGGCTCCCCCGACGGCCCAGTTCGAGAGCAGGCCCACCCAGGTCTTCCCCGGGTTCCACGGCAGCGTCGGACCGCCCACGGTCCGGCCGGCAATGGAAGCCGCCGGATCCCCGAAGGCCATCATGGCCCAGACGGCGGCGGCGATCGGGACGTGCTTGCCGGAGAAGACGAGGAGCAGGAGCAGCACCATCGCCGGATAGGCGACGATGCCGGCATCGTGGCGGGCGGAGGGGTCGCGGTAAATCCCGCGCGCGAACCGCGGCAGCAGAATGACGTTGGCGAGGAGCGCCGCGAAGGCGCACGCGGCGGCGACACGCCAGTCGAGCCAGCGCAGCGTGAGCGCGAAGAGGCCGATGCCGGCGTGGACGGCCTTGCGCTTCCACTCGGCGGCCGTCAACGCCGTGTCCGTTTTCAGCGGCCCGCGCTCGTCGTCGTCCCGCTCGACGCCGGTTTCGCCGCCTTCGCGTACTTGTCGTACCAGGCGAGGTAGCGCTCGAGCCGGTCGCGGACGTAGCTCGGCTTCCGGATGCCGTGGTGCTGGCCGGGATAGATCACGAGCTCCGTCGGCACGCCCATGCTCCGGAGCGCCTGGTACATCTGCTCCGACCCGACGATCGGCATGTTGAAGTCCGCCTGGCCGCAGAGAAAGAGCGTCGGCGTCGTGATCCGGTCCGCCTTGTAGAACGGGAAGGACACGCGGAGCCATGCGTCGAGGTTTTTCCACGGCGGGCCGAGCTCCTGCTCGTACTCGCGGATGTACTGATCGCTTCCGTAGGCGGCGAGCGGGTTGGACGATCCGGCCCCGCTCGTCGCAGCCTTGAACCGCTGCGTCGAGGCAATGACATAGTTCGTGAGCATGCTGCCGTAGCTCCAGCCTCCGACAGCGAGCCGGTCGGGATCGGCGATGCCGCGCGCCACCGCATCGTCGACCGACGCCAGGACGTCCTGGGTGTCAACGTTGCCCCAGTCGGCGTAGATCGCGGTCTGGAACTTCTCTCCCCGCCCGGAGCTTCCGCGCGGATTGGGCGCCAGGACCACGTAGCCGTTGGCCGCGAACCACGCCCACTCCTCTTCGAAGGAGCACTCGAACTGGCCGACCGGGCCCCCGTGGAGACGCAGGATCGTCGGATACCGCTTTCCCGCCACGTAATCCGGCGGTTTCACCAGGAACCCGTGGATCTCGGTTCCGTCCTTGCTCTTGAACTTCGTCTCCTCCACGGCTCCCAGGCGCACCTCGGCGAGCCAGGCGTCGTTCTGCTTCGAGAGTTGGCGCGGCCCGCCCTTCTCGACGGCGTAGATCTCGTTCGGCCCCACGGCCGTGCCCATTTGAACCGCAACGTGCCCTTTGGCGGCGCTGAACCCGGCGACGACCTGCCGACCGTTCACGAGGCGTTCGACCGGACCGCCGCCGGCCGGAATGCGCGCGAGACCGATGGCCTGGTCCTCTTCGAGCGTGAACAGAATCGCGGAGCCGTCTTCCGTGTATTGCGGGGAGAGGACGTTCAAATCGAGGTCGGCCGTGAGGACCTTCGGGGCGCCGCCCGACGCGGGCACGACGGCCAGGCGGTGCAGGCCGTAGTAGATGAGCTTGTCGAGCCCGCCCTGCACGTACGCGATGGATCGAGAATCGGGGCTCCAGGCCAGGCGGCTGCCCCAGTCGGGCTGATTGTCGGAGCGCGCGTCCGTCGTCAGGGCCCGCGGCGCGGCGCCCGGGCGCGGCTCGATCGCATAGATGTCCCAGTTATCCGTCCGGTCCGCCTCGTCCATGCGCTTCGAGACGAAGGCGATGGTCTTCCCGTCGGGCGACCAGGCCGGAAGCTCTTCGTCGTAGTTGCCGGTGGTCAGAACCTCCGACTTGCGAGTCGCGACGTCCAGGATCGAGAGGTGATTGCGGAGCTTCGTGAGGTAGCCGTCTCCGTCCGATTTGAACTGGTAGCGATCGATGACGATCGGCTTCTTCGATGTCTTCTTCCCGGATTTTCCTTCGTCGGCTTGCGCGTCGGGGTCCGGATCGGAGACGACGAGGACGAGCCTCTTGCCGTCCGGGGACCAGTCGAAGTCCTCGACGCCTCCCTTTTCCTCGGTGACTTTCTCGGCCTCGCCGCCGGTGCGCGGAAGGAGCCAGACCTGGGAGGCGTCGTTGTCGTCATCGCGGCTCGAGAGGAACGCCAGGTACTTGCCGTCCGGGCTCCAGCGCGGCGAGGTCTCGGAGTCCTTGCTCGTCGTCAACCGCACGGACTCCTGGCCGTCCCACCGCGTCATCCAGACATCGGAGGTGTTGCGGTCCTCCTTGAGGTCCGGAGTGCGGACGCTGTAGGCCACCCAGGTTCCGTCGGGCGAGACCTGGGGGTCGGAGACGCTCTTCATCCGGGCCACATCCTCGAGGCTGAAGTTGCGCTTCGCGGTCTGGCCGGACAGACCCGCGGTCAGGAACGCAGACGCGGCGAAGGCGACGAACAGTCGACGCATGATCAACCCCCCTGAAAGCGTCACACAGTCTAACTTCGACGATCCCGCCTCCCGCCTCCCGCCACCTGCCTGCGGACTCCTGACTATCGGTCAGGCCTCCGGGCGCGCGCGGCGCGCGAGGTACTCGGCGAGAGGGTCGCGGAAGTGGCGGATGGGCCGGCCGGTCAGCCTCTCGTACTTTCCGGTGTCGAGCACGGAGTACGCAGGACGCGGGGCCGGGCGGGCGAGGGCCTCGGCGGTCGTCGGGTCGACCGCGACGTCGGAGCGTCCCGCGAGCCAGAGGATCTCGCGCGCGAACTCGTTCCACGAGACTTCGCCGCGGTTTGCGAAGTGATAGACACCCGAGGCGCCGGCTTCGAGGAGAGCGAGGACTCCCTCCGACAGATCCGTCGTGGAGGTCGGCCGCCCGACCTGGTCGACCACCACGGACAAACGCGTCTTTCCGGTTTCGACCTGTTTCAGGATCGCCTCGACGAAGTTCCAGCCCGATCGCCCGAACAGCCACGAGGCCCGAACGACGAGGCTGCCCGGCAGCCGCAGCGCCTCCTCTTCGCCGGCGCGCTTGGACCGTCCGTAGGCCGACGCGGGATTGACGGGATCGTCCTCGCGGTAGGGCTCCTGCCGGGCACCGTCGAAGACGAAGTCTGTCGAAATCTGCACCAGCTGCGCCCCGACGTGGCCGCAGGCGTCGGCGAGGTTCGCGACCGCCTCGGCGTTGACCTGAAACGCCCGGGGGTCGATCTCGCAGTCGTCGACCTTCGTGAAGGCCGCGCAGTTGACGAGCACGTCCGGCCGCAGCTCGCGAAGCGCGCGCGCGACCGCGCCCGAGTCCGCGATGTCCAGATCGGCGCGCGGCCGCGCGAGCACGTCGTAACCCGCCGCGGTGAGCAGGAAGACCAGGTCGGAGCCCAGCATGCCCGAGGCTCCGGTGACGAGCACCCGCCGGCGCGCCCGAGGGGCCGGCCGGGAGGCCGCGAGCACGGCCGCGTGGGTTTCGGAGGGAGCGCCTGCGTCCGGCATGAGGCGTCCGCTGTGGGGCCGAGGTTAGCCCGGCTCCTTGGCGGTCGCGGAGGAGGTCGCGAGCCGGTGCGCGTACTGGGAGCGATAAAACTCGCGGTAGGCCGCGTCGCGTTCCTTGATCGGCCGCCACCACTCCTCGTGGTCGCGATACCAGCGGACCGTCTCCGCCAGGCCGTCCTCGAACGGCGTCGACGCCGAGAAGCCGAGCTTCGCGAGCTTGGAGGCGTCCAGGGAGTAGCGGCGATCGTGGCCCGGGCGGTCATCGACGAAGCGGATGAGCGTCTCGGGCTTGCCCAGCTCGCCGAGCACGCGGCGCGTGATCTCGATGTTCTCGCACTCGTTGCCGCCGGCGATGTTGTAGGTCTCGCCGGGGCGTCCCGCGTCGAGAAGGAAGTCGACCGCGGCGGCGTGGTCCCGCACGAAGAGCCAGTCGCGCACGTTGCGCCCGTCTCCGTAGAGCGGCAGCGGCTCGGCGTCGATCGCGTTCGTCGCGAAGAGCGGGATGAGCTTCTCGGGGTACTGGTACGGGCCGTAGTTGTTGGAGGCGCGCGTGATCAGGACCGGGACGCCGTAGGAGGCCCAGTAGGAATACGCCAGCCGGTCGCCTCCGGCCTTCGAGGCGGCGTAAGGGTTGCGGGGATTGAGCGGCGATTCCTCGGTGAAGGAGCCCGTGGGAATCGTTCCGTAGACCTCGTCGGTCGAGATCTGGATGAATTTCGAGACTCCGCGGCGCCGGGCTTCCTCGAGAAGGACGAAGACTCCCCGCACGTCCGTCTCGATGAACGAGGCGTCGCCCAGCAGCGAGCGGTCCACGTGGGTCTCGGCGGCGAAGTTGACGACCGCGTCGCAGCCTTCCATGGCGACGCCCACGACGTCCGGATCCACGATGTCGCCTCGGACGAATCGGTACTCGGAGGCCGGCCGCTGCGCGACGTCCGCCAGGTTCGCGGGGTTGGCGGCGTAGGTCAGCTTGTCGAGGTTGACCACCGAGACCTTCCCCGCCCGCGACTCCAGGACATGGCGGATGAAGTTGGACCCGATGAAGCCGCATCCTCCCGTCACGAGGAGCTTCATACGATCCCGATCTCCGAATTGTCGCCGACAAGGAACCGGTGGACCCGGGGCCGCTCGGCGCCCGGATGGATGCGGACGTTTTTTCCGATCAGCGAATCCGCGATGCGCGCCGGAATCCTCTCGAGCCGAGCGCCCTCGAGGACGATGGAGTTCTCGATCTCGCAGCGGTCGATGAGGCAGCCCGCGCCGATCGAGGTGTAGGGGCCGACGAAGGCGTCGCGGATCTCGGCGCCGGGACCGATGACCGCGGGCCCGCGGACCGTACAGCTCGAAAGCCGCGCTCCCGGCTCGATCACGACCTTGCCCTCGACCTGGCAGCCATCGCCCGCGCTCTCGACGCCTCGGGCCGTGAACGTGTCGAGGATGATCCGGTTGGCCTCGAGCATGTCTTCGATCTTGCCCGTGTCCTTCCACCAGCCGGTCACGAGGTGGGGATGCACGCTCTTGCCATGGTCCACCAGCCACTGGATCGCATCGGTGATCTCGAGCTCCTGTCGGGCGCTCGGCTTGATCGCATGGACGGCTTCGAAGACCGTGTCGTCGAACATGTAGACGCCGACGAGGGCCAGGTCGGACTTCGGCTGCTTCGGTTTCTCGGTCAGCCGCACCACCCGGCCGTTCTCGAGCTCGGCCACGCCGAACTGCGACGGGTTCGGCACCCGGGCCAGCAGGATCTGCGAGTTGCAGCCGAGCTTCCGGTAGTCGTCGACGAGGGTCGTGATCCCGTCGGCGATGACGTTGTCGCCGAGGTACATGACGAAGGGCGAGCCCTTCAGGAACTTCTCCGAGATCAGCACCGCGTGCGCCAGGCCGCGGGGCGCGTCCTGCGGGATGTACGTGATCCGCGCGCCGAAGCGGGACCCGTCGCCGAGAGCGGCTTCGATCTCCGGCCGGGTGTCTCCGACGACCACGCCGATCTCGGAGATCCCGGCCGCGACGATCGCCTCGACCCCGTAGAAGAGGACGGGCTTGTTGGCCACCGGCACGAGCTGCTTGGCGCTGGTGTAAGTCAGCGGGCGCAGGCGCGTGCCCTTTCCGCCCGACAGGATGAGGCCTTTCATCGGGGACGGATCATACCGAAACGTTCCGATTCGTTCGCACGGGGCTAGCGGACGAGCTCGATGGCGGTGACGCCCGGCGCGAGCGTCACGCCGCCCGGCGCCCACGCACCGGACACCCAAACGATCCGCTGCCGGGCGAGCAGCTCTTTCAGGCGCAGGACGGCGTTGGACAGATCCGGGAACGACGAAACGTCTTCGACCTGCCCGTCCTTCCATCGGGTGGGAGAGTTGCGCAAGAGCGACCAGACGCGCAGGGGGACTCCCAGGCTCGCAAGATAGTCCTCGACCTGTCGGGGCGACAATTGACTCGCGTCCCGCCGCTCCTCGCCTTCGACGAGCACGACTGCGCGTCGCCTGCCCGCGCTGCAAGCCTGAAGGCCCGCAATGGCCACGGCGTCCGCGAACCGATACGGGGGCGGTGAGCGGTCGCCCACGCGCCGGACGTGTGTCAGGAGCCACGAGTATCCGGGGTCCGCCTCGCCGAACGGCCCGATGATTTCGAAAAGCTCGCTCTGCACCGAGCCGTCCTCGGGTGCGAGCGACACCGGCCAAACGTAGCCGACCTCGTCCCCGCCGTCGAAGCGAAGGGGGAAATCGCGGTTCGCCGTGCCGAGGCGGCGGTGCGCTTCGTCGTGAAGCGGATGGCGGACCAGCAGAACCGTGGCGCCCTCTTTCTCGATGGCCACGGGCACGACCGGGCCGGAAGGCCCCCGGAACGCGTCCCGAATCTCCGAAATGTCCGGTGCCTTGCGACCGGTCAAACGCACGGCCACGGCCGTCAGGACTGAGCCCGACGCATCGCCGACATCGCCGCCGAAGGCGATCTCCGCACGCGCAATCGCATCGCGGGAATAATCCACGACCGCCCGCAGGACGTGGACGCGGGTGAGATCCAGCTTCGGCAGGGTGGCCTGTCCGGCGGCGTCGATGTCGAGCTTCCGGCTGTCGAGCGTCAGCGAGCGGCGGACGGGAGCCTGCCGCCGAACGCTGGTCGCCACCATGCGCGCCGAGCGCGGCCGTCCCTTCTCGTCACGCTCGATCAGGATCTCGACGCGGGCCGGGGGCTGCGGCGTATTCACCCAGCGCGACACCCGACCGACCTCGCGGCCCGAACGATCGAGCGCGATAGCGACGAGCTCGTGGGGACGGAGGGCTTCGCCGAAATCCACTTCCGCCGTCCAGGGAGGTCTCGTGAGGCGGGCGACGGGCAGGCCGTCCAGAGTCACGACGAGCGAGGCGGCCGGCAGCGACGGCACGATGTCGACCGCCACCGGATGAACGCCCACGAGCAGTCCGATCAGAAGCGACGAAAACGCGATCGCGCGTGCATCGTCCATGCGCACGGCAATTCTAGAACCCGAGGAGCGCGTCGATGGAGCCGTTGACGTCGAGGATCGTGCCGATGTCCTTGAGGTTGACGACCAGCCGGTAGTCGTTGCGCGGCGCGGGGGGCAGGCGGAGTTGCCGGATCTCGAGAAAGACCGTGTAGCAGGAGCCTTTGTAGGTCAGGAGGCCCCGGTCCTCCTGCCAGGTGTTTGCCGTCGCGTCGTAGGCCACCGCTCCGTCGAAGCGGAAGTACTTGCCGAGGTCGACCCCTCCCGAAACGCGGAGCTGGTCGGAATTGAAGTTGAATCCGGGTATCGGATTGTCCACGACCGGCCGCGCGCCGAACCAGCTCGCGTTGAGGTAGTTCGAGCCCCAGGTCGCGCCGGCCGTGACGCTCGCGGTCGTGAGCTGGTTGGCGTAGGGGTCGTAGGCCAGCCGGCCGTCGACGTGGAGGAGGCCCGGACGCGAGATCCGGAGGAGGGCCTCGTAAGGTCCGGTCTTCCGCTGCTCGAACGTCGGCGGCACGGGCACGAGCGTCTGTGGGAAATCGAAGGCATAGGTCTGCGCGATCTCCAGCGAGGCGATCTCTTCGGCCGAGCCCTTGACTCCTTCGGTGCGCGCGAGGAGTCGGTTGACGATCGCATAGCGGATCTGGTTCCGGCCCAGGGCGTTGTCGACCTCGTCGAAGGCCGGAATATGGTCCGGATTGTCGACGTCCGACACGTACTGGTAGTCCACACGGGGCTCGATGATGTGCTTGAACTTGTCCCATGACCCGATCGACGTGTCGTAGATCCGCGAAAACGAGGGACCGACGAAGGAGACGCCGCCCTCCGCGTAGCTCCGCGTGAAGGCCTCGCCCGTGAACTTGCCGCCCGGAACCAGGACCGAGTCCGTGTACTGCGTGACGCGCCCGCCCGCCCGCGCCGTGAGCGACAGCCAGGGGATCTCCTTGAACGGGAACGAGAAAATGGGATACGCGTCGAACCGGCCATAGGTGCCCTTGGTGAAGTCCCGGCCGCGATTCATGTACAGCCCCGAAAGCGAGGAGAGCAGGGAGAGGTACAGGCCGCTGTGCCCGATCTGCGCCGTGCGGTGGAAGAACTCGACCGTCGGAAACCTCTCCTGGATGACGGTCGAGGAGTAGAACGTCTCGCTCCTCTCGAAGCGGACGTTCAGCGAGTCGGCGCCGAAGTTCTTCGACAGGAAACCGCGCGAAACGATCTGGCGGGCGGAATTGAGCGCAAAGCTCCGTTCGTAGTCCTGGAGGTACTGCTGGTCGGAGTAGTCGCGGATCGAGAGGACTCCCCGGAACCCGAAGGGCAGGTCGTCGGCCACGTGGTCGAGCCGGAGCTTCCAGCGCGTCGCCGGCTGGTCGGTATACACGCCCGGTTGGCCGTTGGGCAGAAAGCACACGCCGTTCCCTCCGTCCGGAGGGATCTCGGAGAGCGGGACGCAGACCGTCGCGTTCTGGTCGCGGATGACGTAGCCCTGGAACAGGCCCGCCGACTCGTCGGTCGGCCGCCAGCGGGACTCGAGCCCGCCGCCGACGGAGCCGTCGGTGTAGGCATCGAGGTGGATCGTCTGGTCCGTCGGCCGCCCCGTGACCCAGAAGTAGGACAGGCCGAGGAAGAAACCTCGCTGGTTGCTGTAGCCGATCCCGGGCACGAGCATGCCCGAGGCGCGGTCCTCTTTCGTCGGCCAGATGAGATACGGCGAGTAGAGAAGGGGCACGTGCCCCGCGCGGAAGGCCACGTGCTTCATCCTCGCGTAATCGTCGAGCGTGACCGTGGCCTCGGCGAGCGTGAACGACCAGTCGGGGTCGGGCATCTCGCAGGCCGTGAAGACCCCGTCTTTGATCCGGTAGGTCGCGGGTCCGATCTTCTCGATCGTCGAGCCGACGATGTGGAAGGTCGGCGGCAGATCCGCCGTCGCGTCCTCGAGCACGCCGGTCTTGGTGTCGAGGTGGAACGTTCCGCGGGATCCGGACATCCGCGTGGGCCCCTGGTCGATGACGACGTGGCCCGTGAGCACCGCCGTCTTCGTCGGAAAATCGTACCGGGCCGCATCCGCCGTGATCTTGAGGTCCTGGTACTCGATGACGACTTCTTCGCTTCCCTCCCAGAACTGGTCCTTTTCGAAGTGCACGGGGTTCTTGGTGTAGAGGCGGACCTCGCCGCCCTTCTCAGGCGTCTTGAACTTGATCTGGAAATTGGTGCGCTGGTCGAAGCGCGACGCAAAGGGATCGGCCTCGTTGGCAACCTGGGCCAGCGCCGCGGACGCCGAAACGGCCAGGACAGCGAGTCCCGTCGCGGCCGGGAGGCGCTTCACGCGTCCATGGAGCGGACGCTCGCGGCGACCCGGAACGCGGCCTCGGTCCTGGCGCGAACTTCCTCGGCGGTGACTCCCGGAGCGAGCTCGACGAGCTCGAGTCCGGCGCCGGCCTGGAGGACGTCGAAGACACAGAGGTCCGTGATGATCCGGTGCACGCAGCGCCGCCCCGTCAGAGGCAACGTGCACCGCTTGAGGATCTTCTTCTCCCCCGACTTCGCCGTGTGCTCCATCGTCACGACGAGGCGCCGGGCGCCGGCCACGAGATCCATGGCGCCGCCCATGCCCTTCACCATCTTGCCGGGGATCATGTAGTTCGCGATCGAGCCCTCTTCGTCGACCTGCATGGCGCCGAGGATGGAGAGATCGATGTGCCCGCCCCGGATCATTCCGAAAGAGTCCGCCGACGAGAAGTACGAGGCGCCCGGCCGGATCGTCACGGTTTCTTTTCCGGCGTTGATGAGGTCGGGATCGACTTCGTCCTCCCGCGGGTACGGTCCCAGTCCGAGGATGCCGTTCTCCGACTGGAGAATCACCTCGATGCCGGGCGGAATGTGATTCGCGATGAGGGTCGGCATGCCGATGCCCAGGTTGACGGTGTAGCCGTCCCGGAGCTCCCGGACCGCCCGGCGGATGATGCCTTCGCGGTCGAGCATGTCAGCCCTTTCTCACGGTCCGGCGCTCGATCCGCTTCTGACGAGGAGCGACGACCAGGCGGTTCACGAAGACCCCGGGAGTGTGAACGCCCTCCGGATCGAGCTCGCCGACCTCGACGAGCTCCTCGACCTCGGCGATCGCGATCTTTCCGGCCGTGATGGCCATGGGATTGAAGTTTCGCGCCGACTTCCGGTAGACGAGGTTGCCGAGGCGGTCGCCCTTCCAGGCCGCGACCATCGAGAAGTCGCCCACGATGCCCCGCTCGAGCAGGTAGTCGCGACCGTCGAAGCTCCGCGTCTCTTTGCCCTCGGCCACGAGCGTTCCGGCGCCCGCCGGCGTGTAGAACGCGGGGATGCCGGCGCCGCCGGCCCGCATCCGCTCCGCGAGGGTGCCCTGCGGCACCAGCTCGACCTCGAGCTCGCCCGAGAGGAACTGCCTCTCGAACTCGGCGTTCTCTCCCACGTAGGAGGACACCATCTTGCGGATCTGCCGGGCGCGCAGCATGAGCCCGAGCCCCCAGTCATCGACGCCGCAATTGTTCGAGACGACGGTCAGGTCCTTCACGGCCCGGCGGACGAGCGCGCCGATCAGGTTCTCCGGGATGCCGCAGAGGCCGAATCCCCCGACCACGAGCAGGGCACCATCCGGCACGTCCCGCACGGCCTCGTCGGCGGACGAGACGACCTTGTTCATCATCGCTTGGACGATGATAACCGAGGGAAAAAGTCGAGAGTCGAGGGTCTAGGGTCTGGTGTGGGGACGAGCAACCGCGACGAATTCCGAAACGTCCAGATCGGCGCTGGCTCCGGAAAACTGCGCCAGCCGGTCGCGGCGCTTCGCGCCGTCCGGAGACGCCGGAAGCATCTGCGTGTCGATCTCGGCAACGCGATAGCCGGACGCTTCGAAGAGGTCGATCAGCGTCGAGCGCGTGAAGAAGCGGACGTGCGTTCCCGAGAGGATCGAGTAGGGCACGTAGTCGAAGCGTCCGCGGATGAGGTCGTCCACGATGGACCAGTGGCCCACGTTGGGCACGGACGCGACGACCACGCCGCGTTCCGACAGCCACGGCCGCACGCGGACGAGAGCCTCGGAGGGATCGGCCAGGTGCTCGAGCACGTCGCCGAACAGGATCGCGTCGAACCGGCCCGAAAGCGGAGCCGCCTGCGGGACATCCTCGAGACGGATCGCGAGCACCTCGTCGTAGGCGCCGGCGGCCGAGGCGGCATCGCCGACGTCCGGCTCGATGCCGACGATGCGCCGGACGCCCCGGGCGCGAAGCGCGCCTGCGGTGGCCCCGCGAGAGCAACCCACGTCCAGAACCGCGCCGGCGCCGGCGGGCACCTTCGCCGCCAGATCGTCGCGCGAGGACGCGTCCATGGCTCCGTAGCGGTGCACGTAGGCCCCGGGATCGATCGCCGCCGTCAGGCCCCTCCGAGCGGCCTCGCCGGGGAGGTCGCGCAGCGGCAATTCGCCCGGAAGTGCCTCGAGGGCCGAGCGCCGCACTGCGAAGACCGGCGACGCGGGCGCCGTCACCGGTCGGAGCGGCCCGCCCGAAGCCTCGAGGAAAGCGGCGGCTTCGGAAAGCAGCGTCGGCGTCAGATATGCGAAGGGAGGCGCGGTCCGGCCTTCCTCCGATTCCGACTCGTTCGAGACCGGCAGGGCGAGAGCCAGATCCGGGCGGGCCGCCAGAGACCGCACGAGACGGAGACCGGGGCCCGGCAGCAGGTAGGCTTCGGGGTCCGCCTGCACGAGAACGATCGGCGCATCTCCGACGGCGTCGGAAACGACCGGGTCACGACCCGGGAGCTCGGCGCGCCTCCGCGCGGGGAGACGGCGCGCGTACCGGGCGGCCAGACGCCAGGCCCACGCGGCTTCGGCCTGGAAGCGGGGAACCCCGCCGAGAACGAGGTCGAACGCGTCCCCGGAAGGGACCGTCAGGCCGTCTCCACCAGCATCGCCGTCGCTTCGCCGCCGCCGATGCAGATCGCCGCGACGCCGCGCTTCTTGCCGCGCTTGCGGAGGGCGTGGATGAGCGTCGTGAGGATGCGCGCGCCCGACGCGCCGATCGGATGACCGAGGGCGACGGCGCCGCCGTTCACGTTCACGCGGTCGGGCGGGAGCGACAGCTCCTTGATCGCGGCCATCGCCACCGCCGCGAATGCTTCGTTGATCTCCCAGAGGTCGATGTCGGACACGGAGAGGCCGTTCTTGGCCAGGAGCTTCTGGATCGCGCCCACCGGAGCGGTCGTGAACCACTCCGGGGCCTGCGCCACGCCGGCGTGCGCGACGATGCGGGCGATCGGCTTCCATCCCTTCGCCCGGGCCGTCTCCTCCGACGTCACGACCAGGGCGGCCGCGCCGTCGTTGATCTTCGAAGAGTTCGCGGCCGTCACCGTGCCGTCCTTCTGGAAAGAGGGCTTGAGCGTCGGCATCTTCTCGAGCGGGGCGCTGAAGGGCTCCTCGTCGGCGTCGATGCGCAGCGGGTCGCCCTTCTTCTGCGGAACCTCGACCGGCGCGATCTCGTCGGCGAACGCGCCGCTCTTCGCGGCGTTCTGCGCGCGCTGGTACGACTCGAGCGAGAAGGCGTCCTGCTCCTCGCGCGTGAACTTGTACTTCGCCACGCAGAGCTCGGCGCAGTTGCCCATGTGCTGATCCTTGTACGGATCCCACAGGCCGTCCTTGATCATGGAGTCCACGAGCGTGCCGTTGCCCATGCGCAGCCCCGTGCGGGCCTTCTCGAGCAGGTACGGCGCGTTCGACATGGACTCCATGCCGCCCGCGACGGCGACCTCGTACTCACCGGCCTGGATCGCGTTGCCGACGTCCATGACGGCGCGCATCCCGGAGCCGCAGACTTTGTGGACGGTCACGCACGGGACCGAGTTGGGGATGCCCGCGCCGAGCGAGGCCTGGCGGGCGGGCGCCTGCCCCTGCCCCGCCTGGAGGACGTTGCCGAACACGACCTGCTCGACCTCCTCGGGCTTGACCCCCGCCCGCTCGAGGGCGGCGCGGATGGCCACGGATCCCAGGGCCGGAGCGGGCAGCGAGGACAGTTTGCCGAGAAACGACCCGACGGGCGTCCGGGCCGCCGAAAGGATGACGAGGTTCTTCATAGGGCGCGGATTCTAGCCGTTGTTCTCCCGGAAAGAACTATGCGCCGTCCGGCTCGCCGGGTTCCTACTTGGCCGACTCGAGCTTCCAGCCGTTCCGGATCGTGGTGGCCTGGCAGTAGGTCTTGAGGCAGTCGACGTCGTTCAAGCACTGCAGAACGGACTGACAGGCTTGCGCCGGCGACGAGCCCTCGGCCACGTCGACGTTCTCGACGCATTTTCCGGCAAAGCCGGGATTGGTGAACACGCACGTCGCTTTGGGCGGCGGCGGCGGTCCGGCCGGTGATGGCGCCGGGGAAACGGCGACCAGAATGAGAAGCGCGAGCGCCGGGGCCATCCACAGGGTTCTTCGCATGCGTCCCTCCTTCGCGTCCGGAACGAATCATAAGGCGGCCCTCCGGGTTACTCTGTCCGGGATGGCCCGCACCCTGACCGGCCGCATTCTCGCGGTGGATTTCGGAGAAAAGCGGATCGGCCTGGCGACGTCGGACGCTTCGGGACGCCTGGCCACGCCGAGGGTCACCCTCCGCCGGAAGAGCGACGAGGCCGTGCTCGACGAACTGGCTCGCTTCGCGGAACAGGAGGAGATCGTCGCGGCGGTCTTCGGCATCCCCCGCTCGCCGGAGGGAGTCGAGAGCAAGCTGGCCGGACGCATCCGGTCCTTTGCCGGCAAGTTCGAGCGGCGAACCGGTCTGCCCGTGCATTTCCACGAAGAGACCCTGACGTCGAACGAGGCAGCGCGGCGACTTCCTCCGGGCGCGTCGAAGGAAGACCTCGACCGGGAGGCGGCGGCCGTGCTGCTGGAGGACTACCTTTCTACCGCTCCGCGGGGGTCGCGTTGACTCCTTCGAGCGCTCCGCGGGGGTCGCGTTGACTCCTTCGAGCGCTCCGCGAGGGTCACGTTGACTCCTTCAAGCGCTCCGCCGGGATCCCTTTGAGCGCCGGCCGACGCATCCTTCGTCTGGGCCTGCTCTTCGGCCTGCTGCTCTTCTCCGTCGCGTTCTACCTGTACTTCCGCCTCGAACATCCGCGCAAGCCGACATCGCCGGGCGAGGCCGTCATTTTCTTTCCCTTCGGCACGCCCACGACGGAGATCTTTCGCCGCCTCTCGGACGAGCGCGTCGTCTCGCCCGCGTGGCTGGCGGAAGGCTGGTACCGGATCGCCGAGAGCGCGACGCCCCTGCAGGCCGGTGAATACCGTTTCTCGCGCCCGACGCCTCTCTCGGAAGTCATCGCCCGCATGGCCCGCGGGGACGTGGTCCGCCACACGATCGTCGTCCCGGAGGGCCTGACCAGCGAGGAAACGTTCGAGCTCTTCTGGAGCCGCGGCATCTCCCGCAAGCAGGCCTTCGAGAAAGCGTTCACGAATCCCGAGCTCATCGCCTCGGTGGCCCGCGGCGGCCCGGACCTCGAGGGATTCCTGTTTCCCGACACCTACGTCGTGACACGCTCGACCAGCGCGCGCCAGATCGTCGAGTCGATGCTCGCCAACTTTCGAAAGCACTTCACTCCGGAGATGCGGGAACGCGCGGCGGCCATGCGCTTCTCCCTCCGCGACGCCGTCACTCTGGCCTCCATCGTCCAGAAAGAGACGTTGCTCGCAAAGGAGGGGCCCGTGATTGCCGGCGTGTATTTCAACCGGCTCCGGCGCGGAATGCGCATGCAGGCCGACCCCACCGTGACCTACGCGATGAAGCGCGACGCGAAGTGGACCGGGACCCTGTATCGCTCGGACTACGGCTACCCGTCGGTCTTCAACACCTACCTCCACGGAGGGCTGCCGCCCGGCCCGATCTGCAACCCCGGAGAGGCCGCGCTGAAGGCCGCGGTCACGCCCGTCAAGTCGGAGTTCCTCTACTTCGTCGCCGACCGGACCGGCGGCCATACGTTCTCGAAGACCTTCCAGGAGCACCTCGACGCGATCGCCGCCGCCCGCCGGCGCGACCGGACGCCGCCCGAGGAGTACGGCCCGTACATCGAGGATCCCTCCGCCCAGTGACGGCGGCCACGCCGGCCACGCGCCGTCCTTGACCGACCGGGGCGGGCGCGCCACAATCGGTCAAACCCTCAGGATGCCGACAGAAAAATTGCCTCGCCCGTTCGGAAGCTACCTTCTGACGGCGGCGCTGGGAGAGGATGCCCTCGGGCGGCAGTTCCGCGCCCGCCGGAACGGCGAGAGCCCCGGTTTCGTGCGCCTGCGCATCCTCGACGCACCCGAGCTGTCGGGCGACGCGCTGCTCGACGCGATCGAAGAGAGCGGCGAGACCCACGGATTCCTGAAAAACCCGGCGGTCGCCCGCGGCGTCGACATGGATGCCGTGGACGGCGTTCCCTACCTCGCGTGGAACGAGGACAACGGGAGGACGCTCGCCGACCTTCACCTCAAGTGCCGGGCTCTCGGCCACCGCGTGCCGATCGAGCACGCGCTCCTGATCGCCGAAAAGGTGGCGACGGCCCTCGACCACGCTTACAACACCACGATCGACGGGGACCGCACGCTCCACGGGCTCGTGTGGCCGGGATTCGTCGCGATCTCCGACGACGGCGAGATCCGCCTCGCCGGATTCGGGCTCGCGACGGGAGTTCTCCCCGCGATCGCTCGGCCGCGGCTCGCGAGCGAGGTCGGACCCTATATCGCCCAGGAGGAGCGGCGGAGCGGGACGGTGGGCCGGAACTCGGACGTGTACTCCGTCGGCGTCCTGCTGCTCGAGCTGCTCACGGGACATCCGCCGCCCGCGGATCCGCTCGCGCTCGTCAAGGGAACCGCCCCGGGCGGGCCGCCGCCTCTGCAGCCCGAGATTCTCGCCCTCCTGCGGATGACCCTCGCGCCGGCCGAGAGCCGTTATCAATCCAGCGGAGACTTGCGGCGCGAGCTCGGCAAGCTTCTCTTTTCGGGACCGTACTCCCCGTCGACCTTCAACCTCGCCTACTTCCTCAACGATCAGTTTCGGGAAGAAATCGAAAGCGAAGCGCGTGCGCGCAAGCGCGAGGCCGCTCTGGATACCGGCGTTCCGACCGCAGCGAGCGCCGTTCCCGAGCCCCTCCCCCCGGATCCCGCGCCCACATCGCCTCCGCCGCCTCCCCCGCCCGAGCGAACCCCGTCTTCCGGCACGGGCCCGCACCTCGCGGTCGCCGAGACGCGTCGGCCCCGAACGCGGGCGCCGCTCATCGGAGGAATCCTCGCAGCGATCGCGGTCGCCGGCGGAATCTACGTCGTGTCGCGGCGCGCGCCCGATTCGGCCGGCGTCCTCCGCGCGGATCGCGCTCCGACGCCCGCCCCGACGCGCACGCTGCTCCCCGAGCTCCAGCCGACCCCGTCCGGTCCGACCACCGGGATGACCGCAGAGCAGTTTCGCGACGAAGTCACGCGCCGCGTCGCGCTCGAGACGCAGCGGCTCGAAGCGGAGATGCGAGCCCGCAATGCCGTCACGCCGGTCCGGCTGACCGGGGGACCGGCGCTCCGCCCGACCGCGCCCGTGCTCCTCGTGGTCGCTCCGACCGCGCGCCCGATGCCGACTTCGCAACTCCCTGTCTCAGCCGCAGCCCCGGCCGTCGCCGCGGCCGTGGCCCCCGCGGCGGCGGCTCAGCCGACGGCGGTTCCAGAGCCGGAGAAGCCGGCGACCGCCTCGACGACCCTGACCCTGGCGGCCGCGCCGGAAGCCGCGGCGGCCCCGCCCGCCGTGCGCGAGGGCTCGGTCGTGCCGGTCGAAGAGCTCGATGCTCCCCCGAGGATCGCGACCGTGGTGAAACCGACCTATCCGCCGCTCGCCCTCAAGGCGCGGATCGGGGGAATCGTGGTCCTGCGGGTGCTCGTGTCGGAAAAAGGCCTGCCGCTCGAAATCCAGGTTGCTCGCAAGGCTCCGGCCGGTCTCGACGACGCGGCCGTGGCGGCGGTGCGCCGCTGGACCTTCACGGCCCCGGTCGCGGGGGGCGTGCCGGTCCGAACCTGGATGATGGTGCCGATTCCGTTCGAGCCGTAAGAGTCAGGAGGCAGGCAGACCGGAGGAAGCAGGACAGATGCACCGTCCCTGCCTCCCGCCTCCCTCCTCCTGCCTCCTCGTTAGATTTCGCTCCTCAGTGCGTCTGCGTCGGCGGCGCGTAGTCGATCGTCTTCAGTCCCGGAGCCTTGGTCCGGAGGAAGTCCTCCATGACCTTGTCCTCGGTCCACATGATCTCGGTCCCGTCGACGTAGTAGGTCGGCGTGGACTTGACGCCGAGCCGCTGGCCCTCCTCGAGGTCTTTGCGGACGTCGGCGAGGCTCTCGTCGCGGAGGTAGCAGGCTTTGAAATCCGCCTGCGGGATTCCGGCGGTCTCGGCGAAGGTGAACGCCAGCTCGTCGATCCCGGACACCGTCATCGTCGGCTGCAGCGAGTAGACCTGCTTCTTGAAGGCGAACAGGGAGCTGGCTTTGCCGAGACGGAAGATGCAGTCGCCCGCGGAGGCGGCTTTCATCGACCAGGCGTGGTTGAACCAGAGCGGGAAGAACTTGTAGTAGCGCTTGTAGGACAGGATGCCCGCGTTGGCTTCGAGAAGCGCGTCCATCTGCGTGCCGCGGAACTTGCAGTACCCGCACTCCATGTCGGCGAACTCCACGATCGTCACGGCGCCGTCGGGCTTGCCCTCGGAGCGGTTCTGCGAGAGGTCGATCCGCTTCTTGCGCTCCTCGCGGGGATCCATCTGGAAGTCCCACAGGTTGCCGTTGAAGAAACGGGTTCCGTCCGGCGTGACGTAGCCGGGCATGCGTACGGGGCCCCAGCCGGATTCCACCGCGATCCAGACGGCCTTCAGTCCCGCGGCGTCCCGCTCCGGCGCCAGCGACGCCTTCGCCCGCGTGCGATAGATGTTGGCCGAGCGGCTCTCCATCCAGGCCAGATCGGCGGCGCTCGTGACGGGCTTCGGGCTCGGGTTCGTCAGCGTGTCGCCGTCGAAGAACCACTTGCCGTCGTCCGAGACGTACACGATCCTCTCGACGGCGAGCTTGGGATACTTGCCCGTCCGCTTGATCTTGTAGCCCTGGAAACCCGGCAGACGGTCGACCGCTTTCTCCACCGTGACTTTGGAGGCGGGATCGTAGGCGAGATAGTTCTGGATGTAGCCGGGCAGCCGCGTCTCCACGGCGCTCGGAGCGGCCCCGCCCTGAGCGGCCGCTGAAGAGATCGAGGAGATCCCGAGAACCAGGACGACGAGGCCGGTCGCGAACGCACGAATCTTCATCGTTTCCCTTTCCTTAGCGATGCTCAATGGCTCGTGGGTTGTGTCTGTTGTAGCAGATTCAGGGACTGCTGGACCCCGGGCTGTCCGGGCTTGATGCGGAGGGACTTCTGGAAGAGCGCCAGGGCCTCGTCCCGGCGCCCCAGGCACGTCTTGAAGAGGGCGAGCGCGTTGAGGGTATCGGGGGCCTTGGTGGAGGGCTCGAACCGCTCGACCGCCTGCAGGGCCCCTTCACAATCCTTCGCCTGGAACCGGACGAGGCCGAGCTCGCGGCCGATCCTCTCGTCGGCCGGATAGGCGGTCGTGCCCCGCTCCAGGACCTCCCGGGCCCGGGCAACCTTGCCCGCGTCGTCGTACTCGCCGAACCAGCGCAGGACGGTTCCTTCCGGGTCGGCGTGGCCGGCCGCCAGCGAGCCGAACAGCCAGTCGATCGCCTCGGCATCCTGGCCGCGCGAGCGGCAGAGGACCGCCAGGTTGAACTGCGGCGACGCGTATCCCGGCCGCAGCTCGAGCGCTTTGCGGAAGGCCGCCTCGGCGGCTTTGAGATCCTTCGAGTTCTCGCGCAGATAGACGCCGAGGTTGTTCCACCCGCCGTCGGTGAGGCCGGGACGCGTCCCCCCGGTGGGCGCGAGCTTCGTGGGCTCGCTCCCCGAGAGGTACCCCAGGTTGCGCAGGTTCTTCGCGTACTCGTCGGCGTCCTTGTCGGACATGGCTTCGGCCTGCACGCGCCGCACCACGGTCGTCGCGAAGACGTCTTTTCGCGGAGGCACGGCGAGGTCCGTAAAGGCGCTCCGGATGGCAGCGCCGCGCACGGCGCGGTCGACCGGAAGGCCGAGGAGCGCCGAGATCGTGGGCGCGACGTCGTACACGGTGGCTTTGCCCCGGGGCAGCCCCCGCTTCACCCGCGCGCCCCACGCCGCGAAGACGCCGTCGAGCCTGTGCCAGAAGGCCGCGGTCGCCGGGTTCAACGACGAGCGCTCGCACGGCCGATCGGCGCCCCACTTGAATCCGTGATCGGAGTTGACGACGAGCGTCGCCCCGTCCTCCTCGGCCCGCCGCATCCACTGCCCCAGGAGCTTGTCGATGAGGGCGTAGTAGGCGTCGACCGCTCCGTGGAACCGCCGGAAGTCCTCCTCCGAGACGCACTCCATGCGCGGCGGCACCATGGAAGCGAAGACGTGGCCGATGCCGTCGGTGCCCTCCAGGTAAAAGGCCATGAGGTCGGGCAGGTTGCGGTCGTAGAGGTCGCGGGCGATCCGCTGCTGGACGCGCGTCGCGCCGAGGATGCTGGCGAGGGCCACGTACGGGTTCTCGAGACCCCGGGCGCCGGCCCGCGTCGACGTGATCTCGGAGAGTGGGGCGTCGATGTACGGCACGAGGTCGGCGTCGGAGACGCGGCCGTCGCGCGCGATGATCTGCTCCACTCCGGCCGTCAGGGAGACGGGGTACGCCACTCCCGCGCGGGGCAGACCCTGGAAGAGGATCGGGCTCGCATGGTCGGTGACGAAGAAGCCTGTGACCTCCTCGGCCGGATGCGTGGCCCACCAGCCCACGACACCGACTTTCAATCCCGCAGCCGAGGCGACGTTCCAGACCGCGGGCACCGCCCGGGAATCGCCGGAGATCGGAACCTTCTGGCCGGTCTTCGCCTCGACCTCCTGGAAGTCGAGGACGCGATGCACGTCGGGGCCCACGCCCGTGGCCACGGTCGTCCAGACGATCGGAGAGAGCACGGGCATGAAGCTCGTGAGGCTCGCCGAGTAACCCTCCGCGGTCAGTTTCTTCCAATTCGGCATCTTGCCCTCGGCCGCGAGACGGTCGAGAAGCTCCCAGTCCAGGCCGTCGAGACCGAGCCAGATGACGGGCGCGCGGCCTCCGCGTGCGCCTGCGCC